>Ga0209902_100792_pt1 | contig 24364 bp, 22 predicted proteins | sample FECB27metaG_FD_188304 | JGI IMG/M metagenome (GOLD analysis project Ga0209902, IMG submission 188304) | Cyanobacterial communities from the Joint Genome Institute, California, USA - FECB-27 (SPAdes) (version 2) | ecosystem: Environmental > Aquatic > Thermal springs > Hot (42-90C) > Microbial mats...
TGGGCGGGATTGCGATCCTGCTGACGCTGATCTTTTCCAAATATGTCTATCTTGCGAGCCTGACGAGCTACTTCACCTTTTACCTGATCGAACGTTTCGGCATCGGCGTGGAGGCGGCGCAGCTTCACCTGTTCGCCTTCCTCGCCGCGGTTGCGCTGGGCACGGTCGCGGGCGGGCCGATCGGCGACCGGTTCGGACGCAAATATGTGATCTGGTTCTCGATCCTGGGCGCATTGCCGTTCACGCTGCTGCTACCACATGCGAACCTGTTCTGGACGGGCCCGATCAGCGTGATGATCGGCATCATCCTCGCCTCCGCATTTCCGGCGATCGTGGTGTTCGCGCAGGAACTGGTTCCGGGCAAGATCGGCATGATATCCGGCCTGTTCTTCGGCTTCTCGTTCGGCATGGGCGGGCTGGGCGCCGCGGTCCTCGGCGAGGTTGCGGATCGCGCCGGCATCGAGGCGGTCTACAGCATCTGCGCCTTCCTGCCCGCCATCGGCCTGCTCGCCGTGCTGTTGCCCGATCGGAAACGGGTGTCTGCCGCCCGGTAAGCTTTTGGGGCTGGCCAGATCCGGTCGATCGCGTGCAGGTTCGGCGCTCGGCGAACAGGAGAGCCCGATGAATGACGAGAGCGGCCGCTATTTCGGCAAATATCGCGGACGGGTGATCGCGAATATCGATCCGATGGGGATCGGCCGCATCCAGGTGCAGGTGCCCGATGTCAGCGGCCTCGTGCCGAGCGGCTGGGCAATGCCGTGCATGCCCGTGGCCGGACCACAGGCGGGCATCCTGGTCGCCCCGCCGATCGGCGCCAATGTCTGGGTGGAGTTCGAACAGGGCAGGGCCGAGCATCCGATCTGGGTCGGCGGTTTCTGGAGCGGCGCGGCGGACGTGCCGGGTTCGGCCCCATATGACCCGGCCGGCGTCGTCGTCCGCACACCCGGTCAGAACGGCCTGACGATCAGCGATGCGCCAGGGCCGTCGGGCGGAATCGCGATCCGGAGCGCGGACGGCGCATCGCTGGTGATCAACGATACGGGCATCCATATCGACAACGGCAAGGGGGCGTCGATCACGCTGATCGGGCCGACCGTGTCGGTCAATCTCGGCGCGTTGACGGTCACCTGATGCCCGGCAACGCGCTTGTCGCAGGTGCCGCCATCCTGTGCCCGCATGGTGGGGTCGTCTCGATCGTCGACCGGAGTGCACGGATCATGGCCGGCGGCATGGGACTCGTCACCCTGGATGATCCGTCCGTCGTTGCCGGCTGCCCCAATATGGTCGGCGAGATCGCGCGACCCTGCATCGCGGCGCGATGGTTGACCGCCGCGACTCGTGTGCTGATCGACGGGCGGCCGCCCGTGCTGGAGGCAAGTGCAGGCATGACAGTTGCGGCGGACGGTATTCCTGCCGGGGCTCCGGTGATCGTTGCGAATCCGTCACGTGTGAACATGGTTTGAAATTAAGCGGAAAATAACCAATTCGAAGCCATGATGTCGGTGCAGCCATCTCCGACATCGACGACCGCTCCGCTGCACCAGCCGCATTAATCAGATCGCAACGCGCGCTGCGCGACGATCTCTTTTGGGGCGGACCATGGATGCTGGTGGAATATCTTTGATGGATCGTGGCGGCCCGAACGCGGATTTCGGCCTCGATACGGGTGATCGAAACGCCGCGCGCGGTTTCAGGTGGCGCGATCTCGTGCCCGCCGCGTGCTTGTTGCTGATCGGCCTGATCGGCCTTGCCGCCATGACCTTCGCGCCCACCGGCAAGGACGGCCAATATGCCGTCATCGCGCCGCCCTGGTACGATCTGCGGCAGACGATCTCGCTGATCCAGGCGGCCGACGGCGATGTCGCCGATATGGGCGGTCCCGCGAATATCGTCATCGCCCATTCCGAAAAGCCGGGTTTCGTCCGCGCGCTTTATGGCGCTGGCGCCTGGCTGGTCATCGATCCGATGCGGCTGCGGGGCTGTGTCGGCTTCCGGGCGGCAGTGCAGCAGGGACGGGGGAACTGATGTCCGAACTCGACAAGCTCAGAACACGCTTCGCGCGTTTCCTGGTCTTCCTTCTCTGGCTTCACGTGCCGGTCCTCGCGATCGCGGCGGCGCTTGTCGGCCGATCGCCGGTCGTCGCGGCGCTGGCCGGCGCGCTCCTGGCCGGCGCCTATCACATTGCATGGTGGCGCAACGGCATCGCACCCGCCAACCGTTACCTGTCCGCCATCGCGCTGATGGGCGAACCGGCGCTGCTGCTCAATCTGCTTGCCGACAATCCGTGGCAGATGGACATGCACATGTACTTCTTCGCCATGCTGGCGCTGACGATCGCATGGTGCGATCGCCGGGCGATCCTGGTTGCGGCGACCGCGGTCGCACTGCACCATCTCGTGCTCGATTTCCTCCTTCCCTATGCCGTGTTCCCCGGCGGAAGCGACCTTGCGCGAGTGCTGTTGCACGCCGGGATCGTTGCATTCCAGACGGCGGTGCTGGTCTGGCTGAGCAACATGCTGGTCGAAAGCTTCGATCGCATCGGTCAGATGCGCGACGAGATCATGGCGAAGAACGTGGCGCTGGAGGAACGCACGCGCGAGGCGGAGGCGGCGAACCGCGCCAAGAGCATGTTCCTGGCCAATATGAGCCACGAAATCCGCACGCCGATGAATGCGATACTGGGTTTCTGCCATCTTGCACTGCGCACCGAACTGACGCCGCGCCAGCACGACTATATCTCGAAGATCAACGGCGCCGGCGCCTCGCTGCTCCGGCTGATCAACGACATCCTCGATTTCTCGAAGAACGAGGCGGGCAAGCTGGCACTGGAATGCCGCCAGTTCGATCTGCGCGCGTCGCTCGAGAACCAGCTTCATTTGGCCGGCGTCGATGCGCAGGCCAGGGGAGTCTCGGTCCGCGCGGCGGTGGACGATGCGGTTCCCGTCATGCTGATCGGCGACGAGCTCCGCTTCAACCAGGTCGTGCTGAATCTGGTGAGCAATGCGATCAAGTTCAGCGAGAACGGCACGGTGACCGTATCGGTCGGCGTGCTGGACCGGAATTCGCAGTCCGTGGAGCTTGAAGTGTCAGTCCGCGATACCGGCATCGGCATGACGCCCGAGCAACAGGCCTCGCTCTTCCGGTCCTTCACCCAGGCGGACAGCTCGACCACGCGGCGTTTCGGCGGCACCGGCCTCGGTCTCGCGATCAGCAAGCAGATCGTCGAGCTGATGGACGGCGAGATCCGGGTTGAGAGCCAGCCGGGCGAAGGCAGCGTCTTCACATTCTCGGTGGTGATGCAGATCGGTGAGGCGCGATCCGTGCCGACGGGGCGGCCGACCCAGCATGTCATGGCGCTGCGCGTGCTGATCGCGGACGACAATCCCGCCTCGCGCGAGATATTGGAGGAGATGTTCGCATCCTGGTCGATGTCCGTCGACCTGGTCGCCTCGGGCGCGGAGGTGCTCGGCGCCCTCGAGACCGCGACCATGGCGGGCACGCCCTATGATCTCGTCCTGCTCGACTGGAAGATGCCCGGGCTGGACGGCATGGAGACGGTGAAGGCGATGCGCGAGAATGGGCGGCTGACCAAGCTGCCCGTGGTGCTGATGGTGACCGCTTACGGCAATGACGAGTTCCGCGCCGAAGTGGAGCGGGCGGACATCGCGGCGTTCCTGACCAAGCCGGTCGAGCCGGCGACCTTGCTCGAGACGATCACCGGACTGTTTTCCGGAGACGATACGCAAACCGCCGCCATGGCAGAGCCCGCCGGGCCGGTCCCGATGGTTGCGCCGGCATTGCGCGGATTGCGCGTGCTGCTGGCCGAAGACAACGACATCAACCGAGAGATCGCGATCGAACTGCTCACCGATGCCGGGCTTGAGGTCGACGTTGCCGAGAATGGGCGGATCGCCTGCGAGCGCGTCGCGGCTGCGGGCGCGCATTATGCGGGCGTGCTGATGGACGTTCAGATGCCGGAGATGGACGGGATCGAGGCGACCGTCAGTATCCGGCGGAGCTGGCCCGCGGACCGTCTGCCGATCATCGCGATGACCGCACATGCCTATGAAACCGAGCGGCAGCGCTGTTTCGATGCGGGCATGAACGATCATATCGCCAAGCCGGTCGATCCTGCGCTGCTCGTCCGCACGCTGGATCTCTGGCTGAAGCCTGGGCGTGCCGCGCCGCCCGCGAGCGCGAACGCCGTGGTCGAAGCCGCGTCGCCCATCGACGACCTGCCGGACGCGTTGCCGCCCTTCGATATCGCCGCGGGTCTCATCCGCGTGAATGGCAAGCGATCGCTGCTGCGCAAGCTGATCGTCGGCTTCGGCGAAAGTTTCGCGAACAGCGCGGACGACCTTCGCGGCTATATCGCGACCGGCGCGCTGGTGGAGGCGCGACGCCTGGCGCATACGCTGAAGGGGACGGCAGGCTCACTGGAGCTTGCCGAGGTTTCGCGGATCGCCGCCGAGATCGAGACCTTGATCGCGAACGACACCCTCGACGACCTCGATCCGCTGATCGATCGGCTTGGCGAAGGTCTTGCGCTGGCAACGGCAGCCGCGGCGAGCCTTTCCCCGGCAGTCCCGGTCGGCGCGCCGCAAGCGGGCGTCGCGGACAGCGCGGCCATCGAGTTGGCGACCGCCGAACTGCGCGACCTGGTGAAGCGCCGCAGCATGGGCGCTCGCGCCGGTTTCGAGCGATTTGCGCAGGCGGCGGGCATGACGCCGGAGGTTGCGCGCGGACATCCGCTGAAGGCCGCGCTGGATGCACTGGACTATGAACGCGCAGCACGGCTGCTCGACGACGAATACGGCCTCCATCCGGCCGATGACATCGCAATCAGGGAAGCACTCTCATGACCGACAAGGCGGTTATCCTCATCGTCGACGACGAGATCTCGAACATCGAGATCATGAATGCCGTGCTCGAGGACAGCTATGAAGTCTGCTTCGCCACGTCCGGCGAGCAGGCGATAGAGGTCGCCCGCTCCGTTCTGCCCGACCTGATCCTGCTCGACGTGATGATGCCGGGCATCGACGGCTATGAGGTGTGCCGGATCCTGAAGGGCGATCGGCTGCTGGCCGATGTGCCGATCATCTTCACGACAGGGCTCGACGATCAGGACGCCGAGGCGCGGGGATTGTCGCTTGGCGCGATCGATTATGTCACCAAGCCGATCCAGCCCGTGATCCTGGCGGTTCGCGTCCGCAACCATATCGAGCTCAAGCGGCTGCGCGACCAGCTTGCGGAAATGGCGGTGACCGATGCACTGACGGGCCTCAGCAATCGCCGGCGCCTCGAACAGACGTTGAGCGTCGAGACCGCGCGCCTCGCACGCTCCGAGGACTGGTTGTCGGTCATCATGGTCGACATCGATTTCTTCAAGCTGTTCAACGACACCTATGGCCACCCCGCCGGCGACCGGTGCATCGCGATGGTCGCCGCGGCGCTCAACCGGGCGGTGCGTCGCGCCTCCGACCTGGCGGCGCGCTATGGCGGTGAGGAGTTCGCCTGCGTCCTGCCGGGCTCCGATCGCGAGGCTGCGATGTGCGTGGCGCAAGAGATCCAGGCCCAGGTCCAGTCGCTGAGCATTCCCCATGTCGGGTCGAAGGTCAGCAGCTGCGTGACGGTGAGCATCGGTATCGCGACCGCACGATGCCGGCCGGGCATGACCGCCGATCAGTGGATCGATAGCGCCGACCGTCAGCTCTATTTGAGCAAGGCGGGCGGCAGGAACACGATCGTCGGCGAGCGGTTCGATATCGCGTCGTTGGTCGGTGACAAGGGGCTCGAACTGATCCGCCGCTGAAAATGCGGCGGATCTGCGTCAGCTATCCCACTCGGCGGCAAGGCGCAGCAGCGTGCCGGCCGGATCGACCGCGATCGGATCGCCATGGGAGACGATGATCCGTCGCAGGTCCGCGATCCCGGCCCATGCGCGAAGCTGCGTGGCCAGGGCCGCGCGATCCTTCACCTGGAAACGCGCAGTGCGCGGGATGCTGGGGCCGGTCGTTCCCCACCGCAGCAGGCGCGCCATGATCTGTGCGCCCAGCCCGTGGGGATGGCGGATATGGCCGATGATGTCGTTGCAGATCAGCGTGGTTCCATCCGCCCGCTTGACCAGCATCGCGCTTTCGCGCTCGTCGGTGCCGTCGACCGTCAGGAAGCGCACGTCCGGATCGTTCAATATGTCATGCGTCGCATCGACCGGAACGACCTCCGATACCGCGTCGCGGGCACCGCGCGGGGCCAGGACGCGGATGTCCGGATAGCGCTGTTTCCAGATCTTCGCGTCGAGCCGATGCGCCGGATTGGGTACGATCATCACCGAAGGTCGTCCCATCGCCTCGATCCGTGCCATTTCCGGCTCCGGCTGTGCGATCGCGCTGAAGATGGCCGTCCGCCCGCCGGTCAGCAGGATCACGGTCATCCGCCTGGGAAAATTCCCCAGCGGCATGGGGATGTCGCCAGTCACGCTCAGCAGGCCGTCGTCGATCTCCTCGATCGGCCCGTGCGGCAGGACGGTCCATTCATCCAATATCTTCGGCATGGGATCTGCTCCACGGCGCCCCGTGCGAAATGAACGCGCAAGGCGGCGAGGCGTTTCCGAAACAGCCAATGCAAAAAGGGCCGGACGCAATGTCCGGCCCCATATTGCGCCCGCAGGCGCGGATCGATCCCTTTTCAGGCCGCGATGGGCAGGGGCTGTTCGTCCGCTCCATTGTCGGCGGTCAGCGGCTTCTCGGCCGGCTGCAGCGCGACGACTTCACCCTCGATGCCGTCCTCGACAGCCTGGAAAGCCCGCGGCTTCGGAAAGGCCAGCCGCGAAATCGCGACGACCATGCCCATCGCGGCATAGACGCCGAGCACGATCATGGGGCTGAACAACAGTCCGACGCCCAGCGAGATCCGCAGATAGAGCGGATTGAAGCCGAGATCCTCGCCCAGCGCCTCGCAGACGCCGAACAGCGTATCCGAGCGTGCGAACAGAGAGGGCTGGGTGCTTTCCATCGATCAACTCCTTGGCCGGGGCGGAACATTGCCCGGAACATCGCCCGCTAAGCAGGACGCGTGCCAAGAAATAGAATCTGTTTGTTTTCAATAGGCTGAACGTTCTCCCAGCGATCGATGGCGCCAACGGCGAACGGATTTTTCCCAGAAGTTGGGGAAAATCACCAACTTTGCCGAAGGCGCAGCGAGCCGGTCAGTCGCTGCGCACCGATCCCTTTGCCGGCAATGCGACCGCGGCGGCATCGGCCAGCGCGACCGACACCACTGGCGCCCCGCCGTCCGCATGGTCGAGCGTTAGCGTCGCCGCCCGGGTGCTGCCGGCCTTGTCCTTGAGGATGGCGGTGATGCTTCCCCAACCTTTGGTGGTCTGCAGCACGCCAAGCGCCGTGGCGGACCAGGCGGTGCCCGTCCTGACATCGGTCAGCTTGATGCTGCCCGTCGCATTGCGCTGACCCGGCTTCTGCTCGGCCTGGATGGCCACCGTGTAATCCGCCGAGCTGGCAGAGGCGGTGAGCGAACGGGCCTTGGTGGGCATATCCATCGGCCGGCTCGGCATATGCGTGTCGCGCAGCAGGACCGCGCCGGTCTTCACACCGGTCGCCGCGCCATCCGACAGGGCGGTGACGCCGTTGACGACGACGTGACGGATGCCGTCCGACTTCAGCGTCGGCGCTTCGAACGTCGCATGGTCGCGCACCGTCTTCGGATCGAACAGCGTCACGTCGGCACGCATGCCCGGCGCGATGCGGCCGCGATCGACCATGCCGACGATGGCGGCGGGGAGCGCGGTCATCTTGCGGACGGCATCCTCCAGCGTGATCGCGCCGGTATCGCGGACATAATGGCCGAGGATCTTGGGGAAGCTGCCATAATAGCGCGGATGGCCGCGATTGGCGATCGCCGCGCCGCAGTCGCAGGCGACGGCGGTGTCGGGATATTTCAGGAAGGTGACGACATCGTCTTCCAGGCCGAAGGTCATGTTGGCGATGGTGTAGGGATCGCGCTCCAGCGTGCGCAGCACGGCTTCGCCGGCGCCGACCTTTTCCTCCGCCATGATGTCGGTAAGCCGCTTGCCGACCACGGGAAGCGCGATGCCCTCCGCGCCGCCAAGTCGCGTCGACATCGCATATTCCGCCGCCTCGATCAGTTTGGGCCGGATCGCGGGATCCTTGAAACGCGCCAGCATCGCGTCCTTGCCGCCATCGGCCGCCCAGCCGGGAACGAGGAAAGCCTGAAGCGCGGTCTGGCCGGCAAGGTAGGGATAGATATCGATCGCGGTCCAGGCGCCGCGCGCGTTGGCGGCCTCCACCATCTTCAGCACGTTCGGCGCGTTGCCGCGTTCCTTGCCCGCGCTCTTGATGTGCGTGATGACGGGAACGAGGCCGGCCTTCTCGGCCACGTTGATCGTCTCTTCCATGCCCTTGTAGGAACTCAGATTGTCCTCGGGGCGCAGACGGTCGTGATTGGGGAAGTTGGTGCGCCAGGGTTTCGCGACCGAGATGACGCTGATCACTTCCTCGGGCTTCGCATAATAGGCCGGGCGGTAATCGAGCCCCGATGCGACGCCCCAGGCACCGGCCTTCAGGTTCTTCTCCAGCGCGGCGCGCATCGATGCGATCTGCGCCTCGGTCGGGCGCGCGTCGCGGTCGCCCATCGCCTCGCCCCACACCGCATTGAACCCGGTATAGGCGCCGATATTCTCAGCGAGGCCGTTCGCCGCATATTCGGGCAACTGCTTGGCGATGTCGCCGCCGCCATGACCGTCGGCATTGATCATCTCGGTCGTGACGCCCTGGGTCAGCATGTTGACCGCGGTCGAGACGCCGTCCTCCTCGGCATGGCTGTGCAGATTGATGAAGCCGGGCGCGACGACCAGCCCCTTGGCGTCGATCGTCTTCGTCGCCTTGGCCGGGCCGACATTGCCGACCGCGACGATGCGCCCGTCGGAGATCGCGACGTCGCCCGGATAGCCGGGCAGGCCACTGCCGTCGACGATCGTGCCGCCCTTGATGACCAGATCATAGGCGGGCGCGTCCTTGGCGGAGGCGGGTGCGCAGAGCGCCAGCGCCGCCGCGGAGCCCATGAGCGAAAGGGCGCCCGCGGCGCGGATCGTCGACGTCATCTTCACTTCTTCGCTGCTCCGTCCTGCGTGCCGAACCATGCGTCGGCGATATTCCAGTATCGTTCGTTGGCTCCACCCTCGGTGTTCACCAGCAGGACGATTGTCGTCTTGTCGTCGGGATAGGTATAGAGGCTGGAATTGAAGCCGTTGATCGCGCCGCCATGACCGATCAGGCGACGGCCGTCGCGGCTGCCAACCGCCAGGCCCAGGCCATATTCCAGCGGCGGACGGCCCTTTGCGTCGGGCTTGCGCGTCGCGCTGGTCAGGCGGCCGTCCTTCAGCTTCGCCGGCTCGATCATCAGCGCCAGACTTTCTGGCTTCACCACCTTGCCGGCGAACAGTGCATCGTGCCAGCGCAGCATGTCGGCCGCGGTCGAACGGATCGCGCCCGCGCCGCCCGAGACGCTGACCGACAGCGGCAGCGGATTGGCGAGGATGCCGTCGCGCAGGCCATAGCCCTTGGCGCGGCGCGGCACGACGGTACGCTCGTCGTCATAGGCGGTGTCGGTCAGCCCCAGCGGCTTGGCGATCATGTCCTGCAGCGCGACCGCATATGTCTTGCCGGTCAGCTTCTCGACGATCGCGCCCGCCATCAGATAGGCGGAATTGTTGTAGCGGTAATCGGTGCCGACCGGGAAATCGATCAGATTGTCCTGTCCGGCGATGTAGGACACCATTTCCTTGGTGTCGTGCTCGCGCCAGCCGCGCGACGAGAAATTCTTGTCGGTATAGCTGTGGATGCCCGATGTGTGATCGAGCAGGTGACGGACGGTGATGCCCTCTGCCTTCGGAAAGTCCGGAAAATATTTGCTGATCGGATCGCTGAGCGAGAGCTGGCCGCGTTCGACCAGCATCATCAGCATCGCGGTGGTGAACTGCTTGGTGATCGATCCGATGCGGAAGATCGTGTCCGCCTTGTTGGGCTGGCCATCCTCGAGGTCGGACTGGCCATAGCCCTTGATGAAGACGACCTTGCCGTCCTTCATCACGCCGATCACGCCGCCGGTGAATTTCTGTGTGGCGATGCCATCGGCCATCACCTTGTCGACCGCGGCGGTATTGGCGGTTGCCGCGGCGGCGCGCGGGGCGCCGGCCAGTGCGGGGGCGGGCGCCGCGGCCTGAGCGAACAACAGGATCGCCGGGGCTATGCCCAGCCAGCGCGCGGTCTTTCCGATATTCATGATTCCCTCCACCCCGGTGGCGTGATTCGCCCTGCGCGAAAACTGCAATCCTGAATGGAGAAATACAACCGGGGCGGGTGGAGAAAGTTACAAAAGAAACGAAATTGCCGGTGCGAGCGCACGACCGTTATCGGGAGGGGCAAGGGGGCGTTCCCCCTCTCGATGCGCTCCAGCTTTCGCTGGAGCGACAGTCAGGCCGAATTATTTCTCTGTTTTGAGTGTTTATTCCTGGAACGCGAATTCCACCGCACGGCCGATCGCCGGCCACACCGAGATGCCATGCCCCTGATCGGCGAACACGGCGTAATCGGCGACCTCATAGCCCGCCGCGCCCTTCACCGCCTGAAGCCGGCTGGTGAGTTGCCGGGCATTGTCGACCATGTTGGATCGCGCGATCGCTTCCGCCACGACCTTCCTGTCCATGCCGGGGATATCGCCCTTGGGCGGGGTGCTTTCCTCGGAACCCATGGTAACCAGCACGCGCGGCGTCGCCTTGCCGGCCTTGACGGCTTCGACGAAGGCGGGCTCGCCCTTCAGCACGACGCGATTGTTCCACCAGATCGATGGGCTGGCGACGATGAAGGTGCGGAACGCCTGGGGTTCGGTGAACAGCGCGCGCAGGACTGCAAGCCCGCCGAGCGAATGACCGAACAAAGCCTGGTTCGACGTATCGATCGTGGTGAGCGCTGCGACACGAGGCTTCACATCGACTTCGATCGTCTTCAGCAACTGATCGAGCCCGCCGACATTGACGGATTTGTAGGGCGCCGGGCCGGTGGGGGATTGCGCCGTCAGCTCCGCATCGGTGGCGGGCAGTGTGAGATCATAGGGGCGTTCACGCATGCGTGCGCGGAGATATGGGGAAAGCGCGGCCTGAGCGGCGCTCGGCGGTCCGCGCCGGGCATCGGATTCCGAGGAGAATTCAACGCTGTCGGGATAGCCGATGCCGACCACGACCACATCGGTCGCATTGCCGTTCGCGCGCACGGCTTCGGTCGCGCTGCCGAAATAGACGTTGCCGTCGAAAAGGTAGAGGACGCGATAGCCCTTGGCCGGGGCAGGGACGAGCGGGATCGACACGTTGATGCGATACCGATGGCCGTTCACTGACGAGGTGAAGTCGATGATCCGACTATTGGGGATAGTCACCTGCGCCGGGGGCGGCGGGGTCTGTGGAGCCGCGGGCGCCTGGGCCCATGCCGCGCTGCCCGATATACCGGCGATCAGCATCGCACTCAGGATCGTCTTCATATGTCCCCCTCGACTCGTTCGAGGTGAAATTTGCAGTCCTGATCGGAAAATTACAATCCGGGCGATCGATCGGTGCGAGCGCTTGCCATTGCGCGGTGGCGCAACACTCGCCAAAGTCGCGGTCATGATACAGTTGCTTGTCCGGCTGCTTGCCGCGATCGCTTGTCTCGGCGCCTCGGTTCCCTCCGCAATGGCGCAGCAACGCGGGCCATTGGTGCTTGCGGCTGCAAGCCTTCAGGAATCGCTGACCGATGCTGCAGACGCCTGGGCGGCGCAGGGCAATCCGCGGCCGGTGCTGTCCTTCGCCGCATCGTCCGCGCTGGCGCGGCAGATCGCGTCGGGTGCGCCGGCCGATCTGTTCATCTCCGCCGACGAGCCCTGGATGAACGATGTCCAGAAGCGCGGACTGGTCCGGCCGGGTTCGCGCGTATCGTTCCTTGCCAACCGGCTAGTGCTGGTGGCGCCGAGGGCGCGGCCGATCCGACTGCCGATCGCGCGGGGTTTTCCGATCGCGAAGGCATTGGGCGGCGGGCGGCTCGCCATGGCCGATCCGGATACCGTGCCCGCCGGTCGATATGGCCGCACCGCGCTGACGTCGCTCGGTGTCTGGCCGCAGGTCGCGGATCGCGTGGCGCGCGCCGAGAATGTCCGCGCCGCGCTGGCGCTGGTCGAACGGGGGGAGGCACCGCTGGGCATCGTCTATACCACCGACGCGCGGGTATCTCGCACAGCGATCGTCATCGGTACGTTTCCGGCGAACAGCCATCCACCGATCACCTATCCCGTCGCGGCGCTGAAGGCCGGCCGCAACCCGGCCACGGCCGAGGCGTTCCGCCGCTTCCTGATCTCGCGTGCCGGCCGGGCGATCTTCGTGCGCTACGGTTTCGCGGCGCGCTGACCGCCCGACAATGAGCGTCCTCACCGGTTTCACGCCCGACGATTGGGAGATCATCCGCCTGTCGCTGAAGGTAAGCGTCGCGGCGGTGGCATTGACCATGCCGATCGCCTTCGGTCTTGCCTGGGTGCTGGCGCGGCTGCGCTTTCCCGGAAAGTTGCTGCTCGACGGGCTGGTCCACCTGCCGCTCGTCGTTCCGCCGGTCGTCACCGGCTGGCTGCTGCTGCTGGCGTTCGGCACCAATGGTCCGGCCGGGCGCTGGTTCGCCGACTGGCTCGGCATCGAATTCATGTTCCGCTGGACGGGCGCCGCGCTCGCCGCCGCGGTGATGGCGCTGCCGCTGATGGTGCGCGCGATGCGCCTGTCGATCGAGGCGGTCGATCGCCGACTGGAGGGCGCGGCGCGGACGCTGGGTGCGACGCGATGGCGCGCCTTCCTGACGATCACCCTGCCATTGTCGTTGCCCGGCGTGCTGGCGGGCGCGGTGCTGGGCTTCGCACGCTCGATCGGTGAGTTCGGCGCAACCATCACCTTCGTGTCGAACATCCCCGGTGAGACGCGGACGCTGCCCATCGCGATCTATTCGGCGCTGCAGGTGCCGGGTGGCGAAGGCGCGGTGACGCGGCTGGCCATCATATCGGTGCTGCTGTCGCTCGGTGCGCTGATCGCATCGGAGGCGCTGTCGCGCCGTGCCGGGGCGGGGCGGGGCGGCCATGTCCTTTGAGATCCATGTCGGTCGCCGGCTTGGCGATACCGAGGTCGTGCTGTCGCTCGATGCGGATGACGGCGCGGGCATCACCGCGCTGTTCGGTCCCTCTGGCGCGGGCAAGACGAGCATCCTCAACATGGTCGCGGGTTTGCTCAAACCCGATCGCGGCAGGATCGCGGTGGCCGGGCGCACGATGTTCGATGCGGAGGCCGGCATAGACCTGCCGCCGGAGCAACGCCGCGCCGGCTATGTGTTTCAGGACGGGCGGCTGTTCCCGCATCGGCGCGTGCGCGCGAACCTGCTCTATGGCGCGCAGCGCCGCGATGCGGGGCACGGCCGGCTCGACATCGCACTGGACGAGGCGGTTGCATTTCTCGGCATCGGCCATTTGCTCGATCGCTGGCCGCGCACGCTTTCGGGTGGAGAGGCGCAGCGCGTCGCCATCGGCCGCGCGCTGCTGTCCTCGCCCGACTTCCTGCTGATGGACGAACCGCTCGCCTCGCTCGATGCGGCACGCCGCGACGATATCATGACGGTGATCGAGCGCGTTCGCGACGAATTCGGCCTGCCGACCCTGTATGTCAGCCACGATCGCACGGAAGTGGATCGGCTTGCGACGCGCGTCGTGACGATGCCGCAGGATCCGGGTGTGTGAGGGAGGTCGTCCGTTTCCTGCTGGCGCCCGTGCCCGCGGCCATCGTGGCGGGCTGCGTCTCGGCTGCGACCGGCGCCTTTCCGCGGCCGCTGTCGATCATAGTCCTGATGTGCCTGCTGCTCTACGCCGCGCAACTCATATTCGGCATTCCCATCCGCCTGCTGCTCACGCGCTGTCGACGCGTCTCGACGGCAAGTTACGCCGCGGGCGGCTTCGCAATGGCTGCCATCCCGACCGCGCCCTATGTGCTGTGGGCGATGGAACGGCAGGGCTACCCGCTCTCCTTTGCCGCCACGGTCTTCTGGCTGATGGGATGTTACGGCGCGCTTGCCGGGCTGGGTTACTGGCTGCTGGCGCGGCCCGATCGGCCGGCGGGGAACCCACGACGAGCGGCCGGGTTTTGATATCCGTCCGATAGATCGGCTAGTCAGGCCGTCCCACAGGCCATGACAGGAGCCGTCTTGACCGAACGCGCCGCGACCGCCGCCGACAATCCCACGATTCTTGCCCGACTGCGCGCCGCCTGGCGTGCCGGGATGATGCGCGATGTGGACCGCGATCGCGTGTTGCGCCTCATCGCCGAGGAATCGGGCTGGTCGCCGCGCTATGCGCTGATGATCGTCATCTCGGTCGGGATTTCGCTGCTCGGCCTGTTGATGCCGTCGGTCGCGGTCTTGATCGGCGCCATGCTGATCTCCCCCCTGATGATGCCGATCATCGGCCTCGGCTTCGCGATCGCGATGCTCGATTTCGCGGAGATCAGGCGCACGGGCTTCGCGCTGGCGGCGGGCGCGATCATCGCCGTCGCGCTGTCGGCGCTGTTCGTGACGGTCTCGCCGGTCCAGACGATCACCGCGGAGATCGCGGCACGCACGCGTCCGACGCTGTTCGACCTGCTCGTGGCGCTGCTGTCGGCGGTGGCAGGCGGATATGCGCTCATTCGCGGGCGCGGCGGCACGGTGGTGGGCGTGGCGATCGCGATCGCGCTCATGCCGCCGCTCGCCGTGGTCGGGTTCGGCATCGCCACGGCGAATGGGACGGTCTTTGCCGGAGCACTGCTGCTGTTCTTCACCAATCTGATCACGATCGCGCTGACCGCGGCGGTGATGGCGCGGCTCTATGGTTTCGGAAGCCACCTCTCGCCCAGCCATACCGGCGGACAGATGCTGCTGTTCGTGGTGGCGCTGTCTGCGCTTGCCGTGCCGTTGGGATCGGCGCTCAAGCAGATCGCGTTCGAAGCGGTCGCCCAGCGCCAGGCGCGCGATGCGGTGATCGGCCAGTTTCCCCAGCCGGCCCGGCTCAGCCAGCTCGAGGTCGATCACGACGCCCGTCCGCTCCGGATCCGGGCCGTGGTGCTGACCCCGGCGCTTCATCCCGATGCGGACCGGATCGTCGGCGGTACGCTGGTCGATCGCTGGGGCCAGCCGGTCGACCTGCATATCGATCAGATCCGCACCTCCGAACGAAGCGGCCAGACCGAGGCCGCCCAGATCGCCAAGGCGTCCGATCGCGGAGACGGGCGGACTGTATCGGACGGCGTGGCCGAACGCGTGGCGCTCGTCGCGGGCGTCGATCCCGCGACGGTCGCGGTCGATCCGGCGGCGCGGACACTGAGCGTGGTCGCGGCAAGTCTGCCCGGGCTCGAACTCGGTGGCTATCGCGCGCTCGAACGCCGGGCGGCGGCGGCAGTCCCGGGCTGGGCGGTCGCCCTTCAGCCGCCCGAAGAGGCGCGCGCATTGCCCGAGATCGGCTTCGTTGAAGGTGTGGCGGATGTCGCGGCGATCTCGGACGCGGCCTGGATCTCCGATCGCCTGAAGGCGCAAATCTCTATCTCGGGCGGCACGGCCCGCCGACGGCAGGCGGTGTCCGCGGCCATCGTCGCTCAGGGCGGGCAGGCCGATACCACGGATCTCGGCGGCGGGTCGGTCACGCTGCGCTGGGCGGATTGAGCCCGCCTATCGCTGTCTAGGGTTTGCGGTCGAGAAAAGCGCGGACCAGCGTCACCGTGGCCTCTGGATTCTCCTCCATGATCCAGTGGCCCGAATTGGGAACCACGCCTTCGGTCACGTCCGTCGCGGCGGCGCGCATCACCGCAGCCATCGTCGTGCCGAAGGACTTCTCGCCGCCGAGCGCAAGGACGGGCATGGTCAGTTTTCCGCCCGCCGCGATCATCGCGCGATTGTCGATCGCATCCTGATCGAAGGCCGCGAATTGCGCGAAGCCGGCGTGCATCGCGCCGGGACGCGCATAGAGCGCTGCATAATGGCGGCGCGCGCCTTCGCTGAAATGCTTCGGATCCGCTGAGAATTCGTTCCAGAAGCGGTCGAGATAGATGCGCTCGCGTCCGGCGACCAGCCGCTCCATATCCGGCCCGCCGAAACGGAAATGCCAGAGCAGCGGGTTCTTCAGTATCTCTTCCCAGGGGCCGATGCCCGGCACCGGCGCGTCGATCAGCACCAGTCGCGTGGTTCGCGCCGGATGCTGCGCGGCAAAGGCGAAGGCGACCATATTGCCGATATCGTGCGCGACCAGATCGGCGCGTTCGATCTTCAGCGTGTCGAGCACGCCGGCGATATCCTCGGCCTGGGTCTTCTTGTCATAGCCGCCGGCCGGTTTGGTCGACAGGCCCATGCCGCGCAGGTCGGGGACGATCACCCGATGATCGCGCGCCAGCTCGGCGGCCATCGGCGACCACATATCGCCCGTTTCGCCATAGCCGTGCAGCAGCACCACGGCCGGCCCATTGCCGCCGATGCGCACATGGATGGTGGTGCCGTTGGCCGCGATCTCCTGCGTCCGGAAGCTCGCAGGGTAGGGCGGAACCTGCGCATGGACGACGGGGCCCGCGATCATGACGAACGCGAGCATCAGGGCGCGGAGCGGCTGCATGGGGAGTCCCTTCGATTGGGGACCCCGTACATAGGCTATCGCCGCAGCCGCGTCACGCCTCGATCGTCAGATGCCCGATCTCGTGGACGGGGCGCAGACGTTCGCGAACGGTGGCCGGCGCGACCTTTCCGGCGATCCGTACGATCGCGGCATGCGCGGCGGGGCCGATCCGCCAGACGTGCAGGTCGGTGACGATCGCATCGCCCGGCGCTTCGACGAGCGCGCGTATCTCCGTCGCCAGCGCCTGATCCGCGGTGTCGAGCAGCACGGCTGCGCTGTCACGCATCAGCGACCATGACCAGCGCGCAATCACGATCGCACCGACGATGCCCATGGCCGGATCCAGCCAGACCCAGCCGAGATAGCGGCCGGCGAGCAGCGCGGCGATCGCGAGGATCGATGTCAGCGCATCCGCAAGGACGTGGAGATATGCGGCGCGAAGGTTGTTGTCGTGGCCGTGATGGTGATGGTGATGGTGATGGCCATGGTCGTGGTGATGGTGCTCATGGCCGTGATGATGACCATCGGAAAGCAGCAGCGCGCTGAGCAGGTTCACTCCAAGCCCGACCGCCGCGATCACAGTCGCTTCGCCGAACGCGACCCGCGCGGGTTCGGCCAGGCGGATCGCGGATTCCACCGCAATGCCCAACGCGATCAGGCCGAGCGCGAGCGCCGACGCGAAGCCCGCCAGGTCGCCGACCTTGCCGGTGCCGAAGCTGTAGCGCGGATCCGCGACATGGCGGCGCGCATAGCCATAGGCGATCGCCGCGACACCAAGCGCGCCGGCATGGGTAGCCATGTGGAAACCGTCGGCGAGCAGCGCCATCGAACCGGTGATATAGCCCGCCGCGATCTCGACGATCATCATCAGCGCGGTGATCGCCACCACCCAGAGCGTGCGCCGGGCATTGCGATCGTGCGACGCGCCGAGGAAATCATGTGCATGATCCTGCGCGGGACGGGCGGGCTCAGCGGACATGGCGGCGCAGCAATAGGGCGAGTTCGTCGGCTGCGGCCGACCGGTCCGCATCCGAAAGACCGGGCGCGGCGACATGCGCATGAAGATGATCGACCACCAGCTCGTCCATCAGTCCGGCCACGGCGCCGCGCACCGCAGCGACCAGATGGAGCGTCTCCGCGCAGCCGGCATCCGCTTGGATCGCGCGTTCGACCGCTGCGACCTGCCCCGCGATCCGTCGCACACGGGCGACGATCGCATCCTTGTTGCTCGAGATATGCATAGGATAGGGGGGTATCCTATTTATGCGTGATCGGCAAGCTATGTGCGCCCCGCCTCTTGCAATCGATGATACAAAGTATCATTTGCGCGTCATGCTGAAACGGATCGCGACGAAACAGGGCTGGCTGGATCATTTCGCGGTGGGCGCCTCGCTGCTGTGTCTGCTGCACTGCCTGGCACTGCCGATCCTGATCGCGGCGCTGCCGGTGCTGGCGCGCGCGCTGGATCTGGGCGAAGGGTTCCACCTGCTAATCCTGGCCGCGGCGATCCCGACCAGCGCGATCGCGCTGGCGGCGGGGCATCGCCGTCACGGTGCGCTCGTGCCGGTATTGGTCGGCGTCGTCGGGTTGGTGCTGATGGCCGCGGGCGCGGTGTTCGTCAGCCGCGCGGCGGCGGAGACGGCGCTGACGGTGGCGGGCAGCCTGCTGTTGGCCGGCGCGCATATCGCGAACTGGAGATTGCGGGCGCGCGCGACGGCGTGACCGTTGCTCGGAAGCTTTCGAAAAGGACACGGCACCCAAACCCGTTCGGGCTGAGCCTGTCGAAGCCCTTGTCCTTCTCTGAACATTGCGCCCGAGAAGGACAGGGCTTCGACAGGCTCAGCCCGAACGGAGGGGTGTTTGCCCTCAGGGTTGCTTGGTCAGCGTGATCCAGTGGGTCAGCGCGTTGCGGACGCGCTGGTTGTCGCCATCGCCGATCGCGGTCGCGGCGCCGTTCAGCGTCGTCCCGCGCAGCTTGAGCGAGAGGTGGACGGAGTAGGTGTAGCGCAGCGTCTCCGGGTTCGGGATGCGCGCATTGAGGTCGCCGTCGAAAAAGCCCTTTTCGAAGCGCGCGCGCGATACCAGCGTCGGCAACTGATCGCCGAACTTCGCGCGGATCATGCCATCGGGCTGGAAGGCGAGTTCGACCGGCATTTCCTTGGTCGGCGTCAACAGCGTGCCTTTCCAGGTGCCGACCAGATCGGCGGACGGCGCGAAGGCAGGCGTCTTGGGCTCTTCCGGGGTGATCGGCGCCGGCTTCCACCCGGGCAGCATGATCGCCGCGATCTTGTCGCCGATGATGCGCGGGGCCGGGCTGCTCGAATTGGTCAGCACGACGATCGCGACGTTGCGGTCGGGGAATATCTGCATCAGCGTGGCGACGCCGGCCATGCCGCCGCTGTGCGAGACGACACGATAGCCATCCTTGGTGCGCACGTTGAAGCCGACGCCATAGCCGCTGCCTTCGTCGCGCACCGCCTGGGGGTCGGCCAGCGCGTGCATCGCGTCGATCGATGCGTCGCTCAGGATCGCCTTCTGACCCGAAAGATGGTCCTTCAGATGGAAACCGGCGAAGCGCACCAGATCGTGCGCGCTCGAATAGACGGCCGAGGCGCCGGGATGGTCGAATTCATAGAAGGGAACCGGCTCTCCGTCCTTCCCGTAACGCATCGCGGCGAAGCGCTCGAGGCCGGGGCCGATATCGACCGAAGTGTGGGTGAGGCCGAGCGGCACGAACACCTCGCGACGCATGAAATCGGTATAGCTGACGCCCGAGACACGGCTGATGATCTCGTCCAGCACGCCGAAGCCGAGATTGGAATATTGGTATTTCTCGCCCGGGGCGGTGAACAGATTGCCATAGGTCTGGATGGTGTAATCCATCGGCGGGCGCAGGACCGGCTCGTCCTCGTAGAAGAACTGGAAATGCAGCGGCAGGCCGGCGGTGTGCGCGGCGACGCGGCGGACGGTCGCGTCGCGGGCATCGCCGACGCGCGCGGTCAGCTTGCCGGCGCCCAGATAATCGTTGGCGGGCTTGTCGAGATCGACCTGGCCGGCCTGGACCAGCGTCATCAGCCCGGTCGCGGTGATCGGCTTGGAGATCGACGCGAGCGAATACATGGTGTGCTGGTCGGCCGGGATCTGCTTCTCGCGATCCGCCCAGCCGAAGCCTTCCTCCCAGACGATCTTGCCGTCCTGCATCACCGCGACGGCGACCGACGGCACCGATTTCTCGGTGATCTGTTCGCGGATCGCGGCGCGGACGGTATCGAACCGGTCGGCCATTGCGGGGGTCGCGCCACCCATCAGCACCAATGCGCCCAGCATCACGCGCGGCATCGTCAGCGTCATATTGCCCCCATCTCTCTGCGGTCTGTTTCGAATATCGGAATCGATTCGCCGAAACTGAAAACTGCAATCCCGGATGGAAAAGCGCAACGGGAATGCTAGGAAGGGCGGCAACAAAATTTCGAGGGGGATTCACCATGTCGATCCGTTCGCACCGTCTTCGCCGCACATTGGCCCTGGCATTGCCCTGCGTCGCACTGTTTGCCGCGATCCAGCCGGCACAGGCGCAGCAGGGCCGCCGCATCTTCATTTCGGTCGATATGGAGGGCATTGCCGGCGCGGTGACGCCCAACCAGATCACGCCGACGGGCACGGATTACCAGCGCCAGCGCAAGATCATGACCGACGAACTGCTCGCTGCGATCGCCGGCGCGCGCGAGGCTGGCGCGACCGAGTTCGTCGTCGCCGACGCGCATGGCGACATGCAGAACCTGATCATCGAGGATCTTCCCGCTGACGTCCGGCTGGTTCGTGGTGGCCCGCGTCCGCTGATCATGATGGAGGGCATTCAGAACGGCCGCTTCGACGGCGCGATCTTCATCGGATATCATTCCAGCGCGTCGGATCCGCGCGGCGTGCGTGCGCACACCTTCTCCAGCGCGCGTCTGTCGGAAGTGAAGCTCAACGGCGTGCCCGTTTCCGAAGGGGCGATGAATGCCGCGCTGGCCGCGCAATATGGCGTGCCGGTGATCATGGCGACGGGCGACGATGCGGCCATGGAAGAACTGGCGCCGATCATTCCCGGCGCGGAGACGGTGGCGGTGAAGCGCACCATCGGATTCCATTCGGCCGACACATTGGTGCCCGTCGAGGCGCAGCGCCAGATCCGCGTCGCGGCGGCAAAGGCGGTACGGAAGATTCCGCAGGTGAAGCCGTCCAAGGCCGTCCAGCCGGTGACCATGGAATTGACGTTCCATTATTATCGCCCGGCCGAACTGCTCGCTTATCTGCCGAATGTGGAGCGCAGCGGCGCCCGGTCGGTGCGCTGGAAATCTCCCGACATGGCCGCGGCGATGAAGTTCATCGAATTCGCCATGTCCTACAGCCCCGATCTTCAGCCCTGACGGCAGTGCGGTCGGCGGCGATGGAGGTCAGCTCCGTCGCCGTCGGCGCCACCAGAATATCACACCGGTCGCGATAAGCGCGGCAGTCGCCAGCCCGGCCAGGAATATCGCGATGCGGCCGGCAAGGCCGAACGCTTTCCCCGAATGCAGGGGATATTGCCAGGCGAAGAACAGGTCACCCGCGCTTTCGCCATTGTCGTGCCGCTGGCCGACGATCATGCCGTCCGTCATCCGTACATAGGTCCAGAGCCGGCCCATGCCGTCCAGGTCGCGCGGATCGAAACTGCGCACGCCATAGACGCCTTTGCCCGGGATCGGGGCCACGCTGTCGGCGGGGCCGGCGCCATGCGCTCGGGCGATTGCGATGGCGCGGGCGATGCCGATATCGCCCACCGCCGCGGGCGCATCCGCAAACTCATAATGCAGCCGTTCGGAAACGGGCGAGAGCAGCCGTACGGCATCGCGGCTCTGCTCCTGCCATGTCAGCGTGACGCCGGTGATCGCGAGCGCCAGCGTCACGGGATACAGCCACATGCCGGGCGCCCGGTGAAGGTCGAACAGCCGGCGCAGCCCGCGCCCCTTGACCAGAAAGGCCGATCGCACGCCCGCGATGCGCGGCACTGCCAGCATCAGCGCGGGAATGTGATCGAGCGTCCAGAGCAATGCGATCAGCCCGAGGAACCAGGCCATGGCCGGGCCGAGCATCAGATCCATGTGCAGCGCGTAGAGGCTGTCCATCACATGGCGGCGGTCGAATGCCGGCCCGTCGCTTGCCCGCCATCCCAGCAGCCGGCCGTCGCCGGGATGCGCGAATGCCTGGACCGGCGCGGATCCGCCGTCGGGACGCTCGATCGCGCCGATCAGCATGATCGTGTCGCCCGCGCGTTCGGGCAGGTCGACATAGCGCGGCGAAAAGCCGGGCAGGGCCGCACGGGTCAGGGCCAGCGCCCGATCCGCCGCCGGCTCAGCGGGAAGCGCGGCGGCGGACACCGATCGCCAGTCCGGATTGAGCCAGCGATCGAGCTCGTCGTAAAAGACGATCGCCGATCCGGTCAGCGACAGCGCCAGCAGCCACAGCGCCGCACCGAGGCCGAACCAGCGATGCCAAAGGCGCAGCGCATGGCGCGGCCGGAAAGTGCGGCGCGTGGAAGTGGTCATCGTCAGAAGCGGATGGACGCCGTCAGCCTGATATCGCGTCCGGGCTCGCGCACGCCGACTACGCCTTCGTAATCGGGAATGCCGCTATAGTCGGCGACGCTGGAATGCGCGCGATACCGTGTGTCGAACAGGTTGTAGACGCCGGCGAGCAGCGTCAGCCGGTCGCTGCCCAGGGGCTGCCAGCGGCCGAACAGATCGACCACGGTATAGCCGGGCTTGTCGACGAGTTGCGTCGTCGGAATCCAGCCGATCTCGACATTGCGATGCAGCACCTCGATATCGTTGAGGTCGTTGTAATGCGTCACGCTCGCTTCGAAGCCGAGCGTTTCCGACGGGCGATATCCCACCGTCACGTTCCAGTTGTCGCCGACCGACGTGCCGAGGCCGATATGCTCGTAACCCTCCACAGGGTTACCGTTGATCCGCGACCGGTAGTGATTGAAATAGGCGTCGATCGAGAAGGGGCCGCTGCTGTAGCCGGCGCGCAGCTCGACGCCGTTCGCCTTGAAGCGGCCGATATTCTCGTAATAGTTCGGCGCCTGGGGCGCGGGGCCATTGCCGATCTGATCCAGAATCACGTCGTTGATGACCATGTCGTAATAGACGGCGGACGCACGGAATCCGTCGCGATCGAAGGCTGCGCCGGCCTCGTAATTGTCGACGCGTTCGGGACGCAGGCCGGGCGCGAGAGAGATGCGGCCGGGGCGCTTCTCCAGCGTGAAGGCGTCGCCGATCTCCTTGCCGCGAAACGCCTCGGCAAAACTGGCATGCAGCGACAGCCCGGTGGTCAGTTCGTAGCGCAGGCCGGCATTGAAACTGAATCCGTCGCTCTTCGTGCCATTGTCATAGGTCACCTGATTCAGGTCATAGGCGTCGTACCGGGCGCCGACGCTCAGCGTCAGCGGATCGATTATGCGCCAATGATCCTGCACGTACAGGCCGAACACGCTGCCGGTCTCGACGAAGCTGCCGATCGCCGGATCCCAGGCCCAGGGGCCCCAGACCGACGCATCCTCCAGATAGCGGCTGGCCACACGGTCGTCGCGATATTCGACGCCGGCCACCACGTCGTGGTCCCCACGACGCACGCGACCGCGAAGGTCGAACCCATAGCTCTGGATCGTAGCGCCATAGAGGCCCCAGCGATCGCTGCGATCCTGGATGAAACGCGAGCGTGTCCAATAGCCCGTCGCCTCCAGGTCGATGCCTTTGCCGGCTTCCACGCCATAGTTGAGGGTCGCGGTCTGCCGTTTCGCCTTTGCCGGGAACAGCGGGTCGCCGGCCAGCACTGGCCAGTTGGGCCGCTGGCCGAACGATGCGTGCTCGTTGCGCTGTTCATAGCTGGCGGAGAAGCGATGGATGCCGCGCAGCGTTCCGCCGAGCTTGACGAAGCCGAGCTTCTGCGTCGCGGCGGTGCCGTACAGCGTGTCGCCGCCGCCATCCTTCATATTCTCACGGTCGACATGCGCATAGGATGCGATCAGACCCAGATCGTCGCTGATCCGGCCGAACACCGTGGCGCTCAACTTGTAGCCGTCATTGCTGAACCATCCTGCCTTGGCGATCGCGCCGACAGACTGGCCGAGCTTCAGCAGGTCGTCCGCGTCGCGCGTGCGGAACCGGATCGCGCCGCCGATCGCGCCGAAGCCCGAAGTGGCTTCGCCGGCACCGGCCTTCACGTCGACGGTAGCGAGCAGTTCGGGCTCGATCGAGACGCGGCCGACATGGTGGAACAGCGTGCCGCGCTGCGGTGCGCCGTCCACCGTGACGTTGAGCATATTGTCTTCGAGACCGCGCACATAGATCTTCTGCGCGATGCCGAGCGATCCGCCGACGGAGACGGAGGGCACCTGGCGGAACAGGTCTGACAGGTCGTTGGCCTGGCGGAATTCGATCTGTTCGCGGTCGATCTCGACATCGGTCAGCGCGCCGACGACGACGATCTGTTCGTCGGCGCCGCCATCGTCGGTCTCCGCAGATGCGTCGATCGCGCCCGCGACCGGGGCGGGTGCCGCACGCGTCGCCGTGGCGCGCGTGGCAGGGCGGGCGGGCCGCGGCTGCATCACGATACGATAACC
>Ga0209902_100793_pt1 | contig 24327 bp, 21 predicted proteins | sample FECB27metaG_FD_188304 | JGI IMG/M metagenome (GOLD analysis project Ga0209902, IMG submission 188304) | Cyanobacterial communities from the Joint Genome Institute, California, USA - FECB-27 (SPAdes) (version 2) | ecosystem: Environmental > Aquatic > Thermal springs > Hot (42-90C) > Microbial mats...
AGCCCGGCGCTGTCGAGGGCCGCCGCCTGCCGCTCGGCGAGGCGGCGCTCCTCGTAGCCCTCGATGGCGGCGTTGAAGAGGTTGTGGAAGTTGAGCTCGGCGTCTAGGTGGATGAAGACGCCGCCGAGGCCGAGCGCCGCCCGGTCCATGAAGACGAACTCGCGCGGCACCGTCACCGGGCCGTGCTGCTTCAGGGCCTGCGCCACCTGGAAGGCCTGCCGGCGGCCGTACTGGGCCGCGCTGACGCCGTCGGCGATGCGGCGCACGCGGTCGTCGAGCAGCGGGCCGTAGATGAAGCGGGCCCAGATATCGAGCGCCTCGATCAGCTCCTTCTTGAGGCCGCGGAAGCCCCAGACCTCGTAGGCCGCGACGACGCGATCGTGGTCGTTCTGCTGCAGGCCGCGATAGAGCTCGATGACGCCCGAGACGAACTTCGGCGGGAAGATGCGCACGCAGCCATAGTCGAGGAGGTTGATGCCGGCCGGCCGGCCGTCCTCCTCGTAGACCGTGTAGTTGCCGAGGTGCGGGTCGCCGTGGATGACGCCGACGTGGGTGAACGGGTGCCACCAGGCGCGGAACATCGTCTCGGCGATGCGGTTGCGGTCGGCGAGGTCGTGGCCCTTGAAGTCGAGCAGGCGGCGGCCCTCGAGCCAGCCCATGGTCAGCAGCCGACGGGTCGAGAGATCGGTGTGGACGTCCGGCACGCGGATGCCGGGCTCGTCGGCGAGGACCGTCCGGTACAGTGCGGCGTGGCGGGCCTCGCGGCGATAGTCGAGCTCCTCGCGCAGGCGCGCGCCGATCTCCTCGGCGATCTCGCGGGTGTCGATGGCCGGCCGCATCCGCCGGTGCAGCGACAGCACCAGCGAGAACTGCTTGAGGTCGGCCTCCACCGCCGATTCCATGTCCGGGTACTGCAGCTTGACGGCGAGCGGGGCACCGTCGAGGGCGGTGGCGCGGTGGACTTGGCCGAGCGAGGCTGCGGCCGCCGGCACCCGCTCGAAGCGGGCGAAGCGGCTCTCCCAGTCCGGCCCGAGCTCGGCGATCATGCGGCGGCGGACGAAGGCCCAGCCCATCGGCGGCGCGTTCGACTGCAGGCCGGCGAGCGCCTCGGCATATTCCGGAGGCACCGCCTCGGGAATGGTCGACAGCAGCTGCGCCACCTTCATCAACGGGCCCTTCAGCCCGCCGAGGACGGCGGTGATCTCGGCCGCCGTCTTCTGGTCGTCGAGGGCGCGGCCGAGCAGGCGGGAGCCGACGATCTTGGCGGCGACGCCGGAGACGTCGCCGCCGACGCGGGCGTAGCGCGCCGCGCGGGCGGTGAAGCGGTTGCGTTCGTCGTCGGCCATCAGGGCGTCCCGGCTGTTTTTCTGGTGCGGGGCGCGGGAGGGCGCCCGTCAGGCATATGGACAGGGGGAGGGGCTTCGCCAAGCCGGCGCGGCGTTGTGGGCGGGGCGGGGTGGGAGTATGATGCAGGCATTGACGTCAATGACTGCAATGCTGCGCCACTCATCGCGTCCAGTTCTGCGTGGTCATTTACCGAGGAGGGTGCCGTGGCCGTCCTGACGATCCGCAACCTCGACGAGGCGACGAAGGCCCGCCTGCGCGTCCGCGCCGCTCACAACGGACGCTCGATGGAAGCGGAGGCGCGGGAGATCTTGCACCGTGCGGTGGGCGCCGGTCCCGACGCTGACGTCCCGTCCGGCCTCGGTACCCGCATCAGTCGCATGTTCGCCGAGGTTGGCGGGGTAGATCTCGTGATACCGGAGGACCTGCCTCCGAGACCAGTTCCAGGTCTTGAAGACTGGGGGCGCGACGACGAGCCGAGATGATCATCCTCGACACGAACGTCCTCTCGGAGATGATGAAGCCCCACGGAGAGCCGCGCGTGATCGCTTGGGTCGACCGTATGCCGCGCTCTCGGCTCTTCACGACAGCGGTCTCGCAAGGTGAGGTTTTGAGCGGACTCGCGACGATGCCCGAAGGCCGCCGCCGCGATGAATTGCAGGGACGTGCCGTGGCCTTGTTCAGCCTCCTCACGGCCGATCAGATCCTTCCCTTCGACTCCGAAGCGAGCGTGCACTACGCCCGTATCGCTGGCCTGACGAAGCGTCGGGGGGAGATCGTCGGAGCGTTCGACATGCAGATTGCAGCGATTTGCTGCGCCAATGCGGCTCCGGTGGCGACGCGGAACGTGAAGCACTTCCAATCCTGCGGCATCGACGTCGTCGATCCGTGGACCGCCTGACGTCTCACGCCCCCGCCGCGATTCGCTCCAGCGCCTCGGCCAGCCTATCCCTGTGGGCCGTCAGGCCCTTGTAGGCGAGTTGGGCCGCGTCGAGGGCGATGAGGCGGTCGCGCAGGCCGGTCGCCATGCGGGCGCCGTCGGGGTGGCGTCGGAAGGCGAGCATCGGGTCGACGTGGATGCGGATGGTGAAGAGGATGTCGCCCGACATCGGCAGGCGGCGGAGCGTCTGGCGCTCGACGCGGACGAAGGCCGAGGCCGCGAAATCGTCGGCGCCGCCGAACCAGGCGCGCGGCTGCTCCTTCGATTCCGGGTGGTGCAGGCGGTCGTCGGGATAGATCGACCAGTTGAGCCGCCACACCGGGTGTTCCAGGCGCAGGCTGTCGAAGATGCGGGCCATCCGCGTGCCCATCGCGCCGGCATAGCCCGGCACGTTGCCGTGCAGCCCGTCGAGGCTGGCGCCGAACTTCTCCGTCAGCGACCAGGCGGAGGGGAAGCAGAGCGCGGCCGCGACGAGGCGCCAGCCGTTCGGACCACGCCGCATCAGCACGAGGTCTTCCTGCACCAGCCGGGCGGCGGCGAGGAGCGGCGCGTCCGCATCGGCGGCGAGGTCGACGCGGCGGTCGCCGGCGACGGTGACGGCGCCGTCGGGCTCGACGCGCCACGTCTCCGGGAAGTGCGTGGTCAGGTGGGTGACGAGGAGATCGAGCACCTCGCGCTGGGTCTCCACCGTGTCCGGCTCGGCGGCGAAGACGATGCCGCGGCGCTCGGAAAACAGGCGGTCCTTCTCGGCGAGGTCAGCCGAGAGGCGCTCGTCGGGCTCTATCCAGTCGGCGAGGTCGAGCGGCGCGAGGCCGATGGAGAACGGCTTGTGGCCGTCGGCATAGGGGGCGTGGGCGAGGCTCACGGCCGCGTCACGGCGCCACCGGCTCGCGCCGGGCGCCGAACAGCCGCTGCACGCCGAGGGCGACGAGGAGCGCGAGCGGCGACAGGAAGTCGGTGTAGAGGATCGGCCCGGCGTTGCCGGCGGCGACGTTGCCGGTCTGCGAGATCTGCACGATGTGGCCGACGCCGGCGCCGCCGAGGAAGCAGAGCGCGACGACCGCGAGCGCCAGCCGGTAGGGCGGGGCGGCGATGAAGGCACCGAGCACGCCGGCGACGCCGATGCCGAGGTTGGCCATGCCGACTTCGGTCTGGAACGGGCTCGTCGCCCAGCCGATCGCCTCCGCCGCCCGCTCGGGGAAGAAGACGTGGCCGAGGAAGCCCCACAGGCCCATCAGCCCGAGCGGCACCAGGCAGACCCAGCGGGCGAAGCGGTCGGCGACGAGGCCGACCGTGATCGGCCGCGGGCCGCGGCCGAGGTCGAAGCCGGTGCCGATCAGCGTCGCCACCCAGGCGAGGATCGGGACGAGAAAGACCTGGCTCATCGGGACGTCCTCGCGTGCTGGTGGGCTTGCGCCCCGGTCGGTCGGCCGCCTCGGCGGACAGCCTCGAGCGGCCGGGCCGGCCGCCTCCTCGGACGGCCTCAGGCGGCCCGGTCGGCCGCCTCGAGCTCGTCGATCATTCGCTCGATGACCGACAGGCCCTTGCTCCAGAACGCCGGGTCGCGGGCGTCGAGGCCGAAGGGGGCGAGAAGCTCGGAATGGTGGCGCGTGCCGCCGGCCTTCAGCATGGCGAAGTACTTGTCCTGGAAGCCCGTCGCGGCGTCCTCGTAGACGGCGTAGAGCGAGTTCACCAGGCAGTCGCCGAAGGCGTAGGCGTAGACGTAGAACGGCGAGTGCACGAAGTGGCCGATGTAGCACCAGAACGTCTCGTAGCCCGGGCCGAGGCGGATCGCCGGGCCGAGGCTCTCGGCCTGCACCTCCATCCAGATCTCGCCGATGCGCTCGGCGGTGAGCTCGCCGTCGCGGCGCTCGAGGTGGATGCGCCGCTCGAAGCCGTAGAAGGCGATCTGGCGGACGACGGTGTTCAGCATGTCCTCGACCTTGGCGGCGAGCATGGCGCGCCGGGTCTTCGGGTCGGTCGCGGCGTCGAGGAGCGAGCGGAAGGTCAGCATCTCGCCGAACACGCTCGCCGTCTCGGCGAGCGTCAGCGGCGTCGGCGCCATCAGCGCGCCGTTCGGGGCGGCAAGCAACTGGTGGACGCCGTGGCCGAGCTCGTGGGCGAGCGTCATCACGTCCCGCACGCGGCCCTGGTAGTTGAGCAGCAGGTAGGGATGGACGCTCGGCACCGTCGGGTGGGCGAAGGCGCCGGGTGACTTGCCCGGCCGGGTCGGTGCGTCGATCCACGGCTTGTCGAAGAACTTGCGCCCGAGGTCGGCGAGCTCGGGCGAGAAGCGGCCATAGGCCTCGAGCACGGTGTCGCGGGCGGCGTCCCAGCCGATCTCGCGCTCGTCGCTCTCCGGCAGGGGGGCGTTGCGGTCCCAGTGGTCGAGCTTGTCCTTGCCGAGCCAGCGCGCCTTCATGGCGTAGTAGCGGTGGGAGAGGCGCGGATAGGCCTCGCGCACGGAGGTGACGAGCGCCTCGACTACCTCGCGCTCGACGCGGTTGCCGAGGTGGCGGCTGTCGGCCACGTCTTCGAAGCCGCGCCAGCGGTCGGAGATCTCCTTGTCCTTGGCCAGCACGTTCATGATCAGCGAGAAGGTGCGCGTCTCGCCCTTGAAGGCGGCGGCGAGCGCCTCGGCGGCGGCGCGCCGGCGCGCCTCCTGCGGATCCTGCAGGCGGTTGAGCGCCGCCTCCAGCGTCAGGCTCTCGCCCTCGACGTCGACCCGGATGGCCGCCACCGTCTCGTCGAACAGCCGGTTCCAGGCGCCGCGCCCGGTGACCGACTTCTCGTGGAAGAGCTGCTCGACGCGCGGCTCGAGCTCGTAGGGCTTGCCGCGGCGGACGTCCTCCAGCCAGGGCCGGTAGTGGCCGAGCTCTGGGTCGTCGAGAGCGGCGTCGAGCGCCGCCTCCTCGATGGCGTTGAGCTCGAGGGAGAAGAACAGCAGATGGGCGCTCGCCGTCGTCAACCGGTCCTGCACGTCGCCGTAGAACTTGCCGTGGGCGACGGTGTCACTGTCGCCGGCATAGACGAGGCCGGCATAGGAATAGAGCCGGCCGATCAGCTCCTCGAGCGCCTCGTAGCGGCGGATGACGGCGGCCAGCGCCGACGGCCCGCCGGCCTGCGCCAGGGCGTCCGCCAGCTTGCCCTTGTTGTCGCTCTCGAAGGCGACCGCCTCGGCCAGGGCCCGGTCGAGATCGCCGCGCACGGCCGGCGAATCGATGGCGGGATAGAGGTCGTCGAGGTTCCAGACCGGCAGGTTCGCCAGCGACACCTCGACCTCTGCCGCCGGAGCCGGCGAGGGGAGGGCGGACGGCAGGCGGGAGAGCGGCGGCTGGGTGAACATGAACGATCCTGACGCTGAACGGCGGCAACCCCCGGCTTTCCTAGTCGAAGCGCGGCCTCCTGTCATGCCGCGGCGCGCCCGCCGACGTGGCGCCGCTGCAACAGCGGGTCGTAATCGGCGCCCCGACCGTGGGCACGGCTTGAGGAGGCGCCGTCGTTCACCTTCCCTCAAGGCTCGCGCCGGCACCTTCGCCGCCGACGACCACCGAACGGATCGACGGGATGCGCAGCGCACGGACGCGTGAGACGGCACGGCCGGAACGACACCACAGGCCCGCCGCGGCGCTCGTGGTCGCCGGGATGTTCGTCGCAACGATGGCCGCCCCGGCGACGGCCGCCGTGGTCGGCGATTCGCTGGTGATGCGCGCCGTCGTGCCGCCGCCCCGGCCGAGCCTCGCGATGCCCGTCGTCGCCCCGCCGAGCGCCGTCGTCCGTCCGGCGGCACGCGAGCCCGTCGTCACCGCCCTGCCGCCGCCCCCGGTGTTCCCGCAGAGCGCACCACCGGCCCCGCCGCTGCCGGTCGCCGCGCCCCGGACCGTTCCCGGCGACGGCCTTCTCGCCGACCGCAAGCTGCCGCCGGTCGCCCCCCAGATCGCCGACCCGCTGCGCTCCCGCCTCGCCTTCGAACTGGCGATCGCCGCCGCCGACCCGAAAGACGCCACCGCCGCGTCGCTGCACGACTTCTATGCCGCGCGCGAGTTCGCCCCGGCCTGGGTGGACGCCGGCAAGCCGACGGCTGCCGCCCGCGCCGGCCTCGCCCGCCTCGCCCGCGCCGGTGAGGACGGCCTCGACCCGGCCCGCTATGCCGTGGCGGCGCCGGTGGGCGCCGACCGCACGGCCACCGCCGCGACGCTCGAGCTGTCGATCGCGCGCGCCCTCGCCCTCTATGCCCGCGAGGCCTCCGCCGGCCGCGTCCGGCCCGCCACGGTCTGGACGCTCGCGACCCTCAAGCCGGAGGCGCCGGCGGCCGACGCCGTGCTGGCAGACCTTGCGGCGAGCCGTGACATCGCTGCCGCCCTCGACGCCTACAACCCGCCGCACGAGGGCTACCGCCGCCTGAAGCGGGCGCTCGCGGTGATCGCCGGGGAGAAGGCCGTCGTCGACCTCGAGCCGGTGCCGACGGGCCCGGCGCTGAAGCTCGGCATGCGCGATCCGCGCGTCGAGGTAATCCGCCGCCGCCTCGCCGTCGCCACCGCGACCGACGACCCCACCCTCTACGACGCCGACGTCCGCGGCGCGGTGATGGCCTTCCAGGCGCAGCAGGGCCTGACCGACGACGGCATTCTCGGCGCTCTGACGGTGCGAGTGCTGAACGGCGGCCGCAAGCAGGACCGCACGGCGCTGGTGCTCGCCAACATGGAGCGCTGGCGCTGGATGCCGCGCGATCTCGGCCGCGAGCACGTCTTCGTCGACGTGCCCGGCTACGAGCTCGCCATCGTGCGCGACGGTCTGCCGCGCTTCCGCACCCGCGTCGTCGTCGGCGCCCCGACGACGCCGACGCCGCTGTTCTCCGACGAGATCGAGTTCATCGTCGTCAACCCGTTCTGGAACGTGCCGATCTCGATCGCCTCGAAGGAGATGCTGCCGTCGATCCAGGAGAACCCCGACGGCTATTTCGCCCGTCGCAACTACGAGGTCGTCGTCGACGGGCGCGTCGTGCCGCCGAGCTCGGTGTCGTGGAACGAATCGACCATCCGCCGCGTCCGCATCCGCCAGCGGCCCGGCGACGGCAACGCGCTCGGGAACCTCAAGTTCATGTTCCCCAACGAACATTCCGTCTACCTGCACGACACGCCGTCGAAGGCGCTGTTCGACAAGCCGGTGCGCGCCTTCAGCCACGGCTGCGTGCGCGTCGAGAATCCGCTCGCCTTCGCCGACGCGCTGCTCGACGGCCATTCGAAATGGAGCGGCGAGCGCCTGCGCAAGATGATCGGCGGCCGCGAGGCCCGCGTCGACCTGTCCGCGCCGATGCCGGTGCACCTCGCCTACTTCACCGCGGTGGCCACCGGCGACGGAACGCTGTCGCTGCGCGGCGATCCCTATGGCCTCGATCCGCGAACGATGCGGGCGTTGGGGCTCTAGAAAAAAAATCTCTGCAGCGGAAATCCCACACTCCCGGTTTTCTTCGGGGCCGCGATACGGTAAACGCTCATTAACGGGTTAGGACGTAATCACGTTCGGGGGCGGCACGGCGCGGCGCGGCGTCGAGTGGAGACGGACGGATAGTGATCCATTTGGCACGACGATTCGCGTTTGCGCGCATCGCCCGGCTCGGGGCGGTCGCAGCGGCGCTCGTAGCAGGAAGCTTCGCCCTCGGAGCCTCCCCGGCCTCGGCCGAGACCCGGACCCTGGACCTCTATTATGTCCACACCGGCGAACGCGCCCAGATCACCTTCAAGAAGAACGGTCGCTACGACCCGGCGGGCCTGAAAAAGCTCAACCAGATGCTGCGCGACTGGCGCCGCAACGAGCCGACCCGCATGGATCCGGCGCTGTTCGATCTCGTCTACGAGGTGTGGAAGGAATCGGGATCGCGCAAGCCGATCACCGTCACCTCCGCCTATCGCTCCCCCACCACCAACAACATGCTGCGCAAGCGCTCGCGCGGCGTCGCCAAGAACAGCCAGCACACCTACGGGCGTGCGATGGACTGGTTCGTCACCGACGTCCCGACCTCGAAGCTGCGCGTCATCGCGCTGCGCAAGCAGATCGGCGGCGTCGGCTACTATCCGACCTCGCGCACGCCGTTCGTGCACACCGACACCGGCAGCGTCCGCCACTGGCCGCGGATGACGCGCTCGCAGCTCGTCGCCGTGTTCCCCAACGGCCGTACCCTGCACGTGCCGACGGACGGCAAGCCGCTCCCCGGCTACGAGGAGGCGGTGAACGACTACATGCGCCGCAAGAAGGGCCTCAGCGTCGCCTCGTCCTCCGGTGGGGGCGAGGCCGGCCCCGGTGCCATGGCCGGCTTCGGCCGCGGCGACGGCGTCATTCGCCCGCCGGCCGGTGCCAGCAAGAACCTGCTCGCGCAGCTGTTCGGCGGTGGCGCCGACGAGGAAGAAGACAGCGTCGAATCGACCGGTGCGGTCGGTGCCGGTGGTGGTGACGACGACGATTCGCCGGCGCCTGCCCGCGCCACGACGCCGGCCCGTGCCACCGAGGTGGCCCGCGCCACGACCAACAATGCCCGCGGGACGTCGTCCGAGACCGCGCTTCCGGGCATCGACGACGAGCCGGCGCTGCCGGCCGCGACCCGCGCCGCGCCGAAGGCCCCCGAGGCGCCGGTGGTCGTTTCCGCGCCGCCGCAGCCCGCCCCGCCGGTGCCCGCCGCCGCGCCGGAACTCTCGCCGGCCGCCCCCGGCACCGATCCCGTCGGCGCGCTGCTGGTCGCTTCCAACACGCTGCCGCCGCCGATCAAGCCGGCGGTTCCGACCGTCGCTGCCGAGGCCGAGCCCGCGCCGGCGCCCGTCGAGGTCGTCGCCGCGCTGCGCGTCCCCGTTCCCGCTCCCGGTCGCGCCCCCGGCTCGGTGGCGATCGCCGTCGCCTCGACGGCGCCGCCGAAGCCGAAGCCGGCCGAGCTGCTCGTCGCCTCGGCGCCGCTCACGCCCGGCACCACGCCGCCGGTGCTCGGCTACGCCTCCGCCGGTCCGGCGCTCTCCGGCGACACCGTCGACCCCTTCGCGGAGACGGCGGCCACCGTGCTGCGCGACAGCCGCCAGCCGGCGCCGATGCGCGGCTCGACCGCCGCCGCCGCCCTGCGCCCCGTCAGCGACGACGGCATGCCGGGCGCCAGCGAACTCGGCATCACGCCGATGCCGGGTCTCGCCGCCGTGGCCGTCGAAGATCCCTTCTCCGACGAGCTGACCGCACCGGATCGCGCCGAGCCGATGCTGCTGTCGAACGAGGTGACCGTGCGATCGATGGACTTCGCCAAGCTGAGCGCCCCGGATTGCCGCAGCCTGCCGGCGATCATCGCGGCGGTCGACCTGCCGGGGACCGACGGCCTCTATGCCGGCGTCGTCCCGGGCCCGCGCACCGACCGCTTCGCCCCGGACGTCGGCGAGACGACGATCACCGTCGCGCTGCGCTGACGCGGACGATCGCCGACACGGCGCCGGGCCTCCGGACGCCGGCGGCGAACGTCTGAAACGACGGCGACCCCGCTGTCTCGAAGACGCGCTTTCCCGAGGCGAACACTCTCTGAACGGCCGTCGCCCGCGCGACGGCCGTTCTGCTTTTGGGGTGGCGCGCGTGGCTCAGGCGGCGGGGGCGAGGGCGGCGTGGAAGCGCACCGGCTCGCCGCGGCCGGCCTCGACGAGTTCGCCATCCCAGACGACGCGCACGCCGCGCACCATCGTGCCGACCGGGCGGCCGGTGACGCTTCGCCCGTGATAGGGCGTCCAGGCGGCGCGCGAGGCGATCCAGGCGTCCTCGATGGTCCAGCGGGCGCTCGCGTCGACGATGGTGAAGTCGGCGTCGTAGCCGACGGCGATGCGGCCCTTGCCGGCGATGCCGAACAGCCGCGCCGGGCCGGCGCTGGTGAGGTCGGCGAAGCGCTGCAGGGAGAGCCGGCCGCTCGCGACATGGTCGAGCATGATCGGCACCAGCGTCTGCACGCCGGTCATGCCGGAGGGCGACTGCGGGTAGGGCAGCGCCTTCTCCTCCAGCGTGTGCGGGGCGTGGTCCGAGCCGAGGACGTCGACGATGCCCTGGCCGAGGGCGTCCCAGAGGGCGGCGCGGTGGCGGGCGTCGCGGACCGGCGGGTTCATCTGCAGGCGCGTGCCGAGGCGGGGGCCGTCCTCCTCCACCGCCATCGTCAGGTGGTGCGGCGTCGCCTCGACGCTGGCGATATCGCGGTGGCCGGCGAGGAAGGCGAGCTCGGCGGCGGTGGAGATGTGCAGCACGTGCACCAGCGCGCCGTGGCGGCGGGCGAGGCCGACGAGCCGGCGGGTCGCCAGCAGCGCCGCCTCCTCGTCGCGCCACACCGGGTGCGAGCTCGGGTCGCCGGCGACGCGAAGTCCCTTGCGCGATTCGAGCCGCGGCTCGTCCTCGGCGTGCACGGCGACGCGCCGGCGCGTCTTCGCCAGCACCCGGCCGAGGGCGGCGTCGTCGGGGACGAGCAGGTCGCCGGTCGACGAGCCCATGAAGATCTTGATGCCGGCGGCGCCCGGCAGGCGCTCGAGGTCCGGGATGTCGTCGACCGTCTCGGCGGTGCCGCCGACCCAGAAGGCGTGGTCGCAGTGCATGCGGCCGCGGGCGCGGGCGAGCTTGTCGGCGAGGCGGTCGGCGGTGACGGTCGTCGGCTTGGTGTTGGGCATCTCGAAGACGGCGGTGACGCCGCCGAGCACGGCCGCGCGGGACCCGGTCTCGAGATCCTCCTTGTGCTCCAGCCCCGGCTCGCGGAAGTGCACCTGGCTGTCGATGACGCCCGGCAGCACCGTCAGGCCGCGGCAGTCGATCACCTCTCCCGCGGCGCCGGCGGGCAGGTCGCCGATGCGGGCGATGCGGCCGTCGCGGATGGCGATGTCGGCCGGGCCGATGCCGCCGATGCCGACGACGGTGCCGCCGCGCAGGATCAGGTCGTAGGTCTCGGCCATCGTCGTCCTCCGTGCGCGCCGGTGCGCCGTGCCCGCCGGCTCTGCGAGCCGGTCACGGCCGGCCCGCCGACGCATAGCGCAGCAACGCCGTCCGGTCGACGCGTCGTGTGGCCGGAGCGGCTCGCTTGACGCCCTTCGCCTTGGCGGCGAAGGATGGCGCGTTCGCGACGGGGTGCGGGCGACGGGGGACGTCATGGCTGATGGCAAGGATTCGGGGACGGGATACCCCGGCGGGTGCGGTTTGCGGATCGTGAACCGGCTGCTGCCCGTCGTCCTCGCCGCGCTGCTGGCGTGCGCCGTCCTGGCGCCGGGCTTTGCCCAGGAGGAGGCCGCCGCGCCGGCCGCAGCCGCCGCACCGGCGGCCGCCGCACCCGCCGCGCCGGCTCCGCAAACGACCGGCGACGCGATCGCCGCCGACGTGCAGGCCGACGAGATCGAGCTGCAGGAAGCGCTGTCGACGATCCGCGAGGAGCTGCGCGCGGCCGTCGCCAGTGCGCCGGAGCTGCCCGAGGTGATCTCGGTGGCGGTCGAGAAGGAAGCGCCGCCCGGCGCCGGCAACTGGCTGCCGTCGGCACTCGCCGTCGGGGCGGTGGCGTTGCTGATCGGCTTCATCGCCGACTGGCTGTTCCAGAAATGGGCGCGGCGGCGTTGGCTGTCGCGCCTGCCGACGGCGCCCGAGCACCTGCACCAGAAGATCGGCTGGCTGCTGATCTGCACGCTGATCGGCGTCGTCGGCGCGCTGGTGCTCGGTCTCGCCGCCTTCGTCGCCAAGGAGATCGCCCACGGCATGGCGCCTTATGCGCACCGCACCGTGATGATCATGATCGCCGCCGCCGTGCTCGCCCGCGGCTTCACGGCGATCGTCAAGTGCGTGATCGCCCCGCACATGCCGCACCAGCGGGTGCTGAACTTCGACGACGGCGAGGCGCGCCGGCTGACGCGCGACATCAATGTCGTCGTGACGCTGGCGGTGGTGGTGCTGGCGGTCAACACCTGGCTCGCCGGGCTCGCCATCAGCGATGCGTCGCGCGACCTCATCGCCATCGTGCTGAGCGGCCTCGGGGTGCTGCTGATCATCTGGGTCTGCGTCGCCAATCGCCGCGCCATCGCCGAGGCGATCCTGCCGCCGACCGGTCGGCCGGCGCCGATCTGGAAGCGCTGGCTCGTCTACAACTGGCACCTGTTCGTCATCGTCTACCTGATCGCCGCCTGGCTGGTGCGCTCGGCGCGCCTGCTGCTCGGCCATCCCGGGGCCGAGGCGCTGGTGATCGCGCCGCTGCCGATCCTCATCGTCTGCCTCGGGCTCTACGGCGTCGCCGTGCTGGTGATCGAGCGCAGCATGAAGCGGCTGCCGGAGCTCTATGCCGGCCACAACCGCGCCGACGAGGGCAAGCGGATCGCCGACTACCGCGATCTGCTGGAACGCGGCGCGGCGCTCGTCGTCATCTTCGGCGGCATTGCGATGCTGCTGCACCTGTGGGGCGTCGACTTCATCGGCAAGCCGGACGTCGGCGGGCGCATCTTCGACGTGCTCGTCGTCGTTTTCCTTGGATGGCTCGCGTATGACGCGGTGAAGATCTGGATCGATCGCAAGATCGCCGAGGAAGACCCCGCGCCGCTGCACGCCGACGGCGCCGACGTCGATTCCGGCGACGTGCCGATGGGCACGGGCAAGTCGCGCCTCGCCACCATCCTGCCGCTGCTGCGCTTCTTCTTGCTCGCCTCGATCGTCGTGATGGTGGCGATGATGGCGCTGTCGCAGATCGGCGTCGACATCACGCCGCTGTTCGCCGGCGCCGGCGTCATCGGCCTCGCGATCGGCTTCGGCTCGCGCCAGCTGGTGGAAGACGTCATCTCCGGGGCGTTCTACCTCGTCGACGACGCCTTCCGCGTCGGCGAGTACATCGACATCGGCAAGATCAAGGGCACGGTGGAGAAGATCTCCATCCGCTCCTTCCAACTGCGCCACCAGAACGGCCCGCTCAACACCATCCGCTTCGGCGAGGTGGCGTCGATCACCAACTTCTCGCGCGACTGGGCGATCATGAAGCTGCCGCTCCGGCTGCCGCTCGACACCGACAGCGAGAAGGTGCGGAAGATCATCAAGAAGGTCGGCGAGGAGCTGCTCGCGGACGAGACCTACGGGTCGATGTTCCTCGATCCGCTGAAGTCGCAGGGCGTCTACGAGATGGACGATTCGGCGATGATCATCCGCGTCAAGTTCCGCACCAAGCCGAACGACCAGTTCGTGCTGCGCCGGATCGTCTACCACCGCATCCAGGCGGCCTTCCAGAAGGCCGGCATCAAGTTCGCCAACCGCGTCGTCACGGTGCGCGTCGAGGGCGAGCCGGGGACGCCGGACTATGCCGCGGCGCGCACCCAGGCGATCCAGGCCGGGGCGGTGGAGGCGATCGCACTCACCGACGAGGCGGCGGCGAAGAAGGCGGGCGGCTGAGGCAGGGGCGACGCGGGGCCTCGCCGCGCTCGCTCACGCGGCGGCGAGGCTCTCGAACATCGCCCGGCCGTCGATGCCGCCGGCGATTTCCTCGACGAGGTTTTCCGGGTGCGGCATCAGGCCGAGCACCTTGCGGTTGGCCGAGCAGATGCCGGCGATGTCGCGGGCCGAGCCGTTCGGGTTGCTGCCCTCGGCATAGCGGAACACCACCTGGCCCTCGCCCTCCAGCCGGTCGAGCGTCGCCGCGTCGGCGAAATAGTTGCCGTCGTGGTGGGCGACCGGGCAGCGGATGACCTGGCCGGCCTGATACTGGCGGGTGAAGGGCGTGTCAGTGCGCTCGACCGCGAGCTTCACCTCGCGGCAGACGAAGGTGAGGCCGGCGTTGCGCATCAGCGCACCGGGCAGCAGCCCCGCCTCGGTGAGGATCTGGAAGCCGTTGCAGATGCCGAGCACGAGCCCGCCGCGCTGGGCGTGGCGGCGCACCGCGGCCATGATCGGCGCGCGGGCGGCGATGGCGCCGGAGCGCAGATAGTCGCCATAGGAGAAGCCGCCCGGCAGCACGACGAGGTCGACGCCGTCGGGCAGCGTCGTGTCGGCGTGCCAGACGGTGGACGCCTCGGAGCCCGACAGCGTCAAGGCGCGCTGGACGTCCCGCTCGCGGTTGGAGCCGGGGAAGACGACGACGGCGGCTTTCATCGGGCGAACTCTCCTTCGGACAATTCGAGGCGGCGCTCGATGCGCTCGATGCGACCTTCCTGGCGCGCGAGCGTTGCGTAGGTGTTCTGGACGTCCTGCTGCGTGGCGATCGAGTGGATGCGCACGGCCTGGAGCTCGGCCTTCAGCTCGTCGAGCTTCCGGTCGAAAGTCGTGAGCTTGTCCTGAACCGCCTTCAGGACCTCATAGAGCAGCTCGTTGGTGACCTCGGCCATCGGCGGGCGACCCTCCGCGATCTGCTGACGAGAGTATTACGCGATCTCGATCGCGTAGCTCTCGATGACGGTGTTGGCGAGCAGCTTCTCGCACATCTCGGCGACGCGCGCCTTGGCGGCGGCGGGGTCGGTCTCGGCGAGATCGAGGTCGATGACGCGGCCCTGGCGGGCGGCCTCGACGCCGGAGAAGCCGAGGGCGGCGAGCGCCCCCTCGATCGCCTTGCCCTGCGGATCGAGGACGCCGGACTTCAGGGTGACGACGACGCGGGCTTTCATGGCTGCTCCGGAGCTGCGGTCCGCCGCGCGTCTAGCACTGCAGGGCCCGCGTCGGCAACGCACGGGTCGTCGCGCGCGACGGTGCGGGCCGAGGCCCGCACCGAATGCGACGAACCTCACTGCACCAGGGTGGGGCCCTGGGTGGTGGTGCGGTCGTTGTCGTTGAGGATGCCGAGCCGGCGGGCCACCTCCTGGTAGGCCTCCAGCATGCCGCCGAGATCACGGCGGAAGCGATCCTTGTCGAGCTTGTCGTTGGTGACGATGTCCCACAGCCGGCACGAGTCCGGCGAGATCTCGTCGGCGACGACGATGCGCATCATGTCGCCTTCCCAGAGGCGGCCGCACTCCATCTTGAAGTCGACGAGGCGGATACCGACGCCGAGGAAGAGCCCGGCGAGGAAGTCGTTGACGCGGATGGCGAGCGCCATGATGTCGTCGATCTCCTGGGGATTCGCCCAGCCGAAGGCCGTCACGTGCTCCTCGGAGACCATCGGGTCGCCGAGCTCGTCGTTCTTGTAATAGAACTCGATGATCGAGCGCGGCAGCGGCGTGCCTTCCTCGATGCCGAGGCGGGTCGACAGCGAGCCGGCCGCGACGTTGCGCACCACCACCTCGAGCGGGATGATCTCGACTTCGCGGATCAGCTGCTCGCGCATGTTGAGCCGACGGATGAAGTGCGTCGGGATCCCCATGTTGTTCAGGTGGGTGAAGATGTACTCGGAGATGCGATTGTTCAGCACACCCTTGCCGTCGATCACCTCGTGCTTCTTCGCATTGAATGCGGTGGCATCATCCTTGAAGTGCTGGATGAGTGTACCAGGCTCGGGACCCTCGTAGAGGATCTTGGCCTTGCCTTCATAGACACGGCGGCGACGGTTCATGGGGATGTACCGAGTGGGCTTGAGGAAATCCATGCCGGGGTCAGGTCTCCGCGGATGAGGCGTGGCGTCCCGGAACGACGAGTTCGATTCGAGAACGACAGCCCTGGGCCATCGGTCGAAGCCGACACAGCAACGACAAATGCGCAGGCAACGGCCCCTTTGGCCCGTCCCCCGCGTTCACGTGCCGACCCTACCCGATCCGCCCGGACAGCACAATTGTGGCGCGCCGACGCGCTCGCCGCGCCGGATTCGGCGGCATTGCGGAGTGTCGGCCGCAGTGCCGCTGTGACGCCGTTGATTTGGCCCCTTCCCGCCGATATGCAAGGGCCGGCTGGTGCTTCCGGAGGAACCCGATGACCACGTTCGACAACCGCGAGAAGGCTTACGAGAGCAAGTTCGCGCGGGACGAGGAGCTGCGCTTCAAGGCCGGCGCCCGCCGCAACCGGCTGCTCGGCATGTGGGCCGCGGAGAAGCTCGGGCTCGCCGGCGACAAGGCGGCCGAGTACGCCGCGTCGGTGGTGCGCGCCGACTTCGAGAAGCCGGGCGAAGAGGACGTCTTCGAGAAGATCCGGGGCGACTTCGACGCCGCCGGTGTCGCCCAGTCCGACACGCAGATCCGCACCGCCATGAACGAATTCATGACGATGGCGGTCCAGCAGCTGCAGAGCGAAGGCTGAGCGTGGCGCACGTCCGCTCGGCTCCGATGGACCTCGCCCGCCGGATGCGGGCGGGGGAGACGATCGTCACCGCCTGGAGCGGGCTGCCCGATCCGCGCGTCTCGGCCGTGCTCGGCCGGGCCGGCTATCCGGCCGTGACCTTCGACATGCAGCACGGCCTGCACGACCTCGCCTCGGTGGCGCAAGGCATTCCCGCCGCCGCCGCCAATGGCGCAGCACCCATCGTGCGGCTGGCCGTCGACGACTTCGCCGGCGCGAGCCGCGTCGCCGACATGGGTGCCGTGGCGATCATCGCGCCGATGATCGAGGATGCCGCCGGCGCGCGGCGCTTGGTCGCACACGTAAAGTATCCGCCGCTCGGCCAGCGCAGCTGGGGGCCGTTCGAGGCGATGGGCGTCGCCGGCATCACCGACCAGCACGAGTGGCTGGCCACCGCCAACGCGGCGACGCTCGCCTTCGCGATGATCGAGACGTCGGCCGCCTATGCGGCGCTGCCGGAGATCCTCGCCGTCGAGGGGCTGGACGGCGTCTTCGTCGGCCCGTCCGACCTGTCAATCGCGCTCACCGGCGGGCGGCTCGCGCCATCGGCTGCGGAGACGCTGGAGACGGTGCGGGCGATCGGCCAGGCAGCGGTGGCCGCCGGCAAGCTCGCCGGCGTCTATTGCCAGAATGCCGAGGAGTTCTTCTCGATGCAGGCGGCGGGCTTCCGCCTGATGGCGCTCGGCGGCGATTCCGCGCTGCTGGCCTCCGCCGCGGTCGCGACGCTGGCGTCCCTGAAGCGCTGACCATCAGTGACCGCCGGCTCGGCTCACGGGCGGGCCGGCGCTCGGGTCGGCTATCTTGGCGGCTCGGAGCCGGCGACGGTCGTCAGAGCGGGCAGCCTTGCGCGCGGGCGCGGGCGAGGCGCGGCGGCGGATCGACGAAGCCGGTCGGCTGGTTGAGCGAGCGGTCGTGGATGCGGGCCGCGATGGCGTCGGCGGCGGCGGCGCAGCCGTCTTTCGAATAGATCGTCCCCTTCACCTGCACCGTGGCGGCGAGGGCCCGCACGAAGGCGTCGAGCAGCGCCGGGTCCGGCGCGCGCGGCGTCCGCCAGAACTCATCTAGCGGCTGACCGTCGACGAGGCCGGGGATGTCGTAGATCGCCGGCGCCAGCGTCTTGACGGCGGCGCCGCGCTGCAGTGCCTCGAGGCCCGCGGAGGAGTTGACGGTAACGACGCCGCGGCTCGCCTCGGTGAGCGGCGCGAGGCCGCCGCCGTCGGCGAACAGGACGCGTCCCTTCAGTCCGTGGGCGCCGGCGAGCCGGTGGATGGCGGAGCGCCAGCCCTCGAGGCCGTTGTCGAGCGGGTGGTTCTTGACGACCAGCATGGTGCCGGCCGGCGCGTGGGCGTGGAACGACGCGAACACCTCGGCCAGCGCCGGCCGCAGGCTGCCATAGGGCGAGTGGTCGCGGATCTGGAAGTCGCCCTCGAGCTGCATGGCGAAGACGAAGAACGGCGTGCGGGCCGTCACCAGCTCGGCGAGCAGCAACTGTGCATCGGTGTTGCGCCGGCGCTCGGTGAGGAGCCGGAGCCCCCAGGCCGGGTAGTCGGCGAACGGGTGGTGGATGGTGTGGCGCCGGTAGCCCGGGTGCAGGAACCAGAACAGGCTGTTCGCCAGATTGTAGACGACGTCCGGCACCGCCTGCGCGGCAAACGAGCCCCGGTAGCGCAGGGTGAGGTCCGGCGGCGGCACGGCGGCGGCGATGGCGCGGATGGCGTCGGGGTCTTCCGGGAAGTGCGAGCCGGTGGCGGTGGCGTCGCGCTCGATCGTCATGAAATCGGGCCGCAGGTAGCCGAGCTCGGTGGCGGCCACGACGATGCCGCGCTCGCGCGCCGCATCAGTGGCGGCGCGGTGGTAGAGGCGGCGGTCGCCGTGCAGCACGAGGTCGGTGACGGCATGCTCGTCCATCACCTCCGCCACGAAGGCCGGGAAGTTCGCGAGCGAGCCGCGGTAGGCGACGGCGCCGGGGCGGCGCCAGTCGAGGCTGTCGCCGAGGCAGAGATTGATGCGGTGGACGGCGTGGCCGCGGGCTTCCAGCCGGTCGCCGATCATGGCGTAGAGCGGCGACAGCGGCCCCTGCAGGAACAGCGTCGAGCGACGCCCGGCCACCGCGGTGCCACCGTCCGTCACCGCGGGAGCTCGCCCGGCAGCGCCGCGGTGTCGTCGACGCTGGCGTCCATGCCGAGACGGCGGGCGCGGGCGAGGCGGGGCGGCGGATCGACGAAGGCGCCGGGCTCGTTGACGCGGTCGGCGAGGAGGCGGTCGGCGGCCTCGGTGATGGCGGCCGCACGGCCTTCGGCGGTGTAGAAGCAGCCCTTCACCTGGGTGGCGGCGGCGAGCAGGCGCACGAAGGCGTCGCGCAACTCGGCGTCGGGCCGCTCGGCCGTCGTCCAGAAGTCGTCGAGCGCGCCCTGGAAGGTGAGGCCCGGCACGTCGAAGACGGCGACGCCCAGCACCGCCACCGGACAGTCGAGACGGAGCGCGTGCAGGCCGACGGTGGAGTTGACGACGACGCAGCCCTCCGCCTTGCCCAGCAGCTTGTAGAGGTCGCCGCCGTCGATGACGTCGACCCGGTCGGCGAGGCCGAGCTCGCGGGCGACGATGCGGGCGTGCATCGGCCAGCGCTCGATGCCGGGATCGAGCGGATGGATCTTGACGACGAGGCGCGTCTGCTTCGGCGCGTGCTCGGCGAACGAGATCATCACCTTGCGGATGACTTCGCCGAGATCGTCGAAGGGCGAGTTGTCCTGGATCTGGTAGTCGCTCTGCAGCTGCATCGGCAGGACGAAATAGGGGGTCGTACCGGCGACGAGACGCTCCACCGTGGCGCGGGCGCGGCGCTCCTTGAAGGGCTCCATCGCGAGCTTCGGCACCCACGACAGATAGTCGTGGAGGGGGTGGTAGTAGGCGCTCGAGCGGTAGCGCGGGTGCAGATAGGGCGCGAACACCTGGGCGAGGTTGTAGACGACCTCGTGGAAGGCCTCGGTGCGGAAGGCGTAGCGGTAGCGCACCGTGGCGTCGGGCTCGGGCAGGGCGGCGGCCGCGGCGCGGATCCGGTCGGCGTCGTCGGGAAAGTGGGAGTAGACCCCCATGCCGTCGCGCTCGAAGGTGATCCAGTCGGGGCGCAGATAGCCGAACTCGACGGCGGTGACGCGGGCGCCGCGGCCGCGCGCCACGGCGCCGGCGACGCGGTGGTAGGGGTAGCGGTCGGCGTAGAAGAGGACGTCGGTGACGCCCTCGCGCGCCATCAGGGCGCCGACGTAGCCGCGCCACTCGGCGAACGTGCCGCGGTAGTTGAGGGCGCCGGGGCGGCGCCAGTAGAGGCGGTCGCCGGCGGCGAGATTGACGCGCACGACGCGCTCGCCACGCCGCACGAGCTCGTCGGCGAGCTCGGCGAAGAAGGTGGACGGCGGGCCCTGCAGGAACAGGAAAACGCGGCGGGACGCGCTCGACATCGGGTCCGGGGTTCCTCACCCTTGCCGCGGGACGGCGCCGGACGGCCTGATCGCCCCGGCGTCGCCCGGCCGTCCGGTCCGCGTCTCGAGGGCGTCGCGGGGGCGCGGTCGAAGCGTCGGGTGGCGGTTGCGGGACCGCGGTGCATAGCGCGCGCCGTCGGGACGATCAAGCCGGTGCGGGGGCGGGGAGAGCCGAGGCGACCGCCAAGCGCCGGTCCCGTGAGACCCTCACGGCCCGGCGATCGGCGGGATGGCCTTGAGGTAGGCGGCGACCGCCTCGCGGTCTGCCGACGGCACGTGCGACCAGTTCGTCACCACCGAGGCCATCGAGCCGCCGAGGGAGTCGTAGTCCGGCGTGAAGCCGCTCTCGAGGGCGTAGGCGATCTCCTCCGGCGTCCAGTCGCCGAAGCCGCCGGCGACCGGCGTGATGTTCGGGATGGTGCCCTTGCCCTCGGGCGACGGACCGCCGGCGAGCCAGCGGTCGCGCTCCAGGCCGCCGAAGACGTCGCGCGGGGTGTGGCACTCGCCGCAGTGGCCGGGGCCCTCGACGAGGTAGCCGCCCGCCTGCGCCTGCTCCGAATAGGCCCGGTTCGGCGTGTAGGGCTTTCCGTCGAGATAGAGGAGCTTCCACAGGCCGAGGCCGCGGCGGAAGTTGTAGGGAAAGGCGAGGTCGGGCCCGGCGACGATGTTCTCGGCCGCCGGCAGGGTGTCGAGAAAGGCCTTGAGGTCGATCAGGTCCTCCGTCCGCATCCGCTGGTAGGAGGTGTAGGGGAAGGCCGGATAGTAGTGCCGCCCGTCCGGCGAGGTGCCGTCCTTCATGGCGGTGACGAAGTCGGCGAGCGACCAGCCGCCGATGCCGGTCTTCGCGTCCGGCGTGATGTTCGGTACGCGGAAGGTGCCGAACGGCGTCGGCAGCTCGAGGCCGCCGGCGAGCACGAGCTTGGCGTCGCCCTCCGCCCCCGGCCGGGCGTGGCACGACGTGCAGCCGCCGGCCCAGAACATCCGCTCGCCGTTGGCGAGATCGGCCGTGTGGGCGGGCAGCGACGCGGCGTCGACGCGCTTCGGCTCGGTCAGCCACCAGAACGCCCCGCCGCCGAGGAGGGCGGCGAGGACGAGGAGGAGGAGCAGGCGACGCACGGGCGCCTCAGTTCTTCTGGACGCGGAAGTCCTGGTGGCAGGCCTTGCAGTTGGCGGCCATCGCGCCGAAGGCCGGCTTGAAGGCGTCGAGACCGCCATCCGCGGCCGTACCGGCGGCGTCCGCGGTGGAGGCGAGCTTGGCGGCGAGGGCGTCGAAGTCGGACTTCGCCTCCCAGACCTTCGGCGAGGCCTCGGTGTCGCCGCCGGTCTCGGTGCCGGCCGGGAACAGCGTCGGGAACAGCGTGGCGTTGGCGCTGATCGTCGCCATCGCCGCCTTGGCGGCGGCGGCGTCCCACGCCGTCTTGCCCTGCACCATCTCGGCGGAGGTCTTGGTGGCGTCGGCGATGCCCTTCATCAGCTTCTGGCGATCGGCGATCGGGTCGGCGGAGGCGGCGGACGCGAGCAGCGTCAGGGAGCAGACGGCGGCGACGAGAAATTTCATGGCAGGGTGTCCCCGGAGGAGCGATCGGCCGGCGTCGCCGACCGGCGACGCGCACTACATTATCATGGGTCCAGGCTGCGGCTTGGCCAGACCGCAAACGTTCACGACAGCGTTTCCGCCCATTGCTCCTGTGGTGCCGGTCCGTTCACTAGAAACGCACCAATCTTCCCGCCACCCGTCCGCTTCCTCACCCCCGCCCGGGGGCGGCGAACAGGCGGCGTTCCTCGCGGACGCGCTGGGCGATCACCTTCGTCACCGTGGCGACGCGGCCGCTGCGGCTGGTGTCGGGATGCGTCACCAGCCAGTAGCTGCGGCGGAAGGTGATCTCCGGCAGCATCGGCACGAGCTCCGGCAGCCGCGCGGCGACATAGTCGTGGACGATGCCGAAGCCGTGGCCGGCGCGGATCGCCTCGACCTGGCCGACGACGCTCGCGCAGTGGAAGCGCGCCGCCGCCGTGCCCTCGAAGGCGGCGGCATAGTCGAGCGCCGCCGAATAGGAGAAGTCGTCGACACCGGAGACGCAGACGTGGCCGGCGAGTTCCGCCTTCGAGGCGGGCTCGCCGTGGGCGGCGAGATAGTCGCGGGTGGCGTAGACGCCGAGGGTGTAGTCGGTGAGCTTCGTCGCCACCAGCCGGCCGCGCGCCGGCCGCTCCAGCCCGATGGCGACGTCGGCCTCGCGCTTCGACAGCGAGAAGGTGCGCGGCAGCGGCACCAGCTCGACGACGAGGCCAGGATGGAGGCTCGCGAGCCGGGCGAGTTCCGGTGCGAGGAAGTAGTTGCCGAGCCCGTCCGGGGCTCCGACGCGAACCGTACCGCTGACGCCGCCGCCGCCCTCGGCGAGCGCGGCCTCGGCGGCGAGGGCCTCGGCCTCCATGCGCTCGGCGGTGGCGGCGAGGCGCTCGCCGGCGGCCGTCAGCGTGCAGCCGGACGGCCCGCGCTCGACCAGCATGGTGCCGAGGCCGGCCTCGAGCCCGTCGAGGTGGCGGGCGACGGTGGCGTGGTTGAGCCCGAGCCGCCGCGCCGCGCCAAGGATCTGGCCGGCGCGGGCGACGGCGAGGAAGACGCGCAGCCGGTCCCAGTCCATGTGGCCTCCGATAGGACAGAGAGGGACGTTAGTTTCCGCACAACGGCTGCGCAAGATTGTGTCTTGCTGTGCGCAGATCGAAGCGTCATCACGGATGCCAGCCTCGGCCACACCTCGGCCGGCAGAACGCCATTCATCGGGAGAGAGCCCATGCTCGAGATCGGACACTTCATCGGCGGCAAGTCCGTCGCCGGCCGCTCCGGCCGCACCGCCGAGGTCTTCCAGCCGATGACCGGCGAAGTCCGCGGCCACGTCGCGCTCGCCTCCGTCGAGGAAGTCCGCGCCGCCGTCGAGAACGCCAGGAAGGCGCAGCCGGCGTGGGCCGCCACCAACCCGCAGCGCCGCGCCCGGGTGATGATGCGCTTCCTCGAGCTCTGCACCCAGAACGCCGATGAGCTCTCCGACCTCATCGCCCGCGAGCACGGCAAGACCCTGCCGGACGCCCGCGGCGACCTGCAGCGCGGCCTCGAGGTGGTGGAGTTCACCACCGGTATCCCGCATCTGCTCAAGGGCGAGTACACCGAAGGCGCCGGCCCCGGCATCGACATGTACTCGCTGCGCCAGCCGCTCGGCGTCGTCGCCGGCATCACGCCGTTCAACTTCCCGGCGATGATCCCGCTGTGGAAGGCGGCGCCGGCGATCGCCTGCGGCAACGCCTTCGTGCTGAAGCCCTCCGAGCGCGACCCGTCCTGCCCGATGCGCCTCGCCGAGCTGTTCATCGAGGCCGGCGGCCCCCCCGGCATCTTCCAGGTGGTGAACGGCGACAAGGTCGCCGTCGACGCGCTGCTCGACGACCCGGATATCAAGGCGATCGGCTTCGTCGGCTCCTCGCCGATCGCCGAGTACATCTACGCCCGCGCCGCGGCGACGGGGAAGCGCGCCCAGTGCTTCGGCGGCGCCAAGAACCACATGATCATCATGCCGGACGCCGACCTCGACCAGACGGTCGACGCCCTCATCGGCGCCGGCTACGGCTCGGCCGGCGAGCGCTGCATGGCGATCTCGGTCGCCGTTCCCGTCGGCGAGGCGACCGCCAACCGGCTGATGGAGAAGCTGATCCCGCGGGTCGAGAGCCTGAAGGTCGGCCCGTCCACCGATCCCTCGGCCGACTTCGGCCCGATGGTGACGAAGGCCCACCGCGACAAGGTGAAGGGCTACATCGACCTCGGCGTCGAGGAGGGCGCGAAGCTCGTCGTCGACGGGCGGAACTTCCGCCTGCAGGGCTACGAGGACGGCTTCTATCTCGGCGGCTCGCTGTTCGACAACGTCACGGCCGACATGCGCATCTACCAGGAGGAGATCTTCGGGCCGGTGTTGTCGGTCGTGCGCGCCAAGGACTACGAGGAGGCGCTGTCGCTGCCCTCCAAGCACGAGTACGGCAACGGCGTCGCGATCTACACCCGCGACGGTGACGCGGCGCGCGACTTCGCGGCGCGTGTGGACGTCGGCATGGTCGGCGTCAACGTGCCGATCCCGGTGCCGCTCGCCTACTACACCTTCGGCGGCTGGAAGCGCTCGGGCTTCGGCGACCTGAACCAGCACGGCCCGGACGCGATCCGCTTCTACACGAAGACGAAGACGGTCACCTCGCGCTGGCCCTCGGGCATCAAGGACGGCGCGGAGTTCTCGATCCCGACGATGAAGTGAGGGCGGGAAGAGGCAGTCGGGAATCCCGCTGAAGGGGCACCCACCCTCCCCCTGTGGGAGGGTCGGACCGCGTGAGCGG
>Ga0209902_100794_pt1 | contig 24325 bp, 20 predicted proteins | sample FECB27metaG_FD_188304 | JGI IMG/M metagenome (GOLD analysis project Ga0209902, IMG submission 188304) | Cyanobacterial communities from the Joint Genome Institute, California, USA - FECB-27 (SPAdes) (version 2) | ecosystem: Environmental > Aquatic > Thermal springs > Hot (42-90C) > Microbial mats...
GGGCGGCGGCAGCGGCATCGGCGCGGCCATCGTGTCGGCCTTCGCCGCGCAGGGCGCCAGGGTGGCCTTCGTCGACATCGCCGAAGCCGCCAGCGCCGAACTCGCGCAACGCATCGCGCAGGCCGGCCACGCGGCGCCCTGGTGGCGCGCCTGCGACGTGCGCGACATCGCCGCGCTGCAGGCCGCCATCGCCGACGCGGCGGCCGAACTCGGCGACTTCGCCGTGCTGGTCAACAACGTCGCGAGCGACGACCGCCACACGCTCGAGTCGGTCACGCCCGACTACTACGACAACCGCATGGCGATCAACGAGCGCCCCGCGCTGTTCGCGATCCAGTCGGTGGTGCCGGGCATGAAGCGCCTGGGCGCGGGCTCGATCGTCAACCTCGGCTCCACCGGCTGGCAGACCAAGGGTTCGGGCTATCCCTGCTACGCGATCGCCAAGTCCTCGGTCAACGGCCTCACGCGCGGGCTCGCGGTGGAGCTGGGCCGCGACCGCATCCGCATCAACACCGTCTCGCCCGGCTGGGTGATGACCGAGCGCCAGGTCGCGCTGTGGCTCGACGCCGAGGGCGAGCAGGCCCTCAAGCGCAACCAGTGCCTGCCCGACAAGCTGATGCCCGAGGACATCGCGCGCATGGTGCTGTTCCTGGCCTCGGACGATGCGCGGATGTGCACGGCGCAGGAGTTCACCGTGGACGCCGGCTGGACCTGAAGCCCGGCCGGCGGCCCCTCAGTCGATCTCGAGCTTGCGCCCGTAGACGCTCAGGCTCGCCGTCTTCAGCGCCTTCATCATCACCTTGGCCGCCGGCGACAGCAGCCGGTCGGTGCGCGTGATGATGCCGAAGGCGTCCATGTGGCAGGGCATGTCCAGCGGCAGCAGCGACACGATGCCGTGCGATGCGTAGTAGCGCGCCACGTCGGTCGCCAGCACCGCCACCATGTCGCTCTGCTGCAGCATGCGCGTGATGAACAGCAGCGCCGAGCTCTCGATGGTGTTGATCGGCGGCTGCAGCCCCTCCTCCTGGAACATCAGCTCGAAGCGGTGCCGCAGCACGCTGCCGGCCGGCGGCACGATCCAGCCCTCGCCGACCACGTCGCGCAGCGTGAGGCCGCTCACGCCCAGCAGCGGATGGCCGGGGCGCACCAGCGCGCACACCGGCTCCTCGGTCAGCGCCTCGTAGCGCAGCTGCGACTTGTCGTGCTCGGCGAACAGCCGCGCCACCAGGATGTCGAGCTTGCCTTGCTCGAGCCGCTCGATCAGCACCGGGCTGGTCTCGATCTCGAGCGAGATCCGCAGGTGGGGCTGCTCGCGCTTGACCATCGCCACCGCGGGCGGCAGCAGCGTGAGGCCCGGCGCGGTGATCGCGCCCACGCTCACCTGGCCGAAGCGGCCGGCCTTGAGCGCGGTGAGCTCGTCGTGCGCCTGGTTCAGGCTCGCGAGCGCCACCCGCGCGTGGCGGATCATGGTCTCGCCGTACCAGGTCGGCCGCATGCCGCGCGGCAGCCGCTCGAACAGCGGCACCTCGAGCACGTCCTCCAGGTCCTTGAGCAGCTTGGAGGCCGCCGGCTGCGTCATGTTGAGCACCTGCGCGGCGCGGTGGATGTTGCCTTCCTCGGCCAGCGCCACCAGCAGCAGCAACTGGCGCGTCTTGAGCCGCGCGCGGATAAACCAATGGGTGTAGTTCGTCATGAAGGGTGAGAACCTCGGTTCGCCCGGGTTTTCCAGAATGTCTCGATCGATATTCATTTTGTCGAAAAAATGATTGGATCGATATCCGTTTCATTCCTAGACTGCCGCCCAACCCCTACAACAACAGAGACAAGGTCGGCGCCACGGTGTTCCACGGCGAGATCCATCAGAACGTGCGGCAGTACATCAACGGCCGCTGGGAAACCAGCGCGACCACCGGTGTGAGCACCAATCCCTCGGACACCAGCGAAGTGGTGGCCGAGTACGCACGGGCCGACCGCCGCCAGACCGACGCGGCGATCCGCGCCGCCTCCGACGCCTTCCCCCACTGGAGCCACAGCACGCCGCAGCGCCGCGCCGACGTGCTCGACCGCATCGGCGCCGAGCTGCTGGCGCGCAAGGACGAACTGGGCCTGCTGCTGGCGCGCGAGGAGGGCAAGGTGCTGCCCGAGGCCGTGGCCGAGGTGGCGCGCGCGGGCCAGGTGTTCAAGTTCTTCGCGGGCGAGGCCTTTCGCGGCGGCGCGGGCGCCGGCGGCGGCGAGAGCCTCGCCTCGGCGCGCGCGGGCGTGCAGGTCGACGTCACGCGCGAGCCGCTCGGCGTGGTCGGCCTGATCGCGCCCTGGAACGCGCCCTTCGCGGTGCCGGCCTGGAAGATCGCGCCCGCGCTCGCGCACGGCAACAGCGTGGTGTTCAAGCCGGCCGAGCGGGTGCCGGCCTGCGGCTGGGCGCTGGCCGAGATCATCAGCCGCGCCGCGCTGCCCGCGGGCGTGTTCAACCTCGTGATGGGCAGCGGCCGCGAGGTCGGCCAGGCGCTGGTCGACAGCCCGCACGTCGACGCGCTGAGCTTCACCGGCTCGGCCGCCGTCGGCGAGCGCGTGCTGCGCGGCGCCACCGCGCGCCGGGCCCGGGTGCAGCTCGAGATGGGCGGCAAGAACGCGCTGGTGGTGCTGGCCGATGCCGACCTCGAGCGCGCGGTCGACTGCGCGGTGCAGGGCGCCTACTTCTCGGCCGGCCAGCGCTGCACGGCCTCGAGCCGGCTGATCGTCGAGGCCGCGGTGCACGACGCCTTCGTGGCGCGGCTGCGCGAGCGGCTCAAGGCGCTGCGCGTGGGCCATGCGCTCGAGCGCGGCGTGGAGATCGGCCCGGTGGCCGACGCCGAACGGCTCGCGGGCCACCTCGCCTGGGTCGACATCGCGCGCGCCGAGGGCGCCGAGCATGTCTGGGGCGGCGAAGCGCTCGAGCGCGCCACCACCGGCCACTACATGAGCCCGGCGCTGTTCCTGGCCGAGCCCGGCCACCGCATCGCGCGCGAGGAGATCTTCGGCCCGCTGGCCTGCGTGCTGCGCGCCACCGACTACGAGCATGCGCTCGCGCTGTGCAACGACACGCCGTTCGGCCTGTGCGCCGGCATCTGCACCAACTCGCTGAAGCACGCGATGCATTTCAGGCGCCATGCCGAGGTCGGCATGACCATGGTCAACCTGCCGACCGCGGGCGTGGACTTCCACGTGCCCTTCGGCGGCCGCAAGGGCTCGGGCTACGGCCCGCGCGAGCAGGGACGCCATGCCGCCGAGTTCTACACGCAGGTCAAGACCGGCTACATGCTGGCCTGACGCGCACCCAGGTCCCCCCGGTTTCCGACCAGCAGCCCCCATCCACAACAGGAGACGACCCATGACCATGAACCGCCGCACCCTCAACGCCGCGCTCGCCGCCGCCGCCCTCGGCGGTCTGCTGCCGGCTTCCGTCCTCGCGCAGAAGAAGCTCGTGCTGGGCTTCGCGCAGGTCGGCGCCGAAAGCGAATGGCGCACCGCCAACACCGAGTCGATCAAGGCCTCGGCCAAGGAGGCCGGCATCGAGCTCAAGTTCTCCGACGCGCAGCAGAAGCAGGAGAACCAGATCAAGGCGATCCGCTCGTACATCGCGCAGAAGGTCGACGTGATCGCCTTCTCGCCCGTGGTCGAGTCGGGCTGGGACACGGTGCTGCGCGAGGCCAAGGCCGCCAAGATCCCGGTGGTGCTGACCGACCGCTCCGTCAACAGCAAGGACGACACGCTCTACGTGACCTTCATGGGCTCGGACTTCGTCGAAGAAGGCCGCAAGGCCGGCCGCTGGCTGGTCGAGAAGATGAAGGACCAGAAGGGCGAGGTCAACATCGTCGAGCTGCAGGGCACGGTGGGCTCGGCGCCGGCCATCGACCGCAAGAAGGGCTTCGAGGAAATCATCAAGGCCGACCCGAAGTTCAAGATCGTGCGCTCGCAGACCGGCGACTTCACGCGCGCCAAGGGCAAGGAGGTGATGGAAGCCTTCCTCAAGGCCGAGGGCAAGAAGATCAACGTGCTCTACGCGCACAACGACGACATGGCGATCGGCGCCATCCAGGCCATCGAGGAGGCCGGCCTCAAGCCCGCGAAGGACATCGTGATCATCTCCATCGACGGCGTGAAGGGCGCCTTCGAGGCCATGATCGCCGGCAAGCTCAACGTCTCGGTCGAATGCAGCCCGCTGCTGGGCCCGCAGCTGATGCAGGCGGTGAAGGACATCAAGGCCGGCAAGACGCTGCCCAAGCGCATCGTGACCGAGGAGGGCATCTTCCCGATGGAAGTGGCCGCCAAGGAATTCCCGAACCGCAAGTACTGAGGACCACCCATGAAGCGCAACCTCCTCAAGGCCGCCGTGGCGGGCCTCGCGCTCGCCGCCGCCGGCATCGCGCCGCTGGCCCAGGCGCAGGACAAGGGCCTGATCGCGATCTCGATGCCCACCAAGTCCTCGGCGCGCTGGATCGCCGATGGCGCCAACATGGTCAAGTACTTCAAGGAGAAGGGCTACAAGACCGACCTGCAATATGCCGACGACGACATTCCGAACCAGCTCGCCCAAGTGGAGAACATGGTGACCAAGGGCTCGAAGGTGCTGGTGATCGCGGCCATCGACGGCACCACGCTGTCCGACGTGCTGCAAAAGGCCGCCGACAAGGGCGTGAAGGTGATCGCCTACGACCGGCTCATCAAGGGCTCGAAGAACGTCGACTACTACGCCACCTTCGACAACTTCCAGGTCGGCGTGCTGCAGGCGCAGTCGATCGAGAAGGCGCTCGACCTCAAGGCCGGCAAGGGGCCGTTCAACATCGAGCTGTTCGGCGGCTCGCCCGACGACAACAACGCCTTCTTCTTCTACAACGGCGCGATGTCGGTGCTCGAGCCCTACATCAAGAGCGGCAAGCTGGTGGTGCGCAGCAAGCAGGTGGGCATGGACAAGGTCGGCACCCTGCGCTGGGACGGCGCGGTGGCGCAGGCGCGCATGGACAACCTGCTGTCGGCCTTCTACACCAAGGAGCGCGTCGACGCGGTGCTCTCGCCCTACGACGGGCTGTCGATCGGCATCCTGTCCTCGCTCAAGGGCGTGGGCTACGGCTCGGGCTCGCAGGCCATGCCGGTGGTGTCGGGCCAGGACGCCGAGATCCCCTCGGTGAAGTCGATCCTGCGCAAGGAGCAGAGCTCGACCGTGTTCAAGGACACGCGCGAACTCGCCAAGGTCACGGTGGCGATGGTCGACGCCATGCTCTCGGGCAAGACGCCCGAGGTCAACGACACCAAGACCTACAACAACGGCGTCAAGGTCGTGCCCTCGTACCTGCTCAAGCCGGTCAGCGTCGACGGCAGCAACTGGAAGCAGGTGCTGGTCGACAGCGGCTACTACAAGGAAAGCCAGGTCAAGTGAACGAGCGCGACGCCCTCGGCGGCGGCACGATCCTCGAGATGCGCGGGATCACCAAGACCTTCCCGGGCGTGAAGGCGCTGAGCAACGTCAACCTCGCGGTGCGCGCGGGCGAGATCCATGCGGTGGTGGGCGAGAACGGCGCCGGCAAGTCCACGCTGATGAAGGTGCTCAGCGGCGTCTACCCCTGCGACTCGTACGACGGCGAGATCCTGTTCGAGGGCGAGCCGCGCCGCTTCCGGGGCATCGCCGACAGCGAGAAGCTCGGCATCATCATCATCCACCAGGAACTCGCGCTGGTGCCGCTGCTGTCGATCGCCGAGAACATCTTCCTCGGCAACGAGATCGCGCGCGGCGGCGTGGTCGACTGGTTCGCGGCCTATGCGAGGACGCGCGAGCTGCTCGCCAAGGTCGGCCTCAAGGAAGCGCCGACCACGCTGGTGACCGACCTCGGCGTGGGCAAGCAGCAGCTGGTGGAGATCGCCAAGGCGCTCGCGAAGGAGGTGCGCCTGCTGATCCTCGACGAGCCCACCGCGAGCCTCAACGAGACCGACAGCGACGCGCTGCTGCGGCTGCTGCTCGAACTCAAGCGCCAGGGCATCGCATCGATCCTGATCTCGCACAAGCTCAACGAGATCGCCAAGGTGGCCGATGCGATCACCGTGCTGCGCGACGGCGCGACGGTCGAGACCATGGACTGCCGCGCCCAGGCGATCAGCGAGGACCGCATCGTGCGCGGCATGGTGGGGCGCGACATGGCGCACCGCTATCCGCCGCGCGAGCCGAGGATCGGCGAGACGGTGTTCGAGCTGCGCGACTGGCGCGTGCACCACGCGCAGCATGCCGACCGCGAGCAGATCCACGGCGTGAGCCTGCGCGTGCGCCAGGGCGAGATCGTCGGCATCGCGGGCCTGATGGGCGCGGGCCGCACCGAGCTCGCGATGAGCGTGTTCGGCCGCTCCTACGGCCAGCGCATCAGCGGCGAGGTGCTGATGCACGGCAAGACAGTCGACGTGAGCACGGTGCGCAAGGCCATCGACCACGGCATCGCCTACGTGACCGAGGACCGCAAGGGCCTGGGCCTGGTGCTCGAGGAGGAGATCCGCAAGAACGTGAGCCTCGCGAACCTCGACGCGGTGGCCGACGGCCTGGTGATCGATCCGGGCCGCGAGTTCCAGGTGGCGAACGAGTACCGCAAGGCGCTCAACATCCGCTGCGCGGGCATCGAGCAACCGGTGGTCAACCTCTCGGGCGGCAACCAGCAGAAGGTGGTGCTGAGCAAGTGGCTGTTCACGCAGCCCGAACTGCTGATCCTCGACGAGCCCACGCGCGGCATCGACGTGGGCGCCAAGTACGAGATCTACACCATCATCGACCGGCTCGCGCGCGAGGGCAAAGGCATTCTCATGATCTCTTCCGAACTGCCGGAACTGCTCGGCATGTGCGACCGCATCCACGTGATGAACGAGGGGCGCTTCGTCGCCGAATTCACGGCCGCCGAGGCCACGCAGGAACGCATCATGCACGCCATCGTGAGCGCGGGGAGCACGGTCCATGTCGCAGCCTGAAGCGCAGGCGGTGACCGCCGCCGTGGCCGCCGAGCCCGGGGGCCTGCACGCGGGCTTCCTCAAGAACAACCTGCGTGAGTACGGCATGCTGATCTCGCTGGTCGCGATCATGGTGCTGTTCCAGGTGCTGACCGACGGCACCCTGCTGCGGCCGCTGAACCTCACCAACCTGCTGCTGCAGAACAGCTACGTGGTGATCATGGCGCTGGGCATGCTGCTGGTGATCGTGGCCGGCCACATCGACCTGTCGGTGGGCTCGGTCTGCGGCTTCATCGGCGCGCTGGCGGCGGTGCTGATGGTGGAGTACGAATGGCATTTCGTGCCGACCGCGATCGTGAGCATCCTCGCGGGCGCGCTCATCGGCGCGGCGCAGGGCTGGTTCGTGGCCTTCCGCAAGATCCCCTCGTTCATCGTCACGCTCGCGGGCATGCTGGTGTTCAAGGGGCTCACGCTGGCGCTGCTCGCGGGCCAGTCGGTGGGGCCGTTCCCCGAGGCCTTCCAGCGCCTGAGCTCGGGCTTCATCCCCGACCCGCTCGGCGGCGCGGCGCTGCGCACCACCTCGCTGGTCGTGGGCGCGCTGGCCGCGGTGGCGCTGGTGTTCTTCAAGCTGCGCGGCCGCGCCAAGCTCGCCGCGCACGGCATGGCGCAGGAGCCCTATGCCTTCTTCCTGGCGAAGAACCTGTTCTTCGCGGCCATCATCCTGTTCTTCAGCTACCTGCTGGCCACCTACAAGGGCCTGCCCAACGTGCTGATCGTGATGGCGGTGCTGATCGTGGCCTACGACTTCGTCACCAACCGCACCACCATCGGCCGGCGCATCTATGCGCTGGGCGGCAACGAGAAGGCGGCGCGGCTGTCGGGCGTGAAGACGCAGCGCCTGGCCTTCCTGACCTTCGTGAACATGGGCGCGCTGGCGGCGCTCGCGGGCCTGGTGTTCGCGGCCCGGCTCAACACGGCCACGCCCAAGGCCGGCCTGGGCTTCGAGCTCGACGTGATCGCGGCCTGCTTCATCGGCGGTGCCTCGGCCTCGGGCGGCGTGGGCAAGGTGATGGGTGCCGTCATCGGCGCCTTCATCATGGGCGTGATGAACAACGGCATGTCGATCCTCGGCATCGGCATCGACTACCAGCAGGTGATCAAGGGGCTGGTGCTGCTGGCGGCGGTGTTCATCGATGTCTACAACAAGAACAAGTAGCGCCATGACCGAATCAGCGACCTCCGCGCCCCTGCCCGTGCTCGCGCTGCGCGGCATCCGCAAGCAGTTCGGCGGCATCGCCGTGCTCGACGACGTGCAGCTGAAGCTGTATCCGGGCGAGGTGCATGCGCTGATGGGGCAGAACGGCGCGGGCAAGTCGACGCTGATCAAGGTGCTGACGGGCGTGCTGCCGTCGAGCGGCGGCGAGATGTTCCTCGACGGGCAGGCGATCCATCCGGCCTCGCCGCTCGATGCGCAGAAGCTCGGGATCAGCACGGTCTACCAGGAAGTGAATCTGTGCCCCAACCTGTCGGTGGCCGAGAACGTGTTCGCGGGCCGCTATCCGCGCTGCGGCGCGCTGCAGGGCTTTCGCATCGACTGGCGCGCGCTGAACCGCCGCGCCGAGGAACTGCTCGCGCGCATCGGGCTCGAGATCGACGTGACGCGGCTGCTGTCGAGCTACTCGGTGGCGGTGCAGCAGATGGTGGCGATCGCGCGCGCGCTCGGCGTGTCGTCGAAGGTGCTGATCCTCGACGAGCCGACTTCGAGCCTGGACGACGACGAGGTCGAGAAGCTGTTCGAGGTGCTGCGGCGGCTGCGCGCGGAGGGCATGGCGATCGTCTTCGTGACGCACTTCCTCAACCAGATGTATGCGGTGTCCGACCGCATCACGGTGCTGCGCAACGGCCACTGGGTGGGCGAATGGAAGGCGGCGGACCTGGGACCGCAGGCGCTGATCGCGGCGATGCTCGGGCGCGAGCTGGCGGCGCAGTCGGCGCGGCCCGCGGCGTTGCCGGCCTTCGACGAGGCGGCCCCCGCGCTGCTGCAGATCGAGGGACTGGCACAGGCCGGCCAACTGCAACCGACCGACCTGCGCGTGCGTGCGGGCGAGGTGGTCGGCATCGCGGGCCTGCTGGGCGCGGGCCGCACGGAACTGGCGCGGCTGTTGTTTGGGCTCGAGACGCCCGACCGCGGGGTGTTGAAGATCGAGGGCCGCACGCTGAGCTTCTCGAACCCGGCCGATGCGATCCGCGAGGGCCTGGCGCTGTGCCCCGAGGAACGCAAGACCGACGGCATCGTGGCCGAGCTGTCGGTGCGCGAGAACATCGCGCTCGCGCTGCAGGCGCGGCTGGGCACGCGCAAGTTCCTCTCGCATGCCGAGCAGACGGCGATGGCCGAGCGCTTCGTGGCCTCGCTGGGCATCAAGACGGCGAGTGTCGAAACCCCCATCGGCCTGCTCTCGGGCGGCAATCAGCAGAAGGCGATGATCGCGCGCTGGCTCGCGACCGAGCCGCGCATCCTGATCCTCGACGAGCCCACGCGCGGCATCGACGTGGCGGCCAAGCAGGAGATCATGGAAGAGATCCTGCGGCTCGCGCGCGCGGGGATGGCGGTGATCTTCATTTCTTCCGAGATGAGCGAGGTGGTGCGGGTTGCGCATCGCATCGTGGTCCTGCGTGACCGGAAGAAGGTGGGGGAGTTGCCGGGCGGGGCTACGGAGGACGAGGTGTACGACATGATTGCTGCGGCATGAAGCGCTTGTCTTGTGTTGTTCGTTCGGGGCGGGCACGCGCCGACGGGGTACTCCCCTCCGCGAATGTCCCCCGGCCTTCGGCCTCCTCCTTGATTTCGCTGCGGGAAGCACCCACTGCCCTGTGCACGCGCCCCAGCCCTCCAGCAGAGACCCCCCCAATGACAACAACAAAAAGCCGAGTGCACAAAGCCATGCACCACCGCCTGACCTGGCCCCTGGTCACGCTGTTCCTCTTGCTGGCCATCAACACAGCCTTCAACCCCAGCTTCCTCCACCTCGAATGGCGAGAGGGCCATCTCTACGGCAGCCTCATCGACATCCTCAACCGCGCCGCCCCCCTGGTGCTGGTGTCGCTGGGCATGACCCTGGTCATCGCCACGCGCGGCATCGACATCTCGGTCGGTGCCGTCGTGGCCATCGCGGCGGCGCTCGCGGCCTGGATGATCGGCGGCTCGGTGGCCAGCGACGTGAGTCGCTTCCCCATGAGCCTGGCCATCGTGGCGGCCATCGGCATCGCGTTGCTGTGCGGTCTGTGGAACGGCCTGCTGGTCGCCAAGGTCGGCATGCAGCCGATCATCGCCACGCTGATCCTCATGGTGGCCGGTCGCGGCATCGCGCAGCTCATCGCCGACGGCCAGATCATCACCATCTACTACAAGCCCTTCTTCTTCCTCGGCAGCGGCTACCTGCTGGGGCTGCCGTTCTCGCTGTTCATCGTGGCCACCGTGTTCGTGCTGCTGTACCTGGCCATCACCCGCACCGCGCTGGGCCTGTTCATCCAGGCCGTGGGCATCAATCCGACGGCCGCGCGCGTGGCGGGCGTGCAGGCGCGGCGGCTGATCGTCGGGGCCTATGCCTTCTGCGGCGCCTGCGCGGGCGTGGCGGGCCTGCTGATCAGCTCCAACGTCAAGAGCGCGGACGGCAACAACGCCGGCCAGCTGATCGAGCTCGACGCGATCCTCGCCGTGACCCTCGGCGGCACCGCGCTGACCGGCGGGCGCTTCAGCCTCGTGGGCAGCGTGATCGGCGCGCTGATCATCCAGACCCTGACCTATGCGATCTATTCGCTCGGCGTGCCGCCCGAGATCAACCTCGTGGTGAAGGCCGGCGTGGTGTTCGCGGTGATGCTGCTGCAGTCGCCCGAGTTCAGGGCTGAGATCCGGACGCTGGTGCAGCGGCCGGCGCATGACGGAGCCAAGGCATGAGCGCCGTGATCGAAACCGCACCCTCGCCCCGGCCCGCTCCCGCAAGCGGGAGAGGGAGCGGGAGGCTCAATCCCAAGTACCTGCCGCTGGCCGCGACCATCTCGCTGTTCGTGCTCGTCGCCACGCTGGGCTCGGTGTTCTACGACGGCTTCTTCTCGGCCCAGGTCTTCCTCAACCTGCTGATCGACAACGCCTTCCTGATCGTCGTCGCCGTCGGCATGACCTTCGTGATCCTCTCGGGCGGCATCGATCTCTCGGTGGGCTCGGTGATCGCGCTCACCACCATGGTGTCGGCCGCGCTGGTCGAGAAGCACGGCTGGAGCCCGGCGGTGGTGATCCCGCTCGTGCTCGCCATGGGCACCGCCTTCGGCGCCTTCATGGGCCTGCTGATCGAACGCTACCGGCTGCAGCCCTTCATCGTCACGCTGGCCGGCATGTTCCTCGCGCGCGGCCTGTGCTACCTGATCAGCATCGATTCGATCAGCATCACCAACGAGTTCTACACCGAGGTCTCGCAGATCCGCATTCCGATCTGGGGCGAGGCCTCGATCTCGCTGAGCGCGGCGATCGCCATCGGCGTGCTGCTGGCCGCGGTCTTCATCGCCCACTGCACGCCCTTCGGCCGCGCCGTCTACGCCATCGGCGGCAGCGAGCATTCGGCCATGCTGATGGGCCTGCCGGTGCGCCGCACGCTGATCGGCGTCTACACCCTCTCGGGCTTCTGCTCGGCGCTGGCCGGCGTCATCTTCACCTTCTACATGCTCTCGGGCTACGGCCTGCATGCCGTGGGCCTCGAGCTCGACGCCATCGCTGCGGTGGTCATCGGCGGCACTCTGCTCACCGGCGGCGTGGGCTATGTGGCCGGCACGCTGTTCGGCGTGCTGATGCTCGGGATCATCCAGACCCTGATCTCCTTCGACGGCACGCTGAGCTCGTGGTGGACGCGCATCGTCGTCGGTGCGCTGCTGTTCGTGTTCTGCCTGCTGCAACGCTTCTTCACCTCGCGCGCACCGCGCCGCTGATCGACCTCCCCATGACCCCCAAGAAATTGCGCTCCGCCGAATGGTTCGGCACGGCCGACAAGAACGGCTTCATGTACCGCAGCTGGATGAAGAACCAGGGCATCCCCGACCACGAGTTCGACGGCCGGCCGATCGTCGGCATCTGCAACACCTGGTCGGAGCTCACGCCCTGCAACGCCCACTTTCGCAAGATCGCCGAGCACGTCAAGCGCGGCATCTCGGAGGCCGGCGGCTTCCCGGTCGAGTTCCCGGTGTTCTCCAACGGCGAATCGAACCTGCGGCCCACCGCCATGCTGACGCGCAACCTCGCGAGCATGGACGTCGAGGAAGCCATCCGCGGCAACCCGGTCGACGCCGTGGTGCTGCTGACCGGCTGCGACAAGACCACGCCCGCGCTGCTGATGGGTGCCGCGAGCTGCGACATCCCGGCCATCGTGGTCACGGGCGGGCCGATGCTCAACGGCAAGCTCGATGGCCGCAACATCGGCTCGGGCACGGCCGTGTGGCAGCTGCACGAGTCGCTCAAGGCCGGCGAGATCGACCTGCACCAGTTCCTCTCGGCCGAAGGCGGCATGTCGCGCTCGGCCGGCACCTGCAACACCATGGGCACGGCCTCCACCATGGCCTGCATGGCCGAGGCGCTCGGCACCTCGCTGCCGCACAACGCGGCCATTCCCGCGGTCGACGCGCGGCGCTACGTGCTGGCGCAGATGTCGGGCATGCGCGCGGTCGAGATGGCCAAGGAGGGCCTGACGCTCTCGAAGGTGCTCACGCGCGAGGCCTTCGAGAACGCCATCCGCGTCAATGCCGCCATCGGCGGCTCGACCAATGCCGTGATCCACCTGAAGGCGATCGCGGGGCGCATCGGTGTCGAACTCGAGCTCGAGGACTGGACCCGCATCGGCAGCCACACGCCGACCATCGTCGACCTGATGCCCTCGGGCCGCTTCCTGATGGAGGAGTTCTACTACGCGGGCGGCCTGCCCGCGGTGCTGCGCCGGCTCGGCGAGAACGGCCTGCTGCCGCACCCGGGCGCGCTCACCGTCAACGGCCGCTCGCTGTGGGACAACGTGCGCGACGCGCCCAGCCTCGACGACGAGGTGATCCGCCCGCTCGACAAGCCGCTGATCGCCGACGGCGGCATCCGCATCCTGCGCGGCAACCTCTCGCCGCGCGGCGCCGTGCTCAAGCCCTCGGCGGCCACGCCCGAGCTGCTCAAGCACCGCGGCCGCGCCGTGGTGTTCGAGAACCTCGAGCACTACAAGGAACGCATCGTCGACGAGTCGCTCGAGGTCGACGCCAGCTCCGTCCTCGTGCTGAAGAACTGCGGCCCCAAGGGCTACCCCGGCATGGCCGAGGTCGGCAACATGGGCCTGCCGCCCAAGCTGCTGCGCCAGGGCATCAAGGACATGGTGCGCATCTCCGACGCGCGCATGAGCGGCACCGCCTACGGCACCGTGGTGCTGCACGTCGCGCCCGAGGCGGCCGACGGCGGCCCGCTGGCGGCGGTGCGCGACGGCGACTGGATCGAGCTCGACTGCGATGCCGGCCGGCTGCACCTGGACATCGGCGACGAGGAACTGGCCGCCCGGCTGGCCGCGCTCGGGCCGTCCGACGCGCAGCCCATGAGCACGCGCGGCGGCGGCTACCAGAAGCTCTACGTGAACCACGTGCTGCAGGCCGACGAGGGCTGCGACTTCGATTTCCTGGTCGGCTGCCGCGGCGCGGCCGTGCCGCGTCATTCCCATTGAAAGCCCGAGCCATTCCATGACCCCCCGATACCGCGGCATCTTCCCGGTGGTGCCCACCACCTTCGACGAACAGGGCGCGCTCGACCTCGAGAGCCAGAAGCGCTGCGTCGACTTCATGATCGACGCCGGCTCCGACGGCCTGTGCATCCTGGCCAACTTCTCCGAGCAGTTCGTGCTGTCGGACGAGGAGCGCGAGGTGCTCACGCGCACCGTGCTCGAGCACGTGAAGGGCCGCGTGCCGGTGATCGTGACCACCACCCACTACAGCACCAGGGTATGCGCCGAGCGCAGCCGCCGCGCGCAGGACATGGGCGCCGCGATGCTGATGGTGATGCCGCCGTATCACGGCGCCACCTTCCGCGTGCCCGAGGAACAGATCTTCGCGTTCTACGCGCGGCTGTCGGACGCCGTGGGCATTCCGATCATGGTGCAGGACGCCCCGGCCAGCGGCACCGTGCTGTCGGCGCCGTTCCTCGCGCGCATGGCGCGCGAGATCGAGCACCTGGCCTATTTCAAGATCGAGACCGCGGGCGCGGCCGCCAAGCTGCGCGAGCTGATCCGCCTGGGCGGCGACGCGGTCGAGGGACCGTGGGACGGCGAGGAGGCGATCACGCTGATGCCCGACCTCGATGCCGGCGCCACCGGTTCGATGACCGGCGGCGGCTATCCCGACGGCCTGCGCCCGATCCTGGTGGCGCACCGCGAGGGCCGGCGCGAGGAGGCCTTCGCGCGCTACCAGCAGTGGCTGCCGCTGATCAACTACGAGAACCGCCAGGCCGGCCTGCTGGCCTGCAAGGCGCTGATGAAGGAGGGTGGCGTCATCGCCTGCGAGGCGCCGCGGCATCCGCTGCCGGCGCTGCATCCCGACACGCGCGCGGGACTGATCGAGACCGCGCGGCGGCTCGATCCGCTGGTGCTGCGCTGGGGGCGCTGAGGGGCTGCCGCCTCAGCGGTAGTAGACCTCGACCGCGCCCTTGAGCTTGAGCAGCAGCGGATGGCCCTTGCGGTCCACCGTCTTGCCGGCCGGCACCTTGATCCAGCCTTCGCTGATGCAGTACTCCTCGACGTCGAGGCGTTCCTTGCCGTTGAAGCGGATGCCGATCTCGTGCTCGAAGGCCGTGGGCAGGTGGAAGGGGCTGCGTGCGTCGGTCGAGAGGCGGTCGGGCAGGGGCGGGCGTTCGGTGGCGTCGGTCATGGCAAGGATTGTCGGTCGAAGGGGCCGGCCGCGGCAGTGGGCGCGCGGCGGCGTGCAATGATAGTGGCCGACCGACCCCCGCCCCCATGAGACCCGACCTGGATTCCCTTGCGCTGTTCCTGCGCGCCGTCGAATGCGGCAGCCTCTCGAAGGCCGCCGCCGAGAGCCACATGGTGCTGTCGGCCGCGAGCCGGCGCATCGCGATGCTCGAGAGCCAGTTCGGCGTGACCCTGTTCCAGCGCAGCTCGCGCGGCGTGACCGTGACGGGCGCGGGCGAATCGCTCGCGGTGCATGCGCGGCTGATCCTGCGCGACGTCGACCGCATGCGCGCCGACCTGTCCGACTACGCGCAGGGCGCCACCGGCCGCGTGCGGCTGCAGGCCAATGCCTCGGCCATGGGGCAGTTCCTGCCCGACGACGTGGCAAGCTTCCGGCGCGCCTATCCCGAGATCCGCGTCGACGTGGAGGAGCACCGCAGCGTGTGGATCGTGCAGGCGATCCGCGAGCGCCAGGCCGACGTCGGCGTGATCACCGGCGAGACCTCGGACGCCAGCCTCAACTTCATCCCCTACCGCATGGACCGGCTGGTGGCCGTGGTGCACCGGCGGCATCCGCACCGCGGCCGCGAGGTCTCGTTCGAGCAGCTGCTCGACTTCGACTTCGTCGGCCTCGAGAGCGACTCCGCGATCGCGCGCACCATCGAGGACGCGGCCGCGCTGGCGCGCAAGGTGCTGCGGCTGCGCGTGCAGGTCAAGAGCTTCGAGGCCGTGTGCCGGATGATCGAGGCCGGTATGGGCGTGGGCATCCTGCCCGAGGGCGCGGCCGCCACCTACCGCAAGGAGATGGGGCTGCGCTTCCTGAACCTCACCGACGCCTGGGCCTCGCGCCGCATGTACATCTGCACGCGGCAGGAGACGCTGGGCTTTCCGCAGCGCCGGCTGGTGGACCACCTGCTGGCGCGCAGCGTCGCCCCCGTCACTTCATCAGGTCGCTGAGGTTCACCGGCTTGATCTTGCCGCCTTCCACCGTGGCCACCAGCGGGTCGACGATGGTGCCGCCCACGCTGTCCACGCCCTTGAAGCTGCCGGCATTGATCTTCTCGGGCAGTGCCTTGAGCGCATCGCCGAGCTTGGCGCGGATCGCCGCCGCGTCGCTGGTGGTGCCAGCGAGCTTCATCGCGGCCGCCAGCGCGTGCACCAGCGTGTAGTTGTAGGAAGACTCGGTGGTCGCGTCCTTGTCGGCGCCGTAGGCCTTGCGGTAGGCCTCGGCGAAGCTCTTCGGGCCCACGCGCTCGTCGTAGGACACCGGCAGCACGCCGATCGAGCCCTCGAGCGCGCCGAGGCCGCCCGTGACCTTGGCCATCTCGTCGAACTTGGCCTGGTCCATCACCAGGAAGCCGCCCTTGAAGCCGAGCTCGCGCGCCTGCTTGGCCACCAGCGCGGTGGGCTCCGAGGGGCCGCCGATGAACAGCACGTCGGGCTTCTCGGCCAGCACGCGGCTCACGCCGCTGTAGAAGTCGGCCGAGCGGTTGTAGGACATGGGGTTGTTCGAGGCGATCGTGCCGCCGGCCTTCTCCCAGGCCGGGCCGAACAGCTGGCTCCAGTTCTTCGCGTACTCGTGGTCGCCCGGCAGCATGCCGACGCGCTTGCCGAACTTGTTCATCTCGTAGCGCGTGAAGGGCTCGATGTAGGAGTTGAAGGTCGGCGGGATGCGGATGGTCAGCTTGTTGCCGGTCTCGGTGATCTTCGGCGTGCTCGAGTACGCCATCACGATGAACTTCTCCTGCTCGTTGAAGGCCTGCATCGCGTAGATGCCGCCCGAGTGCGGCACGAACACCGCCGGCGACTGGTGCTGCTGCACCAGCCGGCGCGCGTTGATGGCGGCGTCGGCCGGCGAGTACTTGTCGTCGAGCGCGACCAGCTCGAACTTGTACTTCTTGCCGCCGACCTCGAGGCCCGCGGCATTCACTTCCTTGATCGCCATCTCCATGCCGTTGACCACGTTCTTGCCGTAGAGCGCGGCGCCGCCGCTCAGCGGGCCGGTGAAGCCGATCTTCACCGTGTCCTGCGCGAAGGCGGTGCCGGCACCGAAGGCGGCGGCCAGCGCGGCGGCCACGGGCAGCGCGGCGAGGCGTCGGCGGGTGCGAAGGGGCGTGGTGGATGTCATGGCGTTGTCTCCTGTAGTTGGGGGGGCGAGGAAAAAAGCGTGGGGCCGGCGCGCGGCTCAGGCGCCGATGTAGGCGGCGCGCACCGCCTCGTTGTGCAGCAGCGATTCGCGGTCGCCCTCGAGCGCGATGCGGCCGCGCTCGATGACGTAGGCGCGGTGCGCGATGGCCAGCGCCGAGTAGGCGTTCTGCTCGGCCAGCAGCACCGTGGTGCCCTGCTGGTTGATGCGCTGGATCACCTCGAACACCTGCTTCACGATCAGCGGCGCCAGGCCCAGCGAGGGCTCGTCGAGCAGCAGCACCTTGGGCCGCCCGAGCATCGCGCGGCCGATCGCCACCATCTGCTGCTGGCCGCCCGAGAGCGAGCCCGCGGGATCGTTCTGCTTGGCCGCGAGGATCGGGAACAGCGAGAACACCTCGTCGAGCGAGCGCTGGATGCCGGCCTTGTCGCCGCGGTGCACGTAGGCGCCCAGCGTGAGGTTCTTGCGCACCGTCATCATCGGGAACAGCTTGCGGCCCTCGGGGCAGTGCACCAGACCCGAGGCCACGATCTGCGCCGGGCGCTGGCCCGTGATGTCGCCGTCGCCCAGGCGGATGCGGCCCGCGCTCGGGCGGCGGATGCCGCTGGCGGCCATGAAGATCGAGGTCTTGCCCGCGCCGTTGGCGCCCAGCAGCACCACCAGCTCGCCCGGGTCGGCATGCAGGCTCACGCCGCTGAGCGCGCGAAAGCTCCCGTAGTGGAGGTCGACGCCCTCAAACCGCAGCATGGTCGGTCCCCAGGTAGGCCTCGATCACCTGCGGATCGCGGCGGATCTCGGCGGGCGTTCCCTCGGCGATCTTGGCGCCGTTGTTGAGCACGACGATCTTGTCGGCCAGCTGCATGATCATGTCCATCTTGTGCTCGATCAGGCACACGGTCTTGCCGTGCGCCACCAGCTTGCGGATCAGCGCCGCCAGGCCCACGGTCTCCTCGGGGTTCACGCCGCCCGCGGGTTCGTCGAGCAGCAGCAGCTGCGGGTCGGTCGCCAGCGCGAGCGCGAAGGCCACGCGCTTGCGCTCCTCCTGCGTGATGTCGGCCGCGATGCGGTTGGCGATGTGCGAGAGGCCCACGAAGTCCAGCGCCTCCTGCGCCTTGTCGCGGCACAGCTTCTCTTCCTCGCGCAGGCGGCGGCTGCCGATCAGCACGTCCCACAGGCCCGAGTGCGTGCGCAGCCGGTGGCCCACGATCAGGTTGTCGAGCACGGTGGCGTTGTCGAACAGGTGCGTGGTCTGGAAGGTGCGCGCGATGCCCAGCCGCGCCACGTGGTCGGGGCGCATGCCCGTGACGTCGCGGCCCTCGAAGGCGATGCGGCCCGCGCTCGGCTTGTGCGTGCCCGCCACCAGGTTGAAGAAGGTGGTCTTGCCGGCGCCGTTGGGGCCGATGATGGCGCTGATCTGACCGCGCTCGAAGCGCGTGCTCACGCTGTCGACCGCGGTCAGGCCGAAGAACTGCTTGGTGAGGCCCTCGATCTCAAGCATGGCGCTGTACCTCCTGCACGGTGGCGGCGGAGGCCGCGGCCCGCCGCGCATCGGCACGGCGCGCGCGGCGCTTGAGCCAGGTGCCGACGATGCCGTCGGGCAGGAAGATGATCAGCGCGATCAGCACCGGGCCAAATACCACCATGCGGTAGTCCTGCAGGAACTGCAGGCTCTGCGTGAGGCCGGTGACGAGGAAGGTGCCCACCAGCGGGCCGAGCAGCGTGCCGATGCCGCCCACCAGCACGAACATCACGAGGTCGAAGGTCACGGCCTCGCTCGCCAGGTCGGGGCCGAGGAAGCGCACCTGGCCCGCGTAGAGCGCGCCCGCGAAGCCGGCGTAGATCACCGACAGCACGAATGACAGCGTCTTGGTGCGCATCAGGTCGGTGCCCAGCGCCTCGGCCAGCTCGTCGCTGTTGCGCACCGCCATGAAGCTGCGGCCCAGCAGCGAGCGCACGATGCGCGCCATGACCCAGATGCCCAGCGCGAGGAAGGCCAGCACCAGGTAGTACTGCGACAGCGGCGTGCCGAACTGCAGCGGCCCGATGCCCGTGGGCGAGGGGATGCCCATGATGCCCACCGGACCGTGCGTGAGGCTCTCCCACTTCTCGATCAGCAGGAACATGATGTAGCTCACGCACAGCGTGAAGATCGAGAAGTAGTGGCCCTTCAGGCGCAGCGACAGGATGCCGATGAAGAAGCCCAGCACGCCCGTGACCACGCCCGCGAGCGCGAAGGCGATCCAGAACGGCACCTGGTGGTCGACCGTGAGGATGCCCACCGTGTAGGCGCCCACGGCCATGAAGGCGCCGTGCGCGAGGTTGAACTGGCCCGTGTAGCCGGTGATCAGGTTCAGGCCCAGCGCGGCGATGGCCATGATGAAGGCCTGCGTCGCCACCGAGATCAGGTAGTTGTTGGGCGCGAACAGCGGAAAGGCCAGCGCGATCAGCGCGAGCACGGCCCAGCCGGCCTTGCCTTGCAGCAGCGATCCCATCAGCGCGCTCCCTTCGGCGTGAACAGGCCCTGCGGGCGCAGCGACAGGATCACCACCAGCAGCACGAAGGCGATGATGTCCTTGTAGTCGGTCGAGAAATAGAAGCCGCCGAAGCTCTCGGCCATGCCGATGATCAAGCCCCCGACGATGGCGCCCGGGAAGCTGCCCATGCCGCCGAGGATGATGATCACGAAGGCCTTGGTGATCACCAGGTTGCCCATGCTCGGGTAGACCAGGTTGATCGGCGCATAGAGCACCGCGGCCACCGCCGCCAGCGCGCCCGAGATCGCGAACACCAGGAGCGTGACGCGCGTGGCGTCGATGCCCACCAGCGCCGCGCCGTCGCGGTTCTGCGCCATCGCGATGATGGTCGAGCCCAGCACCGTGTGGTTGAGGAACAGGTGCAGCAGCACCATCAGCCCGAAGGCGCCCGCGATGATCAGCAGGCGCTGCAGCGGCGCCGTGAGCCCGAACACCTCGACGATCTGGCCGTAGGGCGTGGGCATGCGGTGGAAGTCGGCGCCGAAGATGGCCTGCGCGCCGGCCTCGATGAACAGCAGGATGCCGATGGCGGCGATCATGTCGTGCAGCTCGGGTGCGTTGCGCAGCGGATGGAACACCAGCCGCTCGGCCAGCATCGCGATCACCGCGACCACCACCGCCGCGCCCGCCATCGCGAGCCAGTAGTTGAGGCCCAGCCGCGCCATCAGGTAGTAGCCGGCGAAGGCCCCGGCCATGTAGAAGGCGCCGTGCGCGAAGTTCGGCACGTGCAGGATGCCGTAGACCAGCGTGAGGCCCAGGGCCACCAGGCTGTAGACGCCGCCCACGGTCAGGCCGTTGAGCAGTTGCTGAAAGAACAGTTCCACGTCGATCCTCGCAGTTGCCGCAACGGCATTCACCCGCGCACCGGCTCTGGAGGTCGGTGTCGTCGGGGTCCAGCGGAGGATTGTGGAAGCGCGGTGTGGCCGCGTCGACTGAGGTTTGCCCGAACTTGCCTTGTCGCTTCAGCGACTTCGAAAAACGGGTATGGGAATGCGCGGGGCCCGGCGGTCATGCGGGCGTCGCGCGGATCTGCGCAGGAAACGCCCGCGCGAGGGCGTTTCCGCGCGGGTGCTCAGCGCTTGAGCGCCTCGACCAGGTCCAGCACCATGCGGTCGCCGCCGAAGGTGTCGACGCCGCGCGTGAGCAGCGCGTCGACCGCCTGCGCGATGCCGTGCGCGGACGCGGACTGCTCGGCCATGTCGTTGTAGTAGCCCAGGTCCTTCTTGGCGTTGGCCATCGAGAACTTGAGCGAATCGGTGCTGCCGGTCAGGAGCTTGGGCTTGACGCGCTCGAGCGCGACGCCGTTGCCGCCGCCCTTGGCCAGCACGTCGACGAACACCTCGGGCTTGACGCCCGCGCGCTCGGCGCAGGCCGCGGCCTCGCACAGCAGCGCCACGGTGCCCAGCGAGACGAAGTTGTGCAGCAGCTTCATCGCATGGCCGGCGCCGATGCCGCCCACGTGCGTGACGTTCTCGGCGAAGGCACGCAGCAGCGGCAGGCAGGAGGCCAGCACCTCGGCGTCGCCGCCCACCAGCAGGTTGAGCCGGCCCTCGGCCGCTTCCTTGGCGGTGCGGGTCATCGGTGCGTCGAGGAAATGGCCGCCCCTGGTCTCGACGGCGCGCGCCACGCGCGAGGTGGATTCGGGCACCGCGGTCGAGCAGTCGACCACCACGGTGCCGGGACGCAGGGCGGAGAGCGCGCCCTTCTCGCCGAGCATCACGGCCTCGACCTGCGGCGTGCCGGTCACGCAGAGGATCAGCACGTCGACCTCGGCCGCGAGCTTCGCCACGTCGGGCGTCGAGGTCGCGCCGGCCGCGAGCAGGGCGTCGATCGGCTGGTTGCCCGGGTGCTCGAGCACCGTGAGCGCATGGCCGTGGCCCACGATGTTCTGCGCGATGCCGCTGCCCATCAGGCCCACGCCCACGAGGCCCACGCGGCGCTTGGGAGCGGCCGCCTTCTCTTGTTCGTTCAATGCCATGGTCTGGTTCCGCCTTGCTTATCCGTGCTTGATCGCGATGGTCTTGAGGGTGGTGAAGCCGAGCAGGGCCTCGAAGCCCTTCTCGCGGCCGAAGCCCGAGGACTTCACGCCGCCGAAGGGCAGTTCCACGCCGCCGGCCGCGCCGTAATTGTTGATGAAGACCTGGCCGCAGTGCATCTTGTGCGCCATGCGCAGCTGGCGCGCGCCGTCGCGCGTCCAGATGCCGGCCACCAGGCCGAAGTCGGTGCCGTTGGCCAGGCGCACGGCCTCGGCCTCGTCGGCGAAGGGCGTGAGCGCCAGCACCGGGCCGAAGATCTCGCGCTGCGCGATGTCGCTGTCGCCGGGCACGTCGCGGAACAGCACGGCCTCCTGGTAGAAGCCCTGGGCCGAGGCATTGGGCGCCACGCTGCCGCGCGCGGCCACCTTCAGGCCCTGGGCCTCGGCAGTGGCGACCATGTCGCGCACCTGGCGAAACTGCTTCTCGTTGATCAGCGGGCCCATGTCGAGGTCGTCGGCCGGCGGGCCGGCGCGCACGGCCGAGAAGCGTTTCGCGAGCCGCTGCACCACCTCCTCGTAGATCGACTGCTCGACCAGCACCCGGCTGCCCGCCGAGCAGGTCTGGCCGGCGTTCTGGATGATGGCGTTGACCAGCACCGGCTCGGCCGCGTCGAGGTCGGCGTCGGCGAACACGATCTGCGGCGACTTGCCGCCCAGCTCCAGGGTCACGGGGCAGTGGCGCTCGGCGGCCGCCAGGCCCACGCTGCGGCCGGTGACGGTGGAGCCGGTGAAGGAGATGTGGTCGATGCCCGGGTGCGCGCACAGCGCCGCGCCGGCTTCCTTGCCGTAGCCCGTGACCACGTTGAGCGTGCCGGCCGGAAAGCCGACCTCGGCCGCCAGCTCGGCCAGGCGCAGCAGCGAGAGGCTCGCGTCCTCGGCCGGCTTGACCACGCAGGCATTGCCCGCGGCCAGCGCGGCGCCCACGCTGCGGCCCGCGATCTGCATCGGGTAGTTCCAGGGAATGATGTGGCCGGTCACGCCGTGCGGCACGCGCACCGTGAGCACGGTGTAGCCGCGCTCGTAGGGCAGGGTGTCGCCATGCAGCTTGTCGCAGGCGCCGGCGTAGTACTCCATGTAGCGCGCGAGCGCGGTGGCGTCGTTGCGCGCCACGCGCAGCGCCTTGCCGGTGTCGCGCGCCTCGAGCTGGGCCAGTTCCTCGTGGTGGGCGAGCACGGCCGCACCGAGCTTGGCCAGCAGCCGGCCGCGCTCGAGCGCGCTCAGCGCGCCCCAGGGGCCGTCGAAGTTCTCGCCGACCGCGCGGCGCGCGGCCTTCACGGCGGCATCGATGTCGCCCGCGGTGCCGCGCGCGAGCTGGCCGAAGCGCTCGCCGTCGCTGGGGTCGATCACGTCGATGGTGGCGTTGCCTTCCGAGGGCACGCGCCGGCCGTCGATGAAGTGGGTGGGGTTCATGAGGGTGTCTCCTTGCGGGCGGCGCCGGCGGGGCGCCGCGAAAAATCGGGGGCGGTGCGCGAGAGGCTCGCGCGCCGCCCAGTGTCGGACAAGCGCTTCAGCCGAGTTCGGGCCAGGGCTTCTGCGGCTCGCGGATCTGCTCGAAGGCGCGGCTGAACTGCAGCACGCCGAGGTCGTCGAAGCGCCGGCCGATGATCTGCAGGCCGATCGGCAGGCCCTCGGCGGAGTAGCCGCAGTTGATCGAGGCCGCCGGCTGCTCCGACATGTTGTAGGGCACGGTGAAGCCGATGTGCTCGAGCGAGCGCAGCGGGTCGTTGGTGGGCGAGGCATGCTCCGCGGGCGCGGGCATGTTGGGCGACACCGGCGAGAGCACGAAGTCGAAGCCGACCGTGGCCGCCACCGCCGCGGCGCGCGTGGCGATGAACTGGCTGTAGGCCTCGTAGATGTGCTCGCCCGAGAACCCGGCCGCGCTCTCCGCCCAGGTCAGGATGTAGGGCAGCATCTTCGCGCGCTGCTCGGCGCTCATCGTGCGCAGGTCGCTCAGCGAGCGCATGCGCCAGAAGTGGTCCATGCCCTGCAGCATCTTCGGCGTCATGAAGGGCTGCATCGGCTCGACGTGCGCGCCGGCGTCCTCGATGCGCCTGGCGGCGCGGCGCACCGCCTCGGCGATCTGCGGATCGAGCGGCAGGCCGCAGCCAGCCTCCATCAGCAGGCCCACGCGCTTGCCCTTGATGAAATCGGGCTCGACCGCGAAGGCAGCCCAGTCGATCGCGCCGGGCGGCAGCTCGGAGTAGTCGCGCGCGTCGGGCTGGGCCATCGAGGCCATCATCAGCGCCGAGTCCTCCACGGTGCGCGTCATCGGGCCGGCGCAGCGGCCCATGTAGGGCGTGCTCAGCGGGATGCGGCCGAAGCTGGGCTTGAGCGAGTAGATGCCGCACCAGCTCGCGGGCAGGCGCAGCGAGCCGCCGATGTCGGTGCCCACGTGCAGCGGGCCGTAGCCGGCCGCGGCGGCCGAGCCGGCGCCGGCGCTCGAGCCGCCCGGCGTGCGCGACAGGTCCCAGGGATTGCGCGAGAGATGGTGGAAGGTCGACAGGCCCGAGGACAGCATGCCCACGTCGGGCATGGTGGTCTTGGCCACGAGCACCGTGCCGTCTTCCTTGAGGCGCGCGGCGGGCGGCGAGTCCTGCGCCATCGGCACCAGCGGATAGGCCGCGGTGCCCAGCGGCATCGGGTCGCCCGCGGTCGCGAGGTTGTCCTTGATGGTCACGGGCACGCCGTCGAG
>Ga0209902_100795_pt1 | contig 24320 bp, 21 predicted proteins | sample FECB27metaG_FD_188304 | JGI IMG/M metagenome (GOLD analysis project Ga0209902, IMG submission 188304) | Cyanobacterial communities from the Joint Genome Institute, California, USA - FECB-27 (SPAdes) (version 2) | ecosystem: Environmental > Aquatic > Thermal springs > Hot (42-90C) > Microbial mats...
GGGGGGGGGAGCCGATATTGAGCTCGGCGATCTCGGCGATCGGCGTCGCCGCGAAGAAATAGTCGGTGAAGCCCTCCGTCTCGTAGACGAGGCCGCGATAGGCCCGCATCGACCGCTCGGAGAGTGCCGCCGCCGCCTCCAGGAACTCCGCCGGGGCCGCCTCGCCGGGGGCGAGCAGCGTCGCCTCGAGCGTCGCCGCCGCCAGCGTCTCGAGGTGGCGACGCCCGATCTCGGGGTTCGCGTACTTGGCGTTGATCACCTCGCCCTGCTCGGTCAGCCGGATCTGGCCCTGCACCGTTCCCGGCGGCTGCGCCAGGATCGCCTGGTAGCTCGGCCCGCCGCCGCGGCCGACCGCACCGCCCCGACCGTGGAACAGCCTGAGCGTCAGCCCGGGCTTGCTGTCGAACAGGCGGGCGAGCGCCGTCGAGCCGCGGTAGAGCTCCCAGTTCGAGGTGAAGTAGCCGCCGTCCTTGTTGCTGTCGGAGTAGCCGAGCATGATGTCCTGCTCGGCGCCGGAATTGCGCACGAGCGTCTCGATGCCCGGCAGGTCGTAGAAGGCGCGCATGATCGGCTCGGCGGCGCGCAGGTCGCCGATCGTCTCGAACAGCGGCACGACGATCAGGTCCACCGTGGCGAGCGAGGCGTCGGCCGGCGCCAGCGTGCGCGCCATCAGCCCGCACTCCTTCTGCAACAGCAGCACCTCGAGGAGATCGCTGACGCTTTCGGTGTGGCTGATGATGTAGTGGCGGATCGCCTCGCGGCCGAACGCGTGGCGCAGCTGCCGCGCCGCCTCGAAGATCGCGAGCTCCCCGTCCGCCAGCTCCGAATAGGAGGCACCGCGCACCCGCAGCGGCCGCGGGTCCTGCAGCAGCCGCAAGAGCAGCGCCTGCTTGTCCTCCTCCGTCAGCGCCGAATAGTCCGGCTCGAGGCGGGCGACGGCGAGGAGTTCGGCGAGCACCGCCTCGTGCTTGTCCGAGCTCTGGCGGATGTCGGTGGTGGCGAGGTGGAAGCCGAACACCTCGACGGCGCGCAAAAGCGGCGCGAGCCGCACCGCCACCATCGCCGCGCCATGGTGGCGCTTCAGCGATTCCTCGATCACCTTCAGGTCGGCGAGGAAGTCCTCCGGCGCCGCGTAGGGCTTGGCCGGCGCCACCGCGTGGCGCAGCGCCTCAGTGCCGGTGAGCGCCCTGAGCGTGCCGGCGAGGCGGGCGTAGACGCCCGTCAGCGCCCGCCGATAGGGCTCGTCCTCGCGGTGGCCGTTGTCGTCGCCGCCGCGCTCGGCGAGCGCCACCAGATCGGCCGTGCAGTCGACCAGCCGGCGCGACATCGACAGCTCGGCGCCGAGCTCGTGCACCTCGACGAGATAGTGCCGGAGCACGATCTCGGCGTGCCGCCTGAGCGCCATCCTGAGGGTGTCGGCGGTGACGTTGGGATTGCCGTCGCGGTCGCCGCCGATCCAGTTGCCCATCCGCAGGAACGGCGCCACCGGCCGGCCGAGGTGCCGCTCGAGCTCCTCGTAGACGCGCGGGATCTGCTTCAGGAAGGTCGAGCGATAGTAGCCGAGCGCGTTCTCGATCTCGTCGCGGACGGTGAGCCGGGTATAGCGCAGGAGCCGCGTCTGCCAGAGCTGCACGATGCGCGCCTTCAAGAGCGCCTCGTTGGCGGCCCGTGCCCGCGCCCCGCGCAGCGACCGCCGCGCCGCCAGGAGTTCGCCGATGGCGCGCTCGGCGTCGAGCGTGCTCTTGCGCTGCACTTCGGTCGGATGCGCCGTCAGCACCGGCGAGACGAAGCTGCGCGACAGCGCCCGGGTGATCTTGTCGGCGCCGACACCCGCCGCGGCGAGCCGCTCGAAGGATTTCGCCAGGCTGCCTTCGGACGGCTCCTCCAGCGCTTCCTCCCGGTGGTGGCGCTGCAGCTGGTGGCAGTCCTCGGCGAGATTGGCGAGGTGGGAGAAGTAGCTGAACGAGCGGATCACCGAGACCGTCTCGGTCGGCGACAGCCGCGTCAGCAACCGGTCGAGTTCGCGCCGGGCGGCGAGGTCGGCCTTGCGCTGGTCGGAGACCGACAGCCGGCGGATCGCCTCGATCAGCTCGAAGGTCGCCTCGCCCTCCTGCTCCCGGATGGTGTCGCCGAGAATCTGGCCGAGCAGGCGGACATCGTCCTTGAGCGGCTGGTCGGGATCGGTCTCGACGGCGGCGATGTCGACGGCAGCTTTACGCACGGTGTCCTCGAAGGCTCGGTTCATCGCACCCGGTCTCGCAAGCCCCGTGCCACGGCGGCGATGTGGGGCGTCGGTTGTTGGTGATCGGGAAGCGTGCCACCCGGTTGCGTCAGACCGGTGTCACCGGGACCCAAACCGCCGCTCGCTGCGGTGACAAGGTGGCGGCGAGGCGGCCGGAGGCGCCGTTCCCACTGCAGCGTCCCTACCCGCCCGTCGCCTCGGCGGGAATGCTGGCGCCGGCGCCGTAGGCGGCGCGGATCTTGCGGGCCTCGTCGGCGAGCGAGCGCTCGTCGGCCTGGTAGTCACCCTCCCGGCGGGCGTGCTCGGCGCTGAGCGCCCTGAGGCGCTGCCACGTCTCCTCGTCGATGCTCTCGCCGGCAGAGTGCGTCAGCGCCTCGATCTCCTCGGCGAGCACCGTGATCTCGATCTTCTCGACGAGCAGCAGCACGTAGCGCTCCACGAAGTCGGCGCTCGGGTGGAAGGTGAGCAGCCCGAACGCCCGGCGCAGTCCCTGGCCGCCGCCGTGCACCTCGCGCAGGATCTGGAAGAACGGCCCGTCGAGGCGGGCGAGCACCTCGCCGGCAGCGACGTCCTCGTGCTCGCCACCGCTGTGGGCGGCGTCCGCGACGACGTCGAGGAGCGCGTCGCGGAAGGCGCGGTGGCGCTCGTTGCGCAGCGGCAGGTGGGCGATGCGCTCATAGTGGGCGGCGACGAGGCCGGGATGCTCGACGAGCAGGCCGAGCACCAGCCGGTCGACCGCGCCCGGCTCCTTCGGCGGCGTCGTCAGCGGGCCGTTGAGGGCGGCCCCCGGCGGCTCCGCCGGGCGCCCGCGCTCGCCGCGCCCCTGCTGGCCGCGCGCGGCCGCCCGCTCGCCCTGGCTGCGCCACAGCCGCTCGGACAGGCGCAGCTTCAGGGCGGCGCGGTACTCGCGCGAGACGCGGGCGTCGCGGATGGTGCCGACGAGTTCGTCGAGGCGCTTCTCCAGCGCCGCCCGCCGCTCCGGCGTGTCGAGGCGGGCGCCGGCGAGCTCGCGGTCCATCATCACGTCGAACAGCGGCGCGGCCGCCTTCACCTCGGCGAGGAAGCGCGCCGCGCCACCGTCGGCGATGAGGTCATCCGGGTCCTTGCCCTCGGGCAGGAAGGCGAAGTTGAACGAGCGCCCCGCCTCCACCAGCGGCAGGATGCGGTCGATCGCCCGGTGGGCGGCGGCGATGCCGGCCTTGTCGCCGTCGAAGCAGATCACCGGCTCCGGGGCGAGCCGCCACAGCGCCCGGATCTGCTCCTCGGTGAAGGCCGTGCCGAGGGTGGCGACGACGCCGCGGATGCCGGCCTGCGACACCGCGATGGCGTCGAGATAGCCCTCGACGACGACGACCGAGCCGCTGGTGTGCGCCGCCTCGCGGGCCCGGTGGGCGTTGAACAGCAGCGCGCGCTTGGAGAACAGCGGCGTCTCCGGCGAGTTGAGATATTTGGGCTCCTGGCCGGTCGCCAGCGCCCGGCCGCCGAACGCCACCACGCGGCCGCGGGCGTCGTGGATCGGGATCATCAGCCGGTTGCGGAAGCGGTCATAGACGCTGCGCCCGTCCTCGGGCCGGCCGGCGAGGCCCGCCTCGACGATCGTCGCCTCGTCGACGCCCGAGGCCAGCAGATGGCGGGTCAGCGCGTCGCGGTCGCCGGGGGCGTAGCCGATGCGAAAGGCGTGCAGGGTCTCCGGCGACAGCGCGCGTCGCTCGGCGTATTCGCGCGCCTCCCGGCCGGCACCGGAGCGGAAGCGCTGCTCGAAATAGAGCGCGGCGAGTTCGACGGCTTCGGCGAGGCCCTTGCGACGCATGTCGCGGCGCTCGCTCTCGGCGTCGCGCGCCGGCAGCGGCACGCCGGCGTCGGCGGCCAGCCGCTCCACCGTCTCGGGGAACGACAGCCCTTCGGTCTCCATGACGAAGCGGATGTGGTCGCCCGACGCCCCGCAGCCGAAGCAGTGATAATACCCCTTCCGGTCGTCGACGTGGAAGGACGGCGACTTTTCCTGGTGGAACGGGCAGCACGCCCATAGGTCGCCGCGCAGCGGCTGCGACTTGCGCTTGTCCCAGCTCACCTTGCGGCCGACCACCTCCGACAGCGGCAGGCGCGCGCGGATCTCGTCGAGGAGCTGCTCTGGAAAACGCATGGCCCCTCCTACCACAGACGGGCGGTCGGTCCGCGGCGGAACGACGACGGGGCGGGGGAAGCCCCGCTATCCACCGCCCGGCAACAATCGGGTGACGCGCGAAACCGGGGAGGCCGGGAGCAAAGGCTCCGCCGGCACGTCCTACCGCAACAGGTCCTTCACGACGCCGCTCGCCTGGCCGAAGTCCATGCGGTCGGGATAGCGCTCGCGCAGGCGGGCCATGGTGCGGCCGACGTCGCGCAGGCCGTGGGCGCCGAGTTCGTCGACCACCTGCTTGCAGGCCGAGCGCATCGCCGGCTCGTCGAGCTGCGGCGGCAGGAATTCGCGGATCACCTCGATCTCGCCGCGCTCCTCCTCGGCGAGGTCGAGCCGGCCGCTCTCCTCGTACTCGCGGGCCGATTCCTCGCGCTGCCGGATCATCGTCAGAAGCAGCGCCCGCACGTCGGCGTCGCCGATGCCGTCGCAACCACGGCCGCGGCTGGCACCGTCGCGGTCGCGCACGGCCGTGGCGATCAGGCGCAGCGTACACGCCCGGCGCCTGTCCTCCGCATCGGCGGCCGCCTTCAGGGCTGCCGCGATCCGATCCCGCATGGAGGTCTCCGCCCCTCGTCCCGATGCAGCGCCAGAATAGCGCGCAGCAGGTGGGGTGGCAAACCCGCCGGTGTCAGTCATCTCTTTGATAATCCAACCGTTTCAGGAGCGCCTGAAATTTGTGCCGCAGCTGGCGGACGGCCAGTCCGTGCCATGATGTCGACAAAGTTGCAAGCCGGCATCCGGCCAAATCCGTCGGTCAAGACCCGCGCGACACCTGCAATCCGCACCGCGCCGCATTGCATCGGCGCCCGTCTTGCCGTATCGCCCTTGCCATGTCGGCCGGCCGTGCGCCCGCTGCGCGCCGTCGCGCCTGTAGATAATCCTCAGGACGTGCCATGCAAGACTATGCCCCCGCTACCCCGGGTTGGCAGGAAACGCCGACGACCGGCGTTCTCGTGCTGGCCGACGGAACGGTGATCGAAGGCGCCGGCTTCGGCGCCACCGGCAGTGCCGTCGCCGAGGTGTGCTTCAACACCGCGATGACCGGCTACCAGGAGATCCTCACCGATCCCTCCTATGCCGGTCAGATCGTCACCTTCACCTTCCCCCACATCGGCAACGTCGGCACCAACGACGAGGACGTCGAGACGGTCGGCATGGCCGACGTCGTCGGCGTCCGCGGCTGCGTCGTCCGCACCCCCGTCACCGAGCCGTCGAACTACCGCGCCATGCGCCGCCTCGACCGCTGGCTGGCGTCGCGCGGCATCATCGGCCTGTCCGGCGTCGACACCCGCGCGCTGACCAACCTCATCCGCGAGAAGGGCATGCCGAACGGCGTCATCGCCCATGCGCCGGATGGCCTGTTCGACCTCGCCCACCTGAAGGACAAGGCCGCCGCCTGGCCGGGCCTCGTCGGCCTCGACCTCGCGAAAGACGTCAGCGCCCGCCAGACCTACACCTGGGACGAGACGACCTGGGAGTGGAACCGTGGCTACGGTCGTCAGGAGGCGCCGCGCCACCACGTCGTCGCCATCGACTACGGCATCAAGCGCAACATCCTGCGGCTCCTCGCCGACCAGGGCTGCCGCGTCACCGTGGTGCCCGCCACCGCCACCGCCGATGACATCCTCGGCCACAAGCCCGACGGCGTGTTTCTCTCGAACGGCCCCGGCGATCCGGCCGCTACCGGCGCATATGCCGTGCCGGCGATCCGCGGTGTCGTCGAATCGGGCGTGCCGGTGTTCGGCATCTGCCTCGGCCACCAGATGCTCGGCATCGCCCTCGGCGGCACGACGTCGAAGATGCACCAGGGCCACCACGGCGCGAACCATCCGGTGATGGACCACACCACCGGCAAGGTCGAGATCACCTCGATGAACCACGGCTTCGCCGTCGAGCGCGGCAGCCTGCCGGAGGCGGTCGAGGAGACGCACGTGTCGCTGTTCGACGGCTCGAATTGCGGCATCCGCCTGAAGGACAAGCCGGTGTTCTCGGTGCAGTACCACCCCGAGGCCTCGCCCGGCCCGCGCGACAGCCACTATCTGTTCACCCGCTTCGTCAACCTCATCCGCGCCGCGAAGGGCGAGGAGACGCTGCCCGAGCGGGCGGAGTGATCCGAGCGGGTCGCGGCCGGAAGGCTTCTGCGCGGCGTCAGGTGGCCTGATCGCCGGCCGCGCCGCGTCCCTCCATCACGCGTCCCTCCACCAGCCGATCCAGCCGCTCGACCAGGCCGGCGATGTGCTCGGTGCGCAGCTGGTCGAGCTTGTCGTGCAGCGCCATGATCTCGATCTCGGCCTTGAGATTGACTTCGTAGTCGTGGGTCGCCGCGAGGCGATCCTTCTCGGCCTGGCGGTTCTGCGACATCATGATGACCGGCGCCTGGATGGCGGCCAGCATCGACAGCATCAGGTTGAGGAAAATGTAGGGATAGGGGTCGAACGGCTCGCCCCACTGCGCCAGCAGCAGCGAGTTCAGCCCCACCCAGAAGACGATCACCGCGCCGAAGCCGATGATGAAGGCCCAGGAGCCGCCGACGGCCGCCACCTGGTCGGCGAGGCGGTCGCCGAACGACAATTGCGCGTCGAACTGGGTGTTGACGTCGCGTGAGACCGATTTCCGCTCGGCGATCCGCTGGATCATCTTGCGCTCGCGCGCCGTCAGCTCGCCGACGCCGGCGTCGAGAAGGCTGCGGGCGAGCACCCGCACGGCATCGTCGTTCATCGCTCCGGCTCCGTCTGGCAGCGGCGCGACCTTCGCCGGCCCGGCGGCGTCGGGCAAGCGGCGCGATGCCGCCCGCCCGCCGTGACGCGCCTCACAGCCGGTCGGCGTTGAACGTGTCGCAGGTGTCCGCGCGGCCGGACTCGAAGCCGGTGCGGAACCAGCGGGCGCGCTGCTCCGAGGTGCCGTGGTTGAAGCTTTCCGGCACCACGTAGCCCTGCTGGCGCTTCTGCAGAGTGTCGTCGCCGATCTGCTGGGCGGCGTTCAGCGCCTCGTCGAGGTCGCCGGCCTCGAGCAGCCCCTTCTGGTCGGTGAAGTGGGCCCAGACGCCGGCGAAGCAGTCGGCCTGCAGTTCGACGCGCACCGACATGGCGTTCGCCTCCGCCTCGCTGAGGCGCTGACGCATCTGGTTGAACTTCGGCAGCACGCCGATCTGGTTCTGCACGTGATGGCCGACCTCGTGGGCAATCACATAGGCCTGGGCGAAGTCGCCCGGCGCGCCGAAGCGGCGGTCGAGCTCGTCGAAGAACTGGGTGTCGAGATAGACCTTGCTGTCGCCGGGGCAATAGAACGGCCCGCTCGCCGAGCTGGCGAAGCCGCACGCCGACGACACGCCGCCGGAAAACAGCACCAGCGTCGGGTCCTGGTAGCGCTTGCCGGCGACCTGGAACAGCTCCTGCCAGACGTCCTCGGTCTCCGCCAGCACCACCGAGACGAAGCGCTTCATCTCGTCGGCGGTCTGCACACCGGCGGCGTCGCCGGAAGGCCCGGGCGCCGTGCGCGGCGCCGCCACCTGTCCGCCGTTGCCGGCCTGGCCGCCGGGCAGCGGCGCCCGCGGCTCGGACTGCTGGGTCGTCGGCCCGGTGTCGATGCCGAGCAGCACCAGCGGGTTGATGCCCATGAACCACAGCACGATGCCGACGACGATCAGCACCCAGATGCTGACGCGGCCGCCGCCGAGCATCGGCCCGCGGCCGCCACCGGTCGGCAGGCGGAAGCCGCCGCCGCCACCCCCGAATCCGCCGCCGAAACCACCGCCGCCGCCACCGGCGCCGCGCTGATCCTCGACGTTCTGGCTTTCTCGCCGCCCCTGCCACCGCATCGGCCATATCCCCACGCCGCCACGATCCCCCGTCGGGCGCGGCCGGCAGCATAGCAGACGCGGCAGGGGCGATAAGGTTCCCTCGCGTCCTCACCGACGCTCGGCGACCGGTGCGCCAGACTCGGCAAGGACTCGGCCCGGGGGCCGGCGGGCGGCTCCCGAAAGCAAAGGGGCGCCGCGACGTCGCCGTCGCAGCGCCCCTTCCGCCCCGTTGCCCCGCCTGACCGCGAGGACCGTCCCGAGGGGACGGACGTCGAGCGTGTCAGGCGAACAGGGCGCGCAGCCAGCGTGGCATCGGCCAGCCCGCGGCGGCCACCACCTGCGCCTCGGTGGGCGTGTGGCTGCCGTCCAGGCGCTCGTCGATGGCGACGGCACGCGCGAGAATGAGCGTGTTCAGCATCGCAGGGCCTCCTCGTGGTTGCTCGACCGACTGTGTGCCGGGCGGGGTTCGGCGTGGTGGACGCTCCGCCACGGTGGGTGGCGAAGCAGCACTCCGTGCGCCTTGGCGATCAATATGCGCACCGGGTGCGTCATGTTCAAGTCGAAAAGCGCAACCAGCGCGCTTTTTTGCGTGGCCGCCCGCCGCGCCGGCGTGGTACGGCCTGCGAGCCGCAGGCCCGGGCCGGTGGCACGACCTCGGACGAGAAGGACACCGTCGATGGCGCCGCGCCTGGACGACGACGATACGATCGACGAAGAGCAGGTGATGGCGCCGGAGCAGTTCCGCGCCTGGCGCAAGGCGCTCGGGCTCAAGCAGCGCGACGCCGCCGACCGGCTCGGCCTGAAAAAGCGGATGATCCAGTATTACGAGAAGGGCAAGCGCGACGGGAAATCGGTGGTGATCCCGAAGACCGTGCGCCTCGCCTGCGCCGCCCTCGCCCACGGTGTCGCCGATTTCGACGGCGTCACCGAATCGCGCCTCCAGGACGCCGCGCCGCCGCCGGTCGAGGCGCCGACCCACAGCTGAGCAAACGGGCGGGCGGACCGGCCGCAATGCTCTTCCAGACGCCGACCGTTTCCCCTATAAGCCCGCGAGCCTAACGGCTCCCCTTCATGACCGCACCGACCGCGCGCGCGATGAGCCGCGACGGACGGTGTGCGCACGGCCACGGGATCCCATGCCGAAACGCACCGATATCGACACCATCCTCATCATCGGTGCCGGCCCGATCGTCATCGGCCAGGCCTGCGAGTTCGACTATTCCGGCACGCAGGCCTGCAAGGCGCTGAAGGCCGAGGGCTACCGCATCGTCCTGGTGAATTCGAACCCGGCGACGATCATGACGGACCCCGATCTCGCCCACGCCACCTACATCGAGCCGATCACGCCGGACGTGGTGGCGCGCATCATCGAGGTGGAGCGGCCGAACGTGAAGGGCGGCTTCGCGCTCCTGCCGACGATGGGCGGCCAGACCGCCCTCAACACCGCCCTGTCGCTGCGCCGCATGGGCGTGCTCGAGCGCTTTGACGTCGAGATGATCGGCGCCACCGCCGAGGCGATCGACATGGCGGAGGACCGCGAGCTCTTCCGCGAGGCAATGAAGCGCATCGGCCTCGAGACGCCGCGCTCCATCCTCGCCCATTCGCTGACCGAGGCGCTCCCGGCCCTCGACATCATCGGCCTGCCGGCGATCATCCGCCCGTCCTTCACGATGGGCGGCACCGGCGGCGGCATCGCCTACAACAAGGCCGAGTTCATCGAGATCGTCGAGCGTGGCGTCGACGCGTCGCCGACCAACGAGGTGCTGATCGAGGAATCGGTGCTCGGCTGGAAGGAGTACGAGATGGAGGTCGTCCGGGACCGGGACGACAACTGCATCATCATCTGCTCGATCGAGAACATCGACCCGATGGGCGTGCACACCGGCGATTCGATCACCGTCGCGCCGGCGCTGACGCTCACCGACAAGGAATACCAGATCATGCGCGACGCCTCGCTGGCGGTGCTGCGCGAGATCGGGGTGGAGACCGGCGGCTCGAACGTGCAGTTCGCCGTCAACCCGGCCGACGGCCGCCTCATCGTCATCGAGATGAACCCGCGCGTCTCGCGCTCGTCAGCCTTGGCCTCCAAGGCGACCGGCTTCCCGATCGCCAAGGTCGCGGCCAAGCTCGCCGTCGGCTATACCCTCGACGAGCTCGAGAACGACATCACCGGCGGCGCCACGCCGGCGTCCTTCGAGCCGACGATCGACTACGTCGTCACCAAGATCCCCCGCTTCGCCTTCGAGAAGTTCCCCGGCGCCGATCCGGTGCTGACCACCTCGATGAAGTCGGTCGGCGAGGTCATGGCGATCGGCCGCACCTTCGCCGAATCCTTCCAGAAGGCGCTGCGCGGCCTCGAGACCGGCCTCACCGGCCTCGACGAGATCGAGATCCCCGGCCTCGGCCTCGGCGACGACAAGAACGCCATCCGCGCGGCGCTGGCCGTCCCCACCCAGGACCGCATCCTGAAGGTCGCCCAGGCGCTCCGGCTCGGCGTCGACCACGCCCAGATCATCGAATCCTGCCGCATCGACCCGTGGTTCATCGAGCAGATCCAGGCGATCGTCGACACCGAGGCGAAGGTGCGCGCCCACGGGCTGCCGCCGACCGCGTCCGGCCTGCGGTCGCTGAAGGCGATGGGCTTCTCCGACGCCCGCCTCGCCCGCCTCGCCGGCCTCACCGAGGCGGAGGTGTCGGCCCGCCGCGCAGCCGAGGGCGTGCACCCGGCGTTCAAGCGCATCGACACCTGCGCCGCCGAGTTCGCCGCCCCCACCGCCTACATGTACTCGACCTACGAGACCCCCTTCGCCGGCGCCCTCGCCGACGAGGCGCGGCCGACCGATCGCCGCAAGGTGGTGATCCTCGGCGGCGGCCCGAACCGCATCGGCCAGGGCATCGAGTTCGACTATTGCTGCTGCCACGCCGCCTTCGCCCTGCGCGACCAGGGCTTCGAGGCGATCATGGTCAACTGCAACCCGGAGACCGTGTCGACCGACTACGACACCTCCGACCGCCTCTATTTCGAACCGCTGACCGTCGAGGACGTGCTCGAGATCCTGCGCATCGAGCAGACGGCGGGCGAGCTCGTCGGCGTCATCGTGCAGTTCGGCGGCCAGACGCCGCTGAAGCTCGCCGAGGGCCTGCAGGCGGCCGGCATCCCGATCCTCGGCACCTCCCCGGACGCGATCGACCTCGCCGAGGACCGCGACCGCTTCAAGCGCCTGCTCGACAAGCTGCACCTGAAGCAGCCGCTGAACGGCATCGCCTATTCCGTCGAGCAGAGCCGCCTCGTCGCCGCCGAACTCGGCTTTCCGCTCGTCGTGCGGCCGTCCTATGTGCTCGGCGGTCGGGCGATGGAGATCATCCGCGACGACGCCACCTTCTCCGACTACCTGCTCGGCACCCTGCCGGCGCTGGTGCCGCCGGACGTCAAGGCGCGCTACCCGAACGACAAGACCGGCCAGATCAACACCGTCCTCGGCAAGACGCCACTCTTGTTCGACCGCTATCTGTCGGACGCCATCGAGGTCGACGTCGACGCGCTCTGCGACGGCAAGGACGTCTTCGTCTGTGGCATCATGGAGCACATCGAGGAGGCCGGCATCCACTCCGGCGACAGCGCCTGCTCGCTGCCGCCGCGCTCGCTGTCGGCCGAGACGGTGGCCGAACTCGAGCGGCAGACCTGCGCGATGGCGCTGGCGCTGGACGTCGGCGGCCTGATGAACGTGCAGTTCGCCATCAAGGACGGCGTCATCTACGTGCTCGAGGTCAACCCGCGCGCCTCGCGCACGGTGCCCTTCGTCGCCAAGACGATGGGCGTGCCGTTCGCCAAGATCGCCGCCCGCGTCATGGCCGGCGAGAGCCTCGCGAGCTTCGCGCTGACGCGTCCGTCGCTCGACCACGTGGCGGTGAAGGAAGCCGTCTTCCCGTTCGCCCGCTTCCCCGGCGTCGACACCATCCTCGGCCCGGAGATGCGCTCGACCGGCGAGGTGATGGGGCTCGCGCTCGACTTCCCGATGGCGTTCGCCAAATCGCAGATCGGCTCCGGCACGCCGGTGCCGACGGAGGGCACGGTGTTCATCTCCGTGCGCGACGCCGACAAGGCGCGCATGCTGCCGGCGGCCGAGCTCCTCGCGAAACAGGGTTTCCGCATCATCGCCACCAGCGGCACCCAGCGCTTCCTCGCCGACCACGGCGTGCCCTGCGCCAAGATCAACAAGGTGCTTGAAGGCCGGCCGCACATCGTCGATGCTATCACCAACGGCGGCGTGCAACTCGTCATCAACACGACGGAGGGCGCGCAGGCGTTGGCGGACAGCCGCTCGCTCCGGCGGGCAGCCCTCCAGCACCGAGTGCCGTACTATACGACCGTCGCCGGTGCGGTCGCCGCGGCTTGGGGGATCGAAGCCTGGAGCAGCGGAGAGCTTGAAGTCCGTCCGCTGCAATCCTACTTCACCGCAGCCGTATGACGCTTTGGGCGGTGGCCTGTCCCGATGGGATGGACCGCCTGTGATGGCTGTTGTCGTGGCCGCTGTGCCGCGACGGACGTGAGGGTCTGACACTCGATGGAAAAGGTCCCGATGACCGCCGCTGGCTATGCCTCCCTCGAGGCTGAGTTCAAGCATCGGACGTCTGTCGAGCGCCCGCGCATCATCGCCGCCATCTCGGAGGCGCGCTCCCACGGCGATCTGTCGGAGAACGCCGAGTACCATGCGGCGAAGGAAGCCCAGAGCCACAACGAGGGCCGCATCGCCGAGCTCGAGGACAAGATCTCCCGGGCCGAGGTGATCGACGTCTCGAAGCTCTCCGGCGACACCATCAAGTTCGGCGCCACCGTCAGCCTCGTCGACGAGGACACCGAGGAGGAGAAGGTCTACCAGATCGTCGGCGACGTCGAGGCCGACGTGAAGCAGGGCCGCGTCTCGATCTCCTCGCCGATCGCGCGCGCGCTGATCGGCAAGCGCGTCGGCGACCAGGTCGAAGTCGTGGCGCCGGGCGGCGCCCGCTCCTTCGAGATCGTCGCGGTCAAGTTCATCGCCGCCAACGCCTGAACGGCAGGCCGCGCGCGAGCGCGGCGTCGTTACGGGTTCCGCGCGCGAGCGCGGCCATACCGCCGGCGCCGTCTGCATCGAGGCCCGCGCCGCTCGACAGCGGCCCGGGCCTTTGCTTTTCGAGGGGCCCGCCGCGTCTCAGAGAGATGCGCCCGCGCGTCATGTGACGGGCGCCCGCATGGGCGCGCCAAGACGAGCGGCCGGCGCCCACATGGGCGCCACGGCCGCCTCGACGACGACGTCTTCCTATTCGAACCAGGACGGCCGGCGGATCGCGCGGAGAAACTCTTCCGGCGGCATCGGCCGGGCGAACAGGAAGCCCTGCGCCTCGTCGATGCCGAGGTCGGCGACGACGCGGAATTCCTGCGTCGTCTCCACCCCCTCGGCCACGACGCGCGCACCGTGATAGTGGGCGAAGTCGCGCACGGCCTTGAGGAAATAGCGGATGCTCGGATCGCGGTCGCACCCGCGGATGAGGCCGCGGTCGATCTTGATCTCCGAGAACGGCACTTCCTTCAGCCTTGCCAGCGACGAGTAGCCGGCGCCGAAGTCGTCGATGGAGATGGAGATCTCCTGCTGCGTCATGCGGTGGATGGCGTCGTGCACCGCCTCGAGGCTGCCGATGATCTCCGCTTCCGTCATCTCCACCGTCAGCCCCGGCCAGTCGCGGTGACGCGGCCGGATGACGCTGAACAGTTCCGGCAGGTCGGCCGTCTCCAGGGTCGAGGGCGGCGCGTTGATCGACAGGCGGACGATCTCGCCGGCGTCGGCGAAGTGCAGCCAGTCGGCGACCGCCCGCTCCGCCACGAAAGCCGTGATCACCGCCATGTCGATGCCGGTCAGCCCAGGCAGGAAGGCCGCCGGGGCAAGCACGCCGCGCGTCGGATCGACCAGCCGCAGCAGCCCCTCGGCGCCGGCCAGCTTGCGCGTCGCCACGTCGATCTTCGGCTGGTACCAGAGGATCAGCCGGTCCTCGGCGCGTGCCGTCATGACGTCCGCCGCCGGCATCAGCGCGGTGGCGCCGACGGAGCGGCCGGCGAGCCGGTAGCCTTCGCGACGGGACTGGTGACCGGGCAGTTCTGCCGCCTGTGCGAAGTCGGCGTCGGCGCTCATCGGCATGCCCGTGCGTTTCTATTCGAGATTGCAATGCGTCCCGTGTTCCGTACACGCATTGGTTCAAACGTCAAAGCGTTGCGCAAGGATCCGTCTCCGCGCTCGGGCCGCTTCCCCAAGTGGCCCGAGCGTGCGGGGCTTCGCGTGACGCGAAGAGCCGACCGCAGCTTCTGAATTCAAGCGGGGCCGCAAAGCCTTACCGACGAAGCCTGCGGTGTCAATGCGACGGCGTTCCGCCGGCGAGGTGCGGCATCGATAATTGAACCGTGGGACAACAAGGCCACGCAAAACCACCGTGGTGCCTGCATCTTGGGCTCGCAATCGGAGCTCTGCCCTGCATTTCGCCACGCGCCGGCGCCCCCCACCCGCCGCAGCGTCAGATGTCGTCGCCGATCGGCACCACCGGCGCGTTCTTCGACTGGCGGATGGTCAGCGCGGTGCGAACGCTCGCGACGTTCGGCGCCGAGGTCAGCTCACCGATGACGAAATCCTGGAAGGCGCGCAGGTTCGGCGCCACGCACTGCAGCACGAAGTCGATCTCGCCCGACAGCATCCACGCCTCGCGCACCACCGGCCAGCCGCGCACCCGCGCCTCGAAGGCCGTGAGGTCCGGCTCCGCCTGGGAATGCAGCCCGACGAAGGCGAACGCCGCGACGTCGAAGCCCACCTGCTTCTCGTCGAGCAGCGCCCGGTAGGCGAGGATGATGCCGGCTTCCTCGAGCGCCCGCACGCGCCGGAGGCACGGCGGCGCGGAGATGCCGACGCGCGACGACAACTCGACGTTGGTGATGCGCCCGTCGTTCTGCAACTCGCGGAGAATGCGCCAGTCGATCGCGTCGAGACGAACCTTCACGGCATCCTCGTCGCTGTGCGCGGGCAGGCAAAATGCCCCGCGGTCACGCATTTTCGGGAACGGACCCGCTGATAGCACGCAGCCCCCGGATTCGGAACGCGACGCGACAGATTCTTTCGTCGGGCGTCCCGCGGGGGTCCTTCGCCGTCGCCCCCGCCGCCGCGCGACCTTGACCCGTTCGGCCGGCGGGCCTAAGCGGCGTCGCGAACCTCTCGCAGAACGGCCACCGCCCATCACCGTGCCCCCTCCCCCCGTCTCCACAGCGTCGACCGCGCCACCGACCGCCTGGGCACTAACGCCCGGCAGCATCGGCCACGAGGTGCAGTGCATCGGCGTTGTCGAGGCGGTCGGCCTCGTCCCGGTGGTGAAGCGCGTCGACCCGCCCGCGCCGTACCGCTGGCTGGCGCCGTGGGGGCCGGCCGCACCGAACGCCGCCGTCGCGCCGCCGTGGCCGGACCTGCTCGTCGTCTCCGGCCGGCAGGCGATCCCCTATGCGCGGATGATCCGGCGGCGCTCGCGCGGCGCCACCCTCGTCGTCTGCCTGCAGAACCCGGTGGCGCCGCTCTCCTGGTTCGACCTCGTCTGGACGAACGAGCACGACGGCGTCGACGGGCCGAACGTGCTGACGACGCTCACCTCCCCCAACACCCTCACCCGCCCCCGCCTCGACCAGGGCGCCGCGGCCCTCGCCGCCCGTCTCGGGCCGATGCCGCGGCCGTGGATCGGCGGCATCGTCGGCGGCACGAGCGGCGCCTATGCGTTCACCCCGGACGAGGCCGGCCGGCTCGGCGCGGCGCTGGCGGAGCTCGCCCTGCGCACCGGCGGCAGCGTCGTCGCGACGCCGTCGCGGCGCACGCCGCCGGAGAGCCTCGCCGCCCTCGACGCCGCGCTCGCCGCCGCCCTGCCGCCCGGGCGGCGCTGGCTGTGGGACGGCGCCAGCGGCGACAACCCCTATTTCGGCATCCTCGGGGCGGCGGACGGGCTCGTCGTCACCTGCGATTCGGTCAACATGCTCGGCGAGGCCGCCTACACCGGCACGCCGATCCATGCCTTCCCGCTCGCCGGCGGCACGGCGAAGTTCGCCGCCTTCCACGCCGCCCTCGTCGCGACGGGGGCGATGCGCTGGCTGGACGCGGCGGCGCTTGCGGCGGCCGTCGAAGGCGGCTCCCTTGCCGGCTGGACCTATCCGCCCTTAAATGCCAACGGCGCAATCGCGGCGCGGATCACGGCCCTGCTCGCGGCCCGCGGCCATGCGGTCGCCGCGTTGTGATGCGACAGGCCGGGGCGCGCCCGCTTCGGCGCACTGCCGACGAGACGAGCGGGGTCGCCCGCAAGACCGCGGGCGCCTCGGCGCGGGCCCCTCGATAAAGGCCCTCGATGCAGGCCCCTCTTCGCCCAGGACCTTTCCGCCAGGACCTTTTCGCCATGACCCTTTCGACTGAGCACAGCCAGGATCGTCCGACCGCCGGCCCCGGCGCCGCGGCCACCATGCTCGACCTCGCCGCCCTCGAGGCGACGCCGCTCGCCGTCGATCCCTACGACCACATCGTCGTCCCCGCCTTCGTGCGGCCCGAGGTGCTGGCCGGCGTGCTCGCCGACTATCCCGAGGTGCCCGGCCCCGGCTCGCATCCGCCCTCGGAGCTCACCATCCGCGGCCGCTTCGCCGCCCTGATGGCCGAGATCGACGGCCCCGCCTTCCGCAAGGCGATCGAGGAGAAGTTCGGCCTCGACCTCACCGGCCGGCCGACGATGTACACGGTGCGCGGCTGGTGCCGGCCGACCGACGGCAAGATCCACACGGATTCGAAAACCAAGATCATCACCGTTTTGCTCTATCTCAACGAGGCCTGGGACGCCGACGGCGGCCGCCTGCGCATCCTGCGCAACGGCACCGACCTCGACGACTACGTCGCCGAAGTGCCCCCGCACGGCGGCACGCTGCTCGTCTTCCGCCGCTCCGAGACGTCCTGGCACGGCCACGAGCCGTTCGACGGCAAGCGGCGCGCCATCCAGATGAACTGGGTCACCGATGCCGACGTCGTCGCCTACGAGCAGCGCCGCCACCGCATCTCCACCGTGGTGAAGAAGCTCAACCCCTTCCGCAAGGCTGGGTGAGGCTCGCCGCTGCCGCACCAGCGAGGCATCGACGGCATGAACGAGGCGGCCCCCGAACCGCAGGCCGCCGGCGCGGCCCCCGGCCAGCCGGCACCGCGGCCGTTCGCCGTCGTCGCGCCGGGCGACCCGGCGCCCTGGTTCGACCAGCGCACCCTCGCCAACCCCACCTACGCCTTCGACACCGTCGCCGGGCGCTATGTCGTGCTGTGCTTCTTCGCCTCCGCCAACGACGAGACCGGCCGCGCGGCGATCGCCGCCGCGAGGGAGCGCACCGACGTCTTCGACGACGCCCGCGCGAGCTTCTTCGGCATCACCATCGACCCGCGCGACGAGGCGCAGGGGCGGCTGCGCGAGCGCTATCCCGGCGTCCGCTTCTTCCTCGACTATGACGGAAAGGTGAGCCGCCTCTACGGCTCGATCCCGAAGGACGCCGTCCCGGCCGACGGCCGCTTCCCGGTGCGGCGCTTCTGGCTGGTGCTCGACCCGACGCTCCGGGTCATCCACATCGCCCCGCTTGGCGGCGACGACCGCGCCGTCATCGATTTCGTCGCCGCGCTGCCGCCGCCGGACCACCACGCCGGCTTCGAGATCCCGGCGCCGGTGCTGGTGCTGCCGCGGGTGTTCGAGCCGGACTTCTGCCGCGCGCTGATCGACCTCTACGAGCGCGACGGCGGCGACGAGAGCGGCTACATGGTCGAGCGCGACGGCAAGACCGTCGCCGTCGTCAACCCCGGCCACAAGCGCCGCAAGGACGTCCTGATCAAGGACCCGGACCTCATCGCCGCCGCCCGCGGCCGCATCATCCGCCGCGTCGTGCCGGAGATCGAGAAGGTCCACCAGTTCGCCTGCACGCGGATGGAGCGCTACATCGTCGCCTGTTACGCGGCCGAGGACGGCGGCCACTTCCGCGCCCACCGCGACAACACCACGAAGGGCACGGCGCACCGCCGCTTCGCCGTCTCGGTGCTGTTGTCCGACGACTACGAGGGCGGCGAGGTCTTCTTCCCCGAATACGGCCCGCGCCGCTACAAGCCGGCCGCCGGCGGCGCCGTGGTGTTCTCCTGCTCGCTGCTGCACGCCGTCTCGAAGGTCACCGCCGGCAAGCGCTACGCCTTCCTCCCCTTCCTCTACGACGAGGCGGCGGCGAAGGTGCGGGAGGAGAACGCGAAGTTCACGGAGCGGGGGGAGAACTACCGGGCTTGAGGGTGAGCGGCGAGCCCGCCGCGCCCTCGCCTCCCCTGGTCTCTCGACCCGAACGCCACCGCACGGCTTCGTCTCGGCCTTGCGCGGCGTTGTGCCCGCCGCCATCCGCGAGCCGGCGTCGGTCCGCGTCGGGCTTGTCCGCATTATCAGAAATTGATACTTTAAGAACAAAGAGGGATCGCGCCATGCCGTCGAGCTATAGTGTGGGAGACCATTTCGAGGGGTTCATCCGCGCTTTGCTCGACAGTGGCCGCTACAATTCCGCTAGCGAGGTCGTCCGCGACGGTCTGCGGCTCCTGGAGGAGCGGGAACAGCTGCGCGCCGCCAAGCTGCAGGCGCTGCGCCAGTCCATCCAGGACGGGTTCGACAGTGGCCCGGCCGAGCCACTCGACATGGAGCAGGCGAAGGCCGAGGCGCGCCGGCGGTGGGAGGCTAGGACCAAGGCCTCCGTCCATGGCGGGTAGGATCGTCCGCTCGCCGCTGGTCGGCGACGACCTGTTCGACATCTGGGCGTTCATCGCCGCCGACAACCCGGTCGCCGCCGGTCGCCAGCTCGACTGGATCGGCGACGTGCTACGGCACCTGCCGCCGAGTCCAATTCTCACCGGCATCAAACTATACTTTCATAGCCCGATGAATGATCAAATCCACCCTCTCAAGTCGATTTATGTGATACGTATCAATAACATATTCTCCCGGCGTCACTCCAAATTCCAAGACGTCCTCAATTTTCTCGCCGGGCACAGCGGCATCAAACAGAACATAACGACTGTTTCTGGCGAAGAATCCGACCTTCTCAATCGCATCATAGTCCCGGACATAATCCTCTCTTTTCACATACTCCGCCGCCTCCAAGTCGGAATCAGTGAACAAGATCCTGTAGAAAACGAAGACGTTTTCCGCCTGGCCAGTCAAAACGCCCGTCGACAGGGGCATATCGCCGAGCACTAGAGCATTACTTCCCAGCACATCAACTAACTTAAGATAGTCCTTAGTTCGACACGCCCTGTCATAATCACTCGACGCATGCTTTTCCGCCGGGTCGCTACATCGCTCAACACCGCCCCAGTTGATGAGCGAGATTGGAAGCAATGCACAACAGCGGCCCGCCATCCGTCTCCAAAAGCTTTGGTTGATCCTCGTTCACTCCCGCCCCCTTGCCGTCCGCCGCTCGGACCTGCCACAGTTAGGCCCTCACCGCGATGGCCACCGCGAGCGACAACGCAAGAATACGCCCGCTTCACCGGCGCGGTGAGACCCTGCAAGGCTTGGGGTAGGCAGACCTGCGGCGGTGCGCAGCGGCACCCCGAGCCGCACGACGAGCTGAGACAGTGTCAATTGACAATTGACATGTGTAAACTGTTGATTTACATCTCGGGTGAGGGGTTGGCTGACCATGATCGGCAGCTTCAAGCACAAGGGGCTGAGGCAGCTTTTCGAGGATGACAATGTGCGCGGCGTCAATCCGGAGCATGTTGTGAAAATCCAGGCCATCTTGACCACCCTGCACGCTGCGAATCAAATCGAAGGCATGAACCAGCCCATGTTCCGGCTGCACCAACTGACCGGTGATCTCAAGGGATTGTGGTCCGTTACCGTCCGCGCCAATTGGCGAATTGTCTTTCGCTTCGAGGATGGTTGGGCGTTCGATGTCGATCTCGTCGACTATCATTGATTGGAGGAGGAGATGGCCGAGATGAAGAGCCCCATGCATCCCGGCGAGGTGGTCGGGCTCAACCTCGAGGAGCTCGGCATCAGCATCAGCGAAGCCGCGCGGGGCCTCGGCATCACGCGCCAGCAGCTTCACAAGGTGCTGGCCGGCACGAGCGCGGTTTCGCCGGAGATGGCCGTGAAGCTGGAGGCCGCGCTCGGCAGCACCGCCGAGACCTGGCTCCGCATGCAAGTCAATTACGACCTATCCAGAGTGCGCGCGAAAGACGTCGCCGCGAACGTGAAGCGTTTTGAGCCGCGAGCGGCTTAGAAGACGCACGCCGCCTCAAAGGTCACCGGAGGCCGCCGATACGACTTCCTCCCTTGCTTTACGAGGAGGCCGCCGCGAAGATGCACGAGGAGGACGCGCGGCTCGAATGTTACTCAATACCAAACAACTTGTTCACAACAAATTGGTCTCTATTTTCTAATTTGTTTTTTGCGGCCTCGATAGCCTTGCAAAACACATCATAGCGAAAACGGCCTACTCCAGCCTCTTCAGTAATATATTTGTCACGTATTATTATGTCAAATCCTTCGCCAGTTTCAGAGAATGTGACCAAAGCACAAATCTTGCCGTTGATGTAAACTTCGGCAATAGGTGCCTCATAGTCAACATCGCTGGCGATGAGGACTTCGAAATTTTGTTGCTCACTCATGGAAGCGTGGGACCTCTCTACCGCCAGACGCCCCGCCCCCCCCCCCGACCTCACCCCTGCCGCACGGGCTCCGTCGGGAAGCTCAGCTGCTCCCGCGCGCGCCAGTCGTTCGTCACGTAGTTGATGATCAGCGACTTGCGGACACCCGTGATCGGGCGCGGCTCGAAGCCGTGCCAGCTGTGGCCGGAGGGCACGAAGGCCATCGCCTTGTTGGCGCCGAAGGGCGAACGCGCCACCCACGTTGCGGCATCGGCATAGATGTCGGTGCCGAGGTCGTCGTGGCCCGGCTCGTCGGAGAGGTAGGCGAGCAGGGTGAAGCGCTTCACGCCGATGTCGGTGTGCGGCTTCAGCCAGAAGCCGTCGGTGTCCTGGGCGTACTCGATGCGGAGATACGTGCCGTCGAGGTCGGCGCCGGTGGCCTTCGCCAGCCGGCCGACGAGGGCCGCGTCCTGGAAGGCCTCCGAGACGGCACGGCAGACCGGATAGGTGTCCTGGTTGTGCTGGTCGAAATAGACGCGCGTGCCGTTGTGCGCCTCGCGCGTGCCCGACACGCCGCCGAGTTCCGGGGCCGGATAGGGCAGCGTCTGCAGGGCGGTGAGGTCGGCGGGCGGGAACAGCCCCTCCATCAGCCAGTGCGGATAGGGCTTTTCGTGCGTCTCGCCGGTTCCGAGGGCGTCGAAGAACGCCGCCTGGATGGCGGCGGCGGCAGCGGAGGTCTCGCGCGTCATGCTGGTTCTTTCGTGCCGGGCGGGTCTCGAGGCGGATCTTGGGGTGGCCCTCGGGTCGGGGCTCGCAGCGATGAGGGAGATCGCACGAACCGCGGATTGATCCCGAGGCCCCGCCTGCAGGCCCGAGGTCTCGGCTCCAGGCCCGAGGTCTCGCCGACAGGCCGAAGGTCTCGCCGACCGGACGGACCGAGGGTCCGTGCCGTGCCGGCGCCTGCGGGAGCGACCCGATGTCGGGTGCGTGACCGGCTTCCACCTTGACAACGGTTCGCACGTTCCGACATAGGCGAAGTTCGAACGGCTGTCGAGCGGCATCGCGACCCGCGTGTCGCCTCCGAATCGCCCCGATGGCGTCGGACGTGTGGCTCGGGGACGCGTGCCCGCGACACCGCACGGATAGCACGAGGGGACGACTTATGGCCGAGACCGTCGACGTGAAGCTTCTCATCGTCGGCTCCGGACCGGCCGGCTACACCGCCGCCGTCTATGCCGCGCGCGCCATGTTGGAGCCGGTGATGATCGCCGGCGTGCAGCCCGGTGGCCAGCTCACCATCACCACCGAGGTCGAGAACTATCCAGGCTTCGCCGACCCCATCCAGGGGCCGTGGCTGATGGAGCAGATGCAGGCCCAGGCGATCAACATGGGCACCAAGGTCGTCTACGACACCATCGTCTCGGCCGACCTCTCCCGCCGCCCGTTCGTGCTCGTCGCCGACAGCGGCACGGTCTACCGGGCCGACACCATCGTCGTCGCCACCGGCGCCCAGGCGCGCTGGCTCGGTCTGCCGAGCGAGGAGCGCTTCAAGGGCTACGGCGTCTCGGCCTGCGCCACCTGCGACGGCTTCTTCTATCGCGGCAAGGAGGTCGTGGTGATCGGCGGCGGCAACACCGCCGTCGAGGAGGCGCTCTACCTCACCCACCACGCCTCGAAGGTCACGGTCGTGCACCGGCGCGACTCGTTCCGCGGCGAGCGCATCCTGCAGAACCGGCTGTTCGCCCACCCGAAGATCGAGGTGGTCTGGCACGCGGTGCTGGACGAGGTGCTCGGCGGCGGCACGCCACCCGGCGTCACCGGCGTGCGGCTGCGCGACGTGCGCACCGGCGAGACGCAGGAGCTCAAGGCCGACGGCGTCTTCATCGCCATCGGTCACAGCCCGGCGGTGGAGGTGTTCCGCGACCAGCTCCGCATGAAGCCGAACGGCTACATCTGGACGGCGCCGGATTCGACCGCCACCAACATCCCCGGCGTCTTCGCCGCCGGCGACGTCACCGACGAGATCTTCCGCCAGGCCGTCACCGCCGCCGGCATGGGCTGCATGGCGGCGCTCGAGGCGGAGCGTTGGTTGGCGGCGGTCACCGAGACAGCAGAAGCGGCGGAATAGGTGCCCTCCCCGGCGACCCGTCCCGCGATGGACTGGGACAAGCTCAGGATCTTCCAGGCCGCCGCCCAGGCGGGCAGCTTCACGCATGCCGGCGACGCGCTGAACATGAGCCAGTCGGCCGTCAGCCGCCAGGTGAGCGCGCTCGAGCAGGAGCTCGGCGTACCGCTGTTCCACCGCCACGCCCGCGGCCTGCTGTTGACCGAGCAGGGCGAGCTCCTCCACCGCGCCGCCCGCGAGGTGACGATGAAGCTCGACGCGGTGCAGGCGCGCCTCGTCGACAGCCGCGAGAAGCCGTCGGGCGTGCTGCGCGTCACCACCACCGTCGGCCTCGGCACGACGTGGCTCACCTCGCGCGTCCAGGAGTTCATCGACCTTTACCCGGAAGTGCAGCTGCAGCTGCTGCTCGACGACACCGAGCTCGACCTCGGCATGCGCCAGGCCGACGTCGCCATCCGCCTGCGCCAGCCGACCCAGCCCGACCTCATCCAGCGCAAGCTGTTCACCGTCCACTTCCACCTCTACGCCTCGCCCGCCTACCTGAAGCGCTATGGCAGCCCGGCGACGATCGAGGATCTCGACCAGCACCGCCTGATCACGTTCGGCGAGTCGGGCGCCACCTACCTGCGCGACATGAACTGGCTGGAGACCGCCGGCCGCGCCCTCGACAACCCGCGCATCCCGGCCTTGAAGATCAACAGCGTGGTGGCGATCAAGTACGCCGTCCAGCGCGGCATCGGCCTGGCGCTCCTGCCCGACTACATCGTCGAGGCCGACGCCGGCCTGGTCCAGCTCATCCCGGAAGCCGAGCTGCCGGAGTACAACACCTACTTCGTCTACCCGGCCGAGTTGAAGAACACCGCCCGCGTCAGCGCCTTCCGCGACTTCCTCGTCAACAAGGCCGACACCTGGGTTTATTGAGGCGGGGCGTGCCGCCGCCGGGCACCACCCCTCCGCCGTCATCCCGGACCAGGGAGGCGCAGCCGAGCGCCTGATCCGGGATCCAGCGCAAGACTCCGCGCCGCAGGCGCGGCTCAAGCGTCGCGCTACGCGCGAGCGAGGATCCCGTACGCTTCTCTCTTCCCGTTCATACCTCACAACCGTCATGCCCCGGCTTGATGTTCAGACCGGGGTCAAGGTTGACGGGTGTTCGGGGACATGGTGGACGGGTCGGGTGATGTTCTGGCGCAGGTCGACCTGCGCCAGAACATGGCGGCGGTAGCAGAGGTCGAAGACCCCGTCGCTGGCGGTCGCCCTGAGCGCGACGCGCTTGCCGATGACCGCCTTTGGGC
>Ga0209902_100796_pt1 | contig 24304 bp, 24 predicted proteins | sample FECB27metaG_FD_188304 | JGI IMG/M metagenome (GOLD analysis project Ga0209902, IMG submission 188304) | Cyanobacterial communities from the Joint Genome Institute, California, USA - FECB-27 (SPAdes) (version 2) | ecosystem: Environmental > Aquatic > Thermal springs > Hot (42-90C) > Microbial mats...
CCCGCCACGCGGGGGAGGATGATTGAGAGACCGGTGCGTGAATTCCCCCGACAACTAACCAATCAGCGCCAAGGGCTTAGCGCCCGGTCCGCTGTCGCTCTCAACTGCCCATCTCATGTGCACAAATCCCGCTTGCGTAGAAAATCAGCATATGCAACCAATAGCGTCATGGCAATCGATTGCCAAGCCTAACCGGTGTCTCGAGGGAAGACGTTTAGACGGCGCCCACGGACACGAGTGCCCACTCATCACCAGCTCGGGGAACAGGTATGAAGTCCACCAATCGTGTAGCTCGGAGGGCCGTCCTTATCGGCGCCTCCGCCTTGGCCGCGTCGCTCGGCCTCGCCGCCACTGCCCATGCCCAGACCATCGACGATGCTCCGGCGAGCGGGGTACTGCAGCTCTGGATCGGCGGCGCCGAGGGCGAGAAGCTGCCGAGCTTCCTTGCCGATTTCGAGAAGGCCAACCCTGAGCTGAAGGTGGAGATCACCCAGATCCCGTCCGACCAGTTCGACGCAAAACTGTTGACCGCCATTGCTGCCGGCACGGTGCCCGATCTGGTGCGGCTCTATTCGCAGAGCCAGGCCAGCCTGATGGCGACCGGGGCCTTTGCAGCGGTGCCTGAAGGGCTGGTCAAGGCCGAGGATTTCTTCCCCGGCGCCTATGCCACCAGCGTCAAGGGCGGCGTGGCCTACGGCGTGCCGATGGATGCCTATGCCACCATGTTCCAGTATCGCAAGGATCTGGCCGACAAGGCCGGGCTCGGCGCGCCCAAGACCTGGGACGAGATGAAGGCCTTCGCCAAGGCGATGCAGGGGCAGGGCGCCACCTGGGGGCTCGGCATGGATATCGGCTACGATATCTACAACGCCCAGGGCCTCAACGAATATGTGCACCAGAACGGCGGCGGCTTGCTCAGCGCCGACGGCACGCAATGGACCATCAATTCCGACGCCAATGTCGCGGCGCTCGACTATTGGGGCTCGTTCTTCTCCGAGGGGCTCGCCTCGCCCGACGGCCCGAAATTCCTCGATACCGTGCCGTGGTTCACGTCCAACGAGATCGCCGGCAAGGATATCGGCCCCTGGTTCGAGCAGTGGCTGGTCGATGCCAATGGGCGCGAGTGGGTGAATGCCAACCTCGCCACGGCCATCATGCCGGCCGGCCCCGCCGGCAGCGTCTCGGCGCTCGGCTCGGGCAGCCTCGCGGTGCTGAAGGACGGCAAGAACCCGACCGCCGCCTGGAAGCTGGTGCGCTACATGACCCAGCCTGAAACCCAGGTCGCCTGGTACAAGTATTTCGGCAGCCTCCCTGCCGTGAAGGCGGCCTGGGACGATCCGGCGATTGCCGCCAACGGGCTGCTCAATGCCCAGCGCGAGGCACTGCAGACCGCCGTCGACGTGCCGCAGGTTTCAACCTGGAACCAGGTCGGCACCTATCTCGGCCAGCAGATGGAACTGGTGGCCCGCGGCCAGGCAACGGCCAAGCAGGTACTCGACGACGTGCAGGCCTTCGCAGAGTCGGCCGGGGTGGGGAACTGAGGCAGGGGTAACTGAAACAGCCAGTGGTTGGGTTCGATCTCGCCCACCCACCGGCTGTCATCCCAGCGAAAGCTGGGACCCAACTCTCCTCTGGCGCGGGCTGCGAAATGGGTCCCAGCTTTCGCTGGGATGACATCGAGTGTGGTTCGTCCATCCGTGAACAGCTCCAGCACCTGGTTCGGTCGGGTACCTCCCGACCGCCTCCAAAGATCGACGCCAATACCAGCTCGGAGAATTCTGTTGGCCAATGTGGGCACAAGGCGGGGATCGTCGTGGCAGGCTGCCACGGCCTGGCTGTTCGTCGCGCCGTTCCTCGCGATCTTCCTGGTCTTCACCGCCATCCCGGCGCTGGTGGCGCTGGTCTATAGTTTCACCGATATGGGCGTTGCCGATATCCGGCACCCGCTCGAGGTGGATTTCACCTTCCTCGATACGTTTGCCCGCGTGCTCACCAATGCCGGGTTCCTCAAGTCGCTGTGGACCACCGGGATCTTCATCGTCATCGGCGTGCCGCTGACCATGGCGATCGGGCTGATCCTCGCACTCGCCCTCAACAGCGGCATCAGGCGGCTCCGCGCCGTCTATCGCTCGGCCTTCTACCTGCCTGTGATCACCAACATCGTCGCCGCGGCGGTGATCTGGCAATACGCCTTCACCCTGAAGGGGCCGGTCAACACCTTCCTCGGCTCGCTTGGCCTTCTCGGTCCGAACTGGCTGGGCGACCCCAACATGGCGATCGGCACGGTGATCCTCCTCACCACCTGGCGCAATGTCGGCACCTGCATGGTGCTGTTTCTCGCGGGACTGCAGGCCATTCCCGAGGATGTCTACGAGGCCGCGGCGATCGACGGCGCCTCGGCCTGGCGGCGCTTCCTCTCCATGACCCTGCCGCTGCTGAAACCGGCCACCGTGCTGGTGAGCGTCCTGATGACAGTCTCCTACATGAACATTTTCGACGAGCCGTACCTGCTCACCAAGGGCGGGCCGTTGAGCGCGACCAAGTCGGTGGCGCTCTGGGTCTATGAGCAGTTCGGACACGGCAATATCGCCGCGGCGATGGCCGGCTCCTACGTGATGCTGGCGATCGTGGTGCTGCTCGGCATCCTGCAGCTCAGGCTGCTGAGGGCCTGGCGATGAGCGGCAAGCATCCGTTGCGCACCGCGCTGCTCTACGCCGCGCTGACCCTCGTGGCAGCCATCGTGCTCTTGCCCTTCGTCTGGGTGCTGTTCGGCGCCTTCAAGACGCAGGGCGAGATCATGGCGGCGCCGGGCGCCTGGCTGCCGCAGGATTTCTCCAACCTCGCCAATTTCGCCGAGCTGTTCGAGCGCCGGCAGTTCGGCACCTATATGGGCAATTCGCTCATCGTTTCGGCGTTCACCGTCGCCTCGAACGTGCTGTTCAGTTCGCTCGCCGGCTATGCGCTGGCAAAACTGCCGTTCAAGGGCAGCAAGCTGGTGTTCGGCTGCATTCTTGCAGCGATGATGATCCCCTATATCGCGCTGTTCGTGCCGCAGTTCTTCATCATCGTGCAGTTCGGGCTGGTCAACACGCTGGCCGGCATCGTGCTGCCGATCGCGGTGATGCCGATCGCGGTGTTCATCATGCGCCAGTTCGCCGACTCGGTGCCCGATGAGCTGCTCGAAGCCGCCCGTCTCGATGGCGCCGGGGAGTTGCGGATCTTTTTCGGCATCTTCCTGCCGCTGGTCGGGCCGGCGATCGCGACGGTCGCCATCATTACCTTCCTCAACTCGTGGAACTATTTCCTCTGGCCGCTGATCGTGGCGCAGGACCAGGGCACCTACACGCTGCCGGTCGGGCTCGCCGTCGCCAGCCAGGCGGCGCGCTCGATCGACTATGGCCTGCTGCTCGCCGGCGCCATCGTCGTGCTGCTGCCGGTGCTGATCCTGTTCCTGTTTTTACAGAAGTACTTCGTGCGCGGCGTTGCCGTCACCGGGCTGAAATAGTCGTGGCGGGCTCTTGCCCGTCCGCCGCGCCTACCCCTACGCGGCGAGCTCTTGCTCGTCCGCACTACCCCCGCGGCGGGCGTTTGCTCGTCCGCACTTCACATAGCGGAGATAAACCATGGCCAGCCGGCTCGCGACCGACATCATCACCTTCTACCACCCCCGGTTCTGGGGCCTTACGAGCGAGGCGGAACTCGGGAGCTGGGCGGCGGCCAATCTCGACAAGTTCTGGGGCACGGTGCTCAACGCGCTCAGTGAAGCCGGCGTCAGCGGGCTCGAACTGACCTTCGCGCCCGGCAGCATCGATAATGTGCTGAAGGCGTTCGGCAGCGCCAAGGCGTTCCGGGCCGAGCTCGAGAGCCGCGGCCTCGCGGCGGTCAGCGCCTTCATGGCCGATGCACCGGCCTGGAGCGGCAACGCCGATCTCGGCGCCATTGTCGCCGATGCCGAACGGCGGGCGGCGTTCATCGCCGAGGCGGGCGGCGAGATCCTCGTCACCGGGCTGCCGATGCGGAAGACTCGCGGGGTGCGGCCGCCGATGTTCATCGATCAGGCGTTCATGGCTGAGATGGCCCACATCGCCCATGCGGTGGGTGAGGCAATCGAAGGGGCCGGCATCAAGCTGGCACTCCATACCGAATCCAACAGCGCGCTGTGGTACGAGCGCGATATCGCGCTGTTCATGGCCTATACCGACCCGCGCTATGTCTGGCTCTGCCCGGATTCCTGCCACATCACCCTGGGCGGCGGCGATCCGGTGCGGGTGGCGCGCCAGCACGACCAGCGCATCATCCTCGCGCACTGGAAGGATGCGGTGGGCAAGATCGAGACCGATCTCACGATCGACCATTCGATCTACAGCCAGCAGCAGCGTTACATGGCCGATTTCGGCGCCGGCATCGTCGATTGGAATGCCTGGTCGGAGGCAATGCTCAATACGCCGGGCGCGGACATCGTGCTGCTCGAACTCGATGCGGCGAGCGATCCGGTGGCGGCGCTGAAGGCGGGCCGGGCAGTGGTCGACGCGGTGCGCGGCAAGTGATCGACTTTTCCATCTCGATCGAGCTGGCCTTCGCCGAAGGCGATCGCCCGTTCCCGGACCGGGTGCGGGCGGCGGCCGCGGCCGGCTTTCCGGCGGTGGAAATCTGGGACTGGCGGGGCAAGCCGCTTGCGGCGCTGGGCCGCGCCCTGCGCGACACCGGCACCAGGCTCGAGACGCTCTGCGTCGAGGATTGGCGCAACAAGTGCCAATTGGGCGATCCGGCCGAGCACGCCGAGTTCGTGCGGCGGGTGTCCGAGACGGCGGCGGTGGCGGTCGAGCTCGGCTGTCCGAAGCTGGTGGTGCTGGCCGGCGACATCAATGCCGGCGTGGCGCTCGAAACGCAGCTCGCGGCCGCCGGCGAGGCGCTGGCCCGGGCGTCCGATGCGATTGCCGGCCTGCCGGTGGAGCTGCTGGTGGAAGTGGTGAACCGGCAGTTCGAGGGGCCGAACGCGCTGCTGCAGGATAGCGAGAGCGCGCTCGAGCTGCTGCGCCGGCTCGACCGGCCGAACGTCCGGTTCCTCTATGACCGCTACCACGCCATCCTCAATGGCGAGCCGCTCGGCTGGGCGGTGGCGGGGAACATGCCGCTGGTGGGGCACATCCAGGTGGCGGACATTCCCGGCCGGCACGAGTTCGGGGCAGGGGCGCATGACTGGGCGGCGGAGCTCGGCTGGCTGCTGCAGGCGGGCTATGCGGGGTTTGTCGGGATCGAGGCCATGCCGGTGGGGGCGAGCGCGGGGTTGTACCAGGGCGCGCAGTCGGTGTTGCGGGGGGTGGCTTAGTCACACCACGGAACGCGCAGTCGGCGCACCCTCCCCCGCAAGCGGGAGAGGGCCGCCGACTGCGGGATCCGAAGCGCCTTACGACTTCGGCGCAAACAGCCGATCTCGCGAGCCTTGCAAGTGCTCCCGCATGCGCGCGCGCGCCGTGTCGGGGTCGGCGGCGTTGATCGCTTCAAACACGGCGGAATGCTCGGTGAAGACGTGCTGCAGGCCGTCGCTGGTCGAGCGCAGCGAAATGCCGTGGAAGCGCATGCCGACGGCGATGTGTTCTTCCAGCGCCTGCATGGCGGTGGAGAAATACGGGTTAGCCGAGGCCTGGGCGATGCTGAGGTGGAACATGAAATCGGCGTCGGCGCGGTGCGCCTGGCGGTTGGTGGCATCGCGCAAGAGGCTGAGGGCCGATTTGATCCGGGCCAGCGCTTCAGGGGTGCGGCGCTGCGCTGCCATCGCCGCGGCTTCGGGCTCGATGGTCAGGCGGAAATCGTAGCAGTGCTGCAGGTCGGAGAGGTTCTCCATCTGGCCGAAGCCGAGCGGCTCGCGCAGCCCTTGTTCGCGCACGAAGCTGCCGGCGCCCTGGCGCGAATAGATCAGCCCCTGGTCGCGTAGGCGCTGCAGCGCGTCGCGTACCACCGGGCGCGACACCTGGAACTCGGCGGCCAGCGCATGCTCGGTCGGCAGCCGGGCATCCACCGCATAGGCCCCCGACTTGATGGCCCGCTGAATGCGGTCGAACACCGCGTCGGAGAGGCTCCGCCGAACGTTGAGACCTTCGCTCATGGTCATGCGAGGCGCTCCTCCTCTCTGTGGAACGGATGCAGCAGGTGTTGCAGCGTTTCAGGCCCGCCAAAGCCGCCCGATTTGGTGACAAAGGTCAAGCCGCCGCCTTGCGCCAGGGGCAGGCCGGGCAGGGCTTCGCCGACGAGGTCGAGCACTCGGACGCCCAGACGCTCAAGCACCGCCTGCGCGGTGGCGCCGCCCGAGAGGACCAGCAGTGCGCCCGGCGGTGGCGCGAGGCGCTGTAACGTGTCGGCGAGGGCATTGGCCACCGATTTGCCGTCGGCGGCGGTGGCGCCGGGAGTGGCCTGCAGTACGGTCAGCCGTGCCGGTGCGGGTGGTGCGGCCGGACCGACGCCGTTCGGCGCGGCGATATAGGCGAGGCCGGGGTCGGCGGCTCGCAGCTCAGCCAGTTGGGCGAGGGTGATCGGGTCGGTCGAGCCGATCACCAGGTAGGCGCGAGGGTGGCGCAGGCCCACGTCCGGCGCCGGGGCGTCGGGCGCCATGGCGCGGGCCATGGCTTCGGCGAGACCGCGGGCGCCGATCGGCAGGTCGTGCGGGGTTGCCAGCGCCGCGGTGATATCGGCATCGCTCTCGATATCGGGGATGCTGGCGCGGTCGGCATGGGCGCCGAGGCGGGGGGCAATGGCGACGGGCGCCGCAACACCGAAACCGCCGAGCGACCCCTCTCGCACCCAGCGGCCGAAGGCCGGGATGGCGGGGATGACGAGGCTCTGCAAATGCGGGATGGCGTCGAGTTCAGCGGCGATCCGGCCCTTGAGGCGGGAGTCGACCTTCTTGAACAGGCGGGTGCCGGCGGGCACGGCGGCCAGCGCAGCTGCAACGGCGACGCGCGCCTCATTGGGTGGCAGCTCGCGGCTGTCGGTCGACACGCCAATGACGCGGGCGCCGCCAGCAATCGCTTCGCCGAGCGCGGCCGGGCTCAGCGCCACGGCGGTCGAAATCGCCCGCATGGCGAAGGGCGCCGCGGCGTCGAGCGCGCCGGTCAGGTCATCGGCAATAATCGCCAGTTCAGGCATTTTGCGCCGCAATGACGGCGCGGCGGCTGGCCTGCACGTCCGGATCGGGGTCGAGATTGGCGGCCAGCAGCCGCTGCGTATAGGGGTGCTGCGGGGTGTCGAAGATCTGCGCGGTCGGGCCGCGTTCGACGATTTCGCCGGCCTGCATGACGATCACCGTATCGGCGAAATCGCGCACCACGCCCAGGTCGTGGGCGATGAACAGGAAGGCGATGCCAAGCCGCCGGCGCAGGCTGTCGAGCAGCGCGATCACCTGGGCCTGGATCGAGACATCGAGCGCCGAGACCGCCTCGTCGCAGATGATCAGTTCGGGCTCGAGCGCCAAGGCCCGGGCGATGGCGATGCGCTGGCGCTGCCCGCCCGAGAACTGATGCGGATAGCGCTCGGCATGCTCGGGCATGAGCCCCACCTGGTCGAGGAGTTCCGCGACCCGGGCCCGGCGCTGCGCCCGGTCGGGCATCAGCTTGTGGATGTCCCAGCCCTCAGCAATCAGCTGGTACACCGACATGCGCGGGTTGAGCGACTGGGTCGGATCCTGGAACACCATCTGGATCTCGCGGCGCACCCCGAGCAGTTCGCGCGCCCCCATGCGGAGCAGGTCGCGGCCCTTCCACAGCGCCTCGCCGCCATCGGCGTCCTCGAGCCGCAACAGGGTGCGGGCCAAAGTCGATTTGCCGGAACCGCTTTCGCCCACCACGGCCAGGCTCTGGCCGCGCAGCAGGGTGAGCGAGGCGCCCTGCAGGGCGGTGAAGCCGCCATAGCTCTTCTTGAGGGCTTTGGTTTCGAGCAGCAGCGGCGCATGGGCTTCGAGCAGCTTTATCTCGCCCTTGCCGGGCGCGGCGCCGATCAGCTTTTTGGTATAGGCGTGCTGCGGGTGGTGGTAGACGTCGCGCACGCTGCCGGTTTCGACGATCTCGCCCTGGTTCATCACCACGACGCGGTCGGCGATTTCGGCGACGACGCCGAGATCGTGGGTGATGAGCACCAGGCCCATGCCCGTCTCGGCCTGCAGCTCCTTGAGCAGCGCCAGCACTTCGGCCTGGATGGTGACATCGAGCGCGGTGGTCGGCTCGTCGGCGATCAGGATGTCGGGCTTCAGCATCAGCGCCATGGCGATCATCAGGCGCTGGCGCTGGCCGCCGGAAAACTGGTGCGGGTATTTCCGCATCGCTGCTTCGGGGGCGGCAATGCCGACGCGGGCGATCAGCTCGAGCGCCCGGGCCGGGGCCATGGCGGCGGGACGGCCATGCGCGGTCATCATCTCGACGATCTGCCAGCCCACCGTATAGACCGGGTTCAGGTGGCCGAGCGGATCCTGGAAGATCATGGCGATCTTCTTGCCGTTGAGTGCCCGGTGCTCCTCGTAGCTGACCTGCAAGAGATCCTTGCCGTCATAGAGGATTTCACCCGAGACGATGCGGGCCGGCGGGGTATCGAGCAGGTTCATCACCGCATTGGCGGAGACCGATTTGCCCGAGCCGCTTTCGCCCAGAATGGCGAGGGTCTCGCCGCGGCCGACCGACCAGCTGACATTTTTCACCGCGTGCACGGTGCCGCGGGCGGTGTGAAAATCCACCGACAGGTTTTTGACCGTGAGCAAAGCCTCAGCCATGGGTCGTGCTCGCCGGCTTGGCGCCCGAAGGCGCAGTGCTTCTGGCTTCGAGGCGCCAGCGCTGGTTGGGATCGAGCGCGATGCGCATCCAGCCCGAGAGCAGGTTCAGCGCCAGCGCGGTGATGACGATCAAGAGCCCCGGCCAGAAGGCCAGCCACCAGGCGGTGGTAAGGTAGGGGCGACCCTGCGCCACCATCAGGCCCCAGGTAATATCGGGCGGCTGCACGCCGATGCCGAGAAAGCTCAGCGAGCTCTCGGCCAGCATGACGAAGGCGAAATCGAGCGTCGCGATGGTCAGCAGCGTCGGTGCCACCACCGGCAGGATGTGGCGGAAGATGATGCGCCGGTGCGAGGCGCCCATCACCACGGCGGCCTGGACGAACATCCGCTCGCGCACTTCCAGCACCTCGGCGCGGGTGGTGCGGAGGTAAATCGGGATGCGGGTGATGGCGAGCACCAGGATCATGTTGGGGATCGAGGGCCCGAGCACATAGAGCACCACTACGGCGAGCAGCAGCGAGGGGAACGACATGATGACGTCGGCGAGCCGCATGATCACCTGCGAGGTGGTCCTGCCCATATAGCCGGCGACCAGTCCTCCGGCGGCGCCGACCAAAGCCGCCGCGGCGACGGTGCCGGCGGCGATCAGGATGGTCGAATGCGCGGCAACGATCAGCCGGGCCAGCATTGGCCGGCCCAGCGAGTCGCCGCCGAGGAAGAACTGCCAGCCGCGGGCGAGGCTGAACGGGGCAAAATTGCGCCCCCTGAGGTTCTGGTCGCTGGCCATTTCGCCCAGCAAAGCCGGGCCGAGCAGCGCCGCGACGACGATCAGTAGCAGGATCACCGCCGAGGCGAAGGCGAGCTTGTCGCGCCACAGCATGGCGAGCAAAGGCGGCGCAACGCGCGGGACAGGAGCGGGGGTTTTGGCGAGCGACGTATCGGTCACGGGCGACATGTCCTTAGTGCCGGATGCGCGGATCGAGCAGCGAATAGGCGATGTCGATCAGGATGTTCATGAGGAAGATGGCGAGGGCGGTGACCATGATCGCCGCCAGCACCACGTTGAAATCGCGCTGCAGGATCGAGTCGATCATCAGCTTGCCGACGCCGGGAAAGCCGAAAATGGTTTCGACGATCACCGCACCGTTGAGCATGGCCGCGGCCTGGTCGCCGATCACGGTGATGACCGGCAGCATGCCGTTGCGCAGCGTATGGACGAAGATCAGCGGCAGGTTCTTCACTCCCTTGGCGCGCGCCGTCTTCACATAGGGAGCGCTCAGCGCCCCTAGCATCGAGCCGCGCACCACCTGCACCACGAGGCCGAACGGGCGGATGAACAGCACGGCGATCGGCAGCACCCAGTGGAGTGGCGTGCCGACGCCGGAGGTCGGCACCCAGCCGAGCCCGATCGAGAACACCACGATCGCGACAATGGCGATCCAGAAATCCGGGGCGGAAGCGCCGACCAGCGAGACGATCGAGACCAGCCGGTCGAAAAAGCCGCCGACCTTGAAGGCGGCGAGCGAGCCGAGGACGATGGCGGCGACAACGACGATCGCCATGGTGATCAGCGCCAGCGGCAGCGTCCAGGCATAGGCCTCGAGCACCACCTCGAGGGCAGGGCGGGCCTTGCGCAGGCTGTCGCCGAAATCGAGCTGCAGCAGGTCGAGCAGGTAGCGCCAGAACTGCTCGATGATCGGCAGGTCGAGCCCGTGCAGCGCGCGGAACTCCTGCTTCATCTGCTCGGTGGCATCGATCGGCAGGAACAGCACCGCCGGATCGCCGGTCAGGCGCGACAGGAAGAACACCAGCACCATCAGCCCGAACAGGGAGAGGAGGCTGGCGATCGCGCGTTGTCCGATCAGTTTGGTCATGGCGCTCGGGTGTCCTTATGGGCGGCGGCGCCGGACGCGGGGGTCCGGCGCCGCCAACAGTGTAGTCTGGAAGCGGCTTACTTGAAGCCGATCTCGCTCAGCTGCAGCTGCTGGTTGGTGGCGATGGTCGGGGTGAAGGCGAGCCGTTCGCTCACCCGGCTATGGCCGACCATGTGGAACAGCAGGGCGTCGGCGACGATGTCCTTCTGCACATAGGCGAACAGTTCCGACCAGAGCGCGGCGCGCTCCTCGCCGGTCGCGGCGCTGGCCTTTTCGATCAGCGCATCGACCTTGGGGTCGTTGACGCCCGACTGGGTGCCCTGGCTGTGATACTTGAAGTACATCGAGAACACCGGATCGCCGCGCGAGTTATCGTGCTGGGCGACGACGAGCTGGGCCGGACGCCCCTCGGGATAGGGCTTTGAATAATACTGCTCGTGCTCGGCCACTTCGACCATGCGCAGGCTGGCGTTGAAGCCGGCTTCGTTGAGCATGTCGACCAGCGCTTCACCCACTTCGGTGACATGCGGGAAGTTCTCGGTGCGGGCGATCACTTCGACCGGCGCCTTGACGTTGACGCCATCGGCGGCCGCAGCGGCGAGCAGCGCCTTGGCGCCTTCGAGGTCATAAGCCGGCGGGGTGAGGGTGGAGTTCCAGCCCAGCGTCGTCGGCGGCACCATGGCGACGGCGAGTTCGGTGCCGGCGGCGAGCACGGTGCCGATAAAGGCTTCGCGGTCGATGGCAGCATTGAGCGCCTGGCGGACGCGCAGGTCACCCATCGGCTCGACGGTCTGGTCGATGCGGAGGTACACCGTTTCCGAGTTCGGGTAGGTGAAATCGGTTTTGGGGTTGGTGGCTTCCACCTCGGTGATCTGCGGGGCGATATCGGCTTCGCCGGCTTCCACCATGGCGGCGCGCACGGCCGGCTCGGAGCGGAACAGGTAGGTCGCCTTGGTCACCGCGGGGGCGGTGCCCCAATAGTCGTCGCGGCGGGTCAGAACGATCTGCTGGCCGGCGGTCCACTCGGTCATCTTGTAGGGGCCGGTGCCGATCGGATCGCGCACGAACTCGATCGGCGTCTCGGAGGGAACGATGGTGACCAGCGACATCAACAACGGCAGGATCGGCTGCGCCGGCGTGGCAGTGACGTCGATGGTGTTGGCGTCGACGATGTTGAAATCGAGCTTGGTGTCGGCGAAGTAGCGCTTGCTCTCGCAAGTGATCTGGTCGCTGAACACCCGGTCGAACGAGTGCTTGACGTCGGCGGCGTCGAAATCGCTGCCATCGGAGAATTTGACGCCCGGATGCAGCTTGAACTGCCAGGTGCCGTTGCCCTTGTCTTCCCAGCTGTCGGCGAGGCGCGGCATCAGCCCCTTGTCGCCGCGCACGTCGAGCTCGGTCAGCGTCTCGGAGATGTTTTCCATGATGACGCGGCCGATATTGGAGCGGGTCGCCATGCAGGGCTCGACGAGGTCGAGTTCTTCGCTGAGCACCACGGTGATGTCGGTATTGGACTGCGCCATGGCGGGGGCAACCAGCCCCGTAGCCATGAGGGCGCCGGCCAGAACGTGCTTGATGATCAAGTCATCCTCCCAACGCAGCTTTCACGATTTGGCGCGGGCCGAGCTGCGAACAACCCACGCGAAACTCCCGGCGCCGAATTGAGGGCGCCCCAGTGCCGCTGAGCGGTCACCGATCGGGCTGCACCTAACCCGAGTGGAGCGAAGGTTGTCAAATTAAAAGTGTATGAACAGGCTTTCCGGTCGCGCAAGAGAAAGCTAGTGCATTGAAAATACGTATATATATTTCGTGTCAGACCAACGTATGAGCCGCTGACAACCGCGATAATAACTTGACAACATGTGTTTCGGTGTGACTTTTGCGGCCAACAGCAAGTGGGGGAGAGATGACTCCGGACGAGATCGCCGCGCAGATGAATGGTCGGCTGGCCGGCACTGCCGATGGCCGTTACGAGGCGTTTCTCGCCTCGCCCATGGTGCAGAACCACGCCGCCTTCATTGAGCTCTTGGATGACGGCACGCTCGCCTGCCTGTGGTTCGGCGGCACGCTCGAGGGGAAATCGGATATCTCGATCCACGGCACGGTGCTGGCGCCGGGCGCCGAGGCGTTCGGCCCGACGGTGCAGCTCAGCCATGATGCCGAGCGCTCGGAGCAGAACCCGGTGCTGGCGCGCGACGCCGCGGGGAACTGGCAACTGATCCACACCGCCCAGCCCGCCGGCAACCAGGATGAGTGCCTGTTGCGCAGCCGGCCGATCAGTCTCGAGGGCGATCGCCTGGTCGGCGGCGCGCCGCGCGATCTCGATCTGCCGCTCGGCACGTTCGTCCGCGCCCGCTTCGTCCGCCGCAAGGATGGCGCGACGCTGATGCCGGTGTTCCGCTGCATCTCGCGGCCGGGCCAGCGCTGGAACGGCAGCCACGATACCGCCGGCGTTGCGGTCAGCCAGGATGACGGCCGGAGCTGGGCGCTCAGCGAAGTGCCTGGCTCGATCGGCTCGGTGCATATGACCATCGTGCCGCTCGATGGCGACCACATGGTCGCCTTCTACCGCCGGCGGCAATCCGATTTCGTCCATCGTTCGGAAAGCCGCGATGGCGGTTTCAGCTGGTCGGCGCCCGCCCCGACCGATGTGCCCAACAACAACTCGTCGATCAACGTCATCCGCCTCACCGACGGCCGGCTCGCCATGGTGGGCAACCCCACCTCCGCCGCGACCTCGGCGGATCGCCGGGTATCGCTCTATGACGAGATCGAGGCCGGCGACGACCGGCCCGACGCCAGTGGCGGCTGCGCCCCGGTGTGGGGCGTGCCGCGCGCCCCGCTGACGCTCAGCGTCTCGTCGGATGGCGGGCTAACCTGGCCGCTCCGCCGCATTATCGATGACAGCCCCGGCACCTGCCTCACCAACAACTCGGTGGATGGGCGGAATAAGGAGCTGTCCTACCCATACCTCCTGGAAGGGCCGGACGGCGCGCTGCATGTCGCCTACACCTACTTCCGGCGCGCCATCAAATATGTCCGTCTCCCCCGGGGATGGATCGACGGAGAACACTCGTGAGCGACATTATCGGCATCACCATGGGCGACCCGGCCGGGGTCGGCCCGGAAATCTCGGTCAAGGCCGTGGCCGAGATGGGGGCCGAGGACCGCGCCCGCACCCGCATCTATGGCAACCGCGCGACGCTGGAGCAGGCACTGGCGGCGACCGGGCTGGCGCTGGAACTCGATGGCCTCGTGGTCGACCTGCCGGTCGAAGGCGGCCCGCTGCCCTGGGGCAAGCTCGATCCGCGCGCCGGCGATGCGGCATTCCGCTTCATCGAAAAGGCAGTGCGCGATGCCGAGGCCGGCATTATCGGCTGCATCGTCACCGCGCCGATCAACAAGGAAGCGCTGAACCGCGCCGGCCACCATTATGACGGCCATACCGGCATGCTGGCGGCGCTGACCGGGCAGAAATCGGCCTTCATGCTGCTGGGTTCGGACCGGTTGAAGGTGATCCATGTGTCGACGCATGTGTCGCTCAAAACCGCCATCGACCGCGCCACGCCCGAGCGCATCCTCGCCACCATCCGGGCCGGCAACGAGCACCTGAAGCGCATCGGCTATGCCAGCCCGCGCATCGCGGTGGCCGGCATCAACCCGCATTGCGGCGAGAACGGGCTGTTCGGCAGCGAGGACGACCAGCAGGTGGTGCCCGCCGTCGCCATGGCGCGGGCCGAAGGCATCGCTGTCGAGGGGCCGATCTCGGCCGATACGGTCTATCACCGCGCCTATAACGGCGCCTTCGACCTGGTGATCGCCCAGTATCACGACCAGGGCCATATCCCGATCAAGCTCGTCGCTTTCGACACCGCGGTGAACGTGTCGCTGGGGCTGCCGATCGATCGCACCTCGGTTGATCACGGCACCGCCTTCGATATCGCCGGCACCGGCAAGGCCAACCACACCAACATGAATTCCGCCATTGCCTATGCGCGGCGTCTCGTTGCGGGGAAGAAGTCATGAATCCTGCCACCACGTTCCCCGTCCACGGCGTGTTCAGCGCCGCGGCGACGCCGGTCCTCGCCGATGGCGCGCCGGATCACGAGAGTTTTGCGAGCCACGCCAGGGCGCTGCTGGCCGAAGGGTGCGACGGCATTGCGCTGCTCGGCACCACCGGGGAAGCCAACTCGTTCAGCCTCATGCAGCGCCGGCAGTTGCTCGAGCACGTCATCGCCGCGGGCGTCGAGCCCAAGCGGCTGTTGCCCGGGACGTCGCAGACCAATGTCGCCGATACGGTGGCGTTGACCCGGCACGCGCTCGATGCGGGCGTCGCCGCCAGCGTCGTGCTGCCGCCCTTCTACTACAAGGGAGTGAGCGACGAGGGGCTGTTCCGCTTCTATGCCGAGGTGATCGAGGGGGTGGCGAGCGATAGCTTGCGCGTCGTGCTCTACCACATCCCGCCGATCGCCCAGGTCGGCATCTCGCTGGAATTGACCGCCCGGCTGCGCGAGGCGTTTCCGGGCATCGTCATCGGGGTCAAGGACAGTTCGGGCAAGCTCGAGAGCATGGCGGCCTTCGCCTCGGCGTTCGAGAATTTCGCCGTGCTGGCCGGCGCCGACCCGCTGATGCTGCCGCTGCTCAAGGCCGGCGGCGCCGGGTGCATCACCTCGAGCTCCAACCTGATCGCGAAGCACCTCCGCGTAGTGTTCGACAACTGGTTCGACCCAGAGAAGGTCGCGGAAGTCGAGGCAGCGCAGGGGCGGATCAATGCCTGGCGCGACCTTTCCAACGCCTATGTGCAGCTGCCGACCATCAAGGCGATGCTGGCCAAGCGCCGTGGCAACCCCGGCTGGACGCGCGTCCGCCCGCCGCTGGTGCCGCTCACCGCCGACGAGATCGCCACGGTCTGGGCGCAAATGGACGCGCTGGAGGCGGCCGACAATGTCTGACGCCGTGCTCTCCATGGCCCGCCCCATCACGTTGCTGCAGCCATCGCGGCTCGAGATCGGGGCAGGGGCGATTGCCCGGCTCGGCGCCTGGGCCGCCGGCTACCGGCGCATCTTCGTCGTCGCCATGCCGCCGACCGTCGGCTTTGTCGAGCGCATCGGGCTCCAGGGCGAGGTCGCGACCTATACCGATATTCCGCCCGAGCCGGATCTCCCCGCCGTGGAGGCGGTTCTGGCAGCCGCGCGGGCGTTCCGGCCGGACCTGGTGATCGGGCTCGGCGGCGGCTCGGTGATGGATGTGGCGAAACTCGTTGCTGCGCTCTGGGACAGCGAGCAGGCAGTGCTCGATGTGGTGGGTGTCGACAAGGTCGCGGCGCGCCGCGTGGCTCTTGCCCAGGTGCCGACCACCTCCGGCACCGGCTCGGAGGCTGGCATTCGCTCGCTGGTCACCAACCCCGCGACGCTGGCGAAGCTGGCGGTCGAGAGCCGGCACATGCTGGCCGATATCGCGGTGCTCGACCCCGAACTCACCTATTCGGTGCCGGCGGCGGTTACCGCAGCCACCGGCATCGATGCGCTGGCGCATTGCGTCGAGTCCTTCACCAACCTCAAGGCGCACCCGCTGATTGACGGCTACGCGCGGCTCGGCATCGAACTCGTCGGTCGATATCTGCCGCGCGCCGTCGCTGATGGCGCCGATACCGAAGCGCGCGCCGGCATGATGCTGGCGTCCTATTATGGCGGTCTCTGCCTCGGCCCGGTGAATACAGCCGGCGGGCATGCGCTGGCCTATCCGCTGGGGACGCGCCTCAAGCTGCCGCATGGCCTCGCCAATGCGATCGTCTTTCCGCACGTGCTGGCGTTCAACACCACCGCGCGCCCCGACAAGACGACCGAGATCGCCACGGCGCTCGGCCTCGGGCAACTGGTCGAAGCGCGAGATGTGCTTGCCGCAAGCATGGCCTATTGCCGTGATCTCGGCATCGAGATGAGCCTTGCGCGCCATGGCGCGCAGGAAGCCGAATTGCCGGTCTGGGCCGAGGAGGCTTTCGCCATAAAGCGCCTGATCGACAACAACCCGCGCGCCCTGGGGGTTTCCGACATCCTGACGATCTACACCAGCGCGCTGTAGTCGCAGCAAACATTGTTGAGGAGGAGCAAATGCTCAAACCCGTCATTTTCGGGATCGCTATCGCATGCCTGGTCGCCGGCATGGCCCACGCCGAAACCAGGACAATCGACGCCGCCGGGATCAGCTTCAGCGGCACAGAGCTCTACTCCGACATCCAGTATTCGACGTCGGCGCTGGGGCTGATGCGCAACGAGCTCTATCTCGACCTGCTGCGGCCCACCAGCGCCGCGCCGGCGCCGGTCATCGTCTTCGTCACCGGCAGCGGCTGGCGCGCAGTCGAGCGCGAGCGGCTGCTGCCGCAGCTGGTCCGCTTCGCCGAGGCGGGTTTCGCGGTCGCCTCGATCGATTATCGCGGCATCGGCGAGGCGAAATTCCCCGAGCCGCAGATGGACGTCAAGGCGGCGGTGCGGTTCCTCCGCCACAACGCAGCGCTCTACAATCTCGACCCGGAGAGGATTGCGGTGTTCGGGCCCTCCGCCGGCGGGCATCTGTCGCTCATTGCCGGTCTCACCGGCAATGAGGAAGCCTTCGTCGACGACCGGCTGCCGGGCGTGTCATCGGAAGTCGCCGCCATCGCGGCATTCTACCCGGCGGCGTATCTGGGGGAAGCGGGCGAGGCCGGCTACGACCTCGCCAGCCTGCATATGGGTCTGTCGGTGCATGACAAGGCCAATGCCGAAGCGGTCAATCTCGCGACTCCGGCCAGTCACGTCACCGAGGCCAGCCCGCCAGTGCTGCTGATTCATGGCACCGAGGACAAGATTGTACCGATCGATCAAAGCCAGCGCCTCTACGACGTGCTGATCGGCAAGGGCGTCGATGCGACGTTCATCACTGTCGCGGGGGTGGGTCACGATTTCGAGCAGATGACCAGTGTGCCTGAGGTCACCGATGCGCTGATCGGCTTTTTCGAGCGGACCCTGAAATGACCTGCGGATCGCGCGGCAGCCGGCCGCGCGATCCGCTTCAGCACTTGCCTCGCCCCGCACCAGTCAGTGCGGCAGGATCACCCGCACGCGGCCGGCGATTTCCGCCATGATGTCGTCGACCGGGCGCGTGGCGTTGATGGTGGCCGCCATGCTGACGAACATGATCGTCGAGACGATCTGCGCCAGGGTGGCGGCGACGTCCGGTTCGATGCGCTCGTTCCGACACAGAACCGCGGCGACTGCCGCTTCGGTCTTGAAGGTCAGGGTCAGGGCATCGCGGTGGTGCGGCTCGTCGGGGTCGCCGAAGACCAGTTCGCGCAGGTAAGCCCGCCCGTTCTCGACATTGACGCGGTTGCATTCGACGATCGGGCGGATGATGGCGAGCACCCCATCGAGCGCTCCGGACGTGGCTTCGGCGGCGGCCCGGCCTTGCTCGAGCGCCTCGGCATAGCCCGAGTTCTGCACCAGCAGCAGCAACTCGCTCTTGCTTTTGGCATAAAGGAACAGCGTGCCGGTGCCGATGTCGGCCCGGTCGGCGATCTGCTGCGTGGTCACCGCATCGACGCCGTGGGCCTCGAAGAGCTGGCGCGCGGCGGCGACGATCCGGTCGAGCTTGTCCTGCTTGTTGCGCTCGCGACGTCCCACCGGTTTCGGTCCGGCCGGCGGCATGTCCTCCAAGGTCTTCACCGTTACTCCTGATAATGGGGAAGGATGACCCCATCCCGCACGAACGTCAGTGCCTCGGCGACCTGATAGGCGTGGGCGGCAGAGGCGATTTGGGCCAGCCCGGTCGACAGACTAGCCAAACTGCGGCCCGCAAAGAAGGCCGCCTGCGTGGCCGTGTCGGGGAAGCCGAGCATCACCGAGGCGTGGAACTGCTGATCCCCGGGATTGTCGTGCGCGACATTGGGGGTGTTCCACAGGGCCTTGCTCCAGGGCAGGAAGGTTTCGGTTCTGAGTTCCTGCAACGCTCCCGTGCCGGCAAGGGCAGGCGCCAGCTGATCGTTGATGAACCTGCGAAAGGCGCGGCCGCCGACCCCATCCCGCCGCCGCAGATAGACCAGCACCCGGGAGGCAACCCGTTCGCCCGGCCGCGCAACGTCGTACCAGCGCGACCAGTTCGGCAGACCCAGATAGAGCAGGGTGCGCCGGAACACGTTGACCTCGTCCTTGAACGCCAGCTTGTTCTGCTCGCGCCCGGCCAGCACCGAGAACGCCGACTGGAACGCCACCTGGGCGACGCCGTCGATCCGGCGACCGGCGGGAATCCCGGTTTCGAAACCCGGGGTCGCCGGCCACAGCCCCGGGTTCGTCTCAGCGAGGTGAGTCTGGCGATACTCATGGAGGCCCGGGCTTGCCGAGATGATCTTCGAATGCGGCCCTTTCCAGTAGTTCATGCCGGTTTGGCGGGGCTGGTCGGAACGCATCCACAACAGGATCGAAGAGGAGAAGCGCCTGCTGAATGTCGTGCTCATTTTGCTCGTCCTTTCAGCGATCGAGGAATGCGACGGCGAGCGGGGCGAACCTGTCGTGGAACTGGAAGATGCCGCCATGGCCGGAGTCGGGATAGATGATCAACTCGGAACCCTTGATGCGCCGATTGAGATCCGTCGAGAGCACGGAAGGCACCATCCGGTCATTGTCGCCATTGGCGATCAGGGTGGGCTGGGTGAGCCTCGAGAGGTCCGCCGGAGCCGAGCGCCCCCACTTGCCGATCGCCTTCAGCTGCGTCCGGAACGCCTTGAGCGTCACCGGCACGTCGCGGTCGGCGGTCCGCTCCTTGAGCCGGTTGACGAAGGCCCGCGCCGCTGGCTTGCCGCTGGCGTTCCGGTTGAAGAACAGAAATTCCTTGGGGTCAGACCCGGTCAGGGTCGCACGGAGGATGTCGAAATAGGTGACACCCGCCACCTTATCGATGTCCTTGCCGCCGGCCGGGCCGGTGCCCGTCAGGATCAGCTTGCGGACCAGGCCGGGGTGCTTGTCGACCAGCGCCTGGGCGACGAAACCGCCGAGCGAAAACGAGAAGATATCGATCCTGTCGAAGCCGAGGGCCTTGATGAAGGTGAAGGCGTCGTCGGCCATCGCCTCGATGCTGTCGGGCACCTGGCCGCTCGAGCCGCCGACGCCGCGGTTGTCGAAGGTGATGACGTGGTGACCCCTGGCGATCGGGTCGATGAGGCGCGGGTCCCAGTTGTCGAGGTTGGCGGCGAGGTGGACGAAGAAGACGACGGGGATGCCGCCTTTCGGCCCCAGCTCGCGATAGGCGTAGGTGACGCCGCCGGCGGTGATCGTCCGCCCCGGTGCATCCTTATAGGCGGTGATGACGGTGTCGTTCGAGTGATGCGCGTTCATGTGGGTGCTCCCTGGATGAATGGCGGCAGGCAAAGTCGATCCGACATTCTGATTGCACTCAAATATGAATGCATTCAGTTTTTGTCAATGGAGGCTGCTGGCACAACCGTATCCGGCACCCTGCATGGGGTCCTTCTCGAGCGCTTCCTCGTCCGCGTCGCCGCGCTGCGGCTCGGCGATCCGATCGGCGACGGGGGATCTCGCCGGCAAGGGCGGATTTTCTGGTCTAGGAGCGTGCAGGCGGGAGAGGGGTCGCCGTCCGCGAGATCACGCGCCCGGCGCGTTTCTGGGGTAGGCGGGGCCCGTTGGGGCCATCAGCGGTAGTACTGCCACCCGGCCAGGTAGTCGTCGAGGATGGTCGGCCTGTCCAGGGTGCTGACCCCGGCATTGGCGACGATGGTGTCCTTGTCGAACTGGAAGTGCTTGGGGATGTCGTCGGCTTCGAGGTAGCGCGTCGCAATGGCGAGCCGAGGCTTGTCGAGGTCGAGCGCCACGTCGCTGGCGAGGACGAACCCCCATTCGCCGAACGAGGGCACGTTGAGGTGGTAGGGGTAGGTCCGCTCGAAGCCGCCGGCGCGCACCGTGGCCTTGATGCTCCAGAACGCCCGGGGCGAGAAATACGGGCTCGTCGCCTGCGTCACGAACAGTCCGCCCGGCGCGAGGCTCCGGTGCACCAGCTGGTAGAACTGCTTGGCATAGAGCCGCGCCAGCCCGCTATTGTTGGGGTCGGGCAGGTCGGCGATCACCAGGTCGAACGGCTCGCTGTTCTCCCGCAGGTATTCGAACGCATCGCCGATCACCACCTGCACCCGGGGTGAATCGAGACTGCCGCCATTGAGCTCGCGGATGCCGGCATTGCTGCGCGCCAGGGCGACGACTGCGGGGTCGAGGTCGACGAGCACGATCTCGGCAATCGCCTGGTGCTTCAGCAGTTCGCGCGCCGCAAGCCCGTCGCCGGCGCCCAGCAGCAGCACGCGCCTCGGCGGCCGCGGGCTGAGCCCGAGCGGGAGGTGCACCAGCGCCTCGTGGTAGCGGTACTCGTCAACCGAGGAGAACTGCAGGTTGCCATCGAGATAGAGCCGCAGATCGTCGCGGTCGCGGGTCAGGACGATGCGCTGGTAGCGGGTCTGCTCGGCGTGGACGATCCGATCCTCGTAGAGGCTCTGGTCCCACTTCTCGAGGAAGGCATGCGACAGGGCGATCATGCCGCCGAGGAACACCGTGACCGCCACGCTGAGCGCCAGCATCGCGCGCGCCGGCTTGCCGATCTCTTCGCCGAAGACGCGCAGCATGACGAAGCCGATCGAGACGTTGGCGAAGCCGAACAGCAGCGACGACTGGTAGATGCCGAACACCGGCAAGAGGAAGAACGGGAAGGCGATAGTGGCGATCAGCGCGCCCAGGTAATCGAAGGACAGGATCGAGGCGATGTTGATCTTGAGCGGGTTGTAGCGGTCCATCAGCCGGGTGAGAAACGGGATCTCGAGCCCGATCAGCACGCCGATACCGACGGTCAGCACCAGGTAGGCGTGGAAAAACAGCTCGGTCCAGGCATAGGCAAAATAGAGGATCGGGATGCTGAGCCCGCCCAGCGCCGCCAGCGCCAGCTCGATGATGACGAAACGGCCGAGCATGTGCCGTTCGATATAGCGCGACAGGAAGGTGCCCAGCCCCATCGCCGCCATGTAGATGCCGATGGTGAGCGAGAAGAACTTGATGCTGTCGCCGAGAAAATACGAAGCCGTGGTGGCAATGAGCAGCTCGTAGATGATCGAGCAGAGGCCCGACACGAAGGCCGAAAACACCAGGGCCAGCACCTGGCGGCGATTGCCGCCCGCGGCTGCAACGGCCGCTTCGGTTCCATCAGTGGTCATTTGCCGCCTTCCGGCCCACCGCCGACAATGCCGAGGCCGCCGGCGCTGCCGGTGCGCGCGCTGCGATCGTGGTAGGTCTCCACGCCGCCACGGAACCATGGCCGGGAGCTGTAGCCACGGTAGCCGGCGTGGCCGAACCCGTCGCCGGCGACGTAGAAAAGCGCGATGTAAACCGCGCCCAGGCCAACCAGGGCGATCAGCACGGCGTTGCGGGTCGGCGAGTTCATCGGAACACCCCAAGGAGCTTCATGACCGTCCGGTTGGCGATCTCGTTCATCACCAGCCCGGCCAGCAGCGTCACGATGCCGAAGATCAGGTGCGGAATATTGCTGCCCCTGGTGCGGCGGATGTTCACCTCGATCCGTTCGGGCCGCAGTTCGCCCTGGGTCTTGAAGTTAAGGTAGAACTCACCGGCCTCGGGGATGGTCAGGTTGAGATTGTAGTTGTTGTCCGTCTCGTCCCACGGGCCGTCGTCATAGCCGGTTTCGTGCCAGAGCTCGCTGCCGAAGCCCATCAGGTAGTTCTGCCGGGCATCGAGCAGTTCGCCCTCGATGAACACCCAGGAATTGACGGGTAGGTTGGCCTTGACCGACACCCAGATGCTCTGTCCCGGGCGCGCGATGGTGAAGGGCCCAACCATGGCGTAGTCGAGCGCGGCGAACTGCTCGTCCGGCTCGAGCGGGGTCGGATCCTCAAGCGCCGGAGCGTATTTCAGGCTGCCGCTGAAGATCTTGTCCAGGGGCACACCGAGAACGAGCGAGGTGAGCAGGCCGAGCAGCCCGAAGACGATGAACACTGCCCCCAGATAGCCGAGATGCACCCCAGCTTTGGCCGGAGCGGCGGGCGCCGGCCGCGACGATGCTGAAACCCGCATCGGCCGCCCCTAGATCAGCATCGCCGTCACGCCCGCAAAGCAGATCGCGGTCGTGGCTTCGAGCAGGGCGGCGGCGAGGTTGCCGTTGTCGCGGATTTCGCGCCCCAGCGAGCGACCAGGGATGACCATGCGATCCATGATCAGCCGCAGGATCGGCAGGAAGACGAAGGCGATGAGGTCGGCGGCGAAGAAGGCCATCAGGTCGGCCGGCCAGTTGACGAAATCGCCGGCCGAAGCGTTCATGATGATGATGGCGAGGGCGATCAGGTGGCCGGCGAAGGCGACGCCGCTGGCGACGTTGCTGTCGACCAGCGTCTTGTGGATGCTGTAGGGCGAGAGCCGCTCATAGATCAGGCTGAACGCCAAGAGCGACAGCTGCCCCAAGACGAAGAACACCAGCATCGAGACGATGCCGCCGCCTTCGCCCGATACCGAGCCGGCAATCACCAGCCCGGTCGCGACATAGGCGCCGAAATGCACCGCGCCGACGCCGACATTCCGTCTGGCGACCAACTGGTGCGTGTCGTCGAACTTGCGCAGGATCGCCCAGTCGTTGAACCAGCGCGACAGGTTGAGCAGCACGATGCCGGCCAGCGAGTAGCCACCGACCGCCAGCAGGTCCTGCAGCAGCCCATGGGAGGGGCCATAGAGCGCCCCGACAAAGATCAGCGCCGTCGCCAGGTAGTAGCCCGACATGGCGAGCCCGATGGCGAGGTTGCCGCTTTCGCTCAACTGCTGGTTGATCTTGTAGGAGATCGCCAGGCCCTTGAACCATTTGGCGAGCAGCAGCAGCACCAGATACAGCACAAGGAAGATCGGCGCGCGCACGATGTCCTGGATCGGCAGCCCTGCGAAAGTCATCCACCACCCCCCGATGGTCGCCGCTGGCGGCGCTAGGCTGAAGCGTCCGGGGTCAGTGACCCGCGGGCAACGGCCGTGATTTTCAAGTTGCTCGGCTGAAACGCGGCCTGCAGCGGCGCAATGGCCTCCTCGGCGCGGCAATCGCCGCACATGAAGACGTCCAGTGCGACGTAACCGGTCTCGGGCCAAGTGTGGATGCTGATATGCGACTCGGCAAGCAGAGCAACGCCGGTAATCCCACTATTGGCGCCGAAATGGTGGAAACGCGTTTCGAGCACTGTGGCGTTGCAGGCTGCGGCCGCGCGGCGCATCGCCTGTTCTATGAAAGATTGATCATCGAGGCCGGTCGCACCCCAGAAATCGAGCAGAATATGAGTACCGGGCCGGTATTGTGGCCCGGTTTCTGCTCCAGATGCCGCTTCAGTCACTATCGCCTCCACGGCACCAGCAGACATAGCTGGCGTAACTCATCGTTAGCGCAGCGCGATTGCCGCCACAACCCGGGGGCGACGGCCCTGGCCACCGTCGGTCCGATCAGCCGCCGCTCTGCGGCTGGCATGCAGCGAGGATCGCGTCGACGACGTCGGCAAGCGGCGCGGTGGCGTCGATGCGGATGGCGTTGCCCGGGTCGTTGTCGCCGCTCGCATGGAGCCGCGTGTTGAACGCCCGCTCAATCGGCTTGCCGCCGAAGACATCGGCCGGCC
>Ga0209902_100797_pt1 | contig 24294 bp, 22 predicted proteins | sample FECB27metaG_FD_188304 | JGI IMG/M metagenome (GOLD analysis project Ga0209902, IMG submission 188304) | Cyanobacterial communities from the Joint Genome Institute, California, USA - FECB-27 (SPAdes) (version 2) | ecosystem: Environmental > Aquatic > Thermal springs > Hot (42-90C) > Microbial mats...
CCCCCGCCACGCGGGGGAGGATCACCGAGAGTCCCGCGCCTGCTACGCGATAGCCCCGGCCAGGCCGCACACCACCGATGTGCACAAATGTCCTCACGACAGGATTGAACGCGCGCCGTGTGAGATCGCGCTATTAGGCAGGAAATGACGGGAGGCAGAACCTCCGTGTCCTAGCCAGGGGAGCCGTGTGCACATGGATCGTGCAGCCTATTTCCGTTACGTCGGCGAAAACGCCCGCAACGTCGTGTTCCCGCTCGGCGGCATCGGCGCCGGCTCCATCGGCATCGGCGGCGATGGGCGCCTGCGCGACTGGGAGATCTACAACCGTCCGAGCAAGGGCAGCGTCAACGGCTTCTCGCACTTCGCCGTCAAGGCCGAGCGCGACGGCAAGGTGCTCGATACCCGGGTGCTGCACGGCCCGTTTCAGGGCTCGCTCACCGGCGATTACCTCGGCAAGCACTTCAACTCGTTCGGCTTCGGCGTCCGCCGCGAACATATGGCCGGGTTCCCGAGCTTCGAGGCGGCAACGCTCTCCGGTCCCTATCCGGTAGCGACCCTCGATTTCGCCGACAAGCGCTTCCCCGGCACGGTGAAGCTCGAGGCCTTCAGCCCGTACCTGCCGATGGAGAGCCGGCTCTCCTCGCTGCCGGTGGCGATGTTCGAATTCACCTTGAGCAATACCACCGCAGAGGCGATCGACTACACGCTGTTCGGCTGCCTCGGCTTCGAGTTCAAGGACCAGGCGAGCGTCACCGCCAGCGCGCCCGATGGCCGCACCGCGCTGACCGGGCGCTCGGCTTCCGACCGCAAGTCGATCCATTACAGCGAGCTCAGCATCACGACCGACAGCGCCGAGACCAGCTATCAGCGCCATTTCTTCCGCGGCAGCTGGTTCGACGCGCTCGAGGTCTACTGGCAGGACATCAACCGGCCCGGCAGGCTGAAGGACCGCTTCTACGACGATGCCGCGACGCATCGCATGTCGGGCAGCCGCGCGGTGGCCGAGCACTCGACGCTCGCTTCCCACGTCACCATCCCTGCCGGCGAGAGCCGCACGCTGCGTGTCGCCATCGCCTGGTACGTGCCCAATGCCAGCAAGTACTGGGTGTCGCAGAACGCCCTGATCGGCGAACCCAAGGATATCCCCAGCGTCTGGCGCAACTACTATGCCACGCAGTGGCCGAGCGCCGACGCCGTCGCCGCCGAGGCGTTTGCCGGCTGGGATCGCCTGGCGAGCCAGACCAAGCGCCTGCAGGCCGAGTTGCTCGCCTCGACGCTGCCCGATCCGGTGCTCGACGCGGTGTCGGCCAACCTCTCGATCGTCAAGACCGCCACCGTGCTGCGGCTCGAGGATGGCACCTTCTACGGCTGGGAGGGCTGCCACCCCGATGCCGGCTCTTGCGAGGGCAGCTGTACCCACGTCTGGAACTACCAGCAGGTGCTGCCCTTCCTGTTTCCCGATCTCGAGCGCTCGATGCGCGAGGCCGATTTCTTCAACAACCAGGTGCCATCGGGCGGCATGGCGTTCCGGCTGGCATTGCCGCTCGGCATCGGCACCTCGAACGACCGGCCCTGCGTCGATGGCCAGTTCGGCAATGTGCTGAAGGCCTATCGCGACTGGAAGCTTACCGGCGACCTCGCCTGGCTGCGCTCGATCTGGCCCGAGGTGAAGGCAGCCATCGGCTACGCCTGGCACCCCGACAATTACGACAAGTGGGACCCGGAGAAATCCGGTGTGCTCACCGGCCGCCAGCACCACACGCTCGATATGGAGCTGTTCGGGCCGAGCTCATGGCTCAACGGTTTCTACCTCGGCGCACTGCTCGCGGGCTCGAAGATGGCCGAAGCGGTCGGCGAGGCCGACACGGCAGCCGAGTTCGCCGAGATCTATGCCCGCGGCCGGCAGTGGACGCACGACAACCTGTTCAACGGCAGCTACTTCATCCAGGACGTCGACCTCGAGGACAAGCAGCAGCTGGCACGCTTCGAATCCAAGCTCGGTCAATCCAATTACGTGCGCGGCTCGATCTACGACCTCTACTGGTCCGACGAGCATGGCCAGGTGAAGTACCAGGTCGGGGAAGGCTGCGAGATCGACCAGGTGCTGGCCCAGTGGCATGCCGGGCTTTACGGCTTGGGCGATGTGTTCGAACCCGAGCAGTTCGCCTCGGCAGTGCGCGCCGTCTACCAGCACAACTTCAAGCGCCGGCTCGGCGATGAGGCCAACCCATGCCGCGTCTTCGGGCTTGAGAACGAGGCCGGCACGCTGATGTGCGCCTGGCCCGAGGGCGCGGTGCGCCCGGCTATCCCGGTGCCCTACAGCCAGGAATCGATGCACGGGTTCGAATATGCCTTTGGCTGCCAGTTGATGATGATCGGCGAGCTCGACAAGGCCATCGAAGTGTTCGCCGCGGTGCGCGACCGCTATCGCGGCCACAACCGCAACCCCTTCAACGAGATCGAGTGCGGCTCCAACTATGCCCGCTCGATGGCGAGCTACGCCGCCGTGCTGGTGCTCTCCGGCTTCGGCTTCGACCTCAGCGAGGGCCGCATCGCCTTCGCCCCCAAGCTGATGAGCGAGGGCCGCTTCCGTTCATTGTGGTCGACCGGCACGGCCTGGGGGAGCGTCGCCATCGATGACGGCGAAGCGCGCCTCACCGTCATCGGCGGCACGCTCGAAGTCGCCGAAATCTCCATCTGCGGCCACGTCTTCAAGGCCGAAGCCACCGATCATTTCGGCGGCAAACCCGAGCGGCGAGACGGCCGCTCGATCTTCAACCCCGGCATGGGCCTGATGCTCCGCCATGCGGGGATCGCCGTCAGCAACCAACCGGACATCGCCCAATAAAAGCTTAGCGCCAACAGGGAGGACCCTATGCGCACCCGATTGACCCTCAGCGTCATGGCGCTTGCCATGGCCGCATCGCCCGCGCTCGCCCAGCCGGCGGCCGATATCACCGCCAAGCTGACGATCTTCCAGCCGGTCAACCAGCAGATGATCGACTCGACCGACAAGGCGATCGCCCGCTTCAAGGCCAGATACCCCAACGTCACCATCGAACCGCAGTTTGTGCCGCAGCCATCCTGGGGCGAGTACAACACCTCGTTCATCAACCAGGTGGCGACCGGCGCGGCGCCCGACATCATGTTCTCGGCCATCGAGGGGTTTGCCGAGACCGCCAATCGCGGCCTGTTGCGCGACCTGGGGCCGCTCATCGATGCCGATCCGACCGCCAAGGCGGTGCTCGACGAGCTCGACCCGAACCTGCTCGACGGGATGCGCACCCGCTCCACCGGGCAGTTGAACTTCTTTCCCACCGAGTGGAACAACATCGTCGTCTATTACAACAAGGACATGTTCGATAAGGCCGGCGTCGCTTACCCGGCGGATGACTGGACCTGGGCCGATTTCCGCGAGACGGCAAAGCAACTGACCATCGCCGATGCCAATGGCAACGTCACCCAGTACGGCTATTTCGTGCCGGGCTTCAATTTCGGCCTCACCCCGTGGTTCCTTACCAATGAGGCGAGCGTGCTCGATGCCGACTGGAAGCAGTCGGCCGTCGCGACCGACAATTTCCGCGAGACGTTGCAGTTCCTCCATGACCTGATCAATGTCGACAAATCCGCCCCGGCCTTCGAATCCGGCGTCGGCGACAGCAAGTTCGTCGCCGGCCAGGTGGCGATGTTCTCGGCCGGCCACTGGCCGATCCCCGAGATCCGTGCCAGCGGTTTGACCAATGTCGGGGTGCAGATCATGCCGGTGAACAAGGTGAAAACCACCGTGTTCGGCATTGGCGGTCTCGCCGTCACCAGCGCTTCGCAGAACCCCGAGCTCGCCTGGGAATTCGTCAAGGAAATGACCGGCAAGGAGTTCCAGACCGAGCTCGCCGATTCCGAGCGTTCGATCCCGTCCTGGCGCAGCCTTGCCACCACCGACAAGTACCTGTCGTTCCCCGACAACGCCGCGATCTTCTACGGCTCGGCTGCCACCGCCAAGCCCGTCGCCTCGCCGCCGAACTTCGCCCAGGTCGAGGAAATGACCATGCGTTACGTCGGGGCTTACCTCAACGGCAACGAGGACCTCGATACCACCATCAGCGGCCTCGACAGCGAACTGTCGCGGGCCATGAAGCGCGCTTACAACTGACGCTTGACCCGGGGCGCCCGCTCGGGCGCCCCCTCTCGCCACCGGCGGAGGACACCATGGCAACCCTCAGGCAACGCGAAACGCTGGCAGCCTATGGCTTCCTCGCGCCCGCCTACCTCATCTACCTGCTGTTCCTAGCCATCCCGATGGTGGCGTCGCTCCTGCTCTCAGTGCTCGAGGTCGACCGGCTGACCCTCGCCACCCAGTTCGTCGGCTGGGCCAATTTCGACTGGGTGCTGACCGACCCGCGCTTCTGGAAAACCTTCGGCAACACCTTCTACTTCATTGCTCTCGCGGTGGTGGGCAATGTCGGGCTCGGCCTCGGGCTCGCCGTGCTGCTCGACCGCAACATCCCCGGCCCGCTGCTCTACCTGTTCCGCCTCGCCTATTTCCTGCCGGTGCTGGTGTCGCTGGCCTTCGTCTCCTTCATCTGGCGCTTCATGTTCTCGTTCGACCTGGGCGCCATCAACTACTACATCCGCATGCTCGGGCTGCCGCCTGTCGGCTGGCTGACCGACAAGAACGTCGCCATGTTCTCGATCGTCATCATCGACGTGTGGAAGAATGTCGGCTTCTTCGTCATCATCTTGCTTGCGGCGCTGCAGGGTGTGCCGCGCAACCTGATGGAAGCCGCCCGGATCGACGGCGCTTCGCCCTTCACCGCGCTACGCCGCATCAAGCTGCCCTACATCGCCCCGGTGATCCTGTTCTGCGTCACCTACGCCACCATTGGCGGGCTCCAGGTCTTTGACTCGATCAAGATCATCACCGATGGCGGGCCGGGGGATTCCACCCGCTCGGTGGTGATGTACATGTTCTCCGAAGCCTTCAGCGCCGGCGAGCTGGGTACCGGCGCCGCCTCCGCCCTGACGCTGCTCGTCGTCATCGCCATCGTCACCGCCATCCAGCTGACGCTCGGCCGTCGCTTCGCCGGGAGATAGCCATGAGCCTTGCCCAAGCCACCGTCACCTCCCGCGTCTACTCCGCCACCAAGGTCATCGACTGGCGCAACCTGCCGGTGATGCTCATCCTCGGTATCGGCGCCATCTTCATGCTGCTGCCGTTCCTGTGGATGTTCGCCACCAGCATGCGGCCGGCCAGCGAAGCCTACCAGCTGCCGCCGAGCTTCCTGCCGACGCGGCTCAACTTCGATGCCTATGCCGCGGTGCTGAATTCGCCGCTGCCGTTCCTGCGCATGTATCTCAACAGCTTCATCGTCGCGGCAGCCACCACCATCGGCGTGGTGGTGAGCAGTGCCATGGCGGCCTTCGCCTTCTCGCGCCTGCGCTTTCCCGGCAGCTCGCTGCTGTTCGGCCTGCTGCTGGTCGGGCTGATGGTGCCGCATGCGCTGGTGGTGATCCCGCTGTTCTACGGCATGGCCGCTGCCGGACTGCTCGATAGTCTGTGGTCGCTGATCCTGCCGGGTCTCGCCTCGCCGCTCGCCATCTTCATGATGCGCCAGTTCATGGAGGGCCAGCCGCGCGAATATGAGGAGGCCGCCTTTATCGACGGCGCCAGCTACTGGACCATTTTCTGGCGCATCTCGCTGCCGCAGATGGGCCCGCCGATCGCCGCGCTCTCGATCATCGTCTTCACTTCGAGCTGGAACAACTTCCTGTTGCCGCTGATCTTTGTGCGGAAGTTCGAGGTGATGACGCTGCCGGTCGGCCTGCTCGGCCTGTCGGATTCCTTCGGCGCGCTGTCGCTGTCGGTTATCATGGCGGCCGTGACCATGTGCGTGCTGCCACTGCTCGTGGTGTTTCTCGTCGCCCAGCGCTTCATCGTCGAGAGCATCGCCAGCACCGGCATCAAGCGCTAAGCGGAGACCATCATGCTCGGATCGCAAATCCTCGATCTCAACACCTCGATCAGCGGCGCCGATATCGGCGTGCCCGAGATCAAGACCTTCGGCTTTGCCACGTTCCAGAAGGCGATGGCCACCACCGACAGCTGGACGTGGCATGGCGGGCCGGAGCTGGTCTTCGTCATCGAAGGCGAGGCCTGCTGGGAGCTCGAAGACGAGGCGCTGGTGCCGGTCTCGGGCGGCCAGTTCGCATTGTTCCCAGCCAATAAGAAGCACCGCATCGTCAACGGCCTCTATCCGCCCAGCCACTCGTTCTGGATCGTCATGGCCAATGCCACGAACGTCGCCGATCCGGCGCTCCTCACCCGCGACGGTTTCCGCGACTTTCAGAACTATCTCGGGCGGCGTGGGCTGACCCACGACATCGAGGCGCGCTGCATGGACGCCATCGGCGAGCTGCACCGGCTGATGAGCGATCCGCGCATCTATACCGGCTCGAGCCTGCTCATTGCCGAGATGCGGGCGGCCCTGCACACCGTGCTGATCGAGGCCTGGAAGGCGCAGGACAAGAAGCTCGCCGACCGCGACAACAGTGCGCTGATCGACGATTTCCTCGAGGTGCTGCATTCCGACCCCGACACCGAACTCAATATCGGAGAGGTGGCGACCCGGCTCGGCTATTCGCGCAGCTACCTGCACAACCGCTTCCGCAAGGAAGTCGGCATGTCGCCCAGCGACTATGCGCAGCGTTTACGGATCAAGCGCTGCTGCACCCGCCTTGCCACCACCAGCGAGCCGGTGACCGACATCGCCGTCGAGTTCGGCTTCGGCAGCTCGCAATACTTCTCGCGCGTGTTCAAGAAATACCTCGGCACCACCCCATCCGAATACCGCCAGCAAATGGCGATCAGGGAGCACTGACATGGCAACGCTCGCCCTCCGCGACATCCGCAAATCCTTCGGCAAGCACGAGGTGATCCACGGCGTCAGTCTCGACGTGGAGGATGGCGAGTTCGTCGTCTTCGTCGGTCCCTCCGGCTGCGGCAAATCCACCATGCTGCGGATGATCGCCGGGCTCGAGACCATCACCGAGGGCCAGCTGCTGATCGATGGCACGGTGATGAACGAGGAAACCCCGACCCGTCGCGGCATTGCCATGGTGTTCCAGAGCTATGCGCTCTATCCCAACATGACCGTCTACCAGAACATGGCATTCGGCCTTGAGCAGGCGAGGCTCCCCAAAGCGGAGATCCGCGAGCTGGTGATGGAAGCGGCAGAGACGCTGAAGATCGAGCCGCTGCTGCAGCGCCGCCCCGGCCAGCTCTCCGGCGGCCAAAGCCAGCGCGTCGCCATCGGCCGCTCGATCGTGCGCAACCCGCGCATCTTCCTGTTCGACGAGCCGCTCAGCAATCTCGATGCGGAGCTGCGCGTCCACATGCGGGTGGAGATCGCCAACCTCCACAAGCGCATGGGCCGCACCACCATCTACGTGACGCACGACCAGGTCGAGGCGATGACGCTGGCCGATACCATCGTGGTGTTCAACGAAGGCCGCATCGAGCAGGTCGGCACACCGCTCGACCTTTACAACAAGCCGGCCAACCGCTTTGTCGCCGGCTTCCTCGGCTCGCCCCGGATGAATTTCCTCCAGGGCAGGGTGGCCGAGACGACGTCCGGTCCCTGCGTCGAGGTCCCCGGCGGCCTGCTGCCTTTGCTGCAGCCGGCCCGTCAGGGCGAAACCATCGAGATCGGCATCCGCCCCGAACATCTCGAAGTGGTGTCGCCCGAGGGCGCCGCGGCGCGGGCCCGCGTACAGTTCACCGAGCAACTGGGCGGCGAGACCTTCCTTTATTGCGATGTCGGCGAGGCGGCCGAACCGGCCCGCATCGTCATCAAGCGGCAGGGCCAGCAGCGCTTCGGCGACAACGAGGTGATCGGGCTGGCGATCGGGGCGTCCGACGTCTATTGCTTCGACAGCAAAACCGGCGCCGCGCTCGCCGCCTGAGAGACCTAAGACCAAAGAACCTCACCAGATCCATGACCCGCATCACCGGCCTTCGCACCCACGACCTCCGCTTCCCGACCTCCGCCTCGCTCGATGGCTCCGATGCGATGAACCCGGACCCCGATTACTCCGCCGCCTATGTGGTGCTGGAGACCGATGGGGCGCTCGAAGGCCATGGCCTGACCTTCACCATCGGTCGCGGCAACGAAGTGGTGGTGGCGGCGATCGAAGCGCTGCGCGATCGCGTCACCGGGCTCGAACTCGATTGGATCGCCGAGAACCCCGGCCGCTTCTGGCGCCATGTCACCGGCGACAGCCAGCTGCGCTGGATCGGTCCGGACAAGGGCGCCATGCACCTCGCCACCGGCGCCGTGGTCAACGCGGTGTGGGACCTTCTCGCCAAACAGGCGGGTAAACCCGTCTGGCGCTTCGTCGCCGACATGACGCCCGAGCAGCTCGTCTCGATCATCGACTTCCGCTATCTGACCGACGCCATCACCCCGGATGAGGCGCTGGCGATCTTCCGGCAAGCCGAGGCGGGCAAGGCCGAGCGCATCGCCGAGCTCGAGCAGAATGGCTACCCCTGCTACACCACGTCGGCCGGCTGGCTCGGCTATTCCAGCGAGAAGCTGACCCGGCTCGCCACCGAGGCGGTGGAAGCCGGCTTCTCGCACATCAAGATGAAGGTCGGCCGCGACCTCGCCGACGATATCCGCCGGCTCGAGATCGTCCGTTCGATCATGGGCCCCGATCGCTACCTGATGATCGACGCCAACCAGGTGTGGGAAGTAGGCCAGGCGATCGATTGGGTGAGGGAGCTCTCCCGCTTCAAGCCCTATTTCATCGAAGAGCCGACCAGCCCCGACGATGTCGAGGGGCACCGGAAGATCCGCGAGGCCATTGCCCCTGTTAAGGTGGCGACCGGCGAGATGTGCCAGAACCGTATCCTGTTCAAGCAGTTCATCACCCGCGGTGCCATCGATATCGTGCAGATCGATGCCTGCCGCATCGGTGGCCTCAACGAGGTGCTGTCGGTGCTGCTGATGGCCGCCAAATACAACCTGCCGGTGTGGCCGCATGCCGGCGGCGTTGGCCTCTGCGAATATGTGCAGCACCTGTCGATAATCGACTATCTCGCCGTATCCGGCACCAAGACCGGCCGAGTGATCGAATATGTCGACCACCTGCACGAGCACTTCCTCGATCCCTGCGTCATCGAAAAAGCCGCCTACATGCCGCCAAAGCGGGCCGGCTTCTCCATCGAGATGAAGCCCGCCTCGATCGAGGCCCATCGTTTGGGCTAGTTTTTTTCGCCAAGGCCCGGAACCCACATCGGGCTAAGGCGTTTTGTATGTGCGATCCGTGAACACTCGAAAGAGTCGATCAGATTGCAAAGCGGCAGGGAAGCAGATGAAAATCGCTCCCCTGCTGTTTTATGTGCGCGCTCCAGGATCGCCGCTCGCCATCCAGAAGCGTCTCACCAAATCTCACCACCCACTCGATGTCATCCCAGCGAAAGCTGGGACCCCGTGGCGAGGGCTTTGCCCTCGTCCGCTCTCAGCTTGCGCAGGTGGCGAGTTGGGTCCCAGCTTTCACTGGATGACACCCGGTGGGGAGGTGAGGCGGTGGGAACACCCGGGCGGTTCACACTGTGCCTCCTTCGCCCGTCATTGACGAATCGACCCTCACCCCGCCATCCTCAACCTGTGCGTGGCCCATCGCCGAACCTCCCAGGACCTTCCCCAGCATGGTCTCGAACGGAGGCAAAGGGACTTCAGTCTCGGGTCGCTGTCATTGGTCTCATTCCGTTTCGGATGCCGTTGCTGGGGAACTCGTCCGGGACGCGAAAGGCCTGACAAATGACGCAAAACCAGAACTTCAAGCGCCGCGTGCGCAGTCGCGCCAAAAAGACCGGCGAATCCTACACCGCTGCGCTGCGGCACGTTCGTGCACGCTCCCCGGCAGACGCCATGGCCCGCTCGGTTCGCCTGGCCGTGGCGCAGACGACGCTGTGCGATGATCCGCGCGACGCCGCGGCCCTGCGCGCCAGCGGCGAAGCGCTGCGGCGCCTGATGCAGCAGGCGGCCGAGGCCGGTGCGCGGATCGTTCACTTCGGCGAAGGCGCGATCTGCTCGCCCAATAAGCGCATCATGTCGTCCACCGGCCCCGACGAAGTCGGACCTGCCGATTGGGATCGCTTCGAGTGGGGCGTGTTCAACGAGGAACTGGAGCGGACCCGCGGCTACGCTCGCGAACTCGGCCTCTGGGTGGTGTTTGGTGCAGTGCATCGGCTGTCGCCGCCGCACCGGCCGCATAACAGCCTCTACGTCGTTTCGGATCGTGGCGAGCTGGTCACCCGCTACGACGAGCGCCTGCTCTCCAACACCAAGATCTCCTTCATGTATGCCCCGGGGTCGGTTCCGATGACCTTCGAGGTCGATGGCATCAGTTTCGGCTGCGCCCTCGGCATGGAGACGCACTTCCCCGAGATCTTCACCGAGTACGAGCGGCTTGACGTCGATTGCGTGCTGTTCTCGAGCACCGGCGACGGACTTCCTCATGGCGGCGGCGCATTCGCGGCTGAGGCCCAGGGGCACGCGGCCAGCAATAGCTATTGGGTCAGCTTCGCCGTTCTCGCCAAGCACAGCCCGAGCGCTCCGGCCGGGATTGTCGGCCCCAATGGTCGATGGGTGGTCCAGTGCCCGGCGGACGAAACACCGGCGGTCGCGCTGGCCGACATCACCACTGATCCGGCCGACCCGTCGCGTCCATGGCGGCGGACGGCCCGGGCCGGACTCTATGAACCGCATTTTGTCGCCGGCGATCCGCGCAGCGACGGCCGCAACAGCTTCTAGCAGAGAGAAACCGGCAGCCCCTCTCTCCGCGGGGAGAGGGGTGAGCGGAAGCTCTCAGTGCACCCGGATGTTCTTGAACTGCCAGGGGTCGTCGCGGTCGAGGTCTTCACTGAACAGCTGGCCGCGACCCTCCAGCGGCGTCCAGTCGGTGTACACCCCCACCACATCGCCGAGATAGGGCCTGGCGATCTGCATCACCTCGTCATAGCCGAGATCATCCGGCTCCAGGATGCCTGAGTTTGGGTGCTGCGCCGCCCATACGGCGCCGGCCAGCACGCCCGCCGCCACCTGCAGGCTCGTGGCATTGTTGTGCGGCACCAGCGCCCGTGCCTGGGCGATGCTGAGGCGAGAGCCGAACCAGTAGGCGCCTTTGCAGTTGCCCATCAGCAGCACGCCCAGCTCGTCCATGCCGCAGGTGATCTCGTCGCGAATGATGCGCCGCGTGCGCTGCGCCGACCAGTTGCTGCCGGCGAGCTCATGCAGTGACAGCACGGCATCGTCGCACGGGTAATAGGCGTAGTGGACGGTCGGTCGATAGGCGACTTCGCCGTCTTCCCAGATCGTCAGGTGGTCGCTGATCGAGATCGACTCGCCGTGCGTGATCAGGAAGCCGTGATAGGCGCCCTCGAGCGGCGTCCAGCTGCGCACCCGCGTCGCGGCGCCCGGCTGGTTGAGATAGATCGAGGAATCGCAGCCATTGCCATGGCGCGAAGCGTCGGTCGGCCAATGCTGCTCGTGCGTGCCCCAGCCCAGTTCGGCCGGCTGCAGCGCTTCGCCGATGAACCCCGCCACCGACCAGGTGTTGACGAACTCGCCGCGCTGCTTGCGTCGGCCGGTGACCTGCGTGTCGCGCTCGGCGATATGGATGGTCTTGATATCGAGCCGGCGCGCCAGTGCCGCCCAGTCGATCGCTTCCGTCGGCGACAATTGCAGACCGTTCTCGGCGGCGATGCGTAACAGGCCCTGCTTGACGAAAATCGAGGCAAGGCCCGGGTTGGCGCCCATGGTCAGCACGGCGGTCGGACCGGTCGGATATTTCTGCCGCAGCGCCAGCGCCGCTTCGCGTAGCGCATAGTTCGAGCGTTGCGCCGGCGGGCGTGACGGATCGACATAGCCACCCGGCCAGGGCTCGAGGCACATATCGAGGTAGAGCGAGCCGTTCTGCTGGCAGAGTTCGATCAGCGCCGTGCTGGAGATCCCGACCGACAGGTTGAGCAGCAGCGTGCCCTTTGTAAGCAGCGGGCCGAGCAGCACCCGGTAATTCTCCGGCGTCACCGCCTCGACCACCAGCTTGGCATTCGACTCGCGGGCGATTTCCGCGCCATTCGCGTCAGCCGCGAAGATCGTGATCGGCTCGTCAGGGAGCTCAAGATGACGGATGAGCAGGGGCAGGACGGCTTGTCCAATACTACCGAACCCGAGCATGACGATCTGGCCCGGAAGTCGCGCGTGCTTTGTATAGGCCGTCATGGTGATCGACTCTTTTCACGGTGCCGCGTCACAGCCGCATCAGCTAAACACCGCCGGTAAGAGGATTGTTCCCACGCTGCGCAGTTCTACGGAACCATGCCGGCAGCGCGAGGTTGAGGGAATGGAGATGGACGCAAAGGAGAAGAACAATGAGAACCCTACCCATCCTTGCCGCCATCATGGCCTTGAGCATCGGACCAGCGGTGGCCCAGGACAACAACGCGAACCCTGGCGCTCCTGGCCAGGATCGTGTTTGCCTGGTCACCACAGGCACGCCCAACAGCTTCAACGATGTCGATGTGACCGGCACCAAGTGGCTGCCGCGCAAGGCCGCCGAGGCGCAGGCCAAGAAGGATCCCAGCAGGGAGCGGGTGTTCGACTACACCAGCGATCCGCTGGTGACTGGCGGTCGATACGCGTCGGCGGAAGAGCTGTGCAACACGCACTTTGACAAGTGACGATCAGTCCCGGGCCCGGTGCCCGGGACTTCTCCCCTCAAATCAGGCGGGTTGAAAGCGGACGGAGATATCGATCCGCGAGCGCCGCACCACTGTGCAGCTGAGTGTTTCCCCGGGCTGCAGCTCGAGGTCGAACGAGGAAGGCACGTTGGCTGCCCTGTTGACACGCAGCGTCGCGCCGGCGCGCGAGCCATTATGCACCTCGCAGGCAAGGCGCGTTCCAAGTTTGTCGAGGATGATCTGGGCGCGGCGAACCTGTCGTTTCGCCGAAAACCAAGCTTCAGTCATTGGCAAGTCAGTCCCTCATAGTCGGGTCGGCTGATCGGGATGGCGGCACCGCATGGGTTGCGGCGGAGATGGACTTGCGGTGCCGCCACGCTTGGAGCGCCGTTCGGCGCTCGCGCCCGACCCTGGGGGCAGGGAGGGCAATCCAAGGCTAGCATTCGACGTCTGATGTGCCGCTGAGGCGCCGTCTCAGCGAAATTGCAGGTTCCAGCACGCCTCAAAGTACTGGCGTAGTATTGGCAACGGGAGCAGCCCGTTCTGGAGGGTTGCGGCTCGCTGGGGCGGGGTGGCGGCATCGTGGGCTAGCGGATGGGGGCGCGCGATGCCGCCGGGTTGGAAGGTGCCTTTCGGCACCGCCCCGGCGGTGTGTGCAACTGCCAGGACACCTCTCACCTAGCAGGCACATGCTGATGCGCGCCTGAGTTCGAATTTCAGGGAAATTACAGCTGAGCTTCGTTACAATTGCACATTATGCGCACCTTCACTCCCATCCTCGCCCTGCTGCTGGCCGCCGCTCTGGCTGCCCCGGTCCTTGCCGACCCCGGTAACGGCGATGGCAATGGTGGTGGCGGCAATGGCGGCGGCAACGCCGGCGGCCAGGGGAGCGAGAATTCCGGTAACCCCAATGCCGGCAGCGGCAACAACAGCGGCAATTCCAGTGGCAACGCCAGTGCGAATGCCGGCAACCAGCTCACCAGGGTTCCCAAGGACGAGAACGTCGCGCGCGAGGCGGTGAAGAAGCGCGAGGTGCTGTCGCTGGCGACCGTCACGGCGCTCGTCGGCGAGAGCACCAAGGGCCGGGTGCTCGATGTGGAACTGGTGCGGCTTGCGGGCGTATATCTCTACGAGGTCACCGTGCTCGAGCCCGATGGCCGCCTGCACAAGCTCTACTACAATGCGCGCTCCGGAGCGCTGGTGGACCACTGATGCGCATTCTCATCGCCGAAGATGACCAACGCATCGCCCAGCCGCTGAGCATGGCGCTCACCAGTGCCGGCTTCGTGGTCGAAATCGAGACCGACGGCGAGGTCGCCTGGTATCGCGGCGATACCGAGGAATTCGAGACCGTGATCCTCGACCTGGGCCTGCCGACGCTCGACGGTCTCACCATCCTCAAGCGCTGGCGCAGTGCCGATCGGAACTCTCCTGTCCTGGTGCTGACCGCGCGCGGTCGCTGGGAGGAGAAAGTCGAAGCCATCGAGGCTGGCGCTGACGACTACGTGGTCAAGCCCTGCCGCGTCGAGGAAGTGCTGGCTCGGGTTCGCGCCATCATCCGCCGCTCCAACGGGCTGGCCTCCTCGCGCATCAACTTCGGCGACTACGTGTTCGACGCGAGGCAGATGCAGGTGAGCAAGGATGGCGTGCCGATCGAGCTGACGCCACTCGAGTTCCGGCTGCTGTCGCAACTGCTGCACAGCCGTGGCCGCGTGCTGTCGCAGATCGAGCTGACCGATCACCTCTACAGCCAGGACAGCGACCGCGATCCCAACTCGATCGAGCAGTTGGTCGGCCGGCTGCGGCGGCGCCTGGGACCAGGAATCATCGAGACGCGACGTGGATACGGCTACGTGCTGCCCGGTGACGAGGGGTGAAGCTGCACTCGCTGCGGCTCCGGCTGCTGGCAGGCGCCGGCCTGTGGATCCTCGTGGCGCTGCTGCTCGCCGGCGTCGCTATCGTCTCGATCTTCGCGGCCACGGTCGAGCGCGACCAGCGTGAGGATCTGCTCGCCAGCCTCGACCGCGTGCTGAGCGGCATCGACTCGGAGGTCTCCCTCGCTGACCTGAGCCCCCGCCTCAGCGATCCCCGTTACACCGCCCCGGCGGGAGGTCTTTACTGGCAGGTCGTCGACCTCGATAGCGGCGAGCTGGGCCAGTCGCGGTCACTCTGGGACACCGAGGTCCGGGCGCCGGAGCCGGCAACTGCCGGGGAGCCGACCTTTGCCCACGTACCGGGGCCGCAGGGCCAGATGCTGAGCATCGCGACACAGGATGTGCTGATCGACGCCGCCACGGGGCCACGGCGTCTGCGGGTCAGCGTCGCCGAGGACCTGAGTCTCAGGGGGCACGATCTCCGGCGCTTCGCCACCGACATTGCGACGGCGCTCCTCGCGGTCGGGGCGGCGCTGGTGTTCGCCGCCTGGCTGCAGGTCTATCTCGGGCTGCGCCCGCTGCAGGCCCTGCAGCGCGCCGTCGAGGACGTGGTGCAGGGACGGACCAGGCGGCTGGACGGACCCTATCCGGAGGAGGTCGGCCCGGTGGTGCACGAGGTGAATGCGCTGCTGACCAGCCACGAGCGTGCCATCCAGTTCGCCCGTACCCGCGCCGACGATCTGGCGCATGGGCTGAAGACCCCGCTGGCCGTGCTGACGGCGACCGCCGGGCGCCTCCGAGCCGAGGGCGACACCGGCAATGCCGAGGTGCTGGAGCTGCTCAGCGAGGAGATGGCGGAGCGGATCGACTACCAGTTGCGGCTGGCGCAACTGCGGATGCGCAGCGCCGAGCACGTGCTCACTGCCTCGCTCGACCAGGTGCTGCTGCGCAGCGTCACGGTGATGCGCAAGGCTGGTCGGGGGCCCGAGCTGTTCTGGAAGCTCGATGCCCACCCGGCCAGCGTCGACATGGACCCCCATGATCTGATGGAACTGGTGGGGGTGCTGCTCGAGAACGCCGCCAAATGGGCGCGCACCGAAGTCGAGGTGGTCTGCCGGCCGGGCGGCGAGCTGGCCGAGTTCATCATCCGCGACGATGGCCCGGGGCTGTCGGACGAAGATATCGGCAAGCTCGGCAAACGCGGTGGGCGTCTCGATGAGGAGCGATCGGGCACCGGCTTCGGCATCTCGATCGCGCGCGAAATCCTTGAACTCAACGGCGGTACCCTGAGTATCGGCCGTTCCAAAGCCGGCGGGCTCGAGGCCACGGTGCGCATCCCGCCCGCGCCGGCAACCTAGCCCCGGAGGTCCGGCGCGGGACTTGGCCCGCGCCGTGCCGGTTTCTCGGTCAGTTCGCCGCGACGACGATGCCCGGCGAGTAGACGACCGTTCGCCCTTCCAGCTCAACGAAGTAGAGGCGGTCGTTGGTGTAGAAGTAGGCGTGGTCGGGGTCGCCATCGATCACGTGCAGCTCGATGGTGTCTGGCACCACATAGCCGACGTCGATATCGCCTTCGATGATGATCGGTTCGGTCGGGTTGAGGCGCGCATACTCGATGGAGGTATCGGCGACCGCACTCGCGCCGATCACCGCGCCGGTAAAGCCGCCGATGACTGCGCCGATCGGGCCGAAGATCAGGCCGCCGGCAATGGCGCCGCTGACGCCGCCTGCCGTACCGCCGACCGCGGCGCCGGCATCGCTCTGCGCGAGCACCGTACCGCTACCAAGGGTGAACACTGCCAGGGTGGCCAGGATCAGTTTCTTCATTTTTGCAATCCTTCTTCTTGTCTCCGCCGCCAAAGGGGGAAGTCCCCGTGGCTCGATCGGTTCCAAGAGAAGTTCACCGGCGTAACCCGGGCGAAGCGCCATGCGAGGCACTCCGCCCGGTCGCTGCGTCAGGCCGCTTCAGCGGTGCCCGGATCGACCACCACCCGGATCTGGGTGATCTTGTTGGCCGGAAAACCGCTGAGTTCGGCGTGGCGCCGGATGTCTTCCGGATCTTCGGCGAGATAGACGCAATAGGTCATGTCGTCGGCGAAGTAGGAATGCACCCACTGTACCCGCGGCGCGAGTTTGGCCAGGGCCTCGTTCGAGACTTTGGCCGCCTCGCGGTGCTCCTCGGCCGAGAGCTTGCCGACACCGGGGATCATGCGTTCAATCACATAGCGTTTCATTCTCAGTTCTCCTCAGTTGGTGGCTGCGACGGTCGCGTCGCAGGAGACATTGGGGTTCATGTCGGCGAAGGTGCCGGTGGGGTTGGCGCGCCAGGCCCAGACATGCAGCTCGTAGAAGGGCGGCAGGCCATAGCGGTTGGGCGCGTTGGTGAAGCTGAACAGGTGCCCGTCGAGATTGGCCGGGCCCTTGGTGGTGATGTATTCGACCGCCACCAGCTGCATGCTGCCATCGGCCTGCGGCTCGTACATCACCGCTTCGGGCTTACCGATATCGACGACGTCGTCCTCGATCAGTGCGCCGTTGACGTAGTGGATGCCCATGGCGCCACCCTCGACACCCGAGACACAGGGGATCGGGGCATAGCCTTCGGCGGTTGCGACGCTCACATCGGCGAAGCGGGCGTTGATCTCGCGCACCTTGTTGGCGAGCGGGTTGTCGGGCGAAACGCCGGCGGCATGGTCGTGCGCCAGGGACGGCTGGGCGATGACTGCCGCCGCAAGCATGCACGTTGCGAGCAAGGCTCGCCTGCTGGCGTCGTGCGCCAGACGGGGGAGAGTGAAGTTCATTTGTCTTGGGTCCTGAACAGATTGTGGTGATGCCCCCCTGCCTCGGCGACGCATGGCGCCCCGCCGGTAGGGTCTTTTGAAACGTCCAGCCTCAGGATTGTTGCCGCCCCGGATCGGGGCGAACCACCAGGGTCTCGGCCACCGGGTAGAACTCTTCTCCCGGTATGCCGGCACGCCTCGCATGTTCGCGGATGGCTTCGCCATCGGTCGCCTCGTACACGCAGAATGTGCCGAGGCGGCCATCCGGCTCGTGCACCGCGTAGCTGCGGATCCAGCTGACGCGACCCTGCATCTCATCGTTGGCGATGCGGTCGCAGACCTGGCTGACCTGCTCGATATCGGGCATGGCAACCCAGGCGCTGGGGCGACGGACGACATAGAGTTGCATTTCAATCCTCATGCGCTGCAGCCGCCCGGGCGGGAGGCTGCGGAACGGGGATTGCAATAGGCGGACCGGGGCTGACTGTCCTTACCGCGACCTGATCAGACGCTGATCATTTGCCGATGCTCGCTTCGCGGCGCAGCGATAGGGCGGCTTCGACCAGGCGCGGCGAGCCGATGCGGCGGGCCGTCATCTCGGCCGCGCCGAGCTCGGCTTCGGCTCCCGGCCGGTCGCCTGCAACGAGGTAGCCCTCCGCCAGCTCGAGCCGCACGCGGGCGGCGTGATAATCGACCTTGGCGCTGGTCCAGAGCTGGCGGGCGAGGATGCGCAGTTGCGTCGCCCTGAGGTCGCCCGTCGGCAGCAGGGCTGCCCGCGTCTCGGCGAGCATGGCGCGGATGGCGGGTTGCGGCCAGCGCTCCTCGCTGTCCGTGAGCTCCGCCAGGTAACCCTCGGCGCGCGCCGCGTCGCCGGACTTGGCGGCGATGCGCGCCGCATTGACCAGCAGCACGCCACGGCGCTGCAGGTGGAACCAGCCGCGCCCCTGCATCGTCCGGTCGAGCGCCGTCAGCGCCGCCGCGGCGTCGCCCTGCTCGAACAGCCGCACCGCGTGGCCCGGCTCGGCATCCCAGCCCAGCGCATAGGCCATGGCATAGTCCGTGTCGGCGGTGGCGAAATCGCCCAGCATGGCGGCAACGTCGCCGCGCACGCGATATCCATCGCCCAGCGACCAGGATTCCTCCTCGATCAGTTTGGGCAAGGCCCGGCTGATCGAGTCGAACGCTTCGATCAGCGTGCCGCGGGCGCCCAGGATCTCCGCACGGTGCAGGTTGCACGAGCCGGGGCGCTCGGCAAAGCTGGCATCGCACCAGCTATCAAAGCCATCGCTCCATTGCAGTGCGCGCTCCCAATCGGCAAAGGTCCGGCACGTCCACAGGATGTTGCAATAGACCAGGCTCCCAGTGATCGGGTCGACATGGCTGGAGAGCGCGATGGCGGCGGCATGGTTCTGCAACCTGCTGCCTTCCTCGACCTGGCCCAGCGACATCTGGAAAAAGCCCTTATAGACCAGCGTCAGCGCCTCGAGGCCCGGGTCGCCCGCGCTGGCCCCGAGCTCGGCTGCCCTGCAGGCGAGCTGCAAGGCGTCTTCCGGCCGGCCGCCGGAGGCCGCAAGGCGCGATTGCATCCACAATAGGTGCGCCCGCACGCCGGCATTGTCCGAGTCAGCGAGGATGGTGTCGGCCCGTTTGAGCCAGCCTTGCGCTGCGGCGCTCGAGCCGCGTTCGAGTTCCACCCGGGCAACCGTCGTTGCAGTCCGCGCTGCCCTGTCGTTGCGTCCGGCCGCCAGGTGCGCCTCGATCGCCCGCTGCAATGCCGGCAATGCAGCGACGGCATGGCCGCGGCACTCGTCGGCGAGCGCCCAGAGCTCGAGATCTTCGGCATCGAGCGGGTCGGTCGTTGCGGCCTCGGCAAACAGGCGGGTGGCCGTGTCCCAATCGTATCTGCTCACGGCTGCGCGGGCCGCCGCCAACCGTCCGCCCGCCGCGGCGGATGACTTCGGCGCCGCCACCGCAAACTCTGGCGCGTCGAGCGCAAAACGATAGCCATGGCGGGCAAAATTGCGCAGCGCCTCGCCGACCCCGCCTTCCGCTAAAACGCGCCGCGCCAGGCTCGCGGCGCGCTGCAGTGATGACTCGGTTACGGTGACATTGGGCCACAGCGCGTCCAGCAGCTCGTCCTTGGGCACCACGCGCCCGGCATTCCGAACCAGATAGGCGAGCAGATCGAAAACCCGCGGCTGGATGTGCTGCGCCTGGCCGCGCAACATCAGCGCGCGGGCTTCCTCGTCGAGGACGAAGGGACCAAAGGTCAGCTGCATAGACGTCTACCCCGGCGTGGCACAGCGGCCGCCCTCGCCGCGTAGACCAGGCCGCCGCTTCTTCCACCTCGCGACTGAACGTATGATGAATTTTCGACTGAACGTATGATGAATTTTGAGGTGCCGGTGGCAGGCAACCAGACGACTTTTGTGGCGGGGCGTATTTCGTGTAACGTTTGCCCGTGCAGCCCAACCGAGCTTCGACTTGATGCACTACCCTCGCGTCGCCCGGCGCATCAGAACCGTGGTGGCCCGAGTCTGGCGCCGGGTCTCGCTGTCGCAGCGCTTTTTCCTCGTGGCTCTGACCGTTGTGCTTGCGGCGATGCTGGCGCTGGGCAACTGGACCAACGCCTATATCAGCCAGAGCATCACCCGAGGGGTGGCCGAGACGGCCGCGGCGAGTTTCGAGGCGTTGATGGCTCAAAGTCTCGACGGCGCGCTGTCGGCAGCCGACAGCCAGTCCGCGTTCCAAGCCGTGTTCAAGGTGGCCAACAGTGCCGACAGCACGCGGCTGCTGCAGATCCGTGTGCGGGACGCAGACGGTCGGGTGGCGTTCGAATCCCTCGGTGGGCTGGAGGACGAGGCATCGGCGGTCGGTCTGTCCGAGGCCGCGGGCGGCATGGTGACTGCGCATGTGGTCGATCTGCCACTGCGCTCGGTCGGGGATCTGCCCAGGTCGACCTTGCCGATCCTCAAGATTTACACGCCGCTGCGGCGTGACGGTGATCGGGTGGCCGCCATCGCCGAGCTCTATTTCAGCGCCAGGACGGTTCGTGAACTGCAGGCGCAGGCGCGCTCCGACGTGTGGATCATCGTCGCGGTCATCGGCATGGTGTCGGTTGGCGCCCTGGCCCTGCTGGTGGATGTGACGGGTCGCATCATCACCGGACAGCGCCAGCGGCTGGCTGCCAACCTCATCGCCACGCGGGCGCTGCTCAAGGAAAACGTCGCGCTGCAGCTCGCCTCGGAGAAACTGCGTGTCGACTCCGGCCTCGCCAATGAGCATGTGCTGGCCCAGGTGGGGTCCGACATTCATGACGGTCCGGTGCAACTGCTGACCCTGCTGATCCTGAAGCTGACCGGGTCGCGGGGTAGCGCAGCGAGCGATCAGGCTGCCGCAGAGGCCAAGCTGGCGAGCGAGGCCCTCGAAGATCTGCGCGGCATTTCCGCCGGGCTCGTGCTGCCAGAGCTGGCGAAGCTCAGCATCTCCGAGACCATCGCCTTGGCGATAAGCCGTCACGAGAACCTGACCGGCACGCTGGTCCGGCACGAGCTGAATCTCGCCAACGACGTCGAGGTGCCGATCACCGTCAGGATCTGCGCCTATCGGGTGGTGCAGGAGGCTTTGAACAATGCCTACCGGCACGGCGGCGGCGAGGACCAGAGGGTTCGGGCCAGCGTCGACGCCGGCTGGCTTCGCCTCGAGGTCACCAACAGCACGACCATTCGCCGACCCGGCACCTCGTCGGCCAACCAGGTGGGCCTGAGGGCGATGCGCTTTCGCGTCGAGTCGCAGGGCGGCAGCCTGTCGGTCGACATCGATGCCGACCAGGCCAGGGTTGGCGCCCACATTCCAGTTGGCAGAGTGGTCTAGTCGTTCTCGTCCGGGGCTAAGCCGTCGATGTTGTATGGCGAGCCCAGGCGCTTTGCTGCCAGCACAACCTCGAGGCGGCTTTTCACCTTCAGCTTGGTCATCAGGTTGGTCATGTAGTGCTTGACGGTTTTCTCCGTCAAGCCCAGCGCCCGCGCGATTTCCTTGTTGGTCTTGGCCTCGAACAGCCCTTGCAGCAACTGTTGCTCCCTGGCGCTCAGCTTCGCGGCCGGACGCTCGCGTTCGCGCCGCGCGCGGTTACGGAAGCCACCGATCAGCATCGGAGAGAAGTCGGGCGAAACGAACAGGCCGCCACTCTTTACCGTTTCGATAGCCGCAAACAGGTCCTCGGACGGGCGACCCTTCAAAACGAAAGCGTGTGCCCCGGCATCGAGGGCACGCAGCGCCATGTCGACATCGGCATAGGCGGTGAAAATTACCACTCTGGTGGCGGGACAGCGTTCGGCGATCGAACGGATGGCCGAGAACACGTCGCCCGGCATGCTCAGGTCGAGCGTCATGATGTCGGGACGGCCCGATGCGGCCAACTCCACGGCCCCATCGGCCGAGGAGGCCGTGCCCGCGATGGTGTAGCGAGGATCGTCGGCGAACAGCGAAGCGATGCCGGCCAGCAGGGTCGGATGATCATCCACGAAGGCGATGCTGGTTGGCTGGCTGTCCGGCGCTGAGCGATCGGCAGCGTCACTCACTGGGTGTGTTGCCATTTCCGCCACCATTGCCGTTGCCATTGCCATTACCACCGGCATTGCTGTTGCCGTTGCCCCCGGCGTTGCTGTTGCCGCCTGCGTTGCCGTTACCGCCGGCATTGCCATTTCCATTGCCCCCGGCGCTACCATTACCACCGGCATTGTCGTTCCCCCCGGAACTGCCGTTTCCATTGCCGCCGGCATTGCCATTGCCACCGGAACTGCCGTTGCCGCTCCCGCCGGCATTGCTGTTGCCATTGCCGCCGGAATTACCGTTGCCATTGCCGCCGGAATTACCGTTGCCATTGCCGCCGGAATTACCGTTGCCATTGCCGCCGGAACTGCCGTTGCCGTTGCCACCGGAACTGCCGTTACCGTTCCCGCCGGCATTGCCGTTGCCATTGCCACCGGCATTACCGTTGCCGTTGCCGCCGGCGCTGCTGTTGACGTTCTCGTTTCCGCCGCTGTTCCGGCCGTTGCCGGCTTCCAGCAGCGCCGCCCCTGCCGTGGCCTCGGCAAGCGTGACGCCGGCGGGTACAGTCTGCTCTTGTCCCGTCAGCAGGTTGACCACGGTCGCCTTGCCCAGGTCCACGATCACCTCGCCGGTGTCGCCGGCAACGATCAGACGGCTATGTCCCATCCCCACAACCACCGTCATTTTCGGCGTCTTCAGCATGAGGCGCTGATTTGACGGGATGCGGGCGTCGACGCTTACCGTTCCGGCATATTGGGTGATGAGGGTAAGGTTGTATGCGGCCTGGTCGACCTGCAGCGCGGTGTTGGGCCCGAGCTTGAGCGTGATCTCCCCCCGCACCAGCTCGGCCTCGGCCCCCTGCAGCGTTCGAACCGGAATCCCGTCGAGCACCTGCGCGCGGGCCGGCAGCTCGGCCCATTGATCGCCATTCATCGACAGCACCGTGCCGCTGACCGCTACGGCAACCCATTTTGCCCCGGCGGCGATGGCAGGCCAGCTCAGCAACAGGCCGAGCGCGGCGATCAGACAGGAAAGATGAGCAAGGCGCCGGCGTCCGGATGGGCCGGATGAATATGGCTGCCGATGGTCCTTAGTCAGCAGTTCGGTCACCTTGTGGTCTCATAGTCGCGACGATGAGCAGACAATGCTCTGCGCGGAGGGTCGATATATTGTCTTTGTTGGTCTGCCGCAAAATAGCGCCGCAGACCAACAGAACACCAGCATTAACCTTAGCGCGGAATCGAGGGGCGACAGATGGCGACCTTGGTCCCCAGTGGTCCGCCCGGGTATCGGGTCGTGCCCCTCGTCCTGCATCCAAGGCGCAACAGCGGATTTGGCGGCAAGCAGGGTGTGCCTGCCTCGCCCGTATCCCGAGCATTCAATGGCGACCTCGGTCCATATTCCAGGTATTAAGAAGGTACATCTACAGTCGTTCGAAGTAGTAATTGCTAATTATGTCTTAATTCCCGTTGCGGCCGGGGCCTGGGGCAGACTTAGAGCATGCCGCGCTCTGACGCGGCCAATGGGGGATATCGAATGGCCGCGATCACCAAGGGCATTGTCACGTCGTTCGGAAACACGCCTCAGGCGGTAGATGACGTCTTTAACGCAAGCGCGCTTGGTATCGGCTCGAGTGGATCGTACGCTCCCATCCTCATCGACGTCATGGCCAACGACAAGGCGGGCGGCGCCAAGACGCTCTACTCGCTTGATAATGCGGACAGCCTAGGCGGTATTCGCCCGACAGACCTTCTGGCGCAGGATCTTGCGCGCACTGAAGCTGCCAGCACCGACACCAGCCTCAACGGCGCCCGCATCTGGATTACCGCCGATGGCCAAGTGGGCTATGACGCGAGCACGCTGAGTTCGGCCGCGCTGGCGCAGATTCAGGGTCTCGGGGCAGGGCAGTATTTCACCGATACCTTCACCTATGCCATCCGCATGGCCAACGGCACGTTGAGCTGGGCAACTGCCCAGATCAAGATTGCCGGCACCAACGATGCGCCGGTGGCGGTCGACGACGTGGCGAGCACCGCCGAGGACACGCCGCTGCTCAACCTCAACGTGCTGGGCAACGACACCGACGTCGATGGCAACCCGCTGTCGATCTCTGGGACGCCGACGGCTCTGCACGGCACCATCACGGTCAATTCGAACGGTACGCTGAACTACACCCCGAATGCCAACTACTATGGCTCTGACACAATCACCTACACAGTGACGGATGGCACGGTTACGGACACCGGCCAGGTGACGATCACGGTGAACCCGGTCAACGATGCGCCGGTGGCCGAGGACGACGTCGACTCGGGCGACGAGGACACGGTGATCAGCGGCTCGGTGGCGG
>Ga0209902_100798_pt1 | contig 24264 bp, 20 predicted proteins | sample FECB27metaG_FD_188304 | JGI IMG/M metagenome (GOLD analysis project Ga0209902, IMG submission 188304) | Cyanobacterial communities from the Joint Genome Institute, California, USA - FECB-27 (SPAdes) (version 2) | ecosystem: Environmental > Aquatic > Thermal springs > Hot (42-90C) > Microbial mats...
GGGGGGGGGGGGGGGGGGGGGGGGGGGGTGGCGAGGGGAATCTCGGCGCTGACTGCACCACCCCCTCCCTCAATCCCTCCCCTCAAGGGCGAGGGAAGCTACCGTGCCCTCGGTGAGAACTTCAGCGCGTCACCAGCACCGGGATGCTGGTGTGTGCCAGCACATTGTTGGTCTGGCTGCCGAGCAGCAGTCGGCCAAGCCCGCGACGGCCATGCGAGCCCATGACGATCAGGTCGGCTCCCACCGAGTTCGCGGTGTTGATGATGCCATCGGCCGGGAAACTGTCGTTGACGTAGACCGTCTTGGCGGTCACGCCGGCCGCACTTGCCGCGGTCTGTGCCTTGGCAAGCAGCTCCTTGGCCCCGGTCTCCTGGGCTTCGATCAGTTCCGGTATGGGATCGAACGCCGTACCAGCGACGGTGGCGTAGCCGCCGCCGAGCACTGCGGTAGGCTCCGTCACCGTGACGATGGTCACTGCCGAGCCGAGCGCCTTGGCGAGACCGAGGGCATGGTCCAGGGCGCGCGAAGCGAGTTCCGAGCCATCCGTTGCAACGAGAATATGTGCGTACATTTCACGTACCTCCAATCCATGATGTGGAGATCCTAAGCCGTTGCGCCAACCCATACTTTGATCGAAATCAACCTGTCCCGGGGCGGACAATCGACCTGCCCTGCCTCACTCGACGCGCGGGATCTCCTTGGAGCGGTATTCGAACATGCGCCGGAACGCTCCCGGCACCAGCGCCGACATTGGATTGATCTTGAAATCCGGCTTGTCGAGCGGTCCGCGCACCGCGAACGTCACACCGAACAGTCCTTCGCCATCGCGCCCCGCCAGCGGTCCGAGCAGCTTCGAGAACGCGTTGTTCAGCCCGAACAGCGGCACATAGGTGCCGGTCAGGTCGTATTGCCGCTTGTCGGTATAGATGAAGCCCCGCGCCGTGCCGCCCACCGTGGCTCCGGCCAGCACGGCGTCGGTGATTTCCACCCGGTCGCTGCGTCGCACAAACTCCGCCTCGGCGCTCTTGAACTCGAGCTTGTTGGAGCGGGCGATCATCTGCCTGGACTGCGAGTCGTTGCCGAGGATCTGCGCCACATTGCCTTCGTTGACGAAGGCAAAGTTGCGCAGCGCGAACTGGCCGACGTCGATCTTCTGGTCCTTGATGGTTTCAACCACGAGGCTTCCGGCACCACCCTCGACATTGGGATAGACGTTCATCAGCCTGAGCAGCGTGCCGAGGTCGTTGAACGCCACCGACATCACCTTGCCGTCAGGCGTCGGATTGGTGGTCACCGAGACGCTGCGATTGCCGCCTAGGTTAGCCTGCAGGTTCACCCGCTGCAGGTCAGACCCGCGCAGCACCAGGTCGAGGTTCACGTTGAACGCGGTGGTCTTGTAAAAGCCCAGTGCCCGCTTCAGTTCGAGGTCCACGGCGATGGTCTGGTTGTTTACCGCCGTCGCCTGCGGTCCACCGGTCGAGTCGCCTGAGAGGCTGAAGAAGCGCTGCAGCATCGGCTTCAGATCCAGCTGATCGCCGCGCAGCCGCACCTGGTAGCCGTTGCGGATCGGCGTCAGCGAGATCTGTGCCTCGTCGCCCGGGCTCAGCGCGAACGAGGTGAACTCGGCCGACTGCAGGCCCGCCTTGAGATCGAAATCGAGCCCACCCTGGAGTTTCACGTCGCCGAAGTCGAGATCGAGGTCGTTGATGGTGACGGCATCACCGTCCAGCTTGATCTGCGCCTGCGCGGCGCCCTTGACGCCGGCCGCCTTGCTGATGCCGAGGTCCTTGATGTTGAGGCGCGTGTCCTGCAGGTCAGCCGCCAGTTGGATGGTGCCGTCACTGAGCGGCTTGGCCGTGATGGTCAGCGGCCCATCAAGGAATTCTGAGGTGTCGACGCCGAACTTCTTGAACGCGTCGGAGTCCACCTTGGCTGTCAGCACCACGTCCGGTTTTTTGGGATCGAGCGTACCCATGGCCGAAATTGCCGCGGGTACGCCATCGAACTCAGTCGTGCCACTGACGTTGAAGCCCGCCTGGGTGACGCGGAACTGCAACTGCCCCTTGCCCACGGTGTGCCCCTCGATCGGCTCGGAGGTCTCGAGGTCCTGCAGCGTACCGTTGATGACGTAATCCATCGTCCGCGGCTGGTTGGTCTTCTTGTCGGTGACGATGGTTGCCACCAGCCCGAGCGACACCTGACCTTTGACGGCGTCGAAGTTCTTCGGCAGCGTCACCTGTTTCAGCGCATCGGGCTGGTTCGTCTTGACCCAGTCGAGCAGCGCCGGGATGCCGCCGGAGAGGTCACCGGAAATCTCGTACACCGCCTCGGTGTCGCTGTTCGACCCGATGATGAAGCCGGCATTGGCGATCGAGATGTTGCCCTTGGGCGTCGGGATGGTCGCGCCATCGCCGGAAATCTGGATGTCGGTATCCTTGAGGCTGAGCTTCATCTCGCCTTCGATGGTGATCGGCTCCATCGTGTCGAGCGCCTTGATCTTGACGCCGACGCCGACGATGTCGATCGTCATCGCATTCTTGGGCATCGGCTTGTTCTCCCCGGGCTCGCCGAGCGAACCAACGGGGAAGTCGTAGCGCATGGTCGATTTCTTGATCCGGCCGCCAACCACGTTCTTGACGAACCAGTCGCGCGACTCACTGGCGAGGAACGCCGGCCACAGCCGCTTCAGGTCGTCGGCCGACAGGCCATCGCCGGCGATGTTCATCTCGAAGCCGGTGCCGCGCCGCACCATGTCGATGCGGCCGGTCGACACCAGCTGGCTGCCGTCGGCCTTCTTCGCCTCGAACTGATCGATGCCGGTGGCGCCATAAAGCGGCGCCGACCAGCCCTGGAAGTTGACCTCGCTGAAGGGCGCATCCGGCATGCCCTGCTCGTTGGCGATGGACACCTCGCGCGCCGCCACCTTCATGCCGACGATCGGACCATAGAGCGGATCGAGTCCGAGCTTGAACACGCCGCTGACGTAACCGGAGCTCCCCGCCACGCTGACCTGCATTTCGCCCATGGTGAACTGGCCGATGGCGGGATCCCAAACCACCTCGGCGATCGATGTGGCGATCGGGAAATACTGCCCGTTGGCCCGCACATCCATGCCCGTCAGGTCGATGTGGAACAGTCCGTCGGTGATCTTCTGCGCGTCCGTGAAGCCGACATCGATCGACACCGACGCCGTACCGACCACCGCGATCGCCGTCTCCTGCTCGCCCACGAATGGCGCGAACGCGCCCGGATCGAGGTTGGTGATCGATGCCTTGAGGCGCGCCCCGCCATCGTCGGTCTCGACCCACTCCAGGATGCCGTTCATCACCGATCCGCCAATGCCGGCGGAGAAATTGCCCGATGCCGACTTGCCGTCGGGATTGGGGGCGATGTCGATATTGATCTCGGTGAAATGCCGCAGCACGCCATAGAGCGCATCGTTCATGTCGAGCGCGCCGCGCTTGATCACCAGCCGCGAGAAGTTCCCCAGCTTCGCCTGTTGCACAATCCCCGCGATGCCCTTGGCGGCGGCCTCGAGGTTGTAGACCAGCCAGTCATTGTCGGAGCGGATGCCGAGGCTGGCCTCCGGCACCTGCCCCTTCACGTCCACTCCGCCGGGCGAGAGGTTGACCTCCGGGAACCGGTCCTCGCCCTCGATCACTCTGACCGTGCGGCCGCCATCGGGCTCGTCGACATACTCGAACTTGGCGAGGCGCGGCCCGAACAGGTCCTGGTTCACCTGCAGGTGCGGGCCGACGATCGTCACTGTGGCGCCGGGCTGGCCGACCAATGCCCTCAGCGGCGAGAAACCAACCTCAAGGGCGTCGATGCTTACCGTCCCGCCGGTCTTCACGTCGGTGAAGGTGACCGGCTTGAACTGGATCACCGGCCAGACGAAGCCTTCGAGCGCCAGCGCCATATCGCCTAGTTCGAGCTTGCTGCCTGACGGCATCGAGCTGAGCACCAGGTTGCGCACCTGCGAACTGACGAAGGGGAGCGGGATCGGGGTGACGAGCAGCACGGCGTACATGACGACGAGCAATATGACAGGCGCAGCGACTGCCGCCGCTGCGATCCTACCCAAGATGCGCCATGCCGAGCGCTTGCGGAGCTGGGAGCCAGGGGCTGGAGTAGGTTTCACTGTTTTCCGACTTGAGGCCGCTCGCTTTGCCGCCCTATCCTAGAATCAAACCGAGCAGCGGTTCACTGCCAGATGATACCGGCTGCAATATGGCACTAACACCCCATCGGATGCGCGGCCTTTCCGGCGTTTTCCCGTCCACCGAACCGGACCACATGACCCTTCCAGCTCCCGGCACCCCTGCCCCAGACTTCGAACTTGTCACCGACAGCTACGAGAAGTTTCGTTTGTCGGATCATCTTGGCCATCCGGTGGTCCTCTACTTCTATCCGCAGGACGACACCGAGGGCTGCACGCTCGAAAACATCGAGTTCACCGACCAGATGCCGGAGTTCAAGCGGCTGGGTGCCGTCGTCGTCGGCATCTCGCCCGACACGGTCGAAAAGCACTGCTCGTTCCGCGACAAGTACAACCTCGGCGTCATCCTCGCGGCCGACCCGGAGCGAAAGGCCATCGAGGCCTACGGTATCTGGCAGCTGAAAAAGCTCTGGGGCGTCGAGTATATGGGCGTAAAGCGCATCACCGTGCTGGTCGGCCCCGATGGCAAGGTGGCGGGGGTCTTTCACGCCAACCGCATCAAGGGGCATGCTGAAAAGATACTCGCCGCGACGCGTGCGCTTGTCGCCAATGCCGGTTCCGCTCCGGCCGAATCGTCCTCTCTCCCCGTCAAGACCCGGCGCACCAAGGCCTGAGACCCGCCAGCTACGGGACTTTTCGCGTTTGTTAACCCTAACGGATCATGATCGGGGCCAGTGAAAGTGGCGTCCCGGAGTTCTGGCGGTGCGTGCGAAATCGAGTGGCGTTCAGCCGGCCTCCCAGCCGGTTTCCAAGGTGTTCGGCGCGCGCCCGCAGAAAGCCAAGCGGGGCCCCGGCATCCGGCCCGGCCTGTTCTACCTGGCCTTCGCGGCGCTCTTCGGCAGCAACGTCCTGACCCTCGTCGGCTTCCTGATGGCGCCCGATATCGCGGCGCTGCTGAACGGCCAGAACGACGTGGTGGTCTCCGCCTATGAAGACCGCATCGCCCAGCTACGCGTTGAAGTCGACCGCCTGCATTCCCGGCAATTTGCCCAAGCCGGCGATATCAACCTGCAGTTGCAGGAACTGACCCAGCAGCAGGAAGTGCTGCTTGAACAGCATCAGTTGGTCAAGCAGCTCGCCGCCAAGGCGGCCGAGCTCGGCATCGAAACCGCAGCGGCCGAGCCCGCCATCGACGATGATGCCGCCCCGGTTGCGGCTATCGCTCCGGTTGCCGCCACAGGCGATCTCGCTGAAGTCGGCGCCTCGATGACCCAGATGATGGACGACAGCCGCATGGCGCTGGCCGCGCTGTCGGTTTCGGCCACGGAATCGACCGACACCATCCTCGATGTGCTTGGCGGCCTCGGCATCAAGCCGAACATGCCCGACGGTCTGACCGACGCGGTTGGCGGCCCCTATCAGCCGCCCATCGAGGGCGGCGACAACGGCGGCATCGTCGATGATGCCAACGACGTCTACCTCGCCTTGGCCCGCTTCAAGGCAGCGCGTGGCGCCATCGACCTTGCTCCCATTCACAAGCCGATGGACTCGCTGAGCCGCATCAGCTCGACCTTCGGCAACCGCAAGGATCCCTTCACCGGTGGCCGCGCCTTCCATGCCGGTCTCGACTTCCCTGCCCCCAAGGGCACCACGGTGCTGAGCGCCGGCTATGGCAAGGTCACCTTCGTCGGCGAGAAATCAGGTTACGGCAATCTGGTCGAGATCACGCACCTCACCGGCCTCGTCACCCGCTACGGCCATCTCAGCGCCTTCCTCGTCAAGGAGGGCCAGGTGGTGAACACCGGGACCCCGATCGCCAAGGTCGGCTCCACCGGCCGCTCCACCGGGCCACACCTGCATTTCGAGGTGCGCCGCAAGGATGTGGCGGTCGATCCCGGCAAGTATCTGGCGGCCGGCAAGCGCCTGGCCCGCTTCCTCGGTGCCTAGCCAATTGCAGCGCCGCAACGCGTTCGGCAAATCAGCCATGCATTCGACCAAGACCAGCTAGTTGCTCTGGTTTTTCGCCGGGGACGGGTTTAGGTTCCCGCCACAATGCTGATGACCTCAGACATTCCAACGATGCTGCGGCTGCACCGGGCGATGTTTCTCGCCCGTGAGATTGATCGCGTCGAACAAGACCTGGTCAAGCAGGGACTTGCGCATTTCCATGTTTCTGGCGCCGGCCACGAGTCGACGGCGCTGATCGCCGACTATCTCGGCCAGCAGGATTGGCTGCACCTGCACTACCGTGACAAGGCGCTGCTGCTGGCGCGCGGCCTGCCGCTGGTCGAATTCTTCCGCAGCCTGCTCGCAACTGGCCCCTCTCACTCTGCCGGCCGGCAGATGAGCGCGCATTACTCGGCCCGTGAACTGAACGTTGCCTCGATGGTCGGTCCGGTCGGCAACAATGCGCTGCACGCCGTGGGCAACGCCCAGGCAGTGAAGTTCCACCCCGATTCTCCTGTGGTCATCTGCTGCGTCGGCGACGGTACGACTCAACAGGGCGAATTCCTCGAGGCGGTCGGCGAAGCCGTACGAACCGGTGCGCCGGTGGTGTTCGTCATCCAGAACAACAACTGGGCCATCTCGACCAAGACGCCGGGACAGACCTTCTTCGATCTGCCGACCGGTCCGGCCGACAGCTTCCTCGGCCTGCCGATCCGGCGCGTCGACGGCGTTGACCTTGCCGCCACCCGCGCTGCCTTCGAAACGGCCGTCACCCATACCCGCGCCACGCGCGGGCCGTCGCTGCTGCTGATGGAACTGGAGCGGCTGTCCGATCACACCAATGCCGATGATCAGGCGCTCTATCGCGCCGCCGACGAACTGAAGTCCGGCAAGAGCCGCGACCCGCTGGAAGCGATCCGCCAATCGCTGCGCGAGTCGCAGATGGGCGATGCGGCGCTGGCCCAGCTCGAAACCAGCCTGATCGCCGAAGTGGCGGCTGCTGTCGTCGAAGCGCGTGGCGAAGCGGTGCCCGAAACCGCCGGCTCCGCCAAGGCGCCCTACCCGGCCGAGTTCGCGCACGCCAAGGAATATCGCGGCGACGCCAAGGCGCCGAACCTCACCATGCGCGAGGCGCTCAACCGGGTGCTGCGCGATCAGCTTGCCGCCAATCGCGAAGTGCATCTGCTCGGCCAGGACATCGAAGACCCCAAAGGCGACGTGTTCGGCGTCACCAAGGGCCTGTCGACCGCCTTCCCGGGCCGGGTCCGCAATGCGCCGCTCTCCGAATCGACCATCGTCGGCACGTCGATCGGCCGCGCGCTGACCGGGCAACGACCGGTGGCCTTCATCCAGTTCGCCGATTTCCTGCCGCTCGGCTTCAACCAGATCATCTCCGAGCTCGGCTCGATGTACTGGCGCACCGATGGCACCTGGCAGGCGCCGGTGATCCTGATGGTCAGCTGCGGTGGCTACAAGGCCGGGCTCGGCCCGTTCCACGCCCAGACCCTCGAATCGATCCTCGCCCACGTGCCCGGCATCGATGTGGTGATGCCGTCGAGCGCCGGCGACGCGGCGGGCCTGCTCAATGCCGCGTTCCAGAGCAAGCGCCCGACGGTCTTCCTCTACCCCAAGAGCGGCCTCAACCTGTCGGACCGTCGCACCTCCGACGATACGACGAAGCAATTCGTGGCGCCGGGCAAGGCGCGGACGGTCCGCCAGGGGAACGAGCTGACACTGGTCACCTGGGGCAACCCGCTGACCCAGTCGCTGCTGGCCGCCGAGACGCTGTCCGGGGCCGGCGCCGAACTCGACGTCATCGACCTCCGTTCGATCTCGCCCTGGGACGAAGACGCCGTGCTCCGCTCGGTCCGCCGCACCAAGCGGCTGCTGGTGGTGCACGAGGACAACCACACCGCCGGCTTCGGCGCCGAGGTCATGGCGACGGTGATGGAGAAGGCTGGTATCCCGGTCAGCGCCAAGCGCGTCACGCGCGACGACATCCACGTGCCGTTCCAGTTCGAGCGGCAGATCGATACCCTGCCCTCCTATCGCCGGATCATGGAAGCCGCCGCCGCGCTGCTGGAATTTGATCTCGAATGGGAGGCGCCCAAGGCCGACGCCGGACCTGCCGCCATCACCGCCATCGGCTCCGGTCCCGCCGACGACGAAGTGGAGGTGGTCGAGCTACTGGCAAAGCCGGGCGACCTGATCAAGGTCGGCGACCTCGTCGCAGTGGTCGAAGCCACCAAGGCTGCCGTCGACGTGCAGGCCACCGTCACCGGCAAGGTGCTGTCGATCCCGGTCGAGCCCAAGCAGAAGATCGCCGTCGGTGCGCCACTGCTGTTCGTCGAGGCCGATGCCTCGGTGGCGCGGCAGCAGACCACGATCACGGCCGAGCGCATCGACAAGGCGATCCTCAAGCGCCGTGCCGCTCCGCTTGCTGCGCCCGTTACCACCGGCCGTGCCGAAGTTCCGGTCGGCGTGGCCGGCATTGCCGGCATCACCGGCGGTCGCAAGGTCCACAACGCCGACCTCAAGGGCAATTGGCAGACCCGCGACGCTGGCGACATCGTCAAGCTCACCGGCATCGAGAGCCGCCGCTGGGTGCAGCCGGGCGAAACGGTGTTCTCGCTCGCCGTATCGGCGACGCAGAAACTGCTCGACGAGCAACACCTCGATATCAGCGACATCGACCTGGTGATTGCCGCTACCGGCACGCCAGATGTGATCACGCCTTCGCTGGCCTGCCGCGTCGCCGACGCCGTCAGCACCGCCGGCCGGGCCAGCCTGCCGGCCTATGACATCAACGCCGCCTGTTCAGGCTACCTCTATGCGCTGGCCCAGGCTCGCGACTATGTCACCAACAATCCCGAAGCCCGGGTCCTGGTGGTGACGTCAGAGGTGTTGTCGCCGCTGCTCGACCAGAACGACTTCAACACCGCCGTGCTGTTCGCCGACGCCGCGACCGCGTCCCTCGTGCAGGGGCCGGGCCACGAACAGCCGACGCTGTTCACCTTTGCCCAGCCGACCATCGCCGGTGCACCGGAATCGGGGGAACTGCTGAGCGTGCCACGCGCCGGCGAGGGCTACATCAAGATGAACGGCCGTGAGGTCTTCGCTGATGCCGTCCGCGCCATGTCGGCGACCCTGACTTCGGCCTGCGCGGCCGAAGGCATCACCATGGATGACATCGACCTGATGGTGCCGCACCAGGCCAATCAGCGCATCATCGACGCCATCGCCCGCCGCTCGGGCCGGCCGGCGCATTCGATCATCCGCAACCTGGGCAACACCAGCTCCTCGACCATCCCGCTGGCGCTGATGGATGCGCTGCCGACGACCAAGCCGGGCGACCGGCTCGGGCTCGTCGCCTTCGGCGGCGGCATCACTTACGCGGCGGCAATCGCGACGGTGGGTTCGGCACGCTAGTCAGCGGCTGCAGCCCCTGCAGCAGGCCGACCAGGTCGGCCTGCCGGTGCATGCCGGTTTTGCCGAACACCGCCTGCACCTGGTTGCGTACCGTCGCGGCGCTGGCGCCCGTGTTCGAGGCGATCTGGCTGATGGTCATCCCGCCGCCAAGCGCCCGGGCGATCCGGGCCTCGGCCGGCGTCAGGTCGAACAGCCCCTGGATCACGGCGGCGTCGGGCAGTTCGCGCAGGATCACCGGCGTCATCAGCAACACCGCTGCCGCTCCGGTAAATACCTCGCGGGCGGAGGCGCGGATCGGCAGCAGATGCGCCACCATGGCCGCAGTGTTCTCCCCGGCCGGCACCGGGATCGAGCGCACCGGCCCGGTGTGCAGCCCGGCTTCCGCCGCCGCCAAGGCCGCCGTCAGCAACTCGTCGGCGCGGGGGTTGGCGAGCGCCAGTCGAGTCGGGCGCGACTGCACAGTCGAGGGTGTGAGGGCATCCAGCATGCCATTGGTGGCGATGGCCGCACCGCGTGGTCCGAGCACGGCTGCGGGTATCCCGACCATCTCGAGGGCCGCCACCGCGCCCTGCGCCCGCTCGAACGCGATCCGAGCCGACATCAGCGCGGCGCGCGCCAAGTGCGGCCGCAGCAGGTCGAGCCGCTCCACCACCTCGCGCTCCACCGGGCCATCCTCAAGCCGGCGCTCACCGTGGAAGATCAGCAGGTCGCCGGTCGGCACCTTGATGCCGGTTGCCACGCCCCAGCCAAAGCCCCGCGGGACGAAGAACTCCTGTCGGATCGGATCGGCTTCCCACTCCTCGCGGGTGAACACGTCGAGGTCGGTGACAAACCCGGGATGATCATAGGCAAGCAGGCGCGCCGTGCGGTCGTCGTGACCGGGGTACCCGCCTTCAAAGTAGCCCCGCGACATGTCCTGCAGACCAGGCGATGCGGTCCAGTGTGCGGTTTCGCCGCGCACCGCGAACAACACCGTGCCCTCAACCCTGCCGAGGCTGCCGAGCGCTTCGAGCACGCTCGGCCAGAGGTCGGGGACAGCCCCGGCCTCATAGATCCTGTCGACTAAGTCGTCGTCCTCCATCAGGAGCTTCCCCAAGCGCGTACTGAATGAGTGACGTAACTCACAGCCCAATGCATTAGTTCAAATGCATCATGCGTAGGCAAGACGTTACCGGTAACAATTGAAGTGCGCCAAGGTGGCCCTGGGCGCTTCATCTCGATTTCGGGTCTTCGGATGGTCGTTGGCCGGTAGCACAGCTACCGGCCAACTTCGTTATTCGGCGTCCGCGACCTTGTCGGCGTAACCGGTTACCCGCGCCGCGAGCGAGGCTTCCATGAAGTCGTCGAGGTCGCCATCGAGCACCGCCGAGGTGTTCGAGGTTTCGTGGCCGGTGCGCAGGTCCTTCACCATCTGGTAGGGCTGCAGCACATAGCTGCGGATCTGGTGGCCCCAACCAACGTCGGTCTTGGCTGCCGATTCCGCGTTCGCCGCTTCCTCTCGCTTCTGCAGTTCGGCCTCGTAGAGCCGCGCTTTCAGCATCGCCATGGCGGTCGCCCGGTTCTTGTGCTGGCTGCGTTCCTGCTGGCAGGCGACGATGATCCCCGACGGAACGTGCGTGATGCGGATCGCCGAGTCGGTGGTGTTGACGTGCTGGCCACCGGCACCGGACGAACGATAGGTATCGACCTTCAGGTCGCTCTCGTTGATCTCGATATTGATGGTGTCGTCGACCACCGGGTAAACCCAGGCGCTGGAGAAGCTGGTGTGCCGGCGTGCCGCGCTGTCATAGGGCGAGATACGCACCAGGCGATGCACGCCGCTCTCGGTCTTCAGCCAGCCATAGGCATTGTGCCCGGTGACCTTGATGGTCGCCGACTTGATCCCGGCTTCTTCGCCGTCGTGGATCTCCATCGTCTCGACCTTGAACTTCCGCCGCTCCGCCCAGCGCGTGTACATGCGCAGCAGGATGTTGGCCCAGTCCTGGCTCTCGGTGCCGCCGGCGCCCGAGTGGATCTCGAGATAGCAGTCGTTGCCGTCCGCCTCGCCGGAGAGCAGCGTCTCGACCTGCGCCGAACGGGCTTCCTTCAGCGTTTCGTGCAGGGCCTGCTCGGCCTCTTTGACCACATCGGCGTCATTCTCGGCCTCGCCCATCTCGATGAGCTCGGTATTGTCGCGAATGGACGCCTCGAACGCCTTCACGGCCTTCACCTGCACGTCCAGTTCGTCACGCTGCTGCATGATCGGCCGGGCCTTCTCGGGGTCGGCCCAGAAATTGGGATGCTCGGTCCGAGCCGTCAGGTCGTCGAGGCGGGCTTCAGCTGTATCCCAGTCAAAGATGCCTCCTCAGCAGGCTTACGACCTGCTCGATTTCAGCAATGACCTTGGTGATTTCGGCGCGCATTTCTATCCTCAAATCCGTTGCCGCTCATGTAGTTGAGACGAAGGGCTCAATCAACCCGTTCTTCCCCGCGTCACCTGTGCATGCTAGGCAGCGGGCTTGGTAGCGAGGGGCCGGCCGTGACGGAACGCATCGAAGGGGTAAGCTTCGTATCGAGCGGCACGCCGGAAGCGGATCGCGCTGCCGACCTGCTGCGCCAGCGTTACGGCGACAGCGGCTTCGACAACGCCACCACCGTGGTGGCGCTGGGCGGCGACGGGCTGATGCTGCAGACGCTGCACCGCAAGATGGGCAAGCACGTGCCGGTCTACGGCATGAACTTCGGCTCGGTCGGCTTCCTGATGAACGAGTTCTCTGCCGACGACCTGTCCGCCCGCCTCGCCGCCGCCAAGCCCACCCACATCTACCCGCTCGAGATGAACGTTCGGCTGGCCGATGGCTCCGAGCACCGGGCATTGGCGCTCAATGAAGTCTCGCTGTTCCGCATGACCTACCAGGCGGTGAAGATCGAAATCCTGGTCGATGGCCAGCCACGGCTGGAAGAGCTGATCTGCGACGGCGTGCTGTTGGCAACGCCGGCCGGCTCCACGGCCTACAACCTCTCGGCCCACGGCCCGATCCTGCCGATCGACTCGCCATTGCTGGCGTTGACGCCGATCTCGCCATTCCGCCCGCGCCGCTGGCGTGGCGCCATCCTCAACAATCGCGCCGTCGTCACCTTCCGGACCCGCGAGGCCGAGAAGCGGCCGGTCAGCGCGGTGGCCGACAATGTCGAGTTTCAGCGCGTCATCGAGGTGACGGTGCGTGAAAACCGAAGCCAGAGGGTGACGCTGCTTTTCAACCCGGGGACCGGGCTCGACGAGCGCGTGTTGTCGGAACAGTTCCGCTACTAGCCTGGTGCTGTCGGGCTACGCGGCTGGCAGCGCGAGCCGTTCCTCGGCCTCGAGTTGCGGCAGGGCCATCTCCGATTGCGTCATTCCGGCAAAGGCCGACATCACGCCACGTGCAGCGCGGCGTGCCAGAATGACGTTCTGTTCGCTCAGATAGGCGAAGGCCTCTTCGAGTTCGGGCGGGATCACTCCATCATGCTCGACGATCAGTTCCTCGGTCAGCGCCGTCACCACGAAGTGACGCGCCGCGAGATCATCGGCGAGGTCCGCCGCGCGGGCGTGAAAGATCAGCCGCGCCAGCATGTTGCGCACCGGCTCGCCGAGGCCGCAACGCGCGAACAGGGCGTTGAGCGCCGACCGGCTGCCATGTTCCAGCAGCGTGAATACCTTGTCGCGCGGGGTCTCGGACAACTGGACCACGCAATCGGCGAAGAACAGCACGTGTCCCTGGACGATCGCGTGCAGCATCACCCGGGTCGAGACGAACTCCGCTTCGACCAGTTCGGCAGCGTAGGGCGCCCTGCCCGCTGCTGCTTCCTGCTCGCCGATAGCGGTCAGCGCCGTGTCGGTCGCGTCGCGCAACAGGCGCTCCAGCCGATGCGGAGCCACCGCACCGCTGACCATCCGCGTCCCGCGCAGCGCCGCAGCCACGGCCTGCACGAGGATCAGCCGGGCATCGGCAGGCAGGTCGTCGCGCGCCAGCAGCAAGCCGCGCAGTTCGGCATCAGCAACCCCGTCCCGGTCAGCCACCTGCCGCAGCATTGCAGGTGAGAACGGCACATCGGGCCGATCCAGCAACTTGACCAGCAGCGGCCGTCCACCCCGCGCGACCAGCGCCTCGGCGACTCGCTGGCTCAGCCGCTCACGCGTCGCCGTCGCCATCAACATCGCTTCGTCGCAGCCGCGGATCTGCGCCATCAGGTCGGCATCGACCAGCGCAGGCGAATACTGCACCACGGCACGTGCAATCACCGGGCTATCATGCAGCAAGGCCAGGAGAATGGGCCGCGGCGCTTCCACGGCATGCAGCAACCCATAGGCCAGCGCGCCGCGCACGCGCACCGAGGGATCGTCAAGAAAACCGATCAGCGCCGCGTAGAGCGCCGCATGCTCATCAGCCGGACCATAGTGGTTGAGATAGGCCATGGCAGCGAGGTGGGCCGCCTGCCCCCGCTCCTCACTGTCACGCGATTGGCTCAGCGCGACGAAATCCTGGTACGCAACCATCAAGCTCTCCGATAGACGAAGACGCTAACGGGGAAGGCTTAAGGAACGGTTCACCATAATTTCGGGGGTTTCGGCAGCGTGCCGTCCTGGCCGTAAAGCTGCGTGAACAGCGCGCTTCCCTGCGCTTCCGCGGCGGGACTCATCAGCGTGCGGCCCTGCACCTCGCCCTCGCTCGAGAACAGCGAAGTGAACGACATATCGTCCGGCGAGAATCGCGATGGCACCGGCGCCGAGTCCCACTTGCCAGCCGGCGCCGACGGGTCGACCGCCAGTTGCTGGGTGGCAAAGCGCGGATCGACGGCACCATCGTGCTTGTCGACCAGCGCGCGGTACACTTCGCGGATCGTCCGCGCCTCGCCGCCTTCGTAAAAGATTGCCCGGTTGGCCTTGGCCTGCTTGGGGAACAGCTTGGCGGCGATCTGGTCTGGATCCTTTAGGCCGGCGTTGAACAGCTTCTCAGCCCCCTGGGCGCCGAGGAAATGCGCGATGTAGAGTTCGCCCGGGCTCGGCATGCGGCCGAACTTCTCGAACAGGTAGGCACCATTGCTGCGGGTGAAGGCCGCCGCCATGTCCGAGGCGATTTGCGGATCCTCACGCAGTTTGAGAACTTCCTGCCGGAGCGCCTTGTCGGCGATGTAATAATCGCCGTCCGAATCGACCTTGATGGCGCTCGCATACTGGCCGTAGCCGAGGCGCGGCCCCTCCTCCTTCATCACCTGCAGCCAGGTGCTGTCGAGGAACTGGAACAGCCCGGTCGCGCTCGACGTCCGGGCCTTGGCTTCGGGGTTGAGGCTGCTTTCGCGGATTGCGGTGCGCAACAGGTAGTCGAAATCGACGTCGCTCTTCGCCCCTGCCGTGTCCATGGCATAGGCAAGCGGTTGCGGCACCGATATCGGCTTCACGCCCATCGACTCGAAGGGTCCGTTGCTAACGTTCGATTAACCAATCACTCGTGACTGGTTAACGAATGGTTAGCCCTGCCACTTCGTCACCACTTCGTCGAGGTTTGGCCGGTCACGGTCCTCGATCACGGTGGTCGGCGTGCCGATATGGATGAAACCGACGAAGCGCTCGCCGCCGCGCGCGCCCAGCATAGCCTGCGCCTCGGTATCGAAACCGTACCAGCGGTTGGTCCAGCTCGCGGCAAAGCCCATGGCGAAAGCGGCGTGCGAGAGGTTGAAGCAGACATTGCCGGCCGACAGCAACTGCTCCATTTCCGGCGCCTTCGGATTGGGCTTGGGCGACAGCAGCACACCGATGGTCACCGGCGCCGGCAGGAACTGCCGCCGCTCGATATCGAGCCCGGCCTCATCGAGCTCCGGACGCTTGCGCTTGGCGATCTCGGCGAGCTTCTCGCCGGCTTTGAGGCGGTCGTCACCCTCGATCAGAATCAGGCGCCACGGCACGAATTTGCCGTGATCGGGTACGCGCGTACCGATAACAAGGATTTCCCTGAGCTCGTCCGGCGTCGGACCGGGATCCTTGAGGAAGCCGATACCGACGGAACGGCGGGTCTTGAGATAGTCGCGCACTGCGGCGTTGATGGGCATGGTCTGGTCCTTGCGAGCGTCCGGTCCTTATGACACAGCTTTTCCCTAATCCAAGCGTAGGCACGCGAGGCATATTGAAGCGAGGCGCTGCGGGGCGCCGTCTGCGGGGTCTTAGGGTGAAGCTCAGGTACTGGATCGGCATTCTCGGGATCGCGGCGATGCTCGCGCCGATGCTGGCCATCGCCGAAGACCCGCCGGTTCCCCTGCCCCGCCGTGCCGACCGCATGCCGCAGGGCATCGAACAGGCGGCCGCGGCGCCGGCAGCCGAAGTTGCGAGTCCCGAGGCGGCTGCGCCGGCTGCCATCGATCCGGGGCCCGCCGCAGCTGCGGCCGAAGCCGTTGCCGTCAACACCACACCGCAGCCCGTGACGCTGATGGCCAAGATCACCGAGGACGGCAACTCGCTGCCCGACGGCGTGACCTGGCGCGTGTTCGAGACCCGAACCGACGCCGCCGGCGACCTGGTGCTGGCGCAGAAATCCGACGACGCCACGGCGCACCTCGAACTGCCGCCCGGCAGCTATGTCGTACATGTCGCCTATGGCCGTGCCCAGACCACCGACACGCTTACTGTTGCCGAAGGGCAGAACTCCAAGTCGCTGATCCTCGATGCCGGCGCCATGCGCCTCAATGCGGCGGTGACCGGCGACGTCGCGATCCCGATCAACCTCTTGCGCTTCGACATCTACACCAGCGGCAGCAGCGAGGCCGATCGCACGCTGGTGGCGCAGAATCTCAGCCCCAACGACATCGTCACCCTCAACGCCGGCACCTACCACATCGTGTCGTATTTCGGTGACGTGAACGCCGTGGTGCGCGCCGACCTGCGGGTCGAGCCCGGCCAGCTGACCGACGCTACGCTCTACCATCGCGCGGCGCAGATCTCGTTCAAGCTGGTCAGCGAGGCCGGCGGCGAGGCGATCGCCGATATCGACTGGACCGTGAAGACCGCCGACGGGCAAACCGTGTTCTCGAACATCGGCGCTTTCCCCTCGACCGTTCTGGGCGAGGGCGACTACCTCGTCTTCGCCAAGCGCGGCGACCAGGTGTACAATCGCGAGTTCCAGGTCCAGCCCGGTGCGGCCAAGGAGATCGAGGTTCTCACTACGGTCTACTGACCGCCCCAAACAATTTTCGTCGCCTGTGTCGATCTGCCGAGGGCTCGTTCGTCGTGTCATCGAAGCTGGATGAATTGCGCCATGTCGAGCGCGACATCAGCGCACCAGGAGAACCGAAGATGCGCTTCATGATCATCGTCAAAGCCACCGCCGACAGCGAAGCCGGCATCATGCCGCCACCCGAGGCCTTCGAGGCGATGGGCCGTTTCAACGAAGCGCTCATCAATGCCGGCATCCTGCTGGCCGCCGAGGGCCTGCACCCTTCGCGCCAGGGCGCCCGCGTCACCTCGGAAGGCGGCACGCTGGTGGTCAGGGACGGTCCCTTCGCAGAGACCAAGGAGCTGATCGCCGGGTTCTGGGTCATCAGCGTCAAATCACGTGAAGAGGCCGTCGAATGGGTCAAGCGAATCCCGTTCGAGGACGGTGAGACCATCGAACTCCGCCGCGTCTTCGAGGCAGCCGATTTCGCCGAGATCGTGCCGCAGGAAGCGGTCGCCAAGGAACAGGCCTGGCGCGATGCCAACCAGAAGCCCATCACCAACTGACAACAATACGAGGACACAGACATGAAGTTCATGGTCATTCGCAGGGCGGACGCCGAAACCGAGGCCGGAGTCATGCCGGGAGCCGACCTCATCGCCGAAATGACGCAGTTCCACGAGGATGCCGCCAAGGCCGGCATCGTTATCGACGGCTCCGGCCTGATGCCGACCTCGCGCGGCGCCAAGGTGAAGTTCAACAACGGCCGGCCCACGGTGATCGATGGTCCCTTCGCCGAGGCCAAGGAGCTGATTGCCGGCTACACCCTGATCGAGGTCCCCTCGCGCGAGGCGGCGATCGAATGGGTCAAGAACTGGCCCAGGCGTGATGGTCACGGCAATGTCGAGATCGAGATTCGCCAGCTCTTCACCGCCGAGGATTTCGGCGACGCCTATACCGAAGCCATGGCCAGCCGGGCCGCTTCCGGCAACACACCGCGCCGACCCGAGTAGCGCTTTGCCGTGTCCGGGATCAGCACCTTGCTCCGGCGGATCGGATTTGGTCTGATCCGCCGCCATGACCGAAAGAGAAACCCATCGCGCCATCGAGGCGGTGTTCCGCATCGAGCAGGCCAAGCTGATCGCTGGCCTGACCCGAATCGTCCGCGATGTCGGCCTCGCCGAGGAACTGGCGCAGGATTCCTTGATCGTCGCGCTCAACCACTGGCCGGACAGCGGCGTCCCCCGCAACCCGGGCGCCTGGCTGATGCAGACCGCTAAGCGCCGCGCCATCGACTATTTCCGGCGCAACAAGATGGCGGCGCGCAAGCTCGATGAGCTCGGCTACGACCTGCGCGAGATCGAATCCACCGCGCCGGACCTCGATACCCCACTCGATGACGATGTCGGCGACGACCTGCTGAAGCTGATCTTCACCTCCTGCCACCCGGTGTTGTCGCCCGAGGCGCGTGTCGCGCTGACCCTGCGCCTGCTCGGCGGCCTCACCACCGACGAGATCGCCCGCGCCTTTCTCGCTGCCGAGCCGACCATCGCCCAGCGCATCGTCCGTGCCAAGAAGAGCCTTGCTGAGGCCGGCATGCCCTTCGAGGTGCCACGTGCCGAGGAGCGCGCCGGCCGCATGGCCTCGGTACTCGAGGTGCTCTACCTGATTTTCAATGAGGGCTACTCGGCCACGGCCGGCGATGACTGGACCCGCCCTCAGCTCTGCGAGGAGGCAATGCGGCTCGGCCGCATCCTTGCCGGCCTCGCCCCCGACGACGCAGAAGTCCACGGCCTTGTGGCGCTGATGGAAATCCAGGCCTCGCGGCTCCGCGCCAGGACCGGGGCGAACGGCGAGCCGATCCTGCTGCTCGAGCAGAACCGCGCCCTCTGGGACCAGATGCTGATCCGCCGCGGCCTCACCGCGCTCGACCGGGCCGAGAGCCTCGTCGGCGCCGGTCCGTACGTGCTGCAGGCCGCCATTGCCGCCTGCCATGCGCGCGCCCGCAAGGCCGAGGACACCGACTGGCGGCGTATCGCGGCGCTCTACGACATGCTCGCCGAGATGACGCCGAGCCCGGTGATCGAGCTCAACCGCGCCGTCGCCCACGCCATGGCCTTCGGCCCGGCCTCGGGCCTCGCCATCCTCGATACCATTGCCGACGATCCGGCGCTCCGGAGCTATCACCTGCTGCCCAGCGTCCGGGGTGACTTCCTCGTGAAGCTGGGTCGGCTGGCAGAGGCACGGGCAGAGTTCGAACGCGCCGCCGACCTCACCCGCAACGAGCGCGAGCGCATCCTGCTGCTCGACCGCGCGGCGGCCTGTCAGCCAGCCGCCTGAGGGGCTGCTGCTGCAAATATCTGCACTGCGCGAATTGTTCTGAAGCAGAACGCTGTTCCGCTATCTCCGTTACATTTCACAGTGCTATAGAGCGAGAGCTTGCAGCAGAAGCACATACAGTATGGCTCAACCCGACCGCCGCCTGGTCCCGATCGTATCGCTGGACATCGTGGGATATTCCCGCCTTGTCGAGCGCAGTGAACGTCAAACCCTGCGCCTCGTGCAGCGGGTTTACGATCGGCTGATCTCGCGCACCATCGGGGCGGCCGGCGGCAAGGTGTTCAAGACCATGGGCGATGGCCTGTTGGCCGAGTTCAACAGCGTCGTCGCCGCCGTGCAATGGACGGCCGACCTGCAGCGCCAGATCCATGAGCGCAAGATCCACGCCCCCGGTGGCGAGATGTTCCAGGTGCGCGCCGGCATTGTGCTCGCCGACGTGCTGGTGGCCGGCAACGACCTCTATGGCTCCGGCATCAACCTGGCGGTGCGGGTGCAGAGCCATTCCCCTGCTGGCGGCATGTGCATCACCAAGTGGATGTACCAGTACCTCGATGGCACCATCGAGCTGCCGTTCGTCGACATGGGACCGACCGAGCTCAAGAATATCTCAAAGACCGTCCGCATCTATGCCTGGCACCCTGCCGGGCTGGTCCGTCCGCAACAGCCCGAGTCGCCACCGCCCCCGCCACCGAGCAACCGCCCCTCGGTCGTAGTGCTGCCGTTCGACAACCTCTCGGGCGAAGCCGACCAGAGCTATTTTGCCGATGCGGTGGTCGAGGAGATCACCGCGACGCTCAGTCGGGTGAAGGATTTCTTCGTCATCGCCCGCAACTCGGCCTTCACCTACAAGGGTCGTGCCGGCATCGATATCCGCCAGATCGGACGCGATCTGGGCGTGCGCTATGTGGTCGAGGGCTCGGTGCGCCGGGTCGGAGAACGGGTCCGCATCACCGCGCAGCTGGTCGAGACCGAGGCCGGCAGCCACATCTGGTCCAACAAGGTGGATGGTGCCGTCGCCGACCTGTTCGACCTGCAGGATCGCATGGCGGCGGAAGTGGCAAGCGCTATCCAGCCCTCCATCCGTCGCGCCGAAGTGGAACGCGCCCGCAAGAAGCGCCCGGAGACGCTGGCGTCCTACGACCTCGTGATGCGCTCCCTGCCCCATCTGTGGTCGCACAGCCCCGAGGACAATCGTGAGGCGATTGCGCTGCTGACCCGGGCCCTGACACTCGAGCCGCACTATGGCCTCGCTGCAGCTTTGGCCGCCTGGGCGCACGGCCAGCAGGTTGCCTACAATTGGACCACCGATTTCGCCGCCGAGCGCCGCACTGCCGCGGCGTTGGTGGAAACGGCCTCGCAACACGTCGCCGACGATCCGACCGCTCTCACCGCGCTTGCTTCGGCCATGATGATGCTCGGCGGCGACGTGCGGCAAGCAGCGACCTTCGCCGATCGGGCGCTGGAGCTCGACCCGAACCACGCCTGGGCCTGGATGCGCCGCGGTTGGGGCCACGTCTATCTCGGTACTCCCGACGAAGGTCTCGCCGCGTTCGAGCGCGCGGCGCGGCTCTCGCCCATGGATCCGTTTGCTTTCAACGTGCATCTGGGCATGGGGCTCGCCAGTTTCGCCGCCGGTCGGCCGCAACAGGCCATCGCCTGGGCGCAGCGCGCCATGTCAGAGCGCCCCGGCCTCACCTGGCCGCATCGCGATCTCTCGGTGTACTACGCTCACCACGGGGATCTCGCGGCTGCCCGCGATGCGTTGGAGCGTTTCCAGCGGGCTCATCCGGATGTCAGCATCGCTTCGATCGGAGACGGGCTGCGCTTCATGTATCCGTCATTGCTGGCGCGCTACCTGCAAGGCCTGCAACTGGCCGGATTGCAATAGGCAACTCGCGCCGTAACTTTATCCATTCCGTAAGTGTTTCACCAACACCGCATCGGCATTGTCACGCCCGGGCCTGGGGGTTTGAGTTTGGATATCCGTCTCGAGAAGCGGCTTTCGCCGCGCCGCAACACCATGATCGAGGCGACGATCGTCTTCGATGGCGGGCGGACGCGCATCCGCTGCATCATCCGCAACCTATCCGAGACCGGTGCCAAGCTCGAGGTCGCCTCCGTCACCCGCATTCCCCGCACCTTCGACCTGCTGGTCGACAAGGTTCGCCCGCAAGCCTGTGTGGTCGTCTGGCGCGCCGTGAAGGAACTCGGCGTGCAGTTCCGCGACCCGGCCATCCGCTGAACCCCGCCTGAACCGCGGGTTCGGAATCCGTTCAAAGCTCGCCTCCTATCAGACCGGCCATCGAAGCGGACGACACGTTCCGCCTCGCATTCCACCCTCGCGTGGAAATGACCGTCTAACAGGAGAATTGAATGCAGAAGACTATTGCGCTGGCCCTGCTGGCCGCGTCCATTGTTGCCTTCCCGGTCGCCACCCCGTCGTTCGCTTTCGACGTCAGCAAGAGCACGCTGTGCGGTCCCGACGCCCCGGAAGGCTACAAGCGTCCGGGCGGCTTTTGCGACACCATCCAGCGGAACAAGTCGCTGCTCGAGGGTAACAGCATCGAGAGCAACGGCGTCGAGTGCGATGTCTACCTGCCGGCCAGCTATGTCCAGGGCGTTTCGCAGGCGCCGCTGCTGGTCACGGTGTACTGCGAGGAAGAGGACAGCCCCGTCATCGACCTCTGAGGTGGCATGGGAGCGGCCCGTCGGCCGCTCCTTTCGTTTCGTGACTATTCAAATGCCGTTCATCTGCCCTATCTTAGTTGTGGCAGCACGTTTCGGACACGTCCCTTGGGGGGACTTACCATGTCGAGGCATGCATTCTTCATCGCCGGTGATCGCGTCGTTCATGTCGCCAATCCCTGCGGTGCCGGTTTTCAGTATCAGGCGCAGTCGCACACGCTGCCGCCGCAGGTTCAGGTGGGCCCACACCAGCACGAGGCGGCCGAAACCGTACTCGTAGTCCAGGCGGGCATGCTCGAACTGATGGTCAATGGCGCCGCCGGCTATGTCGCCGCCGGATCATTCGTCCGTATCCCGGCCAAGGCCTGGTTTGCCTATCGCAGCGTGGGGGACGAGGCGGCCCACCTGCTCTGCCGCACCGCGCCGCCCCAATCGGCTCGCGACGGCTGCAAGATCACCATCCAGATCGCAGCCGCCTGAGCAGGCTGCGCGAGATGTGAAAGGGGCCGCATCACTGCGGCCCCTTTCGTATCTTATGCAGCCTGCTGCTTCAGGTCGGGCGGCACGGCTTCCGCCATCAGTTCGACGATCGCATCGGTCGCAGCGATCACCTTCTGGCCCTCGGTCCCGAGGCGACGGACGGACACGGTCCCTTCCTCGGCCTCGCGCTTGCCGACCACGAACATCAGCGGCACCTTCTGTACCGAGTGCTCGCGCACCTTGTAGTTGATCTTCTCGTTGCGCGCGTCGAGCTCCGCCCTGATGCCGCCTGCCCTCAGCCGATCCACCAGCTTCTGCGCATAGTCATCGGCTTCCGACACAATGGTCGCGACGACCACCTGGGTCGGCGCCAGCCACATCGGCATCTTGCCGGCATAGTGCTCGATCATCATGCCGATGAAGCGCTCGAGCGAGCCAAGGATCGCGCGGTGCAGCATAACCGCATACTTCTTCGTACCATCCTCGGCCACGTACATCGCGCCGAGCCGCTCGGGCAGCACGTAGTCGAGTTGCAGCGTTCCCACCTGCCAGGAGCGTCCGATGGCGTCCTTCAGGTGGAACTCGAGCTTGGGCGCATAGAAGGCGCCCTCCCCCTCGGCGATGACGAAGTCGTAGCCGGTAGCCTTGAGCGCATCGCCCAACGCCTTCTCGGCCGCATCCCAGCGCTCGATGGTGCCGCCGAACTTCTCCGGCCGGGTCGCCAGCTTGATGACGACGTTCTCGAAGCCCATGTGCTCGTACACCGAGTACAACAGGTGGACGAAACGCTCGGTCTCGGCCTGGATCTGCTCTTCGGTGCAGAAGATGTGGGCGTCGTCCTGCGTCATCTGCCGCACGCGCAACAGCCCGTGCAGTGCGCCATGGGCTTCGTTGCGGTGGCAGCAGCCGAACTCCGCCATGCGGATCGGCAGGTCGCGATAGCTCTTGATGCCCTGGTTGAAGATCTGGATATGGGCCGGGCAGTTCATCGGCTTCAACGCCATGAGTTCTGCCTTGCCCGACAGCACCGGCCCCGTCTCCTCGGTGCCGGGCACCTCGTCAGGCACCACGAACATGTTTTCGCGGTACTTGCCCCAGTGGCCGGAGGCCTCCCAGAACTTCGAGCTCATCAGCTGCGGGGTTTTCACCTCGTTGTAGCCGTTGGCGTTCACCCGCCGGCGGATATAGGCCTCCATCTGGTTGTAGAGGACATAGCCCTTGGGGTGCCAGAACACCGAACCCTGGGCTTCCTCCTGCAGATGGAACAGGTCGAGGTCCTTGCCGATGCGGCGGTGATCCCGCTTCTCGGCTTCCTCGATCATGTGCAGGTACTCGTCGAGCTCCTTCTGGCTGGCAAATGCCGTGCCGTAGATGCGCGACAGCACCGGATTGTTGCTGTCGCCGCGCCAATAGGCGCCCGCCACCTTGGTCAGCTTGAACGCCGTGCCGATATCCTTGGTCGAGCGCATGTGCGGACCGCGGCAGAGGTCGAACCACTGGCCCTGCTTGTAGATCTTGATCATCTGGTCGGCCGGGATGGCATCGACCAGTTCGACCTTGAAGTTCTCGCCCTTGGCGGCAAAGACGCGCTTGGTTTCGTCGCGCGTCCACACTTCCTTGGTGAAGGCGGCACCGCGCGCGACGATCTCGGCCATCTTCCTTTCGATAGCCGGGAAGTCGTCCTCGGAGAACGGCGTGTCGCGTTTGAAGTCGTAGTAGAAGCCGTTCTCGATCACCGGGCCGATGGTGACCTGCGTTTCCGGCCACAGCTCCTGCACCGCTTCGGCGAGCACGTGCGCCGAGTCGTGCCGGATCAGCCCGAGCCCGTCGGCGCTGTCGCGCATGACGAACTCGATCCTGCCGTCAGCTTCGAGCGGATCGGAAAGGTCGCTGAGGACCCCGTTCCACTTCATGGCGACCGTCTTCTTGGCGAGGCTTGGGGAGATGCCTTCGACCACGGTGGTCCCGGTGGTGCCACGCGCATAGTCGCGTACTGCACCGTCGGGGAACGTCACCTTGATCATTTTCATCTCCAATGGAAATTGCCGGCGGAAGTGCCGG
>Ga0209902_100800_pt1 | contig 24234 bp, 20 predicted proteins | sample FECB27metaG_FD_188304 | JGI IMG/M metagenome (GOLD analysis project Ga0209902, IMG submission 188304) | Cyanobacterial communities from the Joint Genome Institute, California, USA - FECB-27 (SPAdes) (version 2) | ecosystem: Environmental > Aquatic > Thermal springs > Hot (42-90C) > Microbial mats...
AAATAGTTGAACAGCGTCGGCGAGACGAAGAAGACGATCTGGTCGGAATAGGCCTCGCCCCGGTTCCACGTATAGTCGAACTCATAGTCGAAGCTGAACACGCCATAGTCGCCGGCGACGCGGATATCGACGCCCTCGTTGCGCGCGGCGCCCGGCCACTGATCCGGATCGGCGAGCGGGTTGCGCGCGACGCCGTTGATCGCCCGATAGAAGTAGTTGCCCTTGACCTTCAGCCCGGTGTTGCCGAGCTCGCCCGAGTTCAGCGTCACGCGCGCCATGCGCTCGCCATCGCTGCCGAGCCCCACCGAAACCAGGCCGTTGGTGTCGCTGGTCGGCAGCGGCGTGTAGATGCTGACGGCGCCGCCCGTCGTGTTGCGGCCGAACAGGGTGCCCTGCGGCCCGCGCAGCACTTCGACCCGCTCGATATCGCCCAGCTCGGACAGGCTGGCCGAGGTGCGCGCGCGCAGCACGCCGTTGATATACATGGCGTTGGCCGCATCGAGATAAGGGCTCGGATCGCTCTGGCCGATGCCGCGAATATAGATGTTGGATCCCGAAGAGGCGCCGACCGCGGGCGCGACGACAAGGTTCGGCGCGAGCGCGTTGAGCGCGAAGATGCTGGTCGGGCGCAGTTCGTCCAGCCGTTCGGAGGAGAAGGCAGTGACCGCGACGGGCGCAGTCTGCAAATTCTCCTCGCGGCGGCGGGCGGTGACGACGATGTCCTCCAGGCCGGTATCGGCCGAGGACTCCGCCTGTGCCGGCGCGGCCGCATCCTGCGGAGACGGGCCGCCCTGCGCGAACGCCGCGACCGGCGTTGCATATCCGACGACCGCCAGCGCGGTGGCGGCGAGAAAACGATATTTGCCGAACATCTGGCTCTTCACTGAACCCCTCCCTCTCCTGCCGCGTCGCCGATCTTTTTGTGCGTCGCGCGGCTTGTTTGACGACGGCCGATGACCGCCCCTGTTAATCCGTCCTGTGGCTTCCCTTCGCCAAGCCACGATTGCTCGCGCTCCGGGCTCCAAATTGTTGCTCGGTTCCGGTCGCATCCCGGATCGCATCGACCATGCGCCCGATGCGCGCCTCGAAGGCGACCCGGAAAGCCGGATGGGTGAAGATCCAGTCCCGGCCCGCATCCGCCCCGTCATGCGCGATACGCGCCGCATCGTCCGGCAGCATATATCCCGACGGCGGCTCCGCCCCTTCGACCCGGTTCCCGGTCATCGGCGTCGCCACCGCCCCCGGGCAGAGCAGCGACACGCCGATATGGGGTGCCCGATCGGCCAGATCCTCCCTTAAGGCATCGGCCAACCCCCAAAGCGCATGCTTGGACGCGCAATAAGCGGCCATGCGCGGATAGGCCAATAGCGATGCCTGCGAGCCTGTGATGACGATCCGCGATCGCTGTCCGGCTGCGATCATCCCCGGCAGGAACGCCTGAACGCAGTTCAGCGTGCCGGTCAGATTGACATCGATCATCAGGCCGATCTCGGCGATGGGCTGGTCGACAAGCGATCCAGGACGCAGGATCCCGGCATTGGCGAAGAGCCGGGCGACCGGTGCGCGCGCGCCCAGCAGGGTCGCGAGATCGTCCACCGCGCCGCGATCGCGAATGTCCAGGACATGCGCGGTCACCGCCGCGCCCCGACCGGCCACACGGTCGCGCGTGACCTCCAGGCCGGCCGCGTCCCTGTCGCAGATCGCGACCGCCATGCCCCGCGCGGCGGCTTCGATCGCGAGCGCACGGCCAATCCCGCCCGCCGCCCCGGTGATCACGGTCAGGCCGGCGGTCACGACGCACCTCCCGCCGGTGCGGCCCGGCTGTCCCGCTCGACCACCTGCAGGTGGGCGCCCAGAAAGGCCATGCACAGATCGGCCTTGGCGACCGCGCCGCTCATGCCGAGAAAGCCGTGCATGACGCCATCATAACGGCGCAGAGTCGATCCCGGCAGTTCCAGGACACAGCGATTGCCAAATGCCTCGCCCTCGTCGCGTAGCGGATCGTATTCGGCGGTGACGACGGTCGCGGCGGGCAACCCCGCAAGCGATTCCGCCAGCGCGGGCGCGGCGAGCGGCGATGCCCCATGCGCGGGATCGCCCAGATATTGCCGCCAATACCATCGCATCGCATCAGCGGTGAGCAGGCATCCTTCGGCGCATTCGCCATAGGATGGCGTGTCGCCCGTCGGATCGAGCGGCGGATAGATCAGTATCTGATGGAGCAGCGCCGGGCCGCCGCGGTCGCGGGCGAGCAGCGCCACGCCGGCGGCCAGATTGCCCCCCGAGCTGTCGCCCGCGACCGCGAGGCGCGAGGCGTCGAGGCCCAGCCCGCTGGCATTCTCCGCCGCCCAGCATGTCGCGGCGTAGCAATCCTCCAGGGGTCCTGGAAAAGCGGCTTCGGGCGCGCGCCGATAGTCGATCGACAGCACCGCCCAGCCCGACGCCCTGGCCAGGCGCCGGCATATCTCGTCATGCGAGTCGATGCTGCACACCACCCAGCCGCCGCCATGGAAGAACATCAGCACCGGCGGCGGGACGGCCGGGTCGAGCGCCGAAACATAGAGTCGCGCGCGCACCGGCAACGGCGCGATCGGCAGGGTGAACGTCTCGACCTGCGCCAGCGGCGTCGCATCGACCGGGCGCCGCCGCGCGTCCGACGCAGCGCGCACCGCAAGCGCATCGGTGGTCTCGTCGAAACGCTGTGCCGGCATCTCCGCGAGCGCGCGGAGCACGGCCTGGGCATCGGCATCCAGCGCCATCGCGATCAGGCCGGCTCGACCGTCAGACTGGCCTCGCGCGCGGCGCGCTCGGCCTTCAGCGCGGGGATCACATGTTCGCCGATATTGCGGATCGTCTCCATCGAGCGCGCATGCGGCACCGTGCCCATCTGCACCAGGAACAGGATTTCGTCCGCGCCCGCGTCGAACAGGCGGCGGACATAGGCCATGCAATCCTCCGTCGTGCCATAGGCATCCTCGACGACGGTGCTCGACTTGTAGTCGACCGCGCGGCCGGTGCTGATGCGTTCGGCGCTGATCGCCGCGCTGCGCTCCGCATAGCGCGCCATGACCGCCAGATTCTCCTCCGCGTCGAGGTCGTTGGTCTCGGGCGGCGGGCCGCCATTATACCAATGGCCCAGCGATTCGACGAAGAAGCGCTGACCGCGCAGGCCGACGCGCCGCGCGAGATCGCGATCATCCAGCACGATCGCCGGGCAAAGCGCCGCGAGATGCTCGGTTGGGCGAAAGCCGACCTGGTCGCGCAGGTCGCGATTGCGAAATGCTTCCCGATAGATCGCATTCTTGGCCGCGATATCGTCCGGACCGCCGAAGCCGAGGACCAGCGCGCCGATCCCGCGATTGCCCGCCGCCTCCAGCGTGTCGGGCCGGGTGCAGGCCATGTAGACCGGCGGATGCGGCTGCTGATAGGGCTTGGGATGGATCGGCCGGCGCGGGATCCGGATATGTTTCCCCTCATGTTCGACGAACGCCTCGGTCATGATCCGGGGGATGAGGTACATCGCCTCCTCGATCATCGGGGGCAGATCCTTCAGGTTGTAGCCGAAGGCCCCGGCCTCCTGCTGGGTGCCGCCTTTGCCCATGCCGAAATGCACGCGTCCGCCCGACAGGATGTCCAGCGTCGCGATCCGTTCCGCGACCTTGATCGGGTGGTTCATCGCCGGCGGCAGGCACACCACGCCATGCCCGATCCCGATACGGCGGGTCCTTCCCGCTAGGAAGGCAAGGAAGGTCTCGGGCGCGCTCATATGCGCATATTGCGGCAGCGCCGTGTGTTCGACCGCCCAGATCGTGTCGAAGCCGAGTTCCTCCGCGAGCAGGCATTGCTCCATGATGTCGTGGAACAGCCGGTATTCGGTCTCGGGCGAGGTATCGACCGTCTGGGCTTCGAAGATCAGCGAGAATTTCATGCACCGGCTCCTTGTGGAGCGCGCAATCTAGGCCCTGGTCGAGGGCGGACATCGTCCATTTGGACGATGGACCATCGCGATCATGTCGGCTGGAGCGCCGAACGGCTGCGCATCGCGTCGCCGCTGGCCGAAAGCGTCTCGTACAAGATCCGCCGTTTGGAGAGCGACTCGCGCCCGACTGACATCACCGCCAGCCAGTCGCTCTCTTCGGAGAAGCGCACGGCGCTCCAGGCAAAAACGGTGCAGTTCCGCGGCCATTACCGCGTCAACAGGCCAGACACTTGACCGCATCCGCAGCTAAGTCACAACGTCAGCCCTTGCGGAAACGGAACCGTCCATACATGGCAGGGGCCTCCATCCTTGGATAACAGCGTTCGAGCAATGGCCGGCACCCTTCCCATCCGCGACCTCATCGCTCGCTATGCGTTCGCTCGCGACAGCGGTGATGTGGAGGCTTTTGCCAGCATGTTCTGCGAAGAGGGCGTGCTGCGCACCAAACTTTGGGCGGTGAGCGGGCGGTCAGCGATCCGCGAGGCGCTGGCTAAGGCCGCAACGCGCGCGGTGCGCCATCATATCACCACATCGTTGATCGAGCCGACCGGACCGGATGCGGCAACGGGCACGACTTACTTCATGGCGATCTCCAACATCGGCCTCGATCATGCCGGGCGCTATTCGGACAGCTTCGTGCGACGCGACGGTGGCTGGCTGTTCCTGGAGCGTGTCGTCGAGATCGAATGGCAGGCGGAGAATTCGATCTGGCCACCGATGACCGAAGGGCCGTTCGGACCCGCCGCTAGCGCCTGATATAGCGGGCGAACGCTTCCGGATTTTCCGTCCTGTAGGTTTTTGGATCATAGCGCTTGAGCGCCGCGCTCATCGTCATCGCCCGCGCCACCGCCGGCCGTTCCGCGATCGTTGCGTGCCAGCGCGCGAACGACGGCCAGGCGGATGCCATCTCCTCGCCGCTGCGGTTACGCGCAATGTCCAGGTTGACCCAGGGCCATGCCGCGATGTCGGCGATGCTGTAGTCCGCACCGCCAAGATGGGACTCACCGGACAGCCGCGACTCCATCACCGAGAACAGGCGATCCACTTCCTTGCCGTATCGTGATCGGCTGTACGCATGTTCCTCCTCGGGCGCGTAGATCGAGAAATGGAATTTCTGGCCGAGCATCGGCCCGAGCGACGCCATCTGGAAGAACAGCCACTGATTGACCTGATACCGTCCCGTCGCGTCTTCCGGGATCAGCCGTCCGGTCTTATCCGCCAGATATTGCAGGATCGCGCCCGATTCCCACAGCACCATGTCGTCGCCGCCGGCGGTGTCGTCGATCAGCACCGGCACCTTATGGTTCGGATTGAGCGCGGTGAAAGCTGCGGAGAACTGCTCTCCCATCCAGACGTCGACGAACTCGAAATCGAAAGGTATTTCCAGCTCTTCCAGCGCGATGATGATCTTCTGGACGTTAGGGCTGCCCATTCCGTAAAGTTTCATGACCATCTCAGGCGCAGCCGATCAGGCCGCCGTCGAGTTGCAGTTCCGCGCCGGTAATGTAGGCACCCGCGCGACTGGAGAGGAAGATCACCGCGCCCGCGATGTCCTCCGGCGTGCCGAAGCGGCCGATCGGCACCAGACCCTTCGCATTCGCAGGATCGGCGCTCAGATGCGCACTCATCTTCGTTGGGAAGAAGCCGGGGAGCAGCGCGTTTACGCTGATGTTGCGGTCGATCAGGTCGCGAGCGAGCTGGCGGCTGAGCATGTGGATCGCGGCCTTGCTCGCGGCATAGCTGTACGCCTGCACCGTGGTGGTCGCCCGCCCCGCGATCGAGCCGATATTGACTACCCTTGCCGGATCGCCCGGCGCGCCAGCGGCGGTCAGTTGAGGCAGCAGCTGTTGCACCATCTTGAAGGGGGACTGGACATTGACCTCCATCACACTGGACCAGGCGTGATCAGGAAACTCGTCGATGGGCGCGCCCCAGGTCTTGCCGGCGTTATTGACCAGGATATGGAGCCTGTCCTCGGCGGCGGCGAAGCGTGCCGCGATGTCCTCGACGCCCGCAGCAGAGCCAGCCTCTCCAGGCAGCGCATGCGCGCCCATTTCGGCGGCGGCGGCCTCGCAGATGTCCGCCTTGCGCGAGGTGATGTAGACCTTGGCGCCGGCGGCGATCAGCCCCTCGGCGATCATGCGACCGAGGCCCTGCGCGCCGCCTGTGACGAGCGCGGTCTTGCCTTCGAGCGAGAAAAGGGCGGCGGGATCCATCATGGTCGTGTCCTTTCGGTCCATTGGCCGAGCGCCTCCCCCACGCTCAACGCGCGTGAGGGTGCGATCGAAGAGGGGGTAAGCGAGAAGCGCGGGGCGGGCGCGGGCTGGACGACGCCGCCGGACGCGGGATAGGTGGCGCGCGCCATATTGTGTGGATGCCTCTGCGCCTCTGCCCAATCCAGAACCGGCGTGACGCAGGCGTCGGTCCCCGCGAATTGTACTGCCCAGTCGTCGCGGTCGCGCGTGGCGAAGATCGCTGCGAACGCGGGGCCGGTGGCCGGATCGCCCTGACGATGGGTTTGCGGATCGAGATCCAGCCCCTTCAGCAGCGCGGCATAAAAGGCGGGCTCGATCGCGCCGACCGCGACGTAGCGGCCATCGGCGCAGGTGTAGCAGCGATAATAGGGCTGGCCTCCATCGAGCAGATTGGCTTCGCGCGCATCGCCCCAGCCGCCACTGTGGCGGAAGGCGTGGAACATCGCGCTCAATGCAGCGACGCCGTCGGTCATCGCGGCGTCGACCACCTGCCCCTGCCCGGTCGCGCGCGCCGAGAGCAGCGCGGCCAGCACGCCGGCGACCAGGAACATGGTGCCACCGGCATAGTCGCCGATCAGGTTGAGCGGCGGCGGGGGCGGTGCATCGGGCGATCCGATCGCGGCCAGCACGCCGGTGAGGGCCAGATAGTTGATGTCATGCCCCACATCGGCGGCGAGTGGCCCGCTCTGTCCCCAGCCGGTTATGCGGCCATAGACCAGCCCGGGATTGACCGCGTGACACTCCGCCGGCCCCAGCCCCAGCCGCTCCATTACGCCGGGACGAAGTCCCTCGATCGAGATGTCGGCGCGCGCGACCAGATCGAGCGCCTCCTGATGCTGGTGCTTCAGATCGAGCTCGACCTGGGTACGGCCGCGATAGAGAATGGCCGCGCCGACATCGTCATAGGGCGCCTCGGCGTGTCTGGGGCGGGTGATTTGCATCACCTCCGCGCCCATATCCGCCAGCAGCATGCCCGCCAGAGGCACAGGGCCGATCGCCTCGAACTCCACGATCCTCACGCCTGTGAGCACACCGCCGCGCCTTGCTTCAGCCAACCCTCGATCCTCTCCGCTTGACATGGTCACCACCATGATGGCAGTCGATTTCTACCAAACGGCGGTTTGAATCACAATCCTGTTCCGCCGCCCATGATGGAGATGCCTGGATGACCACCGCCTATGTCTACGATCATGCGCGGACGCCGCGCGGGCGCGGCCGGGTGGACGGATCGCTGCACGAGATCACTGCGGTCGAGCTGGCCGCCACGCCGTTGCGCGCACTGGCTGCGCGCAACGGGCTGGACACCGCACTGGTCGACGACGTCGTCTATGGCTGCGCGCAGCCGGTGGGCGAACAGGGCGGCAACATCGCCCGCGCGGCCGTTCTCGCTGCGGACTGGGACGAAAGCGTGGCCGGCCAGCAGGTCCACCGTTTCTGCGCCTCCGCGCTCGAGGCCGTGAACAACGCCGCCGCGCAGGTGATGACGGGCGCGGCCGATGCCGCGATCGGCGGCGGCGTCGAATGCATGTCGCGCACCTATATCGGCGCGGACACCGGCGCGTGGAGCGCCGATCCCTGGCGCGCCTATCACAGCCATTTCGCGCCGCAGGGCATCGGCGCCGACCTGATCGCGACCCTTGACGGCTTTTCGCGCGAGGATGTCGACGCCTATGCGCTGCTGAGCCAGCAGCGCGCCGCCAGATCGCAACAATCGGGTGCATTCGATCGCTCGGTCGTGCCCGTGCGCGACGTGATCGGCCAGGTGGTGCTCGATCGCGACGAATATCTTCGGCCCAACACCACGATGGAATCGCTCGCCGGACTGAAGCCCGCCTTCACCGGCCTGGGCGATGCCGGCTATGACACGATCGCGCTCCAGCGCTATCCGCAGGTGGAAGCCGTGGAGCATGTCCATACAGGCGGCAATTCCTCGGGCATCGTCGACTGCGCCGCCGCGGTGCTGGTCGGCAATGAGCGCTTCGGGCAGGCAGCCGGGCTGAAGCCGCGTGCACGGATCCGCGCCTTTACCAATATCGGCTCCGAACCCACGATCATGCTCACCGCGCCCGCCGACGTTTCGAACAAGCTGCTCAAACGCGCGGGCATGACCAAGGCGGATATCGACCTGTTCGAGATCAACGAGGCGTTCGCCAGCGTGGTGCTGCGCTTCGTCAAATATCTCGATCTCGATCCGGACACGGTCAATGTGGCGGGCGGCGCGATCGCGCTGGGCCATCCGCTCGGCGCCACCGGCGCGATGATCCTGGGCACCGTGCTCGACGAGCTCGAGCGCCGTGACCTCAACACCGCCCTCATCACCCTGTGCGCCGGTAACGGCCTGGGCACCGCCACCATCATCGAACGGGTCTGATCCATGACGCATTTCCTGAACGTCGCCATCGCGGACGGCATCGCCACCATCACGCTCGACGATCCCGATGCCGGCGTGAACACCGTATCCCCCGCCTGGCTGGACGAGATGACGGAGACCTTCACCGCGCTGAAGGCCGACGATGCGGTGACCGGCATCATCGTCACCTCCGCGAAACCGGGCTTCATGGCGGGCGCGGACCTGAAATATATCCTCGCCGAAGCCTCCACCATGACCGTCGAACAGGCTTTCGTGTTCGGCCGGCACGCATCGGCGATGCACCGGCTGGTCGAAACCTGCGGCAAGCCGGTGGTCGCGGCGATGACCGGCTTCGCGCTGGGCGGCGGCTATGAACTGGCGCTGGCCTGTACGCACCGCATCCTGGCGGACGACCCCAAGGCCGTGGTCGGCATGCCCGAGGTGACCGTTGGCCTGCTGCCCGGATCGGGCGGCACGCAGCGCCTGCCGCGCATGATCGGCGTGCAGAAGGCGGCGGAGGTGCTGCTGGAAGGCAAGCCCTATCCGCCCGCAAAGGCGCTCGCGCTCGGGCTGGTCGACCAGGTGGTCCCCGCCGCCGACGTGCTCGGTGCGGCGCGCGAGTGGCTCGCCACCAAACCGGATCCGGTGCGTCCATGGGACGTGAAGGGCTTCAGGATCGCGGAATCGGACGGGCTCCTCAAACAGAGCACCGCCGCCTTCTTCACCTTTGCCAGCGCCAAATTGCTGGCGAAGTTCGGCGATCGCTATCCGGCGCCGATCGCCATCCTCTCCTGCCTGTTCGAAGGCATCCAGGTGCCGCTGGATAAGGGGCTGCTCGTGGAGAGCCGCTATTTCGCGAAGCTGATCGCCGACCCCGTCTCGCGCAACATCATCCGCACCACCTTCGTGAACAAGGGTCTGGCGGAAAAGGGCGTGCGCCGGCCCGAAGGCGTCGCCAGATCGACCGTGACGAAGCTCGGCGTGCTGGGCGCGGGGATGATGGGCGCAGGGATCGCGCATGTCGCGGCCAAGGCGGGTATCGACGTCGTGCTGCTCGACAGCTCGATCGAGGCGGCGGAAAAGGGCAAGGCCTATTCCGCGAAGGTCATGGCCAAGGCGGTCGACCGCGGCACCGCGACGCAGGACAAGGCCGACGCGCTGCTCGCCCGCATCCGGCCGACCACCGACTATGCCGATCTCGCCGGGGCCGAACTGGTGATCGAGGCGGTGTTCGAGGATACCGCGATCAAGGCGGATGTGACCGCAAAGACGGAAGCCGTGATCGGCAAGGACGCGATCTTCGCCTCGAACACTTCCACCCTGCCCATCACCGGCCTCGCCACCGCCTTTGGACGGCCCGAGGACTTCATCGGCCTGCATTTCTTCTCGCCGGTCGACCGGATGGCGCTGGTCGAAGTGATCATGGGCGAGCGGACCAGCGACACGACGCTGGCGCGCGCGCTCGATTTCATCGCGCAGATCCGCAAGCTGCCGATCGTCGTCAACGACAGCCGGGGTTTCTACACCAGCCGCGTGTTCCAGACCTTCATCCATGAGGGGATGGAGCTGCTGCGCGAGGGCGTATCCCCCGCCCTGATCGAGAATGCCGCGAAGCAGGCGGGCATGCCCGTCGGCCCGCTAGCGGTGAGCGACGAGGTGACGCTGACCCTGCCGATGAAGATCGTGCGCCAGACCGAGAGCGAGGATCCCGCCTTCCGTCGCCCCACCTCGATGGAGGTGATGGAGAAGATGGTCGACGGGCTCGGCCGCCCCGGCCGTTCGGGCGGTGGCGGCTTCTACGACTATCCCGAAGGCGGCAAGAAGACGCTGTGGAAGGGACTTGCCGAGCATTTCCCGCCCGCCGCCGAACAGCCCGACGCGCAGGAAGTGAAGAACCGCATCCTCTATGTCCAGGCGCTGGAGACCGCGCGCTGCCTTGAAGAGAATGTGCTCACCCATGCCGCGGACGGCGATCTGGGCAGCGTGTTCGGCTGGGGCTTTCCGAGCTGGGCGGGCGGCACCCTCTCGCTGATCGAGACCGTGGGCGTGCCCGAGTTCGTCGCCGAATGCGACCGGCTGGCGCAGCGTTTCGGCCCGCGCTTCCTGCCCACCGCGCAGCTGCGCGAGATGGCGGCGGCCGGCAAGGGGTTCGACTGGTCATGAGGCGGCTGATCTTCGAGCCCGAGCACGAGCTGTTCCGCGACAGCGTCCGCGCCTTCATGCAGGCCGAGGTCGGCCCCAATGCCGAGCGCTGGCGCGAGGCAGGCATGGTCGACCGCGAAATCTATACGAAGGCGGGCGCGGCCGGGCTGTTGTGCACCTGGGCGGAGGAACGCTGGGGCGGCGCCGAAATCGACGATTTCCGGTTCGAGCAGATCATCATCGAGGAGAATATCCGCAACGGCGATATCGGCTTCTACATCAACCTGCACAGCGATCTGGTCGCGCCCTATATCGACAAGCTGGGAAGCGAGGACCAGAAGGCGCGCTGGATGCCGGGCATCGTGTCCGGCGAGACGATCCTGGCCGTTGCGATGACCGAGCCCTCGACCGGCAGCGACCTGGCGGGCATGCGGACCCGCGCCGAGGACAAGGGCGACCACTGGCTGCTCAACGGCGCCAAGACCTATATCTCCAACGGGATCCTCTCCGATCTGGTGATCGTCGCGGCGCGGACCGATCCGGCGTCGCGACACGGGCTGGGCCTGTTCGCGGTGGAACGCGGCATGGCGGGGTTCGAGCGCGGGCGGAAGCTGAAGAAGATGGGCCTGCATGCGCAGGATACGGCCGAGCTGTTCTTCAACGACGTCCGCGTCCCCAAGGAGAATGTGCTGGGCGACGCGACGCAGGGCTTCGGCTATCTCGCGCGCTTCCTGGCACAGGAGCGGCTGGTCGCGGCGATCGGCTTCATGTCGAGCGCGCAGACCGCGTTCGACATCACGCTTGATTATGTGAAGGAGCGCAAGGCGTTCGGTAAGCCGATCGGCGCCTTCCAGAACAGCCGGTTCAAGATGGCCGAGATGCGCGCCGAGCTGGATGCGCTGCAGACCTATGTCGACCAGTGCGTGCTGCTGCTGAACGCACGCGCGCTTTCCGCGGAGGACGCCGCCGCCGCGAAGCTGCTGTCGAGCGAACTGGAAGGCCGCGTGCTCGACGCCTGCGTCCAGCTGCACGGCGGCGCGGGCTATATGGAAGAGTACCGGATCAGCCGCATGTACACCGACGCGCGGATCAGCCGCATCTATGCGGGCACGAGCGAGATCATGAAGGAGATCATCGGCCGCGGCCTGGGGCTCGACGAGCGCAAGCTCACCGGCTGAACTCAGTCGTAAAGCACGTTGAGCGGCCCCATCGAGCGCATGTAGAGGCCGCGGAACGCGGGTTGCTCGGCATCCGGATCGAGCCGGAGGCCGGGCAGCCGGTCGATCGCATAGGAGAGCACCTCGCGCATCTCGACGCGCGCGAGCTGCGATCCCACACAGGATCGCGTTCCCTTCGAAAAGGCGACGTGATCGCTCGGACCGCGGCGATCGATATCGGCATGGGCGGGGCAGCCATATTTGGCCTCGTCGCGATTGGCCGAGGCGTGGACGATCAGGACCATGTCGCCCTTGCGGATATCGGCTTCGCCGACGCGGATGTCGCCGCTGCAGATACGGTGACGGAACTGCACGACATTGTAGAGCCGCAGCGATTCCTCGACCAGCGCGTTCAGCGCCTTCGTCCGGTCGGCGCGCACCCGCTCCGCCAGTTCGGGCCTGGTGAGATAGAGATAGAGCGCATTGGCGATGCCATGGACCGTGGTGTCCGATCCGGCGAAGTAAAGCTCGCGGCACAGGCCGAGCGCGGCCTCTTCATCCAGGTCGACGCCCGCCGCCGGCGCATCCGCCCAGATGCGGCTGATCAGATCGTCGGTCGGCCGTTCGCGGCGCTCGCGGATATAGGGCAGCAGCATCGCGTTGAGTTCGGCCGAGGCATCGAGCGCGATGTCGCGCAGGCCCGTGTCGCGATAGCCCGAGACGATATAGGCGACGATCTGGTCATTGAGCGTCAGGATACGCGCCATCAGCGCATCGTCGTCATAGGGCATGCCGAGCAGGCGGGAGATTACGCGCGGCGGGATCTGCGCACAGAGCTCCGTGCAGAGCTCGGCGCTCCCCTTCCCCTCGATCCGGGCGAACATCGCATCGACCACGGGCTGGATGTGGCGGATGCGGAAGCTTTCGATGCTCGATGGCGAGAGCAATTTTAGATGGAAGCGGCGCAGCACGTCATGCTCGCTCCCCTGGCTGAGCGTGAGATTGGCGCCGCCGCCCTTGATGCGTTTCAGCAGATCGTCGGCATTCACGTATGAATTGGTGAACATGCTCTCGTCGCGTTCGGCGAACACGCATTGTTCGAAGCTGGTGATCAGCCAGGCCTTGGCCTTTTCGTCCCACACCGGCGAATCGCTTTTCCGCAGCCCTTCATAAAAGGCGAAGGGATCGCTGTCGGCGAAATCCAGGATCGATGTCTGCACTGACGGCTCCTCTCGTTTCCGGCTGCTGGCCCTTATAACCAAACGGATGGTAGACAACATTGCCCGGCCTGTCTATCCTGCCCGAGACAGGCCGGCATCCGTCCCCCTGACAGGGAGCAGACTCGGAGCCGACGAAGAGAGGAGCGCCCGATGCCAGACGTCCGCCCGACAGTGTGCAGGATCTGCTCTTCCTACTGCCCGATCCTGGTGACCGTGGACGAAGGCAGGGTGGTGAAGGTGGTCGGCGATCCCGAAGCGCCGCTCTACGACCGCTTCACCTGCCCCAAGGGCCGCGCCATTCCCGACCAGATCAACCATCCGGACCGGCTGACGCACAGCGTCCGCCGCGAGGCCGACGGACGCTTCACGCCGATCGCCAGCGCCCAGGCGCTGGATGAGATCGCGGCGCGGATCGACACGATCATCGCAGAGCACGGCCCCCGCGCGGTAGCCATGTATGTCGGGACGGGTCTGGTCGCCTTTCCGGGCATGGTGAATGTCGCGCATGCCTGGATGAGCGCGATCCGGTCGCCGATGTTCTTCCACGTCAACACGATCGACAAGCCGGGCATGCAGATCGCGCAGGCGCTGCACGGCACATGGGAAGGCGGACACCCACCCTTCGACCGGGCCGAGGCGTTCATCATGATGGGGATGAACCCGCTGGTCAGCCAGCTCGGCGGACTGCCGATGCAGAATCCGGCGCTGCGGCTGAAAGAGGCTGTGGTCGATCGCGGCATGAAGCTGATCACGATCGATCCGCGCCGATCGGAAACCGCCGAACGCGCCTTCCTGCATATCGCGCCCAAGCCCGGCTACGACCCCGCGATCCTGGCGAGCCTGATCCATGTGATCCTGAAGGAAGGGCTGTACGACCGCGAATTCACCGAACGTCACACCATCGGCTTCGACAGACTGTCCGAAGTCGTCGCGCCTTTCGACCCGGCACGCGTCGCCGCCATGTGCGACGTGCCGACGGCATCGCTGATCGAGGCCGCCCGTACTTTCGCCGCGGCGGATTATGCCGGGATCAGCCTGGGCACCGGCACCAGCTTCGCGCTGCACGGCACGCTGTGCGAATATCTGGCGATGAACCTGATGACGCTGTGCGGCAACTGGGCGCGCGAGGGCGACATCCTGCAGAAACCCAATGTCCTGCTGCCCCCGATCGCACCGCGCGCGCAGCCCCTGCCCCCCTATCCCGCCTGGGGCAATGGCGAGGTGCTGCGCGTGCGCGGACTCCAGGCGTCGGTGGCGGGCATGCCCACCGCCGCCCTGCCCGACGAGATATTGATGGAGGGCGAAGGCCGCGTGCGCGCGCTCATCAACCTGGGTGGAAATCCGATGATGGGCTGGCCCGACCAGAAAAAGACCTTCGAGGCGCTGAAGGCGCTCGACCTGCTCGTCTCGATCGACGTGGAGATGAGCGCCACCTGCCGCCTGTCCGACTATACCATCGCGGCGAAGCTGCCGATCGAGACGGCCGGCACGTCCCACCTGGTCGAGATGTCGAAATTCGTCGGCCATATGCGCGGCATCGAGAAGCCCTATGCCCGGTATATCGAACCCGTGATCGACGTTCCCGAGGGATCGGACCTGATCGAGGAATGGGAAATATTCTACGAGCTCGCCCGGCGACAGGGGCTGAAGCTCGATATCGCCATCGGCTATGGCTATGGCACCCACCAGGAGGCCGAGCCGCTGCGCTTCACGCTGGACATGGCGAACAAGCCGGACACAGAAGAGCTGCTGGAGATGATGTTCGCCAACAGTCGCGTGCCGCTGTCGACCGTCAGGCAATATCCCCACGGCCATGTGTTCGAGGATGTCGAGATCCGCATCCGCCCGGCCGATCCGGACAATCCGCACCGCATGGACCTGGCCAATCCGGACATGATGGCCGAGCTCGACGCGATCGCCGCGGCGCCCGCGCATTGGGACGGCGATCCCGACTATCCGCTGCTGCTGATCTCCCGCCGGCTCAAGCGCGTGGTCAACTCGATCGGCCGCTCGCTGCCCGCGCTGATGCGCGGCAAGGAGTTCAACCCGGCCTATATGAACCCGGACGATATGGCCGATATGGGGCTGGAGAACGGCATGACCGTCCGCATCCGATCTCGCCGGGGCAAGATCACCGGCATCGTCGAGGGCGACAAGACGCTGCGCCGCGGCGTTCTTTCCATGGCCCATTCCTTCGGCCTCAACCCCGACGAACCCGAGGATCCGCGCGGTGCCGGCGCGAACACCAACATGCTGATCAGCAATGACGAGGAATATGACCCGATCTGCGGAATCCCGCGGATGAGCGCGATCCCGATCACTGTGGAGGCCATCGCCGAAACCGCGAGCGAGCCGGTCCCGGCCAATTAATCTACCTATCGTTTGATTATTTTTAACGCCGGGATTGATAGTCTATCAAACATCCGGTAGGGAAAATCTGGACAGAGACATGGAACGAGAGAGAATGCCCGGGGGCACCGAAAAGATTGGCTATCTCGAGATCGTACGCGAAGACCATGTGGCGACGATCACGATGCAACGGGCGGAAAAGCTCAACGCGATGACCGCGGCATTCTGGGCCGATCTGCGCGGGGCGCTCGATCTGCTCGCCGCCGACGGCACCACTCGCGTCGCGATCATCACCGGCGCCGGCAAGGCCTTCAGCGCCGGCGGCGACATCGGTGGATTCCTGAATCTGAAGACGGTCGAGGAGATGCGCGCCTATCAGGACGACGCCATGGCTGCCTTTTCGCATGTCGAGCAATCGCCGCTGATCGTGATCGCCGCAATCAACGGGCTGGCGTTCGGCGGCGGATGCGAACTGTCGCTGGCATGCGACATCGTGATCGCAGCCAAGGGCGCGACCTTCGCCATGCCCGAGGCTGCGCTGGGCCTGGTCCCCGGTTTCGGCGCGATCCGCGCGGCCGATGTGATCGGACGGCAGATGGCCAAATATATGATCGCCACGGGCGACGCGATCGACGCCGATCGCGCGCTGTCGATCGGGCTGGTCCAGGCCGTTGTCGCAGACGACCGGCTGATCGAAGAGGCGCGCACGATTGCCGAGCGCATCGCCACCCGATCCCCCAATGCGGTGAGCGTGGGCAAGCGGATGGTGAATCGCACCATCGATGCCGCGGCGTTCGCCTATTCGAGCGACGAGATCACCGCTTTGCAGGCATCGGATGACCGGAATCGTGGCATAGAAGCGTTTCTCGCCAAGCGTGCGCCGGTTTTCGGCCCGCGGCCGGGCAGCCTGAAAACCGCTTCCTGAGGACCATATGCCGACCGAACCGACCATGGACCAGAAGATCGCCGAACTGCGCGAGCGCCAGGCGCGTGCGCGAGAAATGGGCGGCGAGGAAGGGCTGAAGCGCCATCGCGCCTCCGGCCGCCTGCCGGTGCGCGAGCGCGTCGAGCTGCTGATCGACGAGGGAAGCTGGTTCGAGATCGGCGCGCTGGCGCTGCCCGAGATGCGGAGCGAACGCCATGTGCCCGGCGATGCGGCAGTGACCGGCTTCGCCACACTCGACGGCCGGCATATCGGCGTGGTCGGCATCGACTCCTCGCTGCTCGCGGGCACCACCGCCCCCACCGGCATGCGCAAGCAGGGCCGGCTGATCGAGATCGCGCAGAAGAACGGCTTTCCCATCGTACTGCTGTGCGACGCCGATGGCGGCCGCATCCCCGACGTGATGGGCTGGCGCTTCTCGCACCTGCCGCTGGACTTCAAGACCTTTCTGAAGCGCACCGATGGCGGGCCGCTGGTGCCGCGCGCCGCCGCCGTGCTCGGACCTTCCTATGGCGATTCCGCGCTCCACGCCTCCACCGCCGACTTCGTCGTGATGGCGAATTTCGCCTCGCTCGCGCTGGTCGGTCCTTCGGTGATCGAGCCCGCCACCGGCGAGAAGCTGACCGATCAGGAACTTGGCGGGCCCGACAAGGCACTGGCGATCGGCAACGCCCACATGTCGGTCGATACCGAGGCCGAGGCGATGGACGCGATCGCAGCCTTCCTGTCCTACCTGCCGTCGAACAGCGCGAAGCCCGCGCCCGTCGCGCCCGCGCGCGAGCCGGCGATCGACCCCGCCGATCTGGACATGATCGTGCCGCTGGGCGCGAAATCGGGTTACGACATGCGACGCGTGATCGAAGCGATCTTCGACGCGGACAGCATCTTCCCCTGGGCCGAGCATTGGGGGCCCTCGCTGCTCACCTGCTTCGCGCGGCTGGGCGGCGATCCGGTCGGCGTGATCGCCAACCAGCCGATCGTGAAGGCGGGCGCGCTGGACGCCGACGCGCTGGTCAAGGAACACGACTTCGTCAATCTGTGCGACACGTTCAACATCCCGCTGATCTTCCTGCAGGACGTGCCCGGGCTGATGGTCGGCACCGAGGCGGAGAAGAAGGGCACGCTCAAGGCTTATGAGAAGCTGGCGCTGCGCATCTCCACCGCGGAGGTGCCCAAGATCGGCGTGCTGATCCGCAAGGCCTATGGTGGCGGCCATTTCGCGATGGGCGGGCGCCCGACCCATCCCGATTTCCTGTTCGCCTGGCCCTCCGCCGAAATGGGCTTCATGGCGCCCGAGACCGGCATCAAGACGGTCAATCGCCGCAAGCTGGAGATCGTTCTCGCCGAGCAGGGGCAGGACGCGCACGACGCACTGGTCGCCGAACTCTACCGCGAATGGACCGAGATTTCCGAGCCCTGGGAAGCGGCGGCGCATATCGCGCTCGACGACGTGATCGAACCGGCCCAGACCCGCGCCATCCTGCTCAACGCACTCCGGTTCGCCTGGGGAGAGCGCGAGCGCGTCACGCCATGAGCGACGCCGCGGGCAAGGACGGCCGGGCCTTTGTCAGGCTGATGAAACATTATGTGGTCGACTATACAAACAGCCACGACCCCGCGCAGACCGAAGTCGTCATGGAGCCGGACTATGCGCTGCGCATGGGCGATCACCGGCTGGTCGGCCGCGACGGCGCCTATGCCGCCGCGACGCGCAAGCAGATGGAGCAATTCCCCGGGCTGGGGCTGACCGTCCACGAGATCTGGGCGTCGGACGAGGCGTTGATGATGCGTTTTTCCGAACATGGCGCGTCGCTGCGCCATGGCGGAGCGCGGGCGACCTGGGGCGGCATCGGCCTTTATCGGTGGAACGGCGTTCGCCTCACCGCCAATCATGTCGAGCAGGACTATTTCTCGCGCGCCGGGCAACTGGCGACCGATGAGCCCCTGCCGGTCGAGCCGCCCGCGATCGCACCCTGGGATACCCAGCCCGCTGCGCCAGACGCTGCGGCGGTCGATATCGTCAGGGCGTGGCTGGAGATCGGCGATCTGGCCGGCGTGACCTGTGACGATGGCCGCGGCGACGTCGCGGTGCTCGCCCCCGAGACGATCGCGATCAACGAAATCTTCTCCTGCGGCAGCGCGGTCGGTTTCCATGCCAGCCAGCATGGGCGCGTCACCGATGCCTTTGCGGCCGATCCCGCCGATGCTGGCCGCGATGGCGTGCTGCATATGGCGGGCATCGTGCATGTGGCGGACGGCGCGGTCGCGTCCGGCCGGGTGATCCGCAACCGGCTCGACCTGCAGCGCGCGCTCCGGGCCGGCCGATGAGCGCGCTCGCGCCGCTGTTCGCGCCGTTCGAAGGCGGCGGGCTCAGCCTGCGCAACCGGATCGTGATGGCGCCGATGACGCGCTGGAAATCCCCGGACCAACATCCCGGCGCCGACGTCGCCGCCTATTATGCCCGCCGCGCCAGCGCCGGCGTGGGCTTGATCGTGACTGAGGGCACCACGGTCGATCATCCGGTTTCGTCCTATTCGGTGCGCACCCCCGCCTTTCACGGCGCAGCGCTCGACGGCTGGCGCCGCGTGGTCGGCGACGTGCATGACGCGGGCGGCAAGATCGTACCGCAAATCTGGCATGTCGGCGCGATGCGCAACCCGGGCGACGATTATCCCAACCGCGACCTGCCCAGCGCGACGCCATCGGGCCTGTTCCGGCCGGGCAGCAAGATCATCGCCGAACCGCTGACGCCCGCACAGATCGGCGCGGTGATCGACAGCCATGCACGCGCCGCCGCCGCTGCGCGCGATCTCGGCTTCGACGGCGTCGAGATCCATGGCGCGCACGGCTATCTGATCGATCAGTTCCTCTGGGAAGCGCTCAACCTGCGCGACGACGATTATGGCGGCGGCGCGACGGCGCGGACGCGCTTCGGCTGCGATCTGGTGCGCGCGGTTCGTGCCGCGATCGGGCCGGACTTTCCGCTGATCCTGCGCATCTCGCAGTGGAAGCAGCAAGATTACGACGCGAAGCTGGCCGAGACCCCGGCGCTGCTCGGCGAGGTGTTCCGCCCGCTGGCCGAGGCGGGTGTGGACATATTCCACTGTTCGCAACGCCGCTGGTGGGAACCGGAGTTCGAGGGATCTCCGCTGAACTTCGCCGGCTGGATCAGGCTCGTCACCGGCAAGCCCGTCATCACGGTAGGCAGCGTCGGGCTGAATGCGGTGATGGGTCTTGGTCAGGCGCTGGGCAGCGCCGCGGCGGCGGACGACAATCTCGCGCCGCTGGCCGATCGGCTGGCTGCGAAGGAATTCGATCTGGTGGCGGTGGGCCGCGCCCTTCTCGCCGATCCGAACTGGGTGGAGCGGGTGGCCGCCGGCGAATGGGACAGGATCGTCGGGTTCGACAAATCCGCGCTTGAGAGGCTTTACTGATGGTCGAGACACTTCTGGTCGCCAATCGCGGCGAGATCGCCGTGCGGATCATCCGCGCCTCTCGCGAGATGGGCATCCGGCCGGTCGCGATCTACAGCGACGCCGACCAGGGCGCGCTCTGGACCCGGCTGGCGGACGCGGCGTACCGCATCGGCGCCGCACCCGCGCGCGAATCCTATCTGGATATCGGCAACATCATCGCCGCGGCAAAGGCCGCGGGCGCCGGCATGGTGCACCCCGGATATGGGCTGCTCAGCGAGAGCGCCGAGTTCGCGCAGGCAGTGCGAGATGCGGGCCTGATCTTCGTGGGCCCCGCGCCCGAGACGATCGCGCTGATGGGCGACAAGGTGACCGCGCGCCACGCGGCGATCGCAAGCGGCGTGCCCGTCCTGCCCGGATCGGACGGACCGGTCGAGGGATTGGACGAGGCGCTGGCACTGGCGGACGGCATCGGCTGGCCGATCGCGGTGAAGGCCAGCTTCGGCGGCGGCGGACGCGGATTGCGCGTGGCGCACGACCGCGCCGCGCTGGCAGGCGCGCTGGAACAGGCGGGCCGAGAAGCGACCGCCGCCTTCGGCCGCGGCGAGGTGTTCCTCGAACGCTATCTGGTCCGCCCGCGCCATATCGAGGTGCAGATCCTGGGCGATTCGCACGGCAACGTCATCCATCTGGGCGACCGAGACTGTTCGGTGCAGCGCCGCCACCAGAAGCTTCTGGAAGAGGCGCCCGCCGCCGCGCTGCCCGACGCGCTGCGCGACCGCATCCATGCCGCCGCGGTGAAACTGTGCCGCGACGCGCGCTACGAGGGAGCCGGCACGGTCGAGTTCCTCGCCGATGTCGCGGGCGACGCCTTTTTCTTCCTTGAGATGAACACCCGGCTCCAGGTGGAGCATGGCGTGACCGAGATGGTGACCGGCGTCGACCTGGTGAAGCAGCAGATCCGCGTCGCGCGCGGCGAGGCGCTGGCCATCGTCCAGTCCGACATCGCGGTGCGCGGCCACGCCATCCAGGCGCGTATCACCGCCGAAGATCCCTGGAGCGGCTTCCGCCCCGTACCCGGCCCGATCGAGAGGCTGAAACTGCCCTCCGGCCCCGGCCTGCGCTGCGACTTCGGCGTGGAACAGGGCGATACGGTGCAGCAGCATTATGATTCCATGTTCGGCAAGGTGCAGGCTTGGGGTGCCGACCGTGACGAAGCGCGCGCACGGCTGGGGCTGGCGCTCGACCAGATGGAACTGGCGGGCGTCCCCAGCACCGCGCCCTATCTGCGCACCCTGCTCGACCAGCCCGATTTCGCCGTGAGCACGCACGATACCGGATCGCTCGAGCGCGACTGGCAGCCCGACGAAACGACGCGGCCCGCCGCTGCCGAGCCCGCGCCGGTTGCAGCCGAGGCGGGCCCGCGCCTGTCCGAGCGGCAGGTGATCGTGCCTTGGGGCGGACGCTCGATCGCCGTCTCGGTATTCGGGATCAGCGTAGCGGGCACGGGGCGCGCGGTCGCGCAGGGACGCAGCAGCCGCACCAGCCGCGCGAGCGCGAGCGGCGGCGGCTCGGCCGGGCCGGAAGTGACCTCGCCGATGGACGCAGTGGTCGTGACCGTCATCGCCAGCCCCGGCGAGCCGATCGCCAAGGGGGCGCCGCTGATGATGCTGGAGGCGATGAAGATGGAAGTGGCGATCGCCGCCCCGCGCGACGGGGTGGTGGAGGCGATCCATGTGAGCGCGGGCGCCGCCGTACGCTCGGGCGCGCCGCTCGCCACGGTCTCCGCATGAGTTTCTGGAGGACGGCGTGAACACCCTCGACATCGGCGACCTTTCCGCGACCCGGACGATCACGGCATTGCTGCGCGAGCAGGCGGCCGTCCGCCCCGATGCGCTGCACGCGATCTTTCCCGATGCGCGCTTCACCTTCGGCGAGCTCCATGCGCGCGCCATGGCCTATGCCCGGGCCTATATCGCGATGGGCGTGCGGCCCGGCGACCATGTCGCGACGCTGATGCCCAACTGCGCAAGCTGGCTGCCGGCTTATTATGGCGGTCTTTATGCCGGCGCGGTCGTGGTCGCGCTGAACGCGCGCTACAAGCGGCAGGAACTGGCCTTCACCCTGGCGCACAGCAATGCCCGGCTGCTGGTGACCACCGGGGCCTTTGCCGAGCATGTCGATTTCGAAGCGATCCTGCGCTCGGTGCTTCCCGAGCTGAACGATACGGAAGATGCGTCGGCGCTGAAGGCAGCATCAGCACCCGATCTTCGCGCAGTGATCTTGTGCGACGCCGCGCCGGTGGACGGATTTCTGAGCGAGGACGCCTTTCTCGCGCTCGGCGACGGAATCGACGACGAAATGGTGACGGCGGCCGGCGACGCCCGCGCGCTCGGCGATACGGCGGCGATCATCTATACCAGCGGCACGACCTCCAAACCCAAGGGGTGCGAACTCACCCATGCCAGCATCCAGAACAGCTGGTCGACCTTTTCGGGGGTCGTCTCGCTCGCGGCGGGCGAGACGGTGTGGACGCCGATGCCGTTCTTCCACACCGGCGGCATCGGCCCGATCACCACGATCCTCTCGCGCGGCGCGGCATTCGTGACGCAGCCCCATTATCAGCCCGACGGCGTGGTGAAGATGGTGGCCGAACACCGGGTGAACCACCTCTATCCCGGCTTTCCGCAGCTTGCCTTTTCGGTGATCGAGCATCCCGAATTCGACCGCGAGCGCTTCACCTTCGTGCGCTCGCTGCTCAATGTCGGCCCGCCCGCGATGCAGAAGAGGATCCAGGATCTGCTTCCGTCCGGCGCGGTGCTGGTCAATCTGTTCGGCATGACCGAGGGCTCGGGCATCGTCACCTTCACGCCGGTCGACGCGCCCTATCATGTCCGCGCCCAGACGTCGGGCATGCCCCCGCCGCATACCGAGGTGCGCATCGCCGATCCGGAGACCAACGCCCCCTGCCCGCCCGGCCAGCCCGGCGAGATCCAGTTCCGCGGCGGCGGCGCCTTCAAATGCTATTATGCCGATCCGGAGGCGACCGCCGCGACGATCCTGCCCGAAGGCTGGGTGCGCAGCGGCGATCAGGGCCGGATCAACGAGGAGGGCTATCTCGTCTATCTCGGCCGGTTGAAGGACATGCTGAAAGTGGGCGGCGAGAATGTCGCGGCCGCGGAGATCGAAGCGTTCATCCAGCAACTGCCCGAAGTGCGCTTGGTCCAGGTGATCGGCGTGGCCGACGACCGGCTGGGCGAAGTGCCCGTGGCATTCGTCGAGCTGGTCGAGGGCCGGACGATTTCGGAAGCCGAAGTGATCGCCTGTTGCGATGGGCAGCTCGCCAAATGGAAAGTGCCCCGCGCCGTGATCTTCGTGGACGAATGGCCGATGTCGACCACCAAGGTACAGAAATTCCGGCTGGCCGAGCGCCTGCCACCCCGGTTCAGGGACAGCGGATCGCGCACCTCATGAACAAAGGGTTGGTTGACGGGACATGCTCGATAATGGTTTGTGGCACGCGGCAGATCGGGGGCGTATAGGACCGGCATGAAAAGACCCAAGGCAAGCGAACGCGGGGCGCCCGCACGTCAGCACAAGACAAGCGGAGACCGGAAACCGCGCGAGGAACGCTGGGCGGAAATTCTCGACGTCGCGGCACAGGTATTTTCGGAAAAGGGCTATGATGCGACCTCGCTTCAGGAGATCGCGACCCGCACCGGAATCCTGAAGGGCAGCATCTATTATTACATCAATACCAAGGCGGACATGCTGGCGCATTTGCTGCGCCAAGCGCACGAGACCGGCATCCGCAATATCGAGCCCATCGCCAACGGCCCCGGCAACGCCGCCGAGCGGCTGGAGGGCATGATCCGCGCGCACGCCACCTATGTCTGCACCGACCGGTCGCGCACCGCCGTGTTCGTGCACGAGCGCAAGCGGCTGACGCCCGAGCAGCGCAAGGAGTTCCTGGGCGACGAACATGCCTATCGCCACCTGTTCCAGAGGGTGATCGAGGACGGACAGCGGGAAAAGCTGATCGACCCGGATGTAGACCCCAAGCTGACCGCTTTGTGCCTGCTCGGATCGCTCAATTCGCTCTATCAGTGGTTCCGGCCCAAGGGCGAATTCTCGGTGACCAAGATCTGCGATCATTTCGTGGCCAGCACCCTGCACGGCATCCTGCTGCCCGGCGCGCTGGAAAAGCCGAAGGCGAAAGCGAAGCGCGCACCGGCGGATGCGGACGCCTGAGGGTCAGGGCGCAAGCCCGCAATCGCGCAGAAAGGCCGCGACGATCCGGGCATAATCCTGGTTGGACTCGCCGGTGATCATGTGCCGCGCCCCTGCCAGCGTCTCGACCCGGCATTGCGGCACCAGCGACCGGAACCGGGCGACGTCGGCGGCAGTGATGACATTGCTCAGTTCG
>Ga0209902_100801_pt1 | contig 24216 bp, 24 predicted proteins | sample FECB27metaG_FD_188304 | JGI IMG/M metagenome (GOLD analysis project Ga0209902, IMG submission 188304) | Cyanobacterial communities from the Joint Genome Institute, California, USA - FECB-27 (SPAdes) (version 2) | ecosystem: Environmental > Aquatic > Thermal springs > Hot (42-90C) > Microbial mats...
CCGGTGCGCCGGTGACGGCGGCCGAGGCGATGCCGGCGCCGGCCCGCCGCGCCGCCCTGTCGGCCGGCCTGTCGCTGTCGGCCGCGCACGCGCTGGTGCTGCCGGCGCCGCCGATGATCGCCGCCGTCTCGATCCTCGGGGCCGGCTGGTCGGCGGCGCTCACCCTCGGCCTGCCGGTCGCCATCGCCGCGGCGGTGGTGGGCCTCGTCTTCGTCCGCCTCGCCGCGGCCCCCCTGAGCACCGCACCGGCCGTTGAAGCGGCAATGGAGGGAGCGACGCCGGGGCGCGCCGGGGCGCCGAGCGGCGTCGGGGCCGGCGTCGCGGCGGCGGTTCTCGTCCTCCTCACCCTCGCCCTCGTCGGCTTCACCGTCGTGCAGTCGCTCGGCGACATCCCGAGCGAGCCGTTCGGCGGCGGTCGCGCCCGCGAGACGCTGCTCGGCGCCGGCCGGCCGCTGGTGCTGCTGGCCATCGCCGTCACCGTCATGGGCCTCGCGACGCTCGCCTTTGCCGGCCGCCGCGACAGCGCCGCCGCCGGCTGGGCGACCCGCGCCATGCGCACGGCGGCGCTGCCGATGCTGATGGTCGCCGCCGCCGGCGGCCTGCAGACGGTGACGCAGCAGCCCGGCATGGCCGAACTCCTCGGCGAACAGGTGCTGGCGCTGCCCTATGGGGTGCTGGTGCCGTTCCTGGCGGCGGCGATCGTCAAGACGCTGCAGGGCTCCACCCTCGTCGCCGCCATCACCGCCGCCGGCATGACCGAGGCGCTGCTGGCCCCCCTCGGCCTAGACGGCGAGACGGGGCGGGCGCTGGCCGCGCTCGCCGTCGGTGCCGGCTCCGTCACCGTCGGCCACATCAATGACCCGTTGTTCTGGCTGATCGCCGGCGAGGCGCGGCTGAAGCCCTGGCAGGGGCTCGCGCTGGTCACGGGCGGGCTCGCCGTGCAGGGTGCGGCCACCGCCGCGATGCTGATGGCGCTCGCCGCCGTGCTCGCGTGAGCACGGACCAACGACGGAGACGAGGATGCGCAGACGGGACGTGCTGATCGGGACAGCAGGACTTCTGGCGGCACCGCTCGCGGCGACGCTGCCCGTGCCGTGGGCCAAGGCGCAGCCGGTGCCGACGCTGCCGCGGGACTTCCTGTGGGGCGCGTCGACCTCGGCCTATCAGATCGAGGGAGCCGTCAAGGAAGGCGGCCGCAAGCCGTCGATCTGGGACACCTTCTCCCACACCCCCGGCCGCATCGCCGACGGCACCACCGGCGACGTCGCCTGCGACCACTATCACCGCTACCCCGAGGACATCGGCCTCCTCACCGGCGCCGGCTTCGAGGCCTACCGCTTCTCGATCGCCTGGCCGCGCATCCTCCCCGACGGCACCGGCGCGGTGAACGAGGCCGGCCTCGACTTCTACGACCGCCTCGTCGACGCGCTGCTCGAAGCCGGCGTCGCGCCCTGGGCCTGCCCCTATCACTGGGACCTGCCGCAGGCGCTGCAGGACCGCGGCGGCTGGACCAACCGCGACAGCGCGGACTGGTTCGCCGATTATGTCCGCGTCGTCGTCGCCCGCCTCGGCGACCGCGTGCCGAACTGGGTGATGCTGAACGAGCCGAACGTCCACGCGATCTTCGGCCACGCCGTCGGCATCCACGCGCCGGGCCTGACGGGCTTCCCGAACTACGTCTCGGCACAGCACCACATGAACCTCGCGCAAGGCCGCGGCCTCGTCGCCGCGCGCGCGGAGCGCTCTGGGCTCACCCTCGGCACGGTGTTCTCGCTGCAGCCGATCCGGCCGGCCTCGACCAGCGAGGCGGACCGCGACGCCGCCGCGCGCTTCGATGCGATCTGGAACCGCATCAACCTCGACCCGCTGTTCCACGGCCGCTACCCGGAGCTGTTCGCCGCCGAATTCGAGCCGCTGGTGAAGGAGGGCGACATGGCCGCGATCCAGCAGCCGGTCGACCTCCTCGGCGTCAACTATTACGGCCCGTCCTACATGAAGGACGATCCCGGCGGCGTCCTCGGCGGCACCGGCTACGGCGCCTTGCCCCCGGGCATGCCGGTGACGGCGCTCGGCTGGCCGATCGACCCGGAGGGCCTCGTCGAGGTGCTCGGCGATCTCCGCAGCAACTACGGCAACCCGGTCACCTATGTGACGGAGAACGGCGCCTGCTACGACGACCCGGCGCCGAAGGACGGCGTCGTCGACGACCCCAAGCGCGCCGCCTTCATCGCCTCCCACCTCGCCGCCGCCGCCCGCGCCATCGAGGCCGGCGCGAACCTCAAGGGCTACTTCGCCTGGTCGCTTCTCGACAACTTCGAATGGGCCGAGGGCGAGGCGAAGCGCTTCGGCATCGTCGCGGTGGATTTCGAGACCCAGATCCGAACGCCGAAGACGTCCTACCGGTACCTGAAGGACGTCATCGCGCAGCACCGGTGACAAGGCGGCGGGCGGGACGTCGCCCGGCCCGACGGCGCCGTCGCGCCGTGCACCCCGGAGCGCACGGCCCCGCCCCTAGCCCCCTCCCCGTGCATCTGCTACTCCCCGCCGCGTTCCCGAACCCCGCTGCGAGGCCCCGCCGATGATCCCCCGCTATTCCCGCGACGCGATGGTGCGGATCTGGACGCCGGAGACGCGCTTCCGCATCTGGTTCGAGATCGAGGCGCACGCCGCCACCGCGATGGCCGAGATCGGCATCATCCCGCAGGACGCCGCCGAAACGATCTGGCGGATGGGCGAAGGCGCCGTCTTCGACGTCGAGCGCATCGACGCGATCGAGCGGGAGACCAAGCACGACGTCATCGCCTTTCTCACGCACCTGTCGGAGATCGTCGGGCCGGAGGCGCGCTTCGTCCACCAGGGCATGACGTCGTCGGACGTGCTCGACACCTGCTTCAACGTGCAGCTGACGCGCGCCGCCGACCTCCTCATCGCCGACGTCGACCAGTTGCTGGCGGCCCTCGAAAAGCGGGCCTTCGAGCACAAGCTGACGCCGACGATCGGCCGCAGCCACGGCATCCACGCCGAGCCGGTGACCTTCGGGCTGAAGCTCGCCCAGGCCCACGCCGAGTTCGCCCGCGCCCGCCGGCGGCTCGAAGTCGCGCGCGCCGAGGTGGCGACATGCGCGATCTCCGGTGCCGTCGGCACCTTCGCCAACATCGACCCGCGCGTGGAGGAATACGTCGCGGCGAAGATGGGCCTCGCGCCGGAGCCGGTGTCGACCCAGGTGATCCCGCGCGACCGCCACGCGATGTTCTTCGCGACGCTCGCCGTCGTCGCCTCGTCGGTGGAGCGGCTCGCGACCGAGGTGCGCCACCTGCAGAGGACGGAAGTGCTGGAGGCGGAGGAGTACTTCTCGCCGGGCCAGAAGGGCTCCTCGGCGATGCCGCACAAGCGCAACCCGGTGCTGTCGGAGAACCTCACCGGCCTCGCCCGCATGGTGCGCGCCTATGCGGCGCCCGCGATGGAGAACGTCGCGCTCTGGCACGAGCGCGACATCTCGCACTCCTCCGTCGAGCGGATGATCGGGCCGGACGCCACGGTGACCCTCGACTTCGCGCTCGTCCGCCTCGCCGGCGTCATCGACAAGCTGCTGGTCTATCCAGCGCGGATGCAGGCGAACCTCGACCGCCTGGGCGGGCTCGTGCACTCGCAGCGCGTGCTGCTCGCGCTCACACAGAAGGGCGTGTCGCGCGAGGACGCCTATCGCCTGGTGCAGAGGAACGCCATGCCGGTGTGGGAGCGCGGCGGGGACTTTCTGGAGAACCTCTCGGCCGACGCCGACGTGACGGCGGCGCTGTCGAAGGCCGAGCTCGCCGAGCTCTTCGACCTCGGCTACCACTTCAAGCACGTCGACACGATCTTCGAGCGGGTGTTCGGGCGGAGCTGACCCCAAAGCTCGCCGCGGCCGCGCCGGGCTGCCGGCGCGGCCGCCTCATTCGAGGGCGCGGGCGGCGATCGCGGCGAATACGATGTCGAGCTCCGCCGCGACGGCGGCGAGCTCCGCGCCGCCCTCGGCCGCATAGGGCGCGAAGACGAAGCTCGGGGTCTTGTAGGACAGCGTCGAGCTGCCGTCGGGGCGCTCGGTGACATAGAAGCGGATCGGCGCCTCGATCATCGCCGCCTCGCTCGCCTGCAGGGCGCGGATCGCGAAGTCCGGGCGGAACACCCCGACGACGCGATTGCCGGGAAGCGTTACGCCGCGGGCGGCGGCGGCCTCCGTCGGGCCCGCCTCGGTCACGACACCCATCTTCTCGGCCGCCACCGCCTGCTTCAGGTCGGCCAGAAGCACCGCGTAGGCCTTCGGGCTGTTGGCGACGAACCAGCCCTCGCGGGGCTCGAGCGCGACCGCAGCGGTAGCCACGAGGACCATGCCGAGGGTGGCCGGTATGCGCATGCCAGTCTCTCCTGTGGTTGGGAACGACGCCGCGCCCACACAGCAAACGCCCTCGCGGCGCGACGTCCGGCAGGGTGCCCAGCGCGCCGCGCTCCGCGGGGGCGGGCCGACGCCGTCGGCATCCGAAGACTACCGCCGATGACGCCGCCGAGCGACATGGGGCCGGCTTTCTTCGAGACGAGGGCGATCGGCCCCCCTCCCCATCCCCGCCGATCGACAGCCACGGCCTTGCGGCGAACTGCCAAACGGGGTCCCGCCATCGGGTGCCGACGAGGCGTTGCCATTTGTAGCAGCTGCTCTAAAACGATCGCGCCCGCTGCTCCCCGCGGGGCGCGTGCGACCTGCGCGCGACGACAGACGAACAGGAGGAAGACGCCCAATGGCCGCCGTCAGGATGAAGACGCTCGTCACCCAGCGCCTCGACGCCGCATGCCCGACCCATTCCCGCACCGAGTTCACCGTGCGCGACGTGCGGTCGGTGATCGACGAACCGCTCGAGCGCCACGGCAGCAACTTGGGCCCGACGCCGACGGAATCGCTCATCTGCGCCCTCGTCGCCTGCACCAACGTCATCAGCCACAAGTGCGCGGCGAAACACGGGGCCGACTTCGCCGCGATGTCGATTTCGGCGGAATGGCAGTTCGACCGCCGCGGCACGCAGTTGATGGAGGAGATCGACGTCCCCTTCGTCAAGATCCGCCTCAACATCGACGTCAGCACCGATGCCGACGAGGAGACGATGGCGAAGGTGAAGGCCGACCTGAACCGCTTCTGTCCGCTCGCCAAGGTCATCCGCGCCGCCGGCACGGAAATCGAGGAGGTGTGGACCGTCCGCCCGGCCTGATCGGAGATTGGACGCAGACGGGCCGCTGCAGACAGTAGCCCGCGCCGGCTGCGACAGCGTCGGCGAACCGGTCTTCGCGGCCGGGTGCGGCCGCGGCGTCAGGGAAGCGGTGCGGCCGTGACGGTCGGCAGGCCGGCGGCGGCCCATTCGGTGGCGCCGCCGGGATACCAGCGCACGTCCTCGTAGCCGAGCGACAGCGCCCGCTTGGCGGCGTTCCACGACATCCAGCATTCCGGCTCGCAGAAGAAGACGAGCGTCTTCGAGCGGTCGTCTCCGGTGAGGGCGGCGAGCCGGCTCTCGAAGTAGACCTCCGCCTCCGGCGACAGCTTGCCGTAGCCGGTGTTGATCAGCCAGTGGCTGCCGGCGATCGAGGTGCGCGGCTTGTCGTGCCAGACGGTGCCGGCCGGCAGGTTCTGCGGCTTCACCGGCCGCGGCATGGCGTCGAGGAAGAGGGCGTCGCCGCTCTTCCACAAGGCTTCCGCCGCGGGCGTGTCGAGCACCGTCGCCCCGGCCAGCGTGTCGGGCACCGGCGCGCGATATTCCTCCAGCCGGTAACCGTCCAGCTCGGGCACGCCGGCGGCGGCGGCGGGCGCTGCGAAAACCGGCGCCAGGGCGAGCGCGACGGCGAGCGCGAGGCCGACGGCCGCGGTCGTGCGGCGCGGCAGGACGGGACCCGAGGTCGCGCCGCGCTTCATCATTTCGTCTCGACGACGACCGCGTTGTCCTGCTCGTCGAGCAGCGGCACGCCGTAATCGGCCAGAATGGCGTTGATCTCGTCCTGATTGTCGCGAATCAGCCGGTTGAGCTGGCGCTTCCAGTCCTGGTCGTGGAATCGGACGCCCATGGTGATGCGGTAGGTCATGCGCGTGCCCGGCTCCTTGGGCAGCGCCACCACCTTCAGGGGCACGTCTGACTTCTTGGCATAGTAGCCGCCGATCGGTCCCCACAGCAGGCCGCCGTCGATGGTGCCGGCGGCGATGTCGGCGATCATCTGCTCGGTCGGCGCCTCGAACCGGCGATCGACCGTCAGGGCATAGCCCTTCGACTTGCCGATCAGGCCGTTTTGCGCGAGCACGGTCGCCGGCGGCGTGCCGGCGATGACGCCGAGGCGCTTGCCCTTCAAAAGCGGGTCCGACAGCGTCGTCACGCCGGCGAGCGGACCGTCCGCCTTCGTCACGAAGACGTAGGTGGAGCGGTAATAATGATTGGTGTTCTGGACGAGTTCATCGCCCTGGGCGAAGCCGATGATGACGTCGCAGCGGTTGAGGCCGAGCGTCATCCGCACGAAGCCGGTGGCCTGCGGGAACCAGGTGTACTCCACCGGCACGCCGAGCTTGCCGGCGATGAGCTCGGCGATCTTGTTCTCGAAGCCTTCGCCGGCCGTGTTGGAGAACGGCATGTTGGCAGGGTCGGCGCAGACGCGCAGCGCCTGGCGCGTCACCAGGTCCGACGTCTGTGCCGAGGCGGCGCCCGCCCCGGCGATGGCCAGGACGGCAACCGCCGCGGCCGCGAAAGCCCGCCGCACGCGCCCGCTCACGCGGGGCGCGTCGGCCCGGGAGACGATGCCCGGCAGCGGCGCGTTCATCACGCCCGCCCGCCGACCGTCACGTGCGGCCCAGACATGCGTTCTCGTCCTCCGTCGCCTGCGGCGGCTTGTCAGCCCGCTTGGCCGGGCGGCCACGGTCGAGCACGCCGTCGGAACGCGCTTTCAGATAGTCGTAGATGTCGTCGATATAGCACATCACGTTCAGGTTGTCGCCGAACGACGGCATGACACTTTCCTTGCCGCTGCCGATGACCTTGCGGCCGTTGACGACGACTTCCAGGAACTGCTGGTGGTCGAGGCGCTTCAGCGAATCGACGAGCGCCGGCGCATAGCTCGAGCCGAGGCCCTCGGGGCCGTGGCAGACGTGGCACTCGGAATGATAGCGGCGAAAGCCGGAGTAGGTGTACCAGTCGACCGTCCCATCCTCGGTGATGTAGTAGGTCGGGTTCCCCTCGGCGTCGAAGTACTTGCCGTTCTCCACCGTCTTGCCGTCCGGAAGCGCCTGATCCTGCGCCGCTGCCCCTGCCAGGCTCAAGAGGACGCCGGCCATGGCCAAACCGCCCAGGACAATCCTCCGCATCGTCTACCTCCTCATACTTATGATACACTTAGCATTGCTGTCCGCTATGCGTTGACCGAGCGATAGCATCCATGGACAGCCGCTTCAACACTTACAGGCGACCTTGCGACGTCTTGCCTGCGCGGAGCTTGCGGTGAGAGCCCCGAAAAAGTGAAACCCGGCGCAGCGGATGGGCTGCGCCGGGTTCCAGGTCGTCGTTCGCCGATCGAGGCTTGGCCTTAGTTCGGCAGGCCGAACACGGTCAGCTGGCCACCGAGCGCGGTGTAGTTGGAGAGCGAAGCGTAGCCGCCCACCGCACCGAGACCCGCCTGCGGATCCGTCAGGCCGGCCGCCAGACCGATACCCGCCCAGCCGCCGATGCCGGACAGGATGCCGACATACTGCTTGCCGCCGTGGGTGTAGGTCATGACGTTGCCGATGATGCCGGACGGGGTCTTGAACTTGTAGAGTTCCTTGCCCGTCTCGGCGTCGACCGCCTTCAGGTAGCCCTCGAGCGTGCCGTAGAAGACCACGTCGCCGGCCGTCGCGAGAGCGCCCGACCACACCGAGAACTGCTCGGGCAGCGACCAGACGATCTTACCCTTCGTCGCGTCCCACGCGATGAAGTTGCCCATGCCGCCGTGGCTGTCCGGAGCCGGGAACATCGACAGCGTCGCCCCGACATAGGGCTGGCCGGCGGTGTAGCTGACGCGGAACGGCTCGTAGTCCATGCAGACGTGGTTGGTCGGCACGTAGAACAGGCCGGTCTTCGGAGAGAAGGCCGCCGGCTGCTGGTCCTTGGTGCCGAGCGCCGCCGGGCAGATACCGGTCGAGTTGACGTCCTCGCCGTTCTGTTCCGTCGAATACTTCGCCACCACGGCCGGACGGCCGTAATTCGCGCTGTTCTTGTCCATGTCGACGCCAGTGGTCCAGTTCACCACCGGATCGTACTTCTCGGCGACGAGAAGCTCGCCGCTGTCACGGTCCATCGTGTAGCCGAGGCCGTTGCGGTCGAAGTGGACGAGCATCTTGCGCGGCTGTCCGGCGATCTCCTGGTCGACCAGGATCATCTCGTTGACGCCGTCGTAGTCCCACTCGTCGTGCGGGGTCATCTGGTAGACCCACTTCGCCTTGCCGTCATCGGGATCACGGGCGAAGATCGTCATCGACCACTTGTTGTCACCCGGGCGCTGGCCAGGGTTCCAGGTCGAGGGGTTGCCCGAGCCGTAGTACATCAGGTCGAGCTTCGGGTCGTAGGAATACCAGCCCCACGTGCAGCCGCCGCCGATCTGCCACTGGTCGCCTTCCCAGGTCTTCAGGCTGGAATCGGCGCCGACCGGCTTGCCGAGCGACGTGGTCTTCTCCGGATCGAACAGAATATCGCTGTCCGGGCCGATCGAATACGCACGCCACACCTGCTTGCCCGTCGCCTGGTCATAGGCGGTGACGTGGCAGCGCACGCCGAACTCACCACCGGAGATGCCGACGATGATCTTGTCCTTCACCGGCAGCACGGTGGCGGTGTTGGTCTCGCCCTTCTTCGGGTCGCCGTTGACCGCCGTCCAGTTGACCTTGCCGGTCTTGGCGTCGAGCGCCACGACGGTGGTGTCGGCCTGGTGCAGGAAGATCTGGCCGTCGGCATAGGCGAGACCGCGGTTGACGGTGTCGCAGCACATCACCGGGATGACGTCCGGATCCTGCTTCGGCTCGTACTTCCAGACGATCTGCGCTTCCTTGTCGAGGTCGAGCGCGTAGACGATGTTGGGGAACGGCGTGTGGACGTACATCATGTTGCCGATGACGAGGGGAGCGCCCTCGTGACCGCGCAGCACACCCGTCGAGAACGTCCAGGCGACCTGGAGATCCTTGACGTTGCTCTTGTTGATCTGGTCGAGCTTGGAATAGCGGGTGTTGGCGTAGTCGCCGGTCTGGATGACCCACTGATTGGGGTCGTCGATCAGCTTCGAAAGGTCGTCGTTCGCCAGTGCAGGCGCGGTGACCATGAGCGGCAGAGCCGCCACCATGGACGACCAAGCGGATCGCCTCATGCCAGTTCCTCCTTGCGTTTTCCCTGGAGCCGGCACGAGCGAACGCACAGGCGAACGCCCGCCGACTTCCTGTTATTGGGATCAACGCTCCCGACAGCGTGTCACGGCCTGCCGGATTTCTATCCGGTCATTGTCGCTGGGCTAGACGCCCGCTCGGCCTTCGAACCAGACGACCCGCTCCCAAACGGGCCGCCGTTGCAGTCGGAAACTAGCACGATCTTATGTGGCCCTTAGCTCGGTGACAATCCCCTTATATCGGCTCTGAAGATCAGGGATTTTCACCGGTAAGCGACGGGGATTATTCCCACTCCAGCTCTTGGAAAGCGGCCGTGGCGTTGTGCGGATTGAACTCGTCGAACAGCGCCCACGCCTCGCGCTCGCTGAGGCCGGCGCTGTCGGCGGCGGCCGAGATCGAGCGGCCTTCGGCGATCAGCGCGCGGACGTCGGCGGCGATTCGCGCCAGGTAGCGCCGCTGCGGAACGAGGGCATCCGGCCACGTCATCGACCGGGGGCCGTGACCCGGCACGACACGCGCCACCGGTCGCCCGGCGAGGCGGTCCATCTCGGCGAGCCAGCCGGTCAGCGAGCCGTCGAGGCTCGGCAGGTGGCCGGCGAACAAGAGGTCGCCGAGGAACCAGGTGCCGGTGGTGGTGTCGAGAACCGTCAGATCGGCGTCGGTGTGCGCCGTCGGGTGCGCCTCGAGCACCAGCTCCCGGCCACCGAGATCGAGCCGCATCGTCCCCTCGACCGCGATATCGGGGGCGCGGAAATCGCTCCGGGCGGCGTCGGCGGGCGCGAGCTGGCGGTCGGCCTGCTGGCGGTAGAAGGCGCTGCGGGCGGCGAGCGCCCGGGCGAGCTTGTGGTGGCCGACGATCTTCGCGCCCTCGCCCGCAAAGGCGGCGTTGCCGGCGAGGTGGTCGGGGTGGACGTGGGTGTTGACGACGTAGCGCACCGGCTTGTCGGTGTGGGCGCGCACCGCGGCGAGCAGCGCCTCGCCGACGGCGACGCTGCCGCCGGTATCGATCACGGCGACGGCGTCATCGCCGACGATGAAGCCGAGATTGGCGATGTCGCCGCGGTTCGCCGGTGCGATCAGCGTATAGGGCGCCTCGTGCACGAAGACGCCGGGGGCCACCTCGGCCACGGCGAGGGGCTCGACGGCCGTCGTTGCGCCGGGCGTCGCAGAGGGGACGGTGGCGGCCGGGGCGGCCGGCGTGGCCGCGTCGGCGAAGGCGGCCGACATCGGGCCAGGCAGCCCCGGGCCTGTCGTCGCCGCAGCCAGGGCCGCCGCCGCGAGCGCGGCGGCGAGCGCGTGCCTCACGAGCGGCCCGTATCGACCGGGAAGGTGCCGGAGAACACCTGGCCCTCGGTGTCGATCGCCTTGACGTCGAGCACCGGCGAGCCGTTCGAGACGAAGTCGAAGGCGATCGTCGGATCCTCGCTCAGCGAGATGCCGCCCTCCATCTTCAGGAGCATGCGGCCGCCCTGGCTGATCTCGATGTCGTTGACGAAGTGGGCGGGGATGTAGAGCTGGGTCAGCTGGTTCATCTGCAGCCCGGAATAGTTCGGGTGGCGGATCATGATCTGCGCCTTCAGGCGCTTGGCGCCGCCGCCGGTGGCCTCCTCGGTCCCCGCCGGGGCGGGAACGGCGACCGGCGTCGCGGTGGCCTCCGCCGCCGGCGCGGCCTCGGGGAAGCGCACCTTCATGCGGCCGAGCTGGGCCAGGGCCGCGTCGGCGTCCTTCAGCGCCGGCGCCGAGCAACCGCCCGACGCCTTGACGTAGCGCCGCGACATGTAGAGCGAGCCGTCGTCCGCCTCGACGATGGCGCGCACCCACGAATAGGAGTTGATGCGCACGCGCGTCGACACCGCCATCTCCGCCAGTGGCTCGCCGAAGGTGAAGGTGGCGGCGACGGGCGCCGGATTCTCGTCGATGACGAGGGTCATCCGCTTCACCGTCCGCCCCTCGGGCAGCCGCGCGGTGACGTCGATCGGCACGATCGCCGCGTCGTGGGCGCGGTAGGGCGCCTCGATCTCGACGATGCCCTCGCCGGCGGCGATCGCCGTGTCGCCGACGACGTCGAAGCGGATCGCATCCCAGGTCGCTTCAGAGGGCTGCGCCTCCGCCGGCTGCGCCACTTGCTGCTGGGCGTCCTCTGCGCCCGCAGGCGGAGGCAGGAGGATCGAACCGGCACCGCCGGCGACCAGGGCGACCGCCAGGGCCGCTTTCGGAAAGCCTCGCCAAATCGCCGTCATGGTGTTCCCTCCTCGCGCCGGGATGCCACCGTCCCGATCGTCGTTGTCGTGGTGATTATCCCTATCACGAGCCGACATTGTGCCCGAATCACGACCGCGCTGGCTGGGAAAACACCCGCCGGCACGGGGGTCCGCGCGGCAACGCACCGCCTCGGCGACAGACCGGCGCGAACGCCGGCCTGCTTCACACCGCCGGCACCGTCCAGTCGAGCCGCTCGACGCCGTCGGCGCCGATGGCGGCGAGGGCATCAGCGACGCGCACGCCGGCGATGCGCAGATCCGGCCGCACTTCGGCGAGCGGCGCCAGCACGAAGGCGCGCTCCATCAGCCGCGGGTGCGGCACCGCGAGGCCGGGCTCGTCGATCGTCCGGTCGCCGAAGGTGAGGATGTCGAGGTCGATGATGCGCGGACCCCAGCGCTCGGCCCGCCGCCGGCCGAGCGAGGTCTCGACGGCGAGGCAGGCGGCCAGCAGGTCGGCCGGCGACAGCGTCGTCTCGACGACGACGCAGGCGTTGAGGAACCAGTCCTGGTCGGTGAAGCCCCACGGCTCGGTGCGGTAGTAGCCGGAGCGCGCGACCACCCGCACGCCCGGCACCGCCGACAGCCGCTCGACGGCGCGGTCGAGGTTCGCGCGCTTGTCGCCGACGTTTCCGCCGAGCCCGATCGCCGCCTCGACGGCCGCCGGCTCAGCCGGCATCGGAGCCGCCGGCCGCCTGGCGCTTGCGCCGCACCGTCACCGCCACGTGGTCGAGGATGCCCTCCACCGGCGCGCTCGGCTTGCGCACCGTGACGACGCTCGCCGTGATCTTGTCGAAGCGCTTGAGCACGGCGCGGGCGATGCGGTCGGCCAGCACCTCGATGAGGTTGACGCGCTCGCCGGCCACCACCTCGCCGACGACGGCGAGAAGCTTGTCGTAGCCGACGGTGTCGGCGAAGTTGTCGCTCTCGCCCACCGCCGACAGGTCGATGTCCACCGTCAGATCGACATAGAAGCGCTGGCCGAGCCGCTCCTCCTCAGGATGCAGGCCGTGGCGGGCGAAGTAGGCGACATTGGCAAGCGTGATCTGGTCACTCATCGCGCGTGTTTTCCCGTGCGCTCAACGCGCGTGTGTTCCTTTGCGCTCAACGCGCGTGTGTTCCCTGGAAGTCACCGCGCGAGATCACGTCGGCGATGCGGCAGGCCTCGAAGTGGGCCCGCACGTCGTGGATGCGGACGATGTCGGCGCCGCCGGCGACCGCCAGGATGTGCGTGGCGAGGGTGCCGTAGAGGCGGTCGCCGATCGGCTGGTCGAGCAGCTTGCCGATCAGCGACTTGCGCGAGGCGCCGACCAGCACCGGCAAGCCGAGGGCGCGGATCGCCGGCAGCCGGGTGATCAGTTCGACGTTCTGGGCCAGCGTCTTGCCGAAGCCGATGCCGGGATCGAGGACGATGCGGTCGTCGGGAATGCCCGCCTTCTCGGCGATGACGAGCGAGCGCAGGAAGAAGCGGCGCACCTCGTCGACGATGTCGAGCGAGGCGTCGACCGTGGTGCGGTTGTGCATGATCATCACGGCGGCGCCGTGGGCGGCCGCGACGCGGGCGATCTCGGGCTCGCGCTGCAGGCCCCAGACGTCGTTGACGATGGTGGCGCCGAGCGACAACGCCCGCTCGGCCACCGCCGCCTTGTAGGTGTCGATGGAGATCGGCACGGAAACGGCGGCGGCGACGGCGGGGATCACCGGGGTAATGCGCGCGAGCTCCTCGTCGGCACCCACCTCGGTGGCGCCGGGTCGGGTCGATTCGCCGCCGACGTCGATGATGTCGGCGCCCTCCCCCACCATCGCGAGCGCGTGCGCTACCGCCGCCTCGACGCCGGCGTGGCGGCCGCCGTCGGAAAACGAATCCGGCGTGACGTTGAGGATGCCCATCAGGAGAGTGCGCGTGCCGACCGGATGATCCAGCCGGCCGAGCCGCAGGACGCGGGTCATTGGGAAATCCTGTGCCGTGGCCCGGCGGCGGGCGGCGGCTCGGGGCGAAGGCGGGGCACGGCCGCCGCCGGTGGAGGCCGGCGGCGCCGTGGCGAGGAGGCACGGCGACGGGTGTCAGAAGCAGCGGATCTCCGCCTCGGCCTGGGCCCGCCGCAGCTCGGCGACGATCTTGTTCATCACCGGCGAGGACTTGAACATCGACGTCTTCTCGCCGCCGACGCGGCCGATGCTGAGGATCGTCTCGGCCTGCACGTACTGGTCGTAGGGCAGCACCGAGGCGATCACGTCGATCGAGCACGAGCAGCGCTCGAGCGCCGTGCGGGTCTCGCCGTTCGCCGCCATGCAGCCGAAGACGTAGTCGGCGCGGGTGATGGTCGGATAGTCGTTCGGCAGGTCCGTGGGCGCCTGGGCGACGGCCGGGACGGCGACCGAAACCGCCAGCGCGACGAGGGCGGCGCGGAGCGCCTCAGCTCTTGGGAGCGGCACCGACATAGCGGATCTCCTCCTCGAGATAGGGCTCGCCGGTGCCGGCGAGCTGGGGGGTGACGGCGCGCAGCAGCACCAGCGAGCCGGGCACCTTGTCGGAGACGACGAACTCGTAGGTCTTCTCGACGAAGGCGCCGAGCTCGGTGCGGTGGGCGTCGTCGGCGAACGGCTTCAGCAGGATGCGCTCGGCCGGCACTTCGACGCCGTCGACGGTGACGGTGGTGGCCTCCACCGTGCCGCCGGCGCGGAAGGCGGCGCGGATCTTGTTGCGCAGATAGCGCGGATTGCCGCCGACGAGTTCCTTCATGACGTTCACGTCGGCCTCGAGGAACAGCATCACCAGCGGGTTTCCGAGCATCTGCGAGAACGGCCCGGCCGGCTTGCGGCGGTCGCCGGAAAACAGCTGCACGACGATCTCCCGCCGACCGTCGGCGCCGGGGGCGCCGAGCGTCAGCTTGATGTCGTCCTCGAAGTCGCCGCCGAGGGTCGTCGGGTCGACGGTGTCGCGCTCGTAGCGGTAGGACAGCACCGTGCCGTCCGGCAGGGTGTTGAAGTGGGCGTTCTCGAACAGGAGCGAGGTCGCCGTCGGCTCGGCGGCGCGCGCCGGAGCCGCCACGAGCGTGGCAGCGACGGCGGCGGCGAAAAGGGTGCTCATCGTCAGGCGCATCGAGAACTCCAGTCGGACGGGTCGGGCGACCGGCCTCGCAGCGGGCGCGGCGTGCGCTCGCATCGGCCCGGATTCCCGCGGGTCATTCGGCGGCGAGCAGGAAGCCGCGGCCGCGGATGGTGCGGATCGGCGTCTCGGCCGAGCCGCCGTTCGGGCTGAGCTTGCGGCGCAGATAGCCGATGTAGACGTCGACGACGTTGACGGCGGCGCCGCCCTGCCCGGCCCACATCGTCTCGAAGATCTGCCCGCGCGTCAGCGGCTTGCCGGCATTGCGCATCAACAGCGCGAGAAGCTCCGCCTCCCGCTCGGTGAGCGTGGCGCGGTGGTCGCCCTGCACGACCGAGCGGGTGCCGAGCTCGAGCACGAGGTCGCCGACGACGAGCCGGCCGGTGTCGTCGTCGCGCCGCCGCACCTGCTGCACGGCGAGGCGGGCGAGCAGCTCGTCGAAGTCGAACGGCTTGGCGATGTAGTCGTCGGCCCCCGCCGCCAGGCCTTCGACCCGGTCGGGAACGGCGGTGCGGGCCGACAGCATCAGGATCGGGCTGGTGACGCCGAGCTGGCGCAGCGACCGGCAGAGATCGAGCCCCGACGAGCCCTGCAGCATGACGTCGAGGATGACGGCGTCGAAGGCCTGGCGCAGCGCCAGCGCCAGCGCCGCGTCGACGCTCTCGACGAGCTCGACCGCGAAGCCCTCGGCGCGGAAGCCGCGCTGCAGGAAGCCCCCGATGTCCGGATCGTCCTCGACGACGAGGATCGTCGCCGTGTCGCCCGGCTGCGCCAAAGCCGCGCCGCCGGCCGCGCCGAGCACCGGCCCGGCACGATCGGGCCGGACGTCCGTGCGCGCCGAAGCCCCCGGGCCCATGCCGGAAACGCTCATCACGCCTGTCCTCCCATCACCATGACCGACTGTTCGGCCGGACGGACTGCCGGCAGACGCAGGGTGACCCGCGTTCCCGGCGGGCGGGCTCCCAATCCCGCTTCGCCGGAAGACGCGGACTGCGCGCCGTCCGTCCCGGTCCCCGCCTGCGGCCCATGAGGGCGCGCGGGGCTCTCGATTTCGACGGCGCCATGATGTTGGTCGACGATCCACTTGGCAAGCGACAGGCCGATGCCGTAGCCGAGGCCGCGCTCGGCACTTTCGCCGCCGCGATAGAACCGCTCGAACACCCGCGGCAGCACGTCCGGCGGGATGCCGGGGCCCTCGTCGAGCACCGTCACCGCGATCGTATCCCCGCGCGTGCGTGCGAGGACGGCGACCGTCCCCCCCGCGGGGGAGTGGCGCACGGCATTCTCCAGCACCCCGGCGACGACTTGCCGCAGCCAGTCGGCGTCGCCGTGCGCGGGGCAGGCGGCCGGCGGCAGTTCCGCTTCGAGCCGCACGCCGGCGGCGCGCGCCAGCGCCGACACGTCCTCGACCGCCTCGGCCACCATGCGGGCGACGTCGAAGTCGGCGTGGGCGAGCTCGATCTGGCCGCTTTCGGAGCGCGCCACGCGCAAAAGATCCTCGACGCGGCGCCGCAGTCGCCGGCCGCGCTGGCGGATCGTCGTCAGGGCGGCGCGGTAGACCGGCTCGGGATTGTGGGCGCCGCGCAGCGTCACGTCGGCCTCGCCGAGGATGACGGTGAGCGGCGTCCGCAGTTCGTGGCTGACGTCGGCGAAGAAGCGCCGGCGGGCGACGTCGGTCTCCTCGAGCGCCCGGTTGGCGGCACGCAGGTCGGCGGTGTTCGCCTCGATGATCTCGGTGAGCCGGGCGCGGTCGGCGGCGACGCGCGCCTCGCGGCGGGCGAGGCGGGCCGCCATCCGGTTGACGCTGAGCATCAGCAGGCTGAGCTCGTCGCGCCCGCCGATGGCGAGCCGGGTATCGAAGCGCCCGGCGCCGATGTCGCCGACGGCCCGCGCCACCGCCGCGGCACGCGAGGCCACCGGCCGGACGATGCCGAGATAGACGAAGCCGGCCAGCAGCAGCACCGCGCAGACGGCGGCGATGCCCAGCATCGTCAGCCGGCCGCGCAGCGACTTCGTCTCCGTCTGCGCGACGAGCGAGGTGCGGCGCTCCTCGTCGATCAGTTCGGTGAGCAGCGGCGCGAACGACGTGGCGAAGGTGTCGAGCATGGCGCGCAGCCGCCCGGCGTCGGCCACCGGGTCACCGCTGTGGCCGAACACCAGCGGCTGCACCTGCCGGTCGAGCGACAGGAAGCGGGCGCGCATGCGGGCGAGCACGAGCGAGCGCGTCGCCACCATCGTCTTGCCGTCGGCGTCGGCGGTGCGGTCGATCTCGGCGCGCAGCGCGGTATCGAGGTCGACGAAGGAGCGCTCGACCTGCTCGCGGGCGCTGGCGAGGCGGTCACCGGCGACGTCGAGGCCACCTGCCTGCGGCGCGCTGGCGGCCGGCGCCAGCGCCTGCAGCAGCAGCACCGCATAGTCGGAGACGCGCGCCGACAGCGCCCCCAGGAGTTCGACCCGCCGGTGGGCCGCCGCCGCCGTGTCGATGTCGCGGGTGGCCGCCGAGATGCCGACGACGAGTGCCACCGCCGCCGCGATGGCGACGAGCGCGAGCAGGCCGACGGCAAGCAGGAAGCGTGCCCGGAGCGAGCGCAGCAGCGCGAACGCGCGCCTCATCGGGCCGCCACGCGTGGGCGACGCCGAACCATCGCCCGCCGGGGATGAGCCCGGCGGCGATCCTGGTTGTGTGGTGCGTGCCGCACGGCTCCCGACCCGTGGGGGCACCGCCGCCGGCGGCGGCGGTCGTCACCCGCGACGCAGTAGAGGCCGAAAGCAGGTGGTTCGCCAAGTCCCGCGCCGAGCCGGGCGGAAAAATGCCCGCTCGCGAGGCCACAAAGGCACGGAGTGGCCTCAGCCGGGGCGCGTGCGGCGTCTCAGATCTCGCGGCCGTTCATGCCCGGCACGGCGCAGCGCCACTTCTTGATGACGTAGTGGGGGTGGTCGCCCGCCCACTGCGCCAGATAGGGCATCGCCTTCGCCATGCAGGTCGACTGCGGCACGGGCTCGAGCGCGACCGAGAGGTGCTGCTCCTCGCAGAGGGCGACGTTCGCTGTCAGACAGACGAAGACGATGAGTTCCACGGTCTTTCCTTCCGGGAGCAGTCTTTTCCCGCGGGCACAGCCACCGCCGGCGCCCGGGCGCCGCAGGTCCGAGGCGCAGCGCCAGTCCGTCCACGCGAGGGCTTACGGGAACTTTTACGCCCCAGCCCCGGGAACGGATGCTCGCCGCGTCATCACATCGCCGCGATCGGTGATCTCAGACCGGCCACTCCTTGCGCGAGCGGTCGGCGCAGCGCCAGCGCTTGACGACGAGCTTGGGGTGCTCGCTCGCCCACTGCGCGACGATCGGCATCGCCTGCATCATGCAGGTCGCAGGCGTCAGGCGAGCCTCGGGATCGAGCCCGATGGCGCGGTCCTCGCAGGGGTGGGCGGCGAGCAAGGCGCAGACGGTGATGACGATTTCCACGACAGGTCACTCCTTGGACCGCCGGGCCCGCGGGTGGGCCTGACGGTCGGGTGGGCCTTGCGCGTCTCGCTCCTCGCGGCCGGATCGATCGCATCCCCAACCGATCGCCGCGGTGACGGCGCCGTACACCGCGGCGGCCGCTTGTTCTCTCCGGCCCGGGAGGTTGCCTCCTCTGGCCGCCCTAAGAACGTGCAGGAAGAATGCCACGCCACACTCACGATTGCGCGAGCAAGCCCGCGGCCGCCCGATCATCGCGACGCCCGTGCGGAAGCAGCCGCGCGGAACGCGCGCGGCGACCCGGTGTGCGAGGTCGGCGTGAAGTGCGCGGCGGCTCAGGCGGCGAGCAGGATCTCGCCTTGGCCGAGCGCCGCCATGTCGCCCTGCAGGCGGGTGACGCGGCGCGGCACCGCCGGCGGCGCGGCGAGACCGAGCGAGGCGATCCAGGTGGCGAGCATCGCCATCACCTGCAGGTCGTGCTCGCCACACGACACGAAGGTCGGCGGCGGCGGGCCGTCGAGGCCGGCGGCGATCAGCGTGCCGCGCTTCATCAGCACGCCGGCGTCGGGGCCGAGCCGGCCGGCGAGGATGGTGCCGGCGATCATCCGCGCGCCGGCCTCCGGCCCGCAGGCCCCGGCGACGATCAGGCCGCGGCGCATGCGGTCGCCGCAGCGCGGCCCCGCCGTGCCGGCGATCGCCACGACGCCGCCGGCCATGCCGGCCATGCGGCCGGGCAGCGCCCCGCCGGCGCGCTCGCCGGCGTCGCCCGCCACGTCGACCCGTCCATCGAGGAGCCCGGCGGCGAGCCAGGGCCCGGCCGATCCCTCGATGGCGAGCCGGCCGCCGCGCATGCCGGCACCGGCCCGCGCGCCGACGTCGCCGACAACGCGGATCGATCCGCCGCCCATGCCGGCGCCCACGAAGTCGAAGAGCGCCGAGCCGCCGTCGACGACGATCGTTTCGACATCGCCGGCGCGCACCGTGAAGAGATCGCCGATCGTGAGGCCGTCGCGGCCGGCGACCAAGGCGATCTTCGAGATCTCCCGCGGCTTCAGCCCAGCGAGTTTCTCCGGCGTCAGCGGCGACAGGTCGACCCTGACCGGCGGCGCCGCCTTCAGCGTGAAGGTGAGGGCGCCCATCAGACGAGGTCCTTCAGGTGGAAGTGGTGGCGGCCGAGCTTGCCGCCATAGTTGCCGGCGGCGATGCGGCGGAGCCCCGATTCTCGCCCGAGTGCCGCCGCCGCGTGCAGGCCGGCGCGCATCGCCTCCTGCACGGCGGAAAACGACAGCCCGTCGATGACGATCTCCAGCACCGCCTCGATCTCCGGATCAAGCGCGCTGTCGACGCCGCCCTTCAGGGTCGGGCAGTAGGCGTGGTTGGTGGAGGCGGGCTGGCCCTTGTATTTCGAGCCGACCTTGGAGCCCGACCGGACGACGCCGCCGGGAAACGGCATGATGACGTCGGCCACGTCGCGCATCGCCGTCACCGCCGCCTCGGCCGCGGCGCGGGCGGCGGCGCGCGAGGTGGCGAGGAACAGCAGGTTGCCACCACCGACCGCGCCCTCGACCGCGAACGTGTGGTGCTCGACGAGGAACTCGCCGTCCATCACCGGCACCCGCCAGTAGCGCCGGCCGCCGATCTGCTTGGCGATCTGGTGGCCGTCGCCGAAGTAGCGCAGGCTCGCCCCGAGCTTGATCGGCGTGCCGTCGGGCAGCCCGGCGAAGCAGGCGGTGCCGGCGCAGGTCAGCACGCACTGGCCGACGCGGGTGACGATCTGCGTCTCGCAGATCTGCGGCGAGAAGCCGAACAAGAGCACCCGCACGCCAGGCCGCCCGTCGGGCGTCTCGTCGGGCGTAAGCTCGCGCTCGATGCCCGCTTCGCAGCCGCAGGCGATGACGGAGGTGGCAAAGCCCGTCATCGAGACGGCGGCGACGCGCGCCCACTCGAGGGTATCGGCGGTGATGACGACGCCGGTCGCCGCCATGTCGAAGGCCTCGGCGAAGCCCTCGTCGATACCGATGCCGTTGACCTTCAGCGTCGACATGGATGCACCCGGAAGGCTTCGTCGCGGCCGATCGCGCCGGCCGGCACCGTGAACTGTCGCGTGTCGGTGCCGTAGAGGTCACCGAGCCGGCCGTCGATCGTGCGGACGATCGCCTTGTCGAAGCCGGGCTCGACGGTCTCGGCGCGGCCGAAGCGGTATTCGGTCACCTCGCCGTCGCGGACGACGAGGTCGCCGTCCTTGAAGACCAGCGCTGCCCTCTCGAACATCGCCGTGCGGTCGGCGGTGTCGGTGTAGACCGAGACGTCGGCGATGGCGCCGGGCGCGAGATGGCCGCGGTCGGTCAGGCCGAGCAGGCGGGCGGGTGCTGCGCGCGTCATGATCGCCACGTCCTGAAGCGTGAACTCGCGGGTGATCGACGGCAGCGCCGTCAGCGCCATCGCCGCCTTCGGCAGGCCGGCGATGTAGCGGGCGCGCTCGTCGCGGTCCATCAAGAGGTGCAGGATCTTCGGATAGGTGGTGAACGGCGCGCCGTTCGGATGGTCGGTGGTGAAGAACACCTGCCAGGGATCGTGCGCCGACAGGAAGATCTCGAGCCCGATCGCCCACTGCAGCGCGTTGATGACGTTCGAGGCCTTGTAGTGGAACGGCACGATGCCGCCGCCATTGCCCTCGCCGTCCCAGACGATCCATTTCTTCGGACTGGCGAGCGCATGCGCCGAGTACTGCCGCAGCGAATCCGACGAGATCGTCACCGTCTGGCCGAACATCACCTGGCCGACGTCGACGGTGACGTTCGGGTTGAGGTTGAGCGCCCGGATCAGTTGCTGCGCACCGGAGGAGAAGCCGCGCTTGCCCTCGGTGCCGTAGGCGTAGAACTGCACGTGGGCGAGGTGCAGCGGCAGCCCGTCCGCAGCGTCGATCGTCTCGGTCAGCGTGTCGATCGCCCCCGCGACGCCGAGATTGTTGCAGTGCAGGTGCAGCGGGTGGCGAATGCCGGCGTCAACGACGGCCTGCTGCAGCGCCTTGAAGATCTGCCGCGACGACAGCCCGTAGGACGGCACCACGTCGTCGAGGCCGAAGGTGCGGACGTTCTCCTTGAAGGCGGCCGAGCCGCCGGCATTGATGCACTTCACGCCCAGCGCGCGGCTCTTCGCCACCACCAGCGCGACATAGTCGGCGAGCGCATCCCGGCCGGCCTTGTCGCGCATCAGCCCGAGCGACACCTCGTCGTTGCCGAGCACCGACAAGGTCGCCTTGTCGAGGATCGGCATGTCGGCGAGCTCGAGGTGGGCCTGCAGGGCCTGGGTCGGCGCCACCGCCGGCTCGACGACGGTGGTGAAGCCCATCCGCGCATAGAGCCGGCCGGTCTCGTAGCTCGACCAGCGGGCGGTGCCGAAGGGCTGGCCCTCGGGCGGCGCCTCGGTGCCCTCGTGCAGCTCCGGCAACAGCAGCCGCGACAGCGTGACGTTGCCGCCGGCGACGTGGCTGTGGATGTCGATGCCGCCGGCCATGACGATCTTGCCGGTGGCGTCATAGACGGCATCCGGCTCGGTGCCGCGCGGCGGGCGGGCGACGATGCGGCCGTCCTGCATCCAGATGTCGTCGATGCCGTCGCGGTCGTGCGCCGGATCGATGACGTGGCCGTCCTTCAGTCGGATCAGCATGACGCGCCACCTTGTCCGGAGAGGCCGCCCTTGCCGGAAAGGCTGCCCTTGCCGGAGAGACGATGGTGGATCGCCTCGATCACCGCCGCCACCGTCGGAGCCGCGTCGGCCGCCGCCTTGCCGCGGGGCGCCACCACCGGTGCGAGCGTGGCGGTGCGGGCATCGAAGAGCACGGCGTCGGTTGTGCGGTCGGGCCGGCGCACCTCGATGACGACGGCCGGCGGCGTGGCGAAGCGGGTGCCGGCGGCGACCAGCGCCACCGTCGGCGGCGACTGCGGCCAGGCCGGCGCGGCGGGGGCGAGCGCGGAAATCCACAAGGCCGCGTCGGCCTCGCCGCTCGTCACCATGCGGTCGACGTCGAAGCGCCACGGGTCATGGGTGACGATGCCGCCGGGGAAGCCCAGCGGCGGCGGGAAGCCGGTCGTCCAGGCGCAAGCGAGCACGGCACCGGCGGCGTTGTCGTCGCCCGGGAATGGCACGGCCGCATAGCGGGTGGCGGCATTGAGGTCGCGCACCAAGCCGGCCGCCGCCTCCACGGCGAGGCCGTCGAGATCGGCGGCATCCCAGACGACGACGCCGTACTTCGCCGCCGCGAGCGCCTTCGCGGCCTTGTCGAGATCGCGCACGCCGGTGCGGCCGAGACGCTTTTCGTCCACCGGCCGCCCGCCGACGCGCGCCTTCAACGCCAGAAGCGTACCGCGCAGGCCGAGGCCCTTGATGTCGAGCGAGAGCGGCGCGCCCGACCCTCCGATCGCGGCGGCGGCCTTGGCCGAGGCGCCGACGGTGACGACCTTGCGCTTCGGCGCGCCGTCGCGGGCGAACACGTCGGCGAGCCAGCCGACCCGGGCGGAGAGATCGCCGAGAAGCAACACGAGATCGGCCCGGCGGCCGGCCTCGACGGGGGTGGCGAACATCAGCCCGGTCTCCGACAGCACGGCGACGTCGCGTGCGAGCGCCGGGCCCGCGCGGTGTCCGATCGCCGCCCGCAGGTGTTCGGCGAGCTTCAGCGCCGCCCGCACGCCGGCCACATCGGTGCCGAGACCGGCGACGACGGGCGTGCGCCCGGCCGACAGCACCGCCGCCGCCCGCTCGATCGCGTCCTCGAAGCTCGCCGCCTCGCCGTCGATGCGCACGCTCATGGCAGGCAGCGGCTCCACGCCGGGTACGCGCGCCGGCTCGCGGCACGGCGGGCCATCGCCGCCGGCGCCTCTGGCAGGCCGGTCATGTGTCGTACTTGACGTAGGCGAAGCGGAGATCGCCGTGCGGCGTACCCTCGAGCCCGGACCCTTCGGTGCCGGGCTGCCACTGCACCACCTCCTCGATCTTCTTCGCCAGCGCGAAGTCCTTGTCGGTGATGCCCTTGGCCGAATGGGTCTGCAGCCGCACCTCCACCCACGCATAGGAGGCGGTGAGGTCGGGGTGATGCCAGGCGGCCTCGGCGAGGTGGCCGACGGTGTTGATCACCATCAGCGTCCCCTTCCACGAGGCGGTCTTGTAGGTGCGGCGGATCCAGCCGTCCTCGAACCGCCACTGCGGCAGCTCGGCGGCGAGCTTCGCCGTCACCTCTTCCGGCGCATAGACGCGTTCTTTCCTCGCGTCGGACATCGCGATCCACCCTCCCTCGGCCTGGCGCCGGCAGCACGGACGGAGGGCGCTCCCAATCGCCCTCCCCCCGCGATTTGCCTCACGCCCGCGGCTTTGCCACACTCGTGGCGCCCGCGGACGGGCATTGTTGCCGGACGATCTTAGTCGTTCGTCGCAAGCCGTCTAGGGTGATCCCGGGCCGCGACGTCGGGTCGGGGCGAGCGCCGACGGCGGAGCGAGGTCGACGACACCCATGGACGACATCGCCGCCCCGGCCGCCGACGCCGCGCCGGACGCCACCGAATCCGACCCGATGGCGCTGCTGCGCCGGCTCGCGCGCGGCTTCGTGCCGGACCTTTCGGACCGCGCCGCGCGCCGCGCCACCACCGCCCGCGTCAGCGCCCCGGCGCGCCTGCACTTCGGCTTCCTCGACCTCAACTTCTCGCTCGGCCGCCGCTTCGTCGGCCTCGGCATGGCGGTGGACGCACCGGCCACCGTGCTGTCCCTCGCCCGTGCCCCCGAGGGCACGCTCACCGCCGAGGGGCCGGAGAGCAGGCGCGCCCGCGACCACCTCGCCCGCCTCGTCGGCGACCACGGCGCCCGCTCCGGCTTCCGCCTGACGGTCGAGCGCGCCATTCCGCCGCACGCCGGCCTCGGCTCGGGCACGCAGCTGGCGCTCGCCGTCGCCGCCGCCTACGCCGCGCTCGAGGCACCGACGGCGGAGGCCGCCC
>Ga0209902_100802_pt1 | contig 24210 bp, 20 predicted proteins | sample FECB27metaG_FD_188304 | JGI IMG/M metagenome (GOLD analysis project Ga0209902, IMG submission 188304) | Cyanobacterial communities from the Joint Genome Institute, California, USA - FECB-27 (SPAdes) (version 2) | ecosystem: Environmental > Aquatic > Thermal springs > Hot (42-90C) > Microbial mats...
GTACTCCCCGCAGCGAAATAAAGGAGGAGGCCGCAGGCCGGGGGACATTCGCGGAGGGGAGTACCCCGTCGGCGCGCGCCCGCTACGACCTCCACCTCCTCGATCAAAAACAACGCTCCAAAAAGAAACGTTGATTTATTAAAGAACATCGTTCTATCATCCGCCCGCGCCGCAAAGACGGCGCACTTCCAGCCCGAGGCCCACGCCCGGGCTCCAAGCCACCCGGCAGGAGGAGACACAACATGAGACAGCAGATCGCGATCGCATCGGCGGCATTGCTGGTGCTCGCGGGAACCGCGGCCCAGGCGCAGAGCACCGTCACCCTGTACGGCACCGTCGATGCCAGCCTGCGCTACGAGAGCCATGGCGCCGAGTACACGGCCGAGGGCGTTCCCTATCGAAGCCGTTCGCGGCTGCGCATGAGCCGCGGCGGCGGGCTCTCCGAGAGCTTCTGGGGCCTCAAGGGCAGCGAGGACCTCGGTGGGGGATTGCAGGCGCTGTTCCAGGTCGAGAGCCATTTCGACATCCGCAACGGCGAACGCGTGCCCGAGGGCGATCCGCAGCACTTCCAGATCGCCTCGGTCGGATTGCAGTCGGACCGCTGGGGCCAGCTGACCTTCGGGCGCCAGTACAACGTAGCGATGGAAGCGGCCTCGCTCGCCTATGGTTCGAACCTCTGGGGCGACTACTTCAACGCCTTCAAGCCCGAGCACACCCTGCTGGCCGCGAGCAAGACCAACAACATGGTCCACTACGGCGCGCAGCTCGGTGACGTGGTGCTGCTCGCGCAGTACGCGATCGGCGAAGGCGAGGGCTCGGCGCGCCGCGGTAGCCAGGTCGGCGCGGGCCTGGCCTACATTCCCGAGAAGGGCCCGGTGAAGCTCGCGGCGGCCTTCATGCGCAGCACCGACGATGCCTCGCATGCGCGCTTCGACATCGCCACCGCCGGTGCCCAGTTCCTGATCGGCGAGAACCTCACGCTGCAGGCCGGCTACATCGGCAACCGGCGCGACAACGCCTTCACCTCCTTCGCCAACGGACCGTTCACGCCCGTCGATCTTGCCGGGCTCGGCATCATCTCGCCGGTCCAGGTGCTCGATGCCAATTTTCCAGGCGGCTTCGCCAAGCGGCGCATGGCCTTGGGTGGCCTCACCTGGAAGGCCACGCCCTGGCTCACGCTGGCCTTCAACGCCTGGTTCACGCGGCAGCGCGGCCACACCAGCGACTTCGACGGCTCGGCCAGCCAGTACCAGGTGGTAGCCGGCTATCTGCTGTCGAAGCGCACCATGCTCTATGCCGAGGTCGACCGCTCGATCTACCGCGGCGGGCTGGTGGGCGCGCAGCTCGTGGGCCTCAATGCGCAGAGCCCCACGGTCGATCGCACGCAGACCGGCGTCACCTTCGGCGTGCGCCACAGCTTCTAGGAACCGTCGACGCGATGCCTCCCCGCCATTCCTCCATCGACGCGCGCGGACCGCGCCGCCGCACCGTGCTGCAGGCCGGTGCCGGTGCGCTGCTCGCCGGCGGACTCGGCGCGCGCGCGGCCGATGCGCCCGCGCCCATGCCTGCTTCACCCGCGACGCCTGCCGCGGCCACCGCCGCGCTGCCCTGGCGCAACTGGTCCGGCCTGCAGCACTGCCAGCCGCGCCTGCTCGCCACGCCGGCCGATGAAGCCGAGCTGCGCGCCGTGCTGCGCGCTTCGGGCGGCACCGGCCTGCGCTGCGTCGGCGCGGGCCATTCGTTCACCGCGCTGGTGCCCACCGACGCCACGCTGCTCTCGCTCGACGCCATGTCGGCCTTCGTCGGCACCGATGACGCCGCGCAGACCGCCACCCTGCAGGCCGGCATGCGCCTCGCCGTGCTGTCGCAGGAGCTCGACGCGCGCGGCCTCGCGCTGCGCAACCTGCCCGACATCGACGTGCAGTCCTTCGCCGGCGCGATCAGCACTGGCACCCACGGCACCGGCCTCGCGCTGCCCGCGATGCATGCCGAAGTGACCGCGCTGCACCTCGTGACCGCCAACGCCGAAGCGATCGAATGCAGCGCCACGCGCGAGCCCGAGCTGTTCGCGGCGGCACGCGTCTCGCTCGGCTGCCTCGGCGTGATCAGCGAGGCCACGGTGCGCACCGTGCCGGCCTTCAACCTGCACCGCCGCGTGTTCCTGCGCCCGCTCGCGGCCATGCTCGACGAGGCACCGGCGCTCGCGCGCCGGCATCGCAACTTCGAGTTCTACGTGCTGCCCTTCACCGGCTATGCCGCGGGCATCGCGAACGACCTCTACGAAGGCAGCGACACCATGCAACCGCCCTCGGCCGACGAGGACATGCTGCGCGACCTGCGCCGGCTGCGCGACTGGCTCGGCTGGTTCCCGGCGCTGCGCCGCCGCGTCGCCGCGGCACTGATCGACGGCGACCAGACCGAGGAGGCGAAGAACCGCTCGTGGCGGCTGCTCTCGACCCAGCGGCCCACGCGCTTCAACGAGACCGAGTACCACGTGCCGCAAGCCCAGGGCATCGCCTGCCTGCGCGAGGTGATCGCGGCGCTCGAGCGGCGCAACGACGTGTTCTTTCCGCTCGAGTTCCGCTTCGTGCCGGCCGACGATGCCTGGCTCAGCCCCTTCCATGGCCGCGACAGTTGCTCGATCGCCGTGCATGCGGCAGTGGGCGAACCGCACGACTACCTGCTCTCGCAGATCGGCCCGATCTTCCGCAAGTACCAGGGCCGGCCGCACTGGGGCAAACTGCACGACCGCGGCCCCGCCGAGCTCGCCGCGCTCTATCCGCGCTGGAACGACTTTCTCGCGCTGCGCGCGCGGCTCGATCCGCAGGGCCGCCTGCTCAACCCCTACCTGCGGCAACTGTTCGGGATCGCATCATGAGTGGACGCCGGAGAAGAAAGCTGTTGCTGGGCACGCTCGGCACCGTCGGGCTGGGCGCGGCCGCCGCCTTCGCGCTGCGCCCCGGCGACGCGGGCGCGCCGCACGAACCCTACTTCCGCGCGCTCAACGACGAGCTGCGCCGCAACGGGCCGATGCGGCCCTGCATGGTGATCGACCTCGACCGGCTCGACGCCAACATCGAGCGCGTGGCCGGCGGCCTGCAGCGCGCGGGCAAGCACTACCGCATCGTCGAGAAGTCGCTGCCCTGCCAGTCGCTGATCGCCTACGTGGCGAAGCGCTCGGGCAGCCGCCGGCTGATGTCCTTCCACCAGCCCTTCCTCAACGTCGACGCGGCCGTGTTTCCCGACTTCGACCTGCTGCTGGGCAAGCCGCTGCCGGTGCAGTCGGCGGCGCTGTTCTACCGCCAGCTCAAGGGCCCGTTCGATGCCGCGCGCCAATTGCAGTGGCTGGTCGACACGCCCGAGCGGCTGCAGCAGTACCTGGCGCTGGCCGGCGGCCTGGGCACGCGGCTGCGCGTCAACATCGAGATCGACGTCGGCCTGCACCGCGGCGGCGTGGCCGACAACGCGACGCTCGCGCGCATGCTCGAGATGATCGACGCCAACCCGGCGGCGCTGGAGTTCGCGGGCTTCATGGGCTACGACGCGCACGTGGGCTTCGGCGTGCCCAAGGTGCTCGGCACGCCCGAGGAGCTGCTGGCGCGCGCGATGGCGATCTACCAGGGCTTCGCCGACTTCGCGCGCACGCACCGGCCCGCGCTGTGGAATGAGCGACTCACGCTCAACGCCGGCGGCAGCCCGAGCTACACGCTGCACGGCGCCGAGAAGCTCAGCACCGAGATCAGCGTGGGCACCGCGCTGCTCAAGCCCACGCACTACGACATCGAGACCCTGGCCGAGCACGAGCCCGCGGCCTTCATCGCCACGCCGGTGCTCAAGGCCACGGGGCCGGTGCAGATACCGGCGCTCGATGCGAAGTCGAGGATCTTCTCGTGGTGGGACGTGAACCAGCGCCAGACCTTCTACATCTACGGCGGCTGGTGGCTGGCCGACTACGCCTCGCCGCGCGGCCTGCAATTCAACGGCATCCTGGGCCACAGCGCGAACCAGGAGAACGTCAACGCCTCGCCCTCGGTGGGCCTGCGGGTCGACGACCAGGTCTTCCTGCGGCCCGCGATCGCCGAGGGCGTGCTGCTGCAGTTCGGCGACCTGATCACCGTGCGCGGCGGCAAGATCCAGGACGCCTGGCCGGTCTATCACCAGACCGGCTGACGCCCGGCCGGCATACTTGCCGCCGACCATCCCCCGACATGCCGAGGCCTCCATGACCCCAGAGCTGCGCCCCCTCTTCGACGCCCAGCGCGCCGCCAGCCTGCGCGACCAGGCCCCGCCCTGGAGCGTGCGCGCCGACCGCCTGCGCCGGCTGCGCGCGCTGGTGCGCGAGCACCGCGCCGCGATCGCGGCCGCGATCAGCGCCGACTTCTCGAACCGGCCGCGCCAGGAGACCGAGCTGGCCGAGGTCTTCCCCACGCTCGAGGGCATCGACCATGCGCTGCGCCACGGCAAGCGCTGGATGCGCGTGCGCCGCCGCAGCACCGGGCTGTGGTTCAAGCCCGCGTCCTCGCGGCTGATGCCGCAGCCGCTCGGCGTGGTCGGCATCGTCGTGCCCTGGAACTACCCGCTGTACCTCGCGGCCGGCCCGCTCACGGCCGCGCTGGCTGCCGGTAACCGCGCGATGCTCAAGCAGTCGGAGTACACGCCGCGCTTTGCCGAGCTGTTCGCGCGGCTGGTGGGCGCGGCCTTCGCGGCCGACGAGATCGCGGTGGTCAACGGCGACGCCGAGGTGGCGCGCGAATTCGCGAGCCTGCCCTTCGACCACCTGCTGTTCACCGGCTCGACCGAGGTCGGCCGCCACGTGATGCGCGCCGCGAGCGAGCACCTGACGCCGGTCACGCTCGAGCTCGGCGGCAAGTCGCCGGCCATCGTGGGCCGCGGCGCCGCCTTCGACAAGGCGGTGGAACGCATCCTCGTGGGCAAGACGCTCAATGCCGGCCAGACCTGCATCGCGCCCGACTACGTGCTGGTGCCGCGCGAGCAGCAGGCGCGCTTCGTCGAGGCCGCGCGGCGCGTGTTCGCCGCGCTCTACCCCGACCTGGCGCGCAACGCCGACTACACGAGCATCGTGAGCCCGCGCCACTTCGCGCGGCTCGAGGCGCTGGTGGCGGAAGCCCAGGCGCAGGGCGCCGCGGTGGAACGGCTCGGCGACGCGCCGGCCGATGCCGCGTCGCGGCGGCTGCCGCCGGTGCTGCTCACGGGCGTGGGCGACGGCATGCGCGTGATGCAGGAGGAGATCTTCGGCCCCGTGCTGCCGCTCGTGCCCTACGACACGCTCGAGGAGGCCATCGGCTACGTCAACGCCCGGCCGCGGCCGCTCGCGCTCTACCTGTTCGAGAAGCAGCGCGCCGACATCGACCGCGTGCTGGCCCAGACCGTGGCCGGCGGCGTGACCGTCAACGACACGCTGTTGCACATCGCGCAGGACGACCTGCCGTTCGGCGGCGTCGGCGCGAGCGGCATGGGCGCCTACCACGGCGAGTTCGGCTTCCAGACCTTCTCGAAGATGAAGCCGGTGTTCCACCAGTCGGGCCTCAACGGGCTCGGCCTGTTCAAGCCGCCCTACGGCAAGACCTTCGAGCGGATGCTCAAGCTGCTGGCGCGCTGAGGTAACCGTTCGGGCTGAGCTTGTCGAAGCCTCGCGCGGCGCTTCGACAAGCTCAGCGTGAACGGTTTCTTCCGGGCCGGTCAGCGCTTCGCATCGGGCGCGAGCTGCGCCAGCGCCGCCTTCGCCTTCGGCCCCGCGAAGCGGTGCACGATGCCCAGCAGCAGCACGTCGACCAGCAGCTCGAGGTGCGCCATCGCGTCGATGCGCTCGATCCAGGGATCGTCGCCGCCCGACACGCGCAGCGAGGTCATGCCGTGGATGCCTTCCCACAGCAGCTGCGTGATCACGTGCAGCTGGGTGTCGTCGGCCGCCACGAAGCCCTCGCGCACCAGTTCCGCCGCGAGGCCGCGCACCAGCGCATAGGGGTCGCGCTCGGGATCGCCGAACACCAGCGTCGAGGTCTCGACCGGCGCCGCGGGCCGGCGTTCCATGAACACCAGGAAGTACTGGTCGGGATGGCGCAGGCCGTTCTCCACGTAGGCCCGGCAGGCCAGCCGCACGCGCGCCAAAGCGCCCTCGCCGCTCGCGATCGCCGCCTGCACCAGCTTGTGCATGCGGATGATGTCCTCGTCGATCGCGTTGGTGATCATGCTGGCCTTGTCGCCGAACAGCGTGTAGACCACCGTGTTCGAGAAGCCCGATTCCTCGGCCACCTTGCGCATCGTCACCTCGCGCGCGCCGTCGCGGATGATCAGCTTGCGCACCACCTTCAGGATGTCCTTGCGGCGCTGCTCGAGTTCGCGCTGCTTGCGCTCCTGGAGGTTGTTCTTGACCATGGGAGATGCGGTGCGGGTCGGGTGCGGGCGGTTCGGAATGCGGGCATCTTATAGTCAGCGCCCGCGCCCCCCGCGATGCCCTGCGGCCCGCCGGGGCCACCGCCGCGGCGAAGGATCGGGCAAGAACCGGCGGACACAGGGCCGGAAACGGCCAGCCCCGGAACGGCCATGCACCGAAGATGGGCTCTGCGAGAAGAAAGTTCGCGCGCGCCTCGGCGCTGTCGGCGCCGGCCCCCCTTGTTTCGGAGAAAAAGGCAAGAACCGCGTTCGATCCGGATACCGCCTGGAGCGCGCCGGGCGCGAAACTTCTCACCATGCCGGGAGCCCCCATGGCGCCTGTGCATCCCCTTCAGCACGAGGAGTTTTCCATGACCGCAATCCAGGACAAAGTCGTTCTCATCACCGGCGCGAGCAGTGGCATCGGCGAAGCGACCGCGCGGCTGCTCGCGCGGCGCGGTGCCCACGTGGTGCTCGGTGCGCGCCGCACCGACCGGCTCGCGGCGCTCGCGGCCGAGATCCGGGCCATCGGCGGCTCGGCGAGCTTCCAGCGGCTCGACGTCACGCTGCGCCCCGAGATGGAGGCCTTCGCCGAACTCGCGCTCGAGCGCCATGACCGCATCGACGCGCTGGTCAACGCCGCGGGCGTGATGCCGCGCTCGCCGCTGTGGATGCGCAAGATCGAGGAGTGGGAGCTCATGATCGACGTCAACCTGCGCGGCGTGCTGCTCGGCATCGCGGCCGTGCTGCCGACGATGCAGGAGCAGGGCTGGGGCCACATCGTGAACCTGGCGCCGGTGTCCGTCACGGGCGTGACGGCGGAGTCGGCCGTCTACCACGGCACGCAGTACGCGGTGGACGCGATCTCCGAGGGCCTGCGCCAGGAGCATGCGGGCCGCGTGCGCGTGAGCGTGCTCCATCCCGAGCTGGCACCGCCGGGCGACCCGCGCCTCGAGCGCATCGCCGCGGGCCTGGCCGGCGAGCGCATGTCGACGCGGCGGCGCCTGCTGGCACCGGCCGACGCGGTGGCGCGTTCGATCGTCGGCGCGATCGAGGGCGGCTACTACGCGGCGCACCCCGTGCCCGCGCTGCTGCGCTCGCCGGGCGGCCGCTCGGACAGCGCGCCCGAGGAGCCGGCCGACTACGCCTTCTGATTCAATAGGTCTTGTAGGGCAGGAACTTGCCCGAGAGCACCACGTTCACGCGGTCGCCCTTGGGATCGGGTTGGCGCTGGATGTCCATGCTGAAGTCGATGGCGCTCATGATGCCGTCGCCGAACTCCTCGTGGATCAGCTCCTTGATGGTGGTGCCGTAGACGCTGACGATCTCGTACCAGCGGTAGATCAGCGGATCGGTCGGCACCGCCGAGGGCAGCGAGCCCTTGTACGGCACCACCTGCAGCCACTTCTGCTCCTCGGCGCTGAGGCCGAAGATGCGCCCGACGATCTTGGCCTGCTTCTCGTCGAGCGTCATCTGGCCGAGGCAGGCGGCGGTGGTCCATTCCTTCGAGAGGCCGAGCTTCTTCGCGACATCGGCCCACTGCAGGCCCTTGGCCACCTTGGTGGCGATGATCTTCTCGGTGACGTCGTTGCGGTTCATGTTCAGGTGCTCCTTGAGTGCCGGACACGGGCAAGCAACAGGCGTGCCGCCGCCCGGCCCGGCGCCATCAGGCGCGTTCCCAGCGGAACTTGCGTTCCGACTCCGCGATGGGCTGGTCGTTGATGCTCGCGTAGCGCCGCTGCATCAGGCCGTTGGGCGCGAACTCCCAGTTCTCGTTGCCGTGGCTGCGGAACCAGTGGCCCGAGTCGTCGTGCCATTCGTACTCGAAGCGCACCGCGATGCGGTTGTCCATGAAGGCCCAGAGCGTCTTCTTCAGGCGGTAGTCGAGCTCGCGCACCCACTTGCGCTGCAGGAACTGCACCACCTGCTCGCGGCCATTGACGAAGTCGGCGCGGTTGCGCCATTCGGTGTCGGGCGTGTAGGCCAGGCTCACGCGCACCGGGTCGCGCGTGTTCCAGGCATCTTCGGCGGCCTGGACCTTCTTGAGCGCGGTCTCGAGCGTGAACGGGGGCAGCGGCGGGCGGGATTCGGATTCCATGGCGGTCTTTCGGTAAGGATGGAAAGTCGGAAGGGAAGGTTGGAGAGCAAAGGCGGTGTAGCCCGGCCGCAATGTGCCACACGTAGACAGACCTGTCTACATGATGGCGGGAGTGCCTACAATCGCGCCATGGACCTGGACCTTTCCGCCCTGCCCGCGCGCGAGCGCATCCTGCTCACGGCGCACGACCTCTTCTATGCCGACGGCATCCGCGCCACCGGCATCGACCGCGTGATCGCGGCCTCGGCCGTGACCAAGGTCACCTTCTACCGCCACTTCCCCTCGAAGGACGACCTGGTGCGCGCCTTCCTCGACCACCGGCATGCGCGCTGGATGGCCTGGTTCGTCGATGCGCTGGGGCGGCGCGGCGCGCACGAGCGCAGCGGCGACGCGCAGGCCCTGCTGCTGCTGGCCGACGTGATGGCCGAATGGTTCACCGACCCGGTGTTCCGCGGCTGCGCCTTCATCAACGCCGTGGCCGAGGTCGGCGGCAGCGTCGAGGGCGCGGCCGAGCGCGCGCGCGATCACAAGCGCGAGATGGTCGAGGTGATCGCCGACCTGCTGCCCACCACGCTGCCGCAGCGCATGGCGCTCGCGCAGGCCGCCGCCATCGGCATCGACGGCGCGATCGTCAAGGCGCAGATGGGCGGCGCCGAGCTGGTGCGCGAGGCGGTCGAGGACCTGCGCCGGCTGCTGCGCGCGCTGGCCGACGCCGCGGCGCCTACTTCACCACCATCGCGGTGAACGGCCACACATAGGCCTGCAGGGTCACGAGGATGCCGACCAGGCAGGCCAGCGCGATCGAGTGGAAGAACACGTAGCGCAGGATCTCGCCCTCGTGGTTGAACCAGCGCGTGGCGGTCGAGGCCACCACGATCGACTGCGCATCGATCATCTTGCCCATCACGCCGCCCGAGCTGTTGGCCGCGCCCATCAGGTTCGGGCTCAGCCCGAGCTGGTCGGCCGCCACCTTCTGCATGCCGCCGAACAGCACGTTCGAGGCCGTGTCGGACCCCGTGAGCGCCACGCCCAGCCAGCCCATCAGGGTGCCGAAGAAGGGATAGAACACGCCGGTGTTGGCGAAGGCCAGGCCCAGCGTGGTGTCGAGCCCCGAGTAGCGCGTGAGCGTGCCCAGCGCGAGCATCAGCACGATGGTGAGCAGCGAGAACTTCACCAGCCACAGCGTGCGGCCGTAGGCGGCCACGAGCTGGACCGGGTTGTACTTCATGACCAGCCCGCCCACGAGGGCCGACACCAGGATGCCGGTGCCGGTGGCCGAGAGCAGCAGCAACTGGTAGACCGCGCCTTCCTTGGTCGGCTTAGGCACCACCGGTGCCACCTTCTCGATCATGTTGTGCAGTCCCTCGATCGGGAAGTTGGGCGCGAAGATGCCGTTGAGCCAAGTCTTGAACGAGGGCAGGCCCCAGATGAACACGAACACCGTGAGGATCAGCCACGGGGTCCAGGCGCGCACCACCGCGGCGGTGGGGTGCTTCGCGGGCGCACCCACCGGCTTGGCCTCGCCGCCGTCGGCCTCGTGGCCCTTGAGCGAGACCGAGGTCCACGCCTTGGCGGGCTTCCACACGCGCAGGAACAGCACCAGGCAGACCATCGAGACGATGGCCGCGATGATGTCCACCAGCTCGGGGCCGATGAAGTTCGACACCAGGTACTGCGGGATCGCGAACGAGACGCCGGTGACCAGGATCGCCGGCCAGACCTCCCACATGCCCTTGCGGCCCGCGAAGGCCCAGATCAGCCAGAACGGCACCAGCACCGAGAAGAAGGGCAGCTGCCGGCCGATCATCGCGGTGACGGCCATCAGGTCGTAGCCATGCACCTTGGCCAGCGTGAGCACCGGCGTGCCGAGCGCGCCGAAGGCCACCGGCGCCGTGTTGGCGATCAGCGAAAGCCCCGAGGCCGCGAGCGGCGAGAAGCCCAGCCCGATCAGGATGGCCGCCGTGACCGCCACCGGCGTGCCGAAGCCGGCCGCGCCCTCGAAGAAGGCGCCGAAGGCGAAGGCGATCAACAGCAGCTGCAGCCGCCGGTCCTCGGTGATGCCGGCGATGGAATCCTGCAGCACCTGGAAGCTGCCGTTCTGCTGCGTGAGCTGCTGCAGGAAGATGATGTTGAGCACGATCCAGCCGATCGGCAGCAGCCCGGTGATGCCGCCGAGGAAGGCGGCCTTGCCCGCCATGTCGGCCGGCATGCCGAAGGCGAAGACCGCGATCGCCAGCGCGCTGAGGAGGCCGAGCCCGGCCGCGAAGTGGGCCTTGACGTGCAGGAGGCCGAGGCACACCAGCATCACCACCACCGGTATCGCGGCGAGCGCCGTCGATACCACCATGTTCCCGAACGGGTTGTAAACCTGTTGCCAAACCATGTGTCTGTCTCCGTACTGTTGTATTCGATGTAACGGATGCGCTGCAACACACTGCGATCGCTCAGACCCCCTGTTCCTTTCCACCTGTCCCCTCTGCACTGCATTGCGGCGCGGCGAAACGAAGCGCCGGGGCGGTCGGGCCCGCGGCGCTTCGATACCATCGTACGCCCGCGGGCCCCGCGGCGCACCACCTGCGGACAACCGTGGGCCGCCCCGCGCCCTCGGGTACAACCTCCTTCCACGCACTGCCCTCCACACCTTCATGGCTTCCACGCGCCTCCCGTCCACCCAGGGCCTGCTCGCCTTCGAGGCCGTCGCGCGCCTGCGCAGCGTGAACCTGGCGGCCGAGGAGCTCAGCGTGACGCCCAGCGCCGTGAGCCACCGCATCCGCCAGCTCGAGTCGCAGCTCGGCCTGCGCTTCTTCGCGGGCAGCGACTTCAGCCTCAGCGCCGACGGCATCGTCTACCTGGCGCGGGTGCGCGAGGCCATCTTCGCGCTCGAGCAGGTGCCGGGCCGCGAGGCCGCGCCCCACACGCGCCGGCTGCGCGTGGCCGTCACGCCCACCTTCTCGCGCCAGATCCTGATGCCGCAGCTCGCGCGCTTCTGCGAGGCCCATCCCGAGGTCGAGCTGGTGATGCAGGTGACGGCGCCGATGCGCGAGAACGCGCTCGACGAGGCCGACATCGAGTTGCGTTTCGGCGCCGGGCCGTTCCGCCAGCGCGAGTTCCTGCAGTTCCCGGCCGATGCGCTCACGCCCGTGTGCAGCCCGGCCTACCTGAAGCGCCACGGCCCGTTCGAGGGTTTCGCCACCCGGGCCGAGGTGGAACGCGCCCAGCTGCTGCGCACCCCGCTCGAGAATTGGCGCATCTGGTTCGCGGCCCATGGCATCGGCTTGCCCGAGCCCGCCAGCGGCGCCCAGTTCACCGACCTGGGCCTGCTGCTCGAGGCGGCCGCCGAGGGCCTGGGCGTGGCGCTGATGCGGCTGCACCTGGGCCGCGCCTGGATCGACGGCGGCCGGCTGGTGCGGCTGTCGCCGGTCAGCGTGCCCTCGCCCAACCACTACTTCCTGTGCTGGCGGCCGGGCGCGCTCGAGCGGCCGGAATGCGCGGCCTTCGTGGCCTGGGCCCGGCAGTCGCTCGAGGGCTGACGAGGCGGGAAGCGGCCGCCTGAATTTTTTTCAGATCGCCGCGCAGCGTTTTTCAGCCCCGCCGGGGCCCGCCGCGGCCACACTCACGGCGCCGCGCGTTGCGCTGCGGGAGGGGCTGCTGCCCAATAATGGCGGCGGCCCGGCCCCAGGCCCGCCCACGACAACAACCCGTTCCACAGGAGACTCCCCGTGCCCGACCTTTCCAAGATCACCTGCATCGAAGACCTGCGGGTGGTCGCCAAGCGGCGCGTGCCGAAGATGTTCTACGACTACGCCGACTCCGGCGCGTGGACCGAGGGCACCTACCGCGCCAACGAGAGCGACTTCCAGAAGATCAAGCTGCGCCAGCGCGTGGCGGTCAACATGGAGGGCCGTTCCACCCGCACCACCATGATCGGGCAGGACGTGGCGATGCCGGTGGCGATCGCGCCCACGGGCCTCACGGGCATGCAGCACGCCGACGGCGAGATCCTGGGCGCGCTCGCGGCCAAGGCCTTCGGCATCCCGTTCACGCTCTCGACCATGAGCATCTGCTCGCTCGAGGACATCGCCGAGAACACCGACCGCCATCCGTTCTGGTTCCAGCTCTACGTGATGAAGGACCGCGACTTCATCGAGCGCCTGATCGACCGCGCGCGCGCGGCCAACGTGTCGGCGCTGCAGCTCACGCTCGACCTGCAGATCCTCGGCCAGCGCCACAAGGACATCAAGAACGGCCTGACCACGCCGCCCAAGCCCACCATCAAGAACCTGCTGAACCTCGCGACCAAGCCGCACTGGTGCCTCGGCATGCTGGGCACCAAGCGCCGCACCTTCCGCAACATCGCGGGCCATGCCAAGGGCGTGAAGGACCTGTCCTCGCTGTCCTCGTGGACCGCCGAGCAGTTCGACCCGGCGCTGAACTGGGGCGACATCGAGTGGATCAAGAAGCGCTGGGGCGGCAAGCTGATCCTCAAGGGCATCCTCGACGCGGAAGACGCGCGGCTGGCCGCGAACAGCGGCGCCGACGCGCTGATCGTGTCGAACCACGGCGGGCGCCAGCTCGACGGCGCGCCCTCCTCGATCAGCGCGCTGCCGGCCATCGCCGATGCCGTGGGCCGCGACATCGAGGTCTGGATGGACGGCGGCATCCGCAGCGGCCAGGACGTGCTCAAGGCACGCGCCCTCGGCGCCCGCGGCACGATGATCGGCCGCAGCTTCCTCTACGGCCTCGGCGCCTACGGCCAGGCCGGCGTGACGCGCGCGCTGCAGATCATCCACAAGGAACTCGACGTGACCATGGCCTTCTGCGGCCATACCGACATCAACACGGTGGATTCGGGCATCCTGCTGCCGGGCACGTTCTAGCCGGCTGCCACGGGTCCGTGCCGGGGGCGCGGGCCGCGCGCAAGGCCCCATCGGCGATAGGCCGATGCGGCACCGGCTGACACGACCCGGTCATCGTGCGGCGCAGAATGGTCCGGCAACAACAACACGGCCGCCGGTCCGTTCGGTGGCCCACAGGCACCATGAGCGCGACCACGCCCCTCCACGCGAGCCCGGGAAGCCCGGCGGCTTCCGCATCCCCACCCCACTACACCGCAGAAGAAAAACGCCACCGCGTGTTCGCGATCATGGCGGCCTCCTCGGGCAACCTGGTCGAGTGGTTCGACTTCTACGTCTACGCGTTCTCGGCGCTCTACTTCGCGCCGGCCTTCTTCCCCAAGTCCGATCCCACCGCGCAGTTGCTCAACACCGCGGGCGTGTTCGCGGCCGGCTTCCTGATGCGGCCGATCGGCGGCTGGCTGTTCGGCCGCATCGCCGACCGGCTCGGGCGCAAGACCTCGATGCTGATCTCGGTCACGATGATGTGCGGCGGCTCGCTGGTCATCGCCTGCCTGCCGACCTACGCGGCCATCGGCGCCTGGGCGCCGTTCCTGCTGCTGATGTGCCGGCTGTTCCAGGGCCTGTCGGTGGGCGGCGAATACGGCACCACCGCCACCTACATGAGCGAGGTCGCGCTGCGCGGCCAGCGCGGCTTCTTCTCCTCGTTCCAGTACGTCACGCTGATCGGCGGCCAGCTGCTCGCGGTGCTGGTGATCGTGGTGCTCGAGCAGCTGCTCAGCGAGGCCGAGCTCAAGGCCTGGGGCTGGCGCATCCCGTTCGTGATCGGCGCCATCGCCGCGGTGGTCGCGCTGCTGCTGCGCCGCACGCTGCACGAGACCCAGAGCGACGAAGCGAAGAAGAACAAGGAGGCCGGCAGCATCGCCGGCCTGTTCAGGCACCACACGCCGGCCTTCCTCACCGTGCTGGGCTACACGGCCGGCGGCTCGCTGATCTTCTACACCTTCACCACCTACATGCAGAAGTACCTGGTGAACACGGTGCACCTGCCGATCAAGACCGCGAGCTACGTGATGACCGGCGCCCTGTTCGCCTACATGTGCATGCAGCCGCTGTTCGGCGCGCTGTCGGACCGCATCGGCCGGCGCAACAACATGCTGCTGTTCGGCGGCCTGGGCGCGATCGCCACCGTGCCGATCCTCACCGCGCTGCAGCACACCACCAGCCCGCTGCTGGCCTTCGTGCTGATCATCGTGGCGCTGGCCATCGTGAGCTTCTACACCTCGATCAGCGGCATCGTGAAGGCCGAGATGTTCCCGCCCGAGGTGCGCGCGCTGGGCGTGGGCCTGGCCTACGCGGTGGCCAACGCGATCTTCGGCGGCTCGGCCGAGTACGTGGCGCTGGGCCTGAAGTCGCTGGGCCACGAGTCGGCCTTCTTCTGGTACGTGAGCGCGATGATGGTGATCGCCTTCCTCGTGAGCCTGCGGCTGCCGCGGCAGGCCAGCTATCTGCACCACGACCATTGACCTGCGTGGCCGTGGCTATCCCCGGCATGAGGATTTCCAAACCCGCGTCGGGGTGAAGCGCGGCACCATGGAGCCTCAGCCAGGAGAACCACCATGACGCTCAGGAACCTCAGAAAACTCGTCGGCGGCGCGATCTCGCTCGCGGGCGCCGCGGTGCTGATCTCGCAGCACCTCTGACGCACCGACTGCACCCCGCGGCGCTCAGTCCGCGTACACCCCCGCGGCCTTGATGATCGGGCTCCACTTCGCAATCTCGGCCTGCACGAACTTCTTGTGGCCCTCGGGCTCGATGCGCCCGTCGGTCGCGACCACGGCGCCCAGCGCTTCCTCGCGCTTGATGAAGTCGGCGTCCTTCAGGGCGGCCTTCAGGGCTTCGTTGAGCTTCTTCTGGATCGGCGCCGGCGTGCCCTTGGGCGCGTACAGGCCGTGCCAGATCGTGACCTGGAAGTCCTTCAGGCCGGCTTCCTGCAGAGTGGGCAGGTCCTTCAGCAGCGGCGTGGTCAGGCGCTTGGGCGAGGTCACGGCATAGGCCTTGACCTTCTTGGCCTCGATCTGCGGCGAGGTGTTGGTGGTCTGGTCGCACAGCAGGTCGATCTGGCCGCCGATCAGGTCGGTGATGGCGGGGGCCGTTCCCTTGTAGGGCACGGGCGTCATCTCGGTCTTGGTGGCGCTCTGGTAGAGCAGGCCGCACAGGTGCGAGGCCGAACCCACGCCGGCATTGCCGATGTTGATCTTGCCCTTGTTGGCCGTCACCCACGAGGACAGCTCGGCGTAGTTGTTGGCCGGCAGGCTGGGCTTGGCGATCAGGGTCATCGGCACGTCGTTGACGATGCCCAGGTATTCGAAATCGGTCTCGACCTTGAACGGCACGTTGCGCACCAGCGTCGGCACGGTGGCCATGGCGATGTGGTTGAGCAGCAGCGTGTAGCCGTCGGGTGCCGCGCGCGCCACCTTGGCCGCGCCGATCGAGCTGCCCGCGCCGGGCACGTTGTCGATGATCACGCTGGCGCCGCCGAGCGGCTTGCGCAGCGCCTCGGCGAGGTCGCGCGCGACGCGGTCGGTGGGGCCGCCGGCCGCGAAGGGCACGACGATGGTGACGGGCTTGCCCGCCGGGAAGTCCTGCGCCTGCACGGTGAAGGCGCAGGCGGCGGCCACCGTGGCAAGGGCGAAGGCGAAAGCGGAACGCTGGGTCATGGAGTCTCCGGTTATTGAAAAGGTCGAATGCGAAAAGAGGGTCAGGGCGCGCGCGCCGGCACGCGCTGCTCGAGCGGCGGCGGCTGCCAGGCCGGCTGGATGTGGCAGCCGTTCTTGCCGTCGGTGTCGTAGCGCGGCATCAGCGCGGCGCAGCGCTGCGCGAGGCCCGCGGGCGTGGGCTTCTCGCCCTTGTCGATCCAGTCGAGCAGCGCGGCGAACAGCGCCGGGTATTCCGAATCGCTGAGGTAGCTGTGCTCGCGCTCATCGCTGAAGCTCTGCACCAGCAGCTCGCCGGTGCCGGCTGCGTCGCGGATGCGGCGGTAGGCGTTCTCGAGCTCGACGAAGGCGGTCGGGTCGTCGATGGCATGCAGCCCCACGGTGGGCAGCGCGGTGCGGCCGGTGGGCTGGCTGTCGGCCGCGAGCGCGCCCTTGGCCTGCGGATCGGCCGCGTAGCGCAGCACGCCGGCATTGAGCGCGGCCGCCTCGGCCGGCGCCGCGGCGTAGCTCACGCCGACATTGCCGAAGGGATTGCGGCCCTGCAGCCGCAGCTGCGTCAGGTCCTGGAACAGCCAGGTGGCCCAGTTCAGGTGGCCGACCAGCGAGCGCTCCGGGATCTTCACGGCCGTGAGGATGGTCTTGAGCCGCGCGGCCTGCTCGGGCGTGCGCTGCGCCGCGGGCAGGCCCACGCCGGTGCAGTCGCGCACGCGGTCGGCCAGTTCCTTGCGCGTGAGCTTCGCATCGAGCGGCAGGCCCTGCCACAGCGGGTACTGCGGCTCGTCGGGCTTGGGATGGTTGCGGCAGACGTACTGGTAGACCACGCGCAGGTCGAGCCTGAAGTCGTAGGCGCTGTTGCCGCCGCCGAGCACGCCGCTGGTCAGCAGCAGGCCGTCGTAGGGGCCCTTGGCACCGCCGGCCGGCGCATAGAGCTCGGCCGCCTTCGCCGCCACGCCCGCGCCATAGCTCTGGCCGTGCAGCAGGGTGCGGCGCGGCTCGCCGAAATGGCGCACGAAGAGCTGGCGCAGGCGCTCGGTGTCTTCGGCCGCCATGGTCACGCCATAGCCGCCGCGCCGGTAGGTGGAGCCGGCCCAGGCATAGCCGGCCTTCACGGTCACGGCCCAGCGCTTGAGGTCCTCCTCGCTGCGCTCGAGCTTGGGGGGCCCGGTTTCAGGGCCGCCGTGCGCATGCATCACGAGCACGCCGCGGTTCCAGTCCTTCGGGATCGCGATCCAGTAGAGCGCGCCGGTGCCGTCGGCGCCGGTGTAGCAGCGGGCGCCCTCGGGGACCGGGGCCGGGCAGGTGGCGGCGCGCGGTCCTTCGACGCGCGCGGCCTGCGCCGGCAGCGTGGCGAACCAGGCGGCGGCCGCGGCCAGCGCCGCCGCGAAGGCGGGACGCGCCCGCCGCTCGAGATGCATCGTCAATGGCGTACTCCGAGTTGCAGCGCCGCGCTCGTGCCCGCGCCGGACACGAAGCCGAGCACGCCGCTGTTGAAGAGGAAGTGGTCCGGCGCACCGAGGCTGGATTCCACCACGCCCGGCACCGGCTTGTCGTAGCTCAGCGTCGCGGTCGTGCCCGCCAGGTTGAAGCCGGTGCCGGTCACGGTGGCCGCGGCGTTCTCGCCCTTCACGCTGGCCATCACGTAGCTGCCGTCGGCCGCGCCCGCGGTCAGGCTCAGCTGCGTCGCGTGCAGGCGCAGGCCGAAGCTGGTGGCCGATTCGCGCACCAGGTGCATCGGCACCGCGGCGCCGTTCACCAGGCCGATCACCATCGAGCCGGTGAGCGTGCCGCCGGTGGTGGTGGCGCCGCCGGTCGGCGCGGTGGTGCGCAGGTCGAAGGCATTGCGCGTGCCGTTCCAGCTGATGTAGCCCTTTTCGGTCTCGGTGCAGTTGGCGTCGTAGACCATGAAGCTGCCGGCATTGCCCGCCGCGCTGCGGCAGTACTGGAAGGTGCCCGCGTTGCGCAGCCGCACCGCGCCGGCATAGGGCACGGCGCTGCCGCTGCCCTGCTGCACGCCGACCGTGTTGAAGATGTTCGCGACCGGGTTGAACACCGCGGGCGAGGCGGAGTTCTCGAAGGTGTTCTGGAACGCGAGCAGCGGTGCGAAGCCGCCGCCGCTCGGCGCGTTCACGCCGCCCAGCAGCACGCCGCCCGGCGCGAACGCGAACACCGCGCCGCTCTCGCCGCTGGTGTAGCTGCACTGGCCCTGCGACACCAGCGTGCCGCTGCGCGTGGTGCCGGCGGTGCGCTGCAGGCTGGCATCGACGGTGACGGTGTAGGCCATGGTCGCCGGGTCGATCTGCACGCGCAGCTCTTCGCCGAAGCTGTCGCCGCCCTTGTAGGTGGCGACGGCCGCGGGCAGGTTCGGGCAGGCCAGCGGATCGCCGACCTCGGTCACGCAGCTGTAGTTGACGGCCGCATCGAGGCTGCCGCTGCCGCGGTACTTGGGCCAGGCCGGGAACTGGCACAGCGGGCGGGTGCGGCCGTAGGTACCGGCCACCGCATCGACCGCCACGCCGGTGGCGGGCGCGAGGCCGCCCTCGACCCAGCCCTCGAGCGCCGCGAGCGAATCCCAGTTGGGGATGAACACGCCGGTGCCGTGGCCCATGCCGGGCACGGTGTAGAAGCGCACGTTCTGGTCGACCGAGGCTTGGCCCACGGTGGCGATCAGCTGCTTGTAGTAGTCGATGGTCGAGTTCGGACTGATCACCTCGTCGGCCAGGCCGTGCAGCATGATCAGCTTGCCGCCGTGCGCGAAGAAGGGCGCGAGGTCCGGGTTGGTGGCGTCGGTGAGGTTCGACACCTCGGTCACGCGCGCCGCGTAGGCGCCGGGGTTCAGCGGATCGAAGGTCAGCGTGTCGAAGCCCTCGATGCGCGTCACGAAGTACTTCACCCACTGGTCGCCGGTGACGTACATGTTGGCGTCGGCCGAGGTCGCCGGGTTGGCCGGCACCTTGCGCGTGCCGAGGTCGCGCGTGGTGTACGGGCCCGCCACCAGCGCGCCTTCGAGCAGGTTGTAGCCGCCCGCGCGCTTCACGCCGTTGCCCAGCGCGTAGCTCGTGAACTCGAGCGGCGACTCGATGGTGCGCACGGTATCGAGCTGCGCGTCGGACAGGCAGCCGTCGCCGGTGTCGGTGCCGCCGGTGCAGCGCAACGAGGCGAGGATCTGCGTGTTGAGCTGGCGGCAGCTCTCGACGTTGCTCACGATGCCGTCGGCCGCGCCGTCGAGCTTGTCGCAGGCCTGCAGCACGGTCCGCTGCACCAGCAGCGTCTTGGCCACGTTCATCCAGCCCGCGCCGCCGTTGTTGTAGAGCGCGCGGCCCACGGCCACGTTCGACAGCCGCGTGCCCGTGTAGTTGAGCGCGGGCTCGTTGGCGATCACGCCGTCGTAGTCGAGCGGCCAGCGCTGGATGTAGCTCAGCGCATCGCGCCCGCCGGTCGAGGTGCCGAGGAAGTAGGCCTTCTTCGGCTTGCTGCCGTAGCGCGCGAGCACCAGCGCCTGCGCCACGTCGCGCGTCTTCTTGAGCGACTGGCCGCCGTAGTTGGCGAGCTGCTCGTCGTTGGCGGCGAAGCGGCCGTCGGTGATGCTGCTGGCCTGGTGGCCCGAGTCGTCGCCGTAGGTGGCATAGCCGAGCGCGAGCGGCGCGGGCTTTTCGCGCGGGCCGAAGCGGATCACCTCGGTGCCGTCGATCAGCACGCCGTCGAAGCCGCCGCCGCCGAAGTGGATGGTCTTCTGGTTCCACTTCTCGGGCAGGTTCAGCGCGAAGTTGATCAGCTGCGAGTTCGGGTCCACCGGCTGGATGGTGCCGCGCACGCGGCAGTAGTCGCCGTAGTTGTTGCCGGCATCGCCCGCGGCCACCGCGGTGGCGCTGGTCACGGTGGCGCCCTGCGTGGGCAGGCTGATCTGCGCGGCGGCCAGGGTCATGCCGGCGAGCTCGGCGCAGGCCTTCGCGGTCTGGGCCGGCGGCGGGTCGACGGGCGTGTCGCCACCGTTGCCCGGTGGCACGATGGGCAGGAACGGCAGGCCGCCGCCGCCTCCGCCACCCCCACCGCAGGCGGCCAGGATCAGCGAGAGGCCCAGTGCGGTGGCACCGGCGCGCAGCATGGAGGGAAGGCCGAGTCGGGTCGGCACGGATGTCGGCAAGGGGCGCGGTGGGCGCATGGTCTTTGTCTCCGGAACACGGCCTCGTGGGGCCGCTCATTGAATAGGCGGCCGGACGATAGAAGCAGCCTGACCTAGGGTCAAATAAAATAACAAGGCACTTTCAATATGAAAAAAGTATGGAGATAAGACCGCTGCGCTACTTCGTGGCCGTCGCCGAGACCGGCCACATGACGCGCGCCGCCGAGCGCCTGGGCATCCAGCAACCGCCGCTGAGCCTGACCATCAAGGCGCTGGAACGCGAGCTCGGCGTGCTGCTGTTCAAGCGCCATCCGCGCGGCGTGACGCTGACCGACGCGGGCCGCCAGTTCCAGGCCGAGGCGCTACGCATGCTGCAGGACATGGACGCGATGCGGCAGCGCATGGCGCGCGTGGCCAGCGGCCAGGCCGGCAGCCTGGCCGTGGGCTTCACCAGTTCGGCCGCCGCGCACCGCTTCGTGCCCGAGGCGCTGCGCGCGTTCCGGCGCGAGTACCCCGACGTCGAGCTGCAACTGAGCGAGAACAACGCCGCCGAGATCACCGAGGCGCTGGCCGCGGGCCGCGTGCACTGCGGCCTGCTGCGCGTGCCGGTCGACCGGCCCGCGGGCCTGGCGTTCGAGACTTTGCTGCGCGAGCCGGTGCTGGTGGCGATGCCCAGCGATCACCGCTTCGCCACCGCGCGCAGCCAGCGCACGGCTTCCCGCCCGCTGCCGCTGGCGAAGCTCTGCGAGGAAGACCTGATCCTGGTGCGCCGCCCCGGCGCGCCCGGCCTCTATGCCGAGCTGCTCGCGCTGTGCCATGCCAAGGGCCTGCGCCCGCGCGTGGTGGCCGAGGTCGAACGCATGATGACCAACCTCAACCTCGTGGCCGCGGGCGTCGGGCTGTCGGTGGTGCCGGCCTCGATGACCGGCGTGCACGCGCACGCGATCGCCTATGCGCCGCTGGCCGACGGCGGCGCGCTCGACGCGCCGCTCACGCTGGTGTCGCGCGCCGACGAGGACAACCTGCCCGCGCGCCGTTTCGCCGCACTGCTGCGCGGCCTCGCGGCCGGCGACGCGAAGGGCCGGCCATGACGCGGGCGCTGCATCGCCGCGTGCTGCTGGGCGCGGGCGCGTCCTTCGTCGGCCTCGCCGCGCTCGGTGTGTCGCGCGCCAGCACCGCGCCGGCCTGGCCCAGTCGGCCGGTGCGGCTGATCGTGGTCTACCCGCCGGGCGGCGTCAGCGACGGCATGGCGCGCGTGCTGGCCGAGCCGTTGGCGCAGTCGCTCGGCGTGCCGGTGCTGATCGAGAACCGGCCCGGCGCCGGCGGCAGCGTGGGCATGGACGCGCTCGCGCGCGCCGTGCCCGACGGCCACACGCTGGCCTTCTCGGCCATCAGCCCGCTCACGCTGCATCCGCTGCTCGCGCGCGTGGCCTACGACCCGCTGCGCGCCTTCGTGCCGGTGGCCAGCCTGATGCGCACGCCGGTGCTGGTGGTCGGCACCCAGGCCTTCACCGGCCGCGGCTTCGGCGACCTGATCGCGCAGGCGCGCGCCCAGCCCGGCGCGGTGCGCTGGGCCAGCTCGGGCGTGGCCACCATCGGCCACCTGGTGCTCGCGCAGGTGCGCGTGCAGAGCCGCACCGACATCACCCACATCCCCTACCAGGGCGGCGGCCCGCAGCTCAACGATGCGCTGAGCGGCCAGTTCGAGGTGCTGTCGACCAACGTCGCGGCGCAGCAGTTGCAGTACATCGAGAGCGGCCGCTTCCAGGCCCTCGCGGTCGGCGCGCCGCGCCGCATCGAGGCCCTGCCCGAGGTGCCGACGCTCGCCGAGCTCGGCTACGAACGCGCCAACCGCGATTCGCTGTTCGGCCTGTTCGCGCCGGCGCGCACGCCGCAGCCCGTGGTGCAGCGGCTCAACGCCGAAATCCAGCGCCTGCTGCGCGGCGAGACGCTGCGGCTTCGGCTGCGCGAGGCCTACAACCTGCCGGCCGGCGGCAGCAGCGAGGATTTCGCGCGCGAGATCGCGCTCGATCGGCGGCGCAACCGGGCGCTGGTCGCGGGGGATCGGTCGCAGTTCGATTGAGGCCGCATCGCGCGGCCGGCGCGGTGCTCACAAGGTGTGAAGAAACCGTAGCGAGCGCGCCGAGGTCGCGCTGAGGACCGGAGCCGTACTCCGTACGGTGAGGACCGGAGGTGCGAGATCGGGGCGCGCAGCAGGTTTGTTCACATCTTGTCAGGCTTCGGCGATCCAGAGTCCTGGATAGTCATGCACGAAGCCATCGGCCGTGACGCCCAGCACCGCCTCGTAATCGAAGCGCTTTGCCACGTAGCGGTACGCGTTGTCGCCGCTGCGCTCGTAGCGCTGCATCAGCTCGCCGAGGCTGCCGCCATCGAGGTCGATCCAGGCCGCGGGCGCATCGGCGCCCTCGCCCTTCGAGAGATTGAGGCGACGCAGCTGCAGCAGGTTGGTCGCGGGCGTGAAGCCCAGGTCGAGGTCGACGCAGTGCGAGAGATCGGGCACCGGTTCGTCGTTGAGCTTCCAGCGGCCCTGCGCGTCGCGCGTGATCGAGAGGTCGACCGTGCTGTCGCCGAGCCAGCCGCGCACCGTGCCCCACTGCGCATGCCAGTGCAGGTCGCAGCGCACGCGGTAGTGCAACTGCGCCACCCGGCCGTCCTCGGCGCGGAAGGCCGAGGCGCCGTCGAGCTGCCAGGCGCTGGCATTGCGTTCGAGACGGCAGGCATCGTGGCCCGGGACGTCGAGCCTGCGCCAGAGGATGGAAGCGACGGTTTGCATGGGGCGGATGATGGCGCGGGCCGTGGGGCGGCGCAAGCATTGCCCCGCCACGCCGCAGGTGCTGGTCAGGTTCGGGAACTAGCGTCGCTCGCCATGACGCCGCCCGACGCCTGCCTCGCCACCCGCCTGCTCGACCGCCTCGACCGGCTGGCGATGCCGCTGGCGCTCGCAATCGCGCTGCTGCTGTTCCTGCAGTGGCCGCTGCGCGGTCTCGCCGGCGCCGGCTTCGGACCGACGCAGGCCAACGACCTCGCGCAGTGGCTGTTCGCGCTCTACGTGGCGGTGGCGCTGCGGCATGCGGGCCGGCGCGGCGCGCATCTGGTGGCGCGGCCCGACCTCGCCGCGGGCCAGCCGGCGCGCTGGCGCCGCGCCGGTGCGGCGCTGTGCGTGCTGCCGTGGGCGCTGTTCCTGGTGGCCGTGTCGGCACGGCCGGTGCTGGGCTCGGTGGCCGCGCTCGAGCGCTTTCCCGACACCTTCAACGCGGGCTACTTCATGGTCAAGATCGCGCTGCTGCTGCTCGCCGTGCTGCTCGCGCTGCAGGCGGCGCTCGAGCTCTGGCAGGCCTGGCCGTGGCGGCGCACGCGATGAGCGCCGGCACCGGCTGGCTCGGCCTGGCGCTGCTCGCGGTGGCGCTCGCGCTGATGATGAGCACCGGCTGGCCGACCTATGCGGTGCTGCTCGGCGTGTCCACGCTCGGCGCGGTGGCGGGCCTGGCGCTCGGCACCTTCGACATGGCGCTGCTGCAGAACCTGCCGTGGCGCATCGTCGGCCTGCTCGAGCACGACCTGCTGCAGGCGCTGGCGCTCTATGCGCTGGTGGGCGCGCTGCTCAACCGGCTCGCGCTCGCGCAGCACCTGTACGAGGGCCTGCGCCGCCTGCTCGCGCGCATTGCGCCGCGCGCGGCGGCCGAGATCGCGGGCATGGCGCTCGGCCTGTTGCTGGCGCCGATGAACGGCTCGGTCGGCGCGAGCCTGCTCACGCTGACGCGCACCGCGGGCGAGGGCTGGGCGCGCGAGGGCCTGCCGGCCCCGCGCCGCACGGCGCTGGTGGCGGTGACCGGCACGCTCGGCGTGATCGTGCCGCCCTCGCTGGTCTTGCTGCTGCTCGCCGACGCGATGCTGCGCGCCCACACCGAGGGCGTGAACATGGCGCGCAGCCTGGGCCTGCCAGGCGCCGCGGCCGAGCGCATCGTCAATACGCAGGACATCCTGCAGGCCGCGCTGCTGCCGGCCGCG
>Ga0209902_100803_pt1 | contig 24206 bp, 25 predicted proteins | sample FECB27metaG_FD_188304 | JGI IMG/M metagenome (GOLD analysis project Ga0209902, IMG submission 188304) | Cyanobacterial communities from the Joint Genome Institute, California, USA - FECB-27 (SPAdes) (version 2) | ecosystem: Environmental > Aquatic > Thermal springs > Hot (42-90C) > Microbial mats...
GCGTGGCGGGGGAGGGGGACCATGCGCAGCATGGTGGAGGGGGCGGCCAGACCCACGGACATCGTCCACCTATCCGCTGGTTCCGGCTGCGAGTTGGGTCCCAGCTTTCGCTGGGATGACATCGAGTTTGATTGCCACGACTGGGTCCCCCTTGCATCGCCCGCGGAAAACCGCCATCCCCACCCCATGCAAACTTACGACGTGATCATCCTCGGCGCCGGCGCGGCTGGCCTGATGGCCGGCATCGAAGCCGGCAAGCGCGGCCGCTCGGTGCTGGTGATCGACCACGCCAAGAATGCCGGCGAGAAGATCCGCATCTCCGGCGGCGGGCGCTGCAACTTCACCAATATCAACGCCACGGTGAAAGCCGGCCGCGACCGCTTCCTTTCCAGCAACCCGCGCTACGCCTTCTCCGCCCTGTCGCGCTACACGCCGGAACACTTCATCGCGCTGGTCGACCAGTACGCCATCCCGTTCCACGAAAAGACCCTGGGCCAGCTGTTCTGCGATGGCTCGAGCCAGCAGATCGTCAACCTGCTGCTCAGCGAGCTGAAAAAGGCCAGGGGTAACCTGCTGCTCGACACCGAGATCGACGGCGTCAGCCACGCCGACGGCAGCTTCACCGTGATGACCGCGAACGAAACGCTGATCGCCAAAGCGCTGGTCGTCGCCACCGGCGGCAAATCCATCCCCAAGATGGGCGCCACCGGCCTTGCCTATCAGCTCGCCACCCAGTTCGGCCTGAAGGTCACCGAGACCCGCCCGGCCCTCGTGCCGCTGACCTTCGAGCCGCGCATCCTCGAGCGCCTCGCGCCGCTGAGCGGCATCGCCGTCGACCCCACCCGCATTTCGGTGGGGAAGAAGAGCTTTGACGAGGCGATGCTGTTCACCCATCGCGGCCTCAGCGGTCCGGCGATCCTCCAGATCTCGAGCTACTGGCGTGAGGGCGACGCCATCGTCATCGACCTGTTCCCCAAAGGCGACCTCGGCGAGATCCTCCGCGAGGCGCGCAGCACCTCGCCAAAGCTGCAATTGCAGACCGTCTTGTCGCAGCACCTCGCCAAGCGCCTCGCCCAGATGCTGGCCGAAGAGATCGGCATCACCACCATGCTGGGCGACATGAGCGACAAGAGTTTTCAAAAGATCGAGGACTCGCTGCGCCGCTGGACCATCAAACCCACCGGCTCGGAAGGCTACCGCACCGCCGAAGTGACGCTGGGCGGCATCGACACCGACGGGCTCGACTCGACCACCATGCAGGCCCGCAGCGTCCCGGGCCTCTATTTCATCGGCGAAGCCGTCGACGTCACCGGCTGGCTCGGCGGCTACAATTTCCAGTGGGCCTGGGCTTCCGGCTGGGCCGCGGGACAGGTGGCCTGAGGCGCCAACGCCGTCTGCAGCGCCGTGTTCGGTATCGGCTTCGAGGGATGCGGAGCCGGAGGCCCGCCAGTCAGCGTGAGAAGAACACCAACAGCTCCGCCGCCACGCGCTCCGGCGCGCCGACGTTGTCGGCGGCCAGATGACCGACGCCGGCCAGTTCCACCCGCCGGCTGTGCGGCCATGTCCGCTCCAGCACATCGAGCACCAGCGGCAGGAAGATACTCCCGCCCTCACTGCACCAGCTCCCGCCGCCCCGCCATCACCACACTCCGCGTCAGCTCCGGCAGCCGATCCGCCGCGAACCGGCTCACCTGCCAGTAGAGCGGCACATCCAGCGTCACCCGCGGCGCGATTTCCACCAGCCGGCCGGCGCTCAGATGGTCCGCCACCAGCGACACCGGGTTGAGGGCCCAGCCGATCCCCAGGACACAGGCGTCGACAAAGCCCTGCGTCGAGGGCAGCCAATGCGTCGGAAACGCCACCACCTCGCCCGTCGCCAGCCGCACCCAATCCTGCTGCAACCGGTCCTTGTGGTTGAAGGTCAGTGCCGGCGCGGCCACCAGCGACGCCGGCGTCACCCCGTCGGCGAAGTGGCGCGAGCAAAACTCAGGGCTCGCCGTGGCCTGGTACCGCAGCGCGCCCAGTGGGGTAACCCGACAGCCTCGCACCGGGTCGCCGAACGAGGTCACCGCCGCCAGCACCCGGCCGCGCTCCAGCCACTCTGCCGTGTGCCCCTCATCGTCGATGGCGATGTTGACGAGGTGCTCACTGCCGCGCGTAAACGGCGCGATCGCGCTGAGGAACCAGGTCCCGACGCTGTCCGCGTTCGCCGCGATGCTGATCGTCACCCGCCGCTCGGCCTCACCCCGGAGCCCTGGCATCTGCTGCAGCAATTCGCTCTCGAGTATCCCGACATGCTCGATATGCCGGCAGAGCCAGGCGCCCTTCTCGGTCGCCGTGCACGGGTTGCCGCGCTCGATCAGCACCACCCCCAGCCGCTCCTCGAGCTGCTTCACCCGTTGCGACACCGCCGACGGCGTGACGCTCAACGCTCGTGCCGCCCGCTCGAAGCTGCCTGTCTCCACCACCAGGGCCACCGCCTGCGCCGCGGGATAATCGATCATCGGCTTAGTTCTGCTAATTCCAGATGATGGAAGTTAACTGGATTGAGCCGGCCGCGCCACCTATCCCGAGCTCGATGAATCTCCCAGTCTTCTTCGCCGGCATGAGCATGGGCCTCAGCCTGATCGTCGCCATCGGCGCGCAGAACGCCTTCGTGCTGCGGCAGGGCCTGCGCAATGAGCATGTCTTCGTCGTCAGCCTCACCTGCGCGCTCTCCGATGCGGTGCTGATCACCCTCGGCGTCACCAGCTTCGGCAAGGTCGCGAGCTGGCTGCCCTGGCTCGATCCGGCAATGCGCTACGGCGGCGCCGCCTTCCTCGTCTGGTATGGGGCAAAAAGCGCGCGCTCTGCGCTCCGCTCCGGCAACGCGCTCAGCATCGGCGCCTCGGCCGGCCCGCTCGGTCTCGCGGCGACGCTGCTGGCCTGCCTCGCCATCACCTGGCTCAACCCGCACGTCTATCTCGATACCGTGGTGCTGCTCGGCACGGTGTCGACCCAGTTCGCCGGCGCCGAAGCCTGGTTCGCCTTGGGCGCCATCCTCGGCTCGTTCCTGTTCTTCTTCGCCTTGGGCTATGGCGCCATCTGGCTGCGCCCGCTTTTCGCCAGGCCCGAGGCCTGGCGCCTGCTCGAAGCCGTCATCGCGCTGGTGATGTGGGCCATCGCCCTAAAACTGCTGCTCGGCTGAACCTCAGAGCACGAACCCCAGGAACCGCCCCACCAGCAGCACCGTCGGCCATAAGACGATCGACACCCCCGCCAGGACCCGCCTGGCCCCCTCGACCCTCAGCAGGCTGAACGCCACGAAATTCAGGCCCGCGACAAAGATCAGCCCGAGCTTGATCCAGAACAGCGGCATCCCGGCATAGTCCGTCGCTCGCACCGCGAACATCAGGGCCCCGGTCAGCACCGCCAGCCCGAAGCCACCCAGCGCCACCCGCCGCAGCAGCCGCACGAACGGCTGCTCGTCGATGCTCCGGATCACCCCGATCACCCTCAAATCCATCAGGATCACGCTGGTCACCAGCCCGCCCACCGCCAGGATGTGCAGCGCGTTGACCACCGGATAGGCAAAAAACGAGGTCTTCAGCGCCTTGATCAGCGCCAGCTGCTCGATACTGCCGAGCAGCGTCTCCACCTAGTTGGCCGGCACACGGGTGGGATAGATGTCGTAGGCCTTGCCGCCCACGGTGATGCGCACCGCCTTCATCCGCTTCTCGTTCGGATCGAGCGACCGATTGCCCAGCGCCACCACCTCATCGCCCGGCTTCACCGTATCCTCGGTGAACCCTGAGGCCATGGTTGGTCCAGGAGGCGCCAGCTCCACCCGCCACACCACGCCCTCGACCTCGAGGTCGAGCGTCGCGTGCGGGTTGCCGACGAACACCGATTTGACCGTCCCGGTGAGTTCGAAGAACCCCTCCTCGGTCCACGCCCAGCCATGGTGCGCCAGCGCCGGCAGCACCGGCATCGCTATGCCGAACGCCGCAACCAGCAGCAGAATACCACGTCTCCTCATTGGAACCTCCCTTGGGGCCCCCTGCCGAACTGGCAAACAGCCTATGCCTGTCACCGCCTCGCGACAACGGCTCGATCAGGCGCTATCCGCCTCGGCGAACGTGATGCGGTTGCCCACCGGATCGATCACCGTGCATTCGAGCCCGCCCCATTCCGGCCGCTCCAGCCCGGGCCGGTTGTTCTTGTAGCGCTTGGCGATCAGCTCCGCCTGCAGCTCGGCGACCCCGGTGCAGTTCACCCGTACATGCACGCCGGGCGAGCCGTCACCATGGTGCTCGGAGAGGTGCAGCACGATGCCGTCCCGGCTCACCTGCATATAGAGCGGCAGCCCCGGCTCGAACCGGTGCTCCCAATCCACCGTGAAGCCCAGCCAGTCGAGATAGAACTCCCGCGCCTTGATCTCATCGAACGAGCGGAGGATCGGTACGGTCTGCAGATAGGTCAGCGTCATCGGGTTCCTCCTTGTTTGCGGCGCCAAAACTCGCGGAAGTCTTATGGCAGCGACGCTGTCCATCCGCTACCAATAGGGCAACTTGAGGGAGACACATCATGGCTGAAAACAAGATTCGCTGGGGCATCCTCAGCACCGCCAATATCGGGCTGAAGAAGGTCACCCCGGCGATCATGAAGTCGCCGCTGAGCGAAGTGGTCGCCGTCGCCTCGCGCGACGTGGCGAAGGCCGAAGACTACATCGCCGAACTCGGTTTGACCGGCAAGGCCAAGGCGCATGGCAGCTACGAAGCTCTGTTCGCCGACCCCAACGTCGACGCCATCTACAATCCGCTGCCCAACCACCTGCACGTGCCCATGACCCTGGCCGCGGCGAAAGCCGGCAAGCACGTGCTGTGCGAAAAGCCGATCGCGCTCAACGCCAAAGAGGCCGAGCAACTCCGGCAACTGCCCAAGAACATTGTCTTTCATGAAGCCTTCATGGTCCGCCATCACCCGCAGTGGCTCCGCGCCCGCGACATCGCCCGTTCTGGCGAGCTCGGCGAACTCCGCACCGTGCGCGGCATCTTCGAGTATTTCCTCACCGACCCCAGCAATGTGCGCAACCAGGCCGATATCGGCGGCGGCGGCATCTACGATGTCGGCTGCTATCCGATCACCGGTTCGCGCTTCCTGTTCGAGGCCGAGCCGCAGCGCGCCGTGTCGCTGGTCGACCGCGACCCCGTGATGAAGACCGACCGTCTCGCCTCGGTGATCCTCGATTTCGGTGGCGGCAAGCAGGCAAGCTTCGTCTGCTCCACCCAGTCGGTCAATCACCAGTCGCTCGAGCTGATCGGCACCAAGGGCCGCGTCGAACTGGTGATCCCGTTCAACGCCCCGGCCGATACCGCCACCGCCATCATCATCGACAACGGCTATTCGCCCGACGGCCACCTCAGCCGCCGCGAGATCATCCCGCCCTGCGACCAGTACACCGAGCAGGCCAACGCCTTCTGCCGCGCCATCCTCGACAACAAGCCGCTGGAATGGGGCGTCGAGGACGCCATCAAATCGATGAAGGTCATCGACGCGGTGTTCGAAAGCGAAAAAACCGGCGCCTGGGCCACCGTCTGATCCATAGCCGGGCCGAGAAATTGCAGGGGGGTCGACGTACCGACTCCCCTCCCCACCGGTTGTCATCCCAGCGAAAGCTGGGACCCATTCCACCGCTTGCGCTGTGGCGAGTTGGATCCCAGCTTGCGCTGGGATGACACCGAGATTCATTGAGAACTTCAATAACTTGGTACGCTCGCCGGGGGAACGGTGCCAATGCCCCCGTCGCACGCCAAACGCCCCTACCCTCGCACCTCCGGCCCCACCAGCCGCTCCACCAGCAGCCGGATCCCCGGCCCCACTTCCCCTGGGCCCCGCGCCTTCCGCTTGATCCCCCAGGCTGCATCGAGCAGCAGCCGGGTCAGCAGTTCGGGCTGTCCTGCCCCCGCTTTCCGCAGTTCCTCAGCCACCATCGCGTCGATCACGTCCTCGGTCGCCCGCACCTCGGGCCGTACCTTTTCGTGCTCGTCGTAGAGTTCGTCGGCGTGCGGTGATTGCCCCAGCAGCCGATCGATCGCCTCGTATTTGGCCGACAGCGCCGCTGCCAGCCGGGCCACCACTGCGCCCTCGCCGGTGAGCGCCGCCACGAACCGCTCGTGCAACTCCACCATCAGCTCGGCGACGATCGCCTCGAACACCGCGTTCTTGTCGCCGAAATATTTGTAGAGCGTGGGCTTGGCCACTCGTGCCTCGGCCGCAATCGCCTCCATCGAGGTGGCGCGCAATCCTTGCCTGAGGATCAGCCGCCGCGCCGCCGAAAGGATCTGCTCCCGCTTGTCGATCTCCGCCACGCCGATTTTCCTTCGTCGATATCTTGAACGAACTGAACGATATTCGTACATATCGTTCAGTTCAACGGAGGGATACCCCAAATGTCCGACCAGCCTGACCGCGTCCTCGTCACCGGCATTTCCGGTTTTCTCGGCGGCCATGTCGCCCTGCAGCTCCTCGCCCAAGGCTACACCGTCCGCGGCTCGCTGCGCAGCCTCGAGCGGGCCGAAAAGGTGAGGAAAACCCTCGCTGCCCATGGCGCCGACACTGCGCGGCTGGAGTTCGTCGCCCTCGACCTCCTCGCCGACAAGGGTTGGGCCGAAGCGATGTCCGGCGTGCGCTACCTGCAGCACGTCGCCTCACCCTTCGTGCTCGAAATGCCCAGGGACAAGAACGACCTGATCCGTCCTGCCGTCGAAGGCACCCGCCGCGCTGTCACTGCCGCCTTTACCGCGGGCGTCGAGCGCGTCGTCGTCACCTCCTCGATTGCCGCCATCGCCTATGGCCATGACGACTACAGCCGCACCTTCACCACTGCCGACTGGACCAATCCCGATAGTCCCAAGGTCAGCGCCTACGCCGAATCGAAGCTGCGCGCCGAACGCGAGGCCTGGGCTGTCGCCGATCGCTTCGGCGCGCGCGACCGGCTCGCCACCATCAATCCCGGCGCCATCCTCGGCCCGCTGCTCGACGAGGATGTCGGCACCTCGGGCCTCCTCGTGCAGCGGCTGCTCAACGGCTCCATCCCAGCCGCGCCGAAGATGAGCTTTTCCATCATCGACGTCCGCGACGTCGCCGCCGCCCAGGTCGCCGCCATGACCGCGCCAACCGCGGGTGGCAAACGTCACATCCTCGCCGACCGCGAGATGAGCCTGTTCGAGCTCGCCACCGCGCTCCGCGCCGCGCTGCCCCAGGTCGCTGCCCGCGCCCCGCGCTTCGAGCTGCCCAACTGGGTGGTTCGGCTGATCGGCCTGTTCGATCCGCAGATCGGCTCCAACACCGCCGAACTCGGCCATGTCAGGCGCGTCGACGGCAATAGCGGCCGCCTGCTGCTCGCCCGCCCCACCATCCCCGGGCCCGACGCCGCCGTCGCTACCGCCCGCAGCCTCGTCGCCCAGCGTCTCGTCGCCTGAAAAAAGGACTGGTCCTCGGCGCGCGGATTGGCTAATAAGCGCGCCATCGAAGCGGGGCTGTAGCTCAGTTGGGAGAGCGCATCGTTCGCAATGATGAGGCCAGCGGTTCGATTCCGCTCAGCTCCACCACTTCGATCTTCACGGTTATTGATATCAAACAGTTAGCGGCCGCTTTTGGCTAACCTCTCTCTCGGTTAGCCAATGTACTGTTCAGCAGGCGTTCTCCGAAGCGGACGTTGCGAACCCACAAAGGGCTAGCGTCGTCGAAACAGTCCACCGCCACTGCCGCGCCGCACGAGGCCGATGATGACGAGAAGGATGACTGCGCCGATAGTCGCACTCACTATGGCTGCGACCACGCCGGATCCTAAGGCGATGCCAAGTTGCGGGAGCAGCCAGCTACCGATCAATGCTCCGACAATACCGACGGCCATGTCGCCGATTAAGCCAAGTCCAGAACCCTTCACGATCAGGCCGGCCAGCCACCCAGCGACTAGGCCGACGAGGAGTATGATCAACAAACTTTCGGTGCTCATTTGCATGTTCCCAGACCCCACAAGGAAGAAAGCCGCCCCGCGGGTGGCGGAGCGGCTACAGGTCCCCGAGGGCGTGGGGTCTGTGGACCAGAAAGGTCACGTTGAGAACGCGGGAGCTCAGGCTTTCGTTCCAGCTCCGTCGTTGTCAGAACACGTACACAATCAGTTGCGTATTGCGACGCTGGACAGCGACCACATCGCTGGCGTCGTATCCGCTACGGCTAAGCGTGGCCATAATCAGTGCGTCGTTCACGACCGCGCCCTGCAGGGTATTGACCTTGCTGCTACGGGCGAAGATCTGGGCAACCTGGCGCTTCGCAGTCGGGCAAAGCTTGATAGGCACGATCTGTACACCGGTCGCCCGGGCCCAAGCCTTGATCTCGGCGTTGCTGATCTTGCCGTTCGCGGCAACCTGCAGAAGGTTACGCGCGTCGTTCACTGAGCACTTGATGACGAATGAACCGCCGCCGAGACTGCCGACCAGGACGTAGCCACCGCCGCCAGGTCCACCAGCGCCTCCTGGCCCACCCAGCCCACCAGGGCCCGGAATGCCGATGTCGATATCAAGATCGAGTCCAAGGCCACCCAGGTCGAGGGTGACTGATGTGCTGGCGACGAGCCCGCTATCCGTCAGCCCAGCAGAAACGTTCGCATTGGCCAGCGGGTCGTTGGCACCCAGGTTGACGTCGAGCACGTTGTTGTTTTCACCGCCGATGCCGACGTTGACCAACGAGTCGTTGCCCGCCTCGCCCTCCTCGATCGTCACCAACCCCCCGTCGCTGCCGCCGCCACCCAGAACGCCTCCCAGAACGCCGGCGGCACTAGCAGGAGCAATACCAATCCCGACAACGAGAACCGCTGCCGTCAAAAATGCTGACATGTTGCTTCGCATATTACTCTCCTCCTAACCGGCAGAACCGGCCGATACATGTAAACGAGAAAGTAGTGGCAAAGTTGCATATGAACAATTCGGACGCCAATATTTAGAACTATCTACAAATGTATCCATATATAAGTAATTCCGTCTGTTTCGCTTGATATTGCTTGGAAATTAGCCAGATAGTTGCATATTTTCGCCGGGGACAGAGCGTTTTGCGCTGGGGTGCCATCACGATACCGCTGCACTTGTGAGGGCCGATGCGCGAAGGGCTTTGGCCCGACGATGCCGATCGGCCGAGAGAGGAACTCGATCGCGACGGGTCGAGGGGCCGGGCCGGTTTCCGACCTTCGCTTCTGTGGCCCAGCCGCTCTACGACAAGAGCTGGGCGTTGCCCGATATCGAGAAAGCCTGCTGAACCGTCAGGACTCTGGTCTCACGCACGACGAGCAGTAGGTCCACACATGGCGCAAAGCGGCCGCCGGCTACGCAAGGCAAGCAATCCCACCGCCAATCTGTATCGCACCGGGACTTTTGCGTTAGCCAACAGGCAGAAAAGTCCGTTATCATTCAATGAGTGGTCTCAGGACGGTTAGCCAGCCGAGGCCCTTGATGCAGTTTGGTTTCTGCAGACCGCTCAGCTCCACCACTTCGATTTCAACCCATTCGTGCTTGTGTTAGCGCCCAACCGGCTGGCTGTACCGCCGTCACCAGCCAGCGGTCTTTCCCCAGCCGACGCTGCCGCACGAAGCCTGCCTGCTCGAACATGGCCAGCGTGCCGTTGTGGAGAAAGGACGAAGAGACCGAGCGTCCCTCGGCGTCTTCGGGGAAGCTCTCGACCAGTCCGCCACCCAGCCGGCTGATCTCGCCGAGGGCGCCGGCCAGCGCGGCAGCCGCCACACCCTGGCGCCGGTAGGATTTGTCGACGAACAGGCAGGTGATCCGCCAGTCCGCCGCCGGCGCCGGTTCCGCTTCGTAGGCGCGCCGCGCCTTGATGCGCGGCAATTCGGCGGGCGAGCCGAACTGGCACCAGCCCACGCAGATCTCGCTGTCGAACACCAGCGCTGCATGCGCCTCGCCGCGATGCACCCGCGCTTCCTTCTCGGTCCGGTTCTGCCCCGGCGGCTTGTGATTGGCGGTGCCCTCCGGGTGAAACGCCATGCACCAGCAACCGCCCCAGACGCCATTGTGCCGCTCCACCAGCGCGGCGAAAGCTGGCCAGGTGGCGGAATCGAGCGATCTCGTCGTTAAGTCGGCCATCGCTCCCTCGCTGGGACCCTGGAGTGCTTTCAGGAAAAGTTGCAGACTTTCCGGTTCGAAAGCGCGACTAATCAAAGACTCAGAGCATTCACCGATTCAACGAACGGTGACTGCTCGAGGCCGCCATCAGGCTGCAGACCGCGTCGTGAAGCAACCGGGAGGACGGATCTCCTCTCAGTTGCCCCGGCGAGGTTACTTGATGCCTTTTTCGCTGATGCCCTTGTCGGCCCGCACGGTCGGGCCCTGCAGCAGCGGCGAGGCCAGGTCGACAGAGGCGCCGAGCGTCGTGCCGGTCTGCACCACGTAGTGGTTGTTGCAATCGCCCCCGACTTTGCGCGGCGGCGTGACCACCGTCCAGCCACCGCTGGAACTGGGCGGAATCTCATTGCCCCAGCGGTCGATGCACATCTATTCGCCGTCCTTGGTCACGTAGATGGTGCCGGTCTGGAAGGCCATGGCATGGCCGGTGAGGCTCGAGATCGCAATAACGGAAAGCGCGAGGATAATGGCACGGCGCATAGCAATTCTCCCGGACTAAACTATTGATTGAACAAGGCTATCCTGGGTTGCGCCGGCTGAATGGCAACTGAACATATCTACCGGATTCCGGTCAGCTCACCGCACCCCGTTGACAACATCATCCGCATCACGCTGATATGTGGGATCGATCTCATGTCGAGTTCCCATGGCGACGATTACCGACGTCTCGAAGAAAGCCGGCGTTTCGCGATCCACCGTTTCACGGCTGATCGCGGGCAACGGTTATGTCTCGGACGAAGCCCGCAAGGCAGTCGAAGCGGCCATCCAGGAACTCGGCTATCGCCCCAATACCATGGCGAGGGGCCTGCGCTCCAACCGATCCGACATAATCGGCGGCGTCGTCGTCAACGTTTCGAGCCCGTTCTATGCGCAGATGATCGGCGGCATGCAGGAAACGGCGCGCAGCGCCGGCAAGAGCATCATCGTCGCGTCTGGTTATGCCGATCGCGATGAGGAGGCGCACGCCATCATCGAGTTGCTCGATCGCGCCTGCGACGGGCTGATCCTCTATCTCGAAAACGCCCTGCGCGACGACGTGCTGGAGATCATCGCGCGCTCGAAGACCCCGGTGGTCACCGTCGGCGGCAACGAGTGCCCACCGGCCCGCGCCCGCGTCACCATCGACAACGCCACCGGTGCTGAAGCCGGCATGCGGCTGCTGCTCGACCAGGGCCACCGCCACATCGCCTATCTCTCCGGCGGCACCATCTATCGCGACACGCACGAGCGTCTCAGCGGCATCGACGCGGCGCTGGCCGGCTTCGGGCTTTCCCGCGACGACATCTATGTCGAACATGGCAGCTTCTCCGAGACATTCGGCCAGGCGGCGACGGCGCGCCTGCTGGTCGACCGCCCCGAGACCACCGCCATTTTTGCCGGTGACGACGACGTCGCGGCCGGGGCGCTGCTGGCGCTGAAGGCCGCCAGCAAGCGCGTCCCCGAGGAGATCTCGCTGCTCGGCTTCGACGACAATTTCCACGCCCGCCATCTGACCCCCGGGCTCACCACGGTGCGCCAGCCGGTCGACGAGGCCGGCCGCGTCGCCACTCGCCTCCTGCTCTCCATCCTCGATGGCGAACCCGTGGCCACACCGATCATCACCATCCCCACCGAGCTGATCACGCGCCAGAGCGTCGGCCCGGTCCGGAGCCTTTCGCCGACGCCCCGCACGGTTGCGCCGGCGCTGACTGCGAGTTGACCAGAGCGAGATCAGGATCTCGCGACAAACAAGGACTACGCCTCAGGAGCTTCTTCGACTGCAAACGGCTGATCGATATGGGATCGATCTCACAGGGAGAGACAAAGCCATGCACCGACTGCGTTTACTGACCCTTCTCGCCGCCACCGCGCTTGCGAGCGCTACCCTTGCCACCACGGCCGACGCCGAGGTGATCATCCGCATCGCCCCGGTCCACACCGACGCGCATGTCGAGAACTACAACCCCTACAATCTCACCGGCCCGCACGCCTATGTGCAGGATTTCGCCTATGAGCCGCTATGGATCGACAATGTCTGGCACCCGGACAACGATTTTCCGGCGCTCGCCACCTCATACGAAGTCGGCGCCGACCTGAAGAGCGTCACCTACCACCTGCGTGAGAGCGTCAAGTGGTCCGACGGCGAACCGTTCAGCGCCGCCGACGTGGTCTTCACCTTCAACTACGCCAAGGCGCATCTCGATTTCCCCATCGGCTATGACATCTACAATGCTGAAAAGGACACCGGCTCGATCGTCGACGTGGTGGCGGTCGATGACCACACCGTCCGCTTCGAACTGAAGACCGCCGACTCGCTGGCGCGCCTCAATATCGGCCCGGTCTTCCCGCTGCCCGAGCATATCTGGAAGGACATCGCCGACCCGGTGAACTACGCCAACCCCAAGGTGGTGGCGACTGGTCCCTTCACCGAGGTGCGCGATTTCTCGCGCAACGCCTTCAAGCTCTGCAAGAACCCGCTCTATCGCGAAGCCGCCGAGGTGAAGGTCGACTGCATCGAATATCCGCAGCTGAGCGACAATCTGCAGGTGATCGCCGCCATCACCAATGGCGATCTCGACTGGGCCACCGATGGCATCACCGATCCCGAGATCACCTATGCCAGTAAGAGCCCGGACAACCACTATTGGCTGCCGCCCGACGCCGGCACGAACCTCCAGCTCAACACCACCAAGGCGCCGTTCAACAACCTCGAGTTCCGCAAGGCCATGTCGATGGCCATCGACCGCGGCACGCTGGTCGACATCGCCACTTTCGGGCTCACCACGCCGGCCGAGTACCCGATCGGCGAAGGCATGTTCTACAAGGACTGGATCGATACGGCGGCGCTGGCGCCCTACCAGTACCTGATGACCTACGACCCTGAGGCGGCCAAGAAAGTGCTCGATGACGCCGGCTTCGTCGACAAGGACGGCGATGGCTGGCGCGACAACCCCGACGGCACCCCGATCGCCTTCAAGATGGCCGTTCCTGCCGGCTGGGACGACTGGGTGAACACGCTCCAGACCGTCTCGGAAAACCTGCAGGATATCGGCATCAACGGCGAGATGGAGACGCCCGAGGAAGGCGCCTGGTTCGACAACATCCCGACCGGCAATTTCGACGTCTACATCATGTGGACCAACCTGAGCTCGACGCCCTGGTTCACCTATTACTCGATGTTCAACCCGCGCTCGATGGTGCCCGGCACGCTCAACGAGCAGGCCATGCACCAGATGAAGATCCCGGGCATCGAGGCTGATCTTGCCGCCATCAGCGCCACCGCCGACGTCGCGGTGCAGAAGGAAAAGATCACCTCGGTGATGAAGCAGGTGGCCGAGAACCTGCCGGTGATCACGCTGTTCTCGAACCCCGCCTGGTACGAGTATTCGACCCGCAACTTCACCGGCTGGCCGGACGAGTCCAACGCCTGGGCCCGCCCCAACAACCCCGCCGGCATCCACGAACGCGTCAAGGTGCTGCTGAGCCTAACGCCAGTGGTGAAGTAGTCTCGGAGTCGCTGCCCTCGCGTCCCCTCTCCCCTCAGGGGAGAGGGTCAGGGTGAGGGGTGCAGCCTCTACACTCGCGTTCCGCGGCAGCACGCCACCGTGCGATGCTGCAGCAGAGAGCAGGCTGACGATCTGAACCCCTCACCCGGCGCTGCGCGCCGACCTCTCCCCTCAGGGGAGAGGTGACCGAGGCCAAAGGATAGGCAATGGCGTTCTTGCTGAGACGGCTAGGCTTCTATTTCGGGGCGTTCTTCGTCGCGATCACCCTCAATTTCCTGATCCCGCGGCTGATGCCGGGCGATCCGGCGACCCGCATCCTGTTGTCGCTGCGCGGCAAGCTCCGACCCGACCAGATCGACGCCATCCGCAAGACCTATGGCTTCTCGGGCTCGCTGTGGGACCAGTACCTGCAATATCTCTGGCGCCTCGCGCATTTCGATTTCGGCATCTCGACTGTCAATTTCCCCGAGCCGACGGCGAGCCTGCTGTTCTATGCCGCCGGCTGGACCCTGGTCCTCGTCGGCGCCGCCACCGCGCTCTCCTTCGGTATCGGCATCACCATGGGCATCTGGTCGGCCTGGCGCCGTGGCGGCTTTTTCGACACCTTCTTCACCCCGATCAACGTGATGCTCAACGCCTTCACTCCGGCGGTCGTGGCGCTGCTGCTCTGGTACGCCTTCACCATGCAGTGGCCGATCTTCCCGCTCGGCCGGGCCCACGAAATGAACCTCACCCCCGGCTTCAACCTCGAAACGCTGCTCAGCGTCGCCTGGCATGCCGTGCTGCCGGTCGCCTCGATCGTCATCGTCAGCTTCGGCGCCTGGCACCTGGGCATGCGCAACACCATGATCAACCTGCTGAACGAGGATTTCGTCCTGCTCGCCAAGGCCAAGGGCCTTTCCGACCGGCGCATTCGCAACCGCTACGTGGCGCGCAACGCCATCCTGCCGCAGATCACCTCGCTGGCGCTGTCGATCGGCTTTGTGCTGGGCGGCGCCTTCATCACCGAGGTGGTGTTCAACTATCCCGGGCTCGGCAAGTTCACCCTCAACGCCATCCAGACCCGCGACTATTCCTTCATCCAGGCGCAACTGATCCTGCTGACCATGAGCGTGCTCGTCGCCAACCTCGCCTCCGACGTCCTCAACGTCATCCTCGACCCGCGTTTGCGTTCGGCAGGGAGGGCATGATGATGGCTCTGTGCAATCTGCCCTCCCTCGCACCGGCCTGGCTGTTGGAGCGCGTCGAATGACCGACATCCTCCCCGCCATCACCGCCACGCCGCCGCGCGCCGAGCTCACCGCCCCGACCCAGCGCGAGCTGATGGCCGAGCTCGGCGTCAGGCCGCGCTCGCGCCTCCTCGCCAGATTGCCCGGCTGGGCCCAGCTGTTCGTCACCAACAAGAAGGGCCTGTTCGGGCTCGCCATTCTCGCCATCTTCATGATCCTGGCGCTGCTGGCGCCGCTGATCACCCCCTATGACCCCTATCGCCGCGCCGGCAAGCCGCATGTGCAGCCGGGGGTCGAGCACTTCCTCGGCACCTCGCGCCAGGGCAAGGACAATTTCAGCCAGTTGCTCGAGGGCAGCCGCGCCAGCCTCACCGTCGGCTTCATCGCCGGCTTCTCGGCCACCCTGATCGGCCTCGCCGTCGGCATCTCCGCCGGCTATTTCGGCGGCAAGACCGATGAGGTGCTGACCTTCTTCGTCAATGTCTCGCTGGTGCTGCCGGCGCTGCCGCTGATCATCGTCCTCGCCAGTTTCATCGAGGAGGCGTCGCCGACCGTAATCGGCCTCGTCCTTGCTTTGACCGGCTGGGGCTGGAGTGCGCGCACCATCCGCACCCAGACCCTGGCGCTGAAGAACCGGGAATTCGTGCTCGCCGCCGAGCTGATGGGCGAAAAGAAATGGCGGATCATCGTGCGCGAGATTCTGCCCAACATGAGCTCGTTCGTGGTCGGCGGGTTCGTGCTCGCCACCATTTACGGCATCCTCGCTGAGGCGGCGCTGGAGTTCATCGGGCTGGGCAGTCCCAACTCGGTGACCTGGGGCACCATGCTCTACTGGGCCATGCGGGCGCAGGCCCTGCAGACCGGCGCCTGGTACGAGATCTGGCCGCCCGCCATCGCCATCATGCTGACCGGCGCGGCCCTCGTCATGGTCAACTTTGCCGTCGACGAGATCACCAACCCGCAGCTCGCCGCCACCCGCCGCATCGGCCCCATCCGCCGCTTCTTGAGGCGCCGCAACCGGAGTGCCGATTTTGTCTGACGCACCCCTCGTCGAGGTCCGCAACCTCACCGTCGACTATGTCGGCGCCAACACCGTGTCGCGCGCCGTCAACGGCATCGACTTCGACATCCGCCCCGGCGAAGCTTTCGGGCTCGCCGGGGAAAGCGGCTGCGGAAAATCCACCGTCGCCTTCGCATTGGCCCGGCTTACCCGGCTGCCCGGCCTCGTCTCGGGCGGCGCCGTGCGTTTCATGGGCGAGGATGTGCTGAGCTTTTCCGCCGAGCGGTTGCGCCGTTATCGCTGGAGCGAAGTCAGCTTCGTCTTCCAGTCGGCGATGAATGCGCTCAACCCGGTGATCAAGGTGGCGGAGCAGATCGAGGACGCGATCCTCGCGCACCGGCCGAAAGCCAGCCGCGCCGAAACCCTGGCCCGTGCCGCCGAACTGTTCGAGCTGGTCGGCATCAGCCCGCGCCGCCTCGACGATTATCCGCACCAGTTCTCGGGTGGCATGCGCCAGCGCATCTGCATCGCCATGGCGTTGGCGCTCGAGCCCAGGCTGATCATCATGGATGAGCCCACCACCGCGCTCGACGTGGTGGTGCAGCGCGACATCATCGAGCAGATCTGCGAGCTCAAGGCCCGCTTCGGCTTCTCGGTGCTGTTCATCACCCACGATCTCGGGCTGATGATCGAGTTCTGCGACCGCATCGGCGTGATGTATGCCGGGGAGCTGGTGGAAGTGGCTCCGGCGAGTGCCATCCTCACCGCCCCGCAGCACCCCTATACCAGGGCGCTCGGCCGTTCCTTCCCGCCGCTCAGCGGGCCGCGCGTCCGTCTCGAAGGCATTGCCGGTTCGCCCCCCAGCCTCAGCGCCCTGCCCGAGGGGTGCCGCTTCTCGCCGCGCTGCGGCGAAGCCATCCCGGTCTGCATGCGCCTTGCCCCTGAACTCCGCCCGACGCCCGCCACCGGAGGAGAAGCAGCATGCCACTTGCTGCAATGACCACAACTGCTGTCATGAGCGAAGCGCCCATCCTCGAGATGCGCGATGTCGACATGCGCTTCGTGCTCGGCGGCCTCGTCGGCAAGCGCACGACGCTGCGGGCGCTGAGCGGCATTTCGCTCCAGCTCACCCCCGGCCGCGCCTTGGCGCTGGTCGGCGAATCCGGCTCCGGCAAATCCACCTGCGCCCGCATGCTGGCCCGGGTCTACGAGCCGGCCGCCGGCGAGATCAGCTTCCGCGGCACCGATGTGGGAAAACTCACCGGCAAGGCGCTGGCCGACTATCGCGCCGCCGTGCAGATGATCTTTCAGGATCCATTCGGCTCGCTGAACCCCACCCAGACCATCGGCTATATCCTCGAGCGGCCGCTCCGCCTCCATCGCCCCGAGCTCAGCAGCAAAGAGGTGCGGGCCGAAAGTGAAGCCCTGCTCGCCCAGGTCGGCCTCGTCCCCGCTCCAGAGTATCTGAAGCGCCGCCCGCACGAACTCTCCGGCGGCCAGCGCCAGCGCGTCGCCATCGCCCGTGCCCTGTCGGTCAACCCCACCGTGCTGCTGGCCGACGAGCCCACCTCGATGCTCGACGTCTCGGTTCGCCTGGGGATCCTCAACCTGCTCGAAGACCTGAAGCGCGAGAAAAACCTCGCCGCGCTCTACATCACCCACGACATCGCCACCGCTCGCTACTTCGCCGAGGAAACCGCCGTGATGTATGCCGGGCACCTGGTCGAACAGGGGCCGAGCGATGCGATCACCGATCACCCCCGCCACCCCTATACCCAGCTGCTGATCGCCGCGGTGCCCAACCCCAAGCACAAGATCACCGGGGCCGCGGTCCGTCGTGCGGCCGATATCCCGCTGTGGACCGCCGAAAGCCGCGGCTGCCCGTTTGCCCCGCGCTGCCCGCGCGCCACCGACATCTGCCGCGAAATCATGCCCGACCCCACGCCCGTCGGCGACAGCCACATGGCGCGCTGCCACCACCTCTGACCTGACCGGACCCCAAGGATGAACCAGCTCCTGGCGATCAACGCCCAATACCCTGCGCTGTTTTCGAGCCGCGCCATCGCCACCAACCAGGTTGGCTACGAAGCCGCCGGCCCGAAATTCGCTGTCCTGGCGCTTGGCGACGGCCCCGGCTTCACCGCGCTCCGCCTGCGTGACGCAGCGACCGGCGAGCTCGTCTTCGAGACCACGCCCGACGCGGCCGCCGGCGTCGACCGCTGGAAGACCCAGCGCTGGCAAAGCGCCGAGTTCACCGCCTTCACCGGCACCGGCCGTTTCCTGCTCGAAGCCCTCGATGCCGCCGGCGCCCGCCTCGTCTCGGAGCCGTTCGAAATCGCCGAACAGCTCTACGCCGAGCGCTTCCCTACTGCGCTGCTCGGCTATTTCCGGAGCCAGCGCACGGCGGAGCCTTACCTCGGCGCCGACCGCGCCATCGCCTTCATCGGCAACAAGCGCGACGCCCGTGTCGACGTGCATGGCGGCTGGTACGACGCCTCGGGCGACGTGTCGAAATACCTGAGCCACCTGAGCTACGCCAACTTCATGAACCCGCAGCAGACCCCGCTGGTGGTCTGGGCGCTGGCGAAGGCGGCGATCTGCCCGCATATCGATACCAACCTCCACGCCGCCTTCCGTACCGAAGCGCTTTGGGGCGCCGATTTCCTGGTGCGCATGTGCGACCCCGCGGGCATGTTCTACATGACCGTGTTCGACCGCTGGTCGGGCGATACGGCGCAGCGCGAGATCTGCTCCTACTCCACCCAGAAGGGCCATAAGCACGACAGCTGGGAAGCCGGCTACCGGCAGGGCGGTGGCATGGCCATCGCCGCCCTCGCCCGTGCCGCGCGGCTCAGACAGGATGGCGAATTCACCGCCCCAGAGTATCTGGCGACAGCCGAGCGCGCCTTCGCCCACCTCGAGCTGCACAACCTCGAGTACCTCGACAATGGCGAAGAGAACATCATCGACGATTACTGCGCGCTGCTCGCCGCCACCGAACTCAGCCGCTCCACCCACAAGCCCGAATATCTGGCGAAAGCCGGCGAACGCGCCACGAGCCTGCTCGACCGCCTGACCGGCGGCCATGGCTATGATGGCTGGTGGCGCGCCGATAACGGCACCCGGCCATTCTTCCATGCCTCCGACGAAGGCCTGCCGATTGCCGCTTTGGTGGATTACCTCGCCATCGCCCCTGAGGCCGACCGGCCGCGCGTCTCCGCCGCGCTCGGCAAGGTGGTCCGCCAGCTCGCCAAGATCACTGCCGAGGTGGCAAACCCCTTCGCCTACCCGCGCCAGCTGGTGAAGCGCAGCGATGGCGAAATCGGCACCCAGTTCTTCTACCCGCACGGCAATGACAGCGGCTATTGGTGGCAGGGCGAGAACGCCCGCCTCGGCAGCCTCGCCTACGCGCTGCGCCGCGCCATGCCGCATGTCGATGCCGAAGCCGCCGAGCTTGCCCGCGTGCAGTCGCAGCGGGCGCTGGACTGGATCCTCGGCCTCAACCCCTACCACGCCTCGATGCTGCAGGGTTTTGGCCGCAACTGGGCGATTTACGGACCCGCCAAGTTTCCCAATGCCGATGGCGGCATCTGCAACGGCATCACCTCCTCGCTTTCAGACGAAACCGATATCGGCTTCTGCGAGACCGAGGACCCGTTCCAATCCTGGCGCTGGAGCGAGCAATGGCTCCCGCACGCGGCCTGGTTCCTTCTCGCGATGACCGAGTACTGAGCCACCCGAGCTGGCGGCCGGCGCTACTGCGCCGGCACCGCCGCGCGCACTGCCGCCGGCCGCTTGTGCAGCATCCGCAGCAGCGGCTTTTCGATGCGTTCGTGGACGATCACTCCGGCGAGCAGCGCCAGGCCGATCGCCGCGGCGACCATGCCGAAATAGCTGAGCGGACCATCCGGCAGCAGGCGCGTTCCGACCCCGACGACCGCCCCGACCACGAACATGTGCACCAGGTAGGTGGCGTAAGAGGCATCTCCGAGCCTCTCCAGCCAGGCGCTGCGCGGCAGTACCGCCTCGCGCACCAGCCCCAGCACCAGCAGCGCCACCGCCAGAACGACCAGCGCCACGAAGACCGGCGCCGTCTCATGGGGTGTCTGGTCAAGCCCGAACGCCACGACCGCCGCAACGACGGCCAACCCCACCAGCCCCAGCATCGCCGGGCTCGGCAACCGCGCGAACACGCCCTTGATCTGTCCGAGGCCCACCCAGGCGCCGGCCACGAAGGCCAGCACCGCATGGGTCATGTAGAAGCTGAGCAGCGGATCGGTCGGCCTGAGCGTTGCGCCGGCGATGTAGAGCGCCACGAACCCGATCGTCAGCGTGACCACCCGTCCGGTCGCCGCCAGCCCGGCCAGCAGCGCGAATGCCAGGTAGAAGAACACCTCGTAGTTCAGCGTCCAACCCAGGCTCAGCAATGGGCTGGTGCCGCCACGCCCTGGCGCCTCGTGCGGGATGAACAGCATCGACTGCACATAGTGCTCCAGCGTGAACACCGTGCTCTTGAACAGCGTCGGCGCCAGCAGCGCCAGCAGCGCCGCGAGCGTGGTGAAGATCCAGTACAGCGGTACGATGCGGATCGCCCGGCGCTTCAGGAATTCCAGCGCCGAGAACGGCCCCGAACCCGAGATCGCCACCATGATGAAGCCGCTGATCACGAAGAACAGATAGACCCCGAACTGGCCCAGCCGCAGTTGCAGATAGGTCGGGTCTGCCAGCGGATGGGCCGAGGCATGCGCGATCACCACCAGCAATGCCGCGAGGCCGCGCAGGTACTGAACCGAGTAGAGCTTGCCAGCCATCCGGGTAACCTTTCGTTTACCCTCTGCCATAGCATTCCCGCCGCCCCGCCCAAGCCCTCGTCGCGCGCTACGGTTAAGATGGCGGCGCAAACCTCGTCACAGCTGCGGCACCGCCGGAACCCGAAGGCCACGCCATGGATTAGTCCCTCGCCAGGCCTTTCCATTGAACGGCAGCGGCGACACACTATGTGCTTGTGAATACCAGCAAACCGGCCGTCCCATGCCCGCTCCCGTCGTCGATGCCAAAGGCATCAACCTGCATCTGAAGAGCGGCGCCACTTCGCTGCACATCCTCCGGGATGTCGACCTCAGCCTCGCCGCCGGCGAGGTGACAGCGATCGTCGGCCCGTCGGGCAGCGGCAAGACCTCGCTGCTGATGGTGCTGTCCGGCCTCGAACAGGCGAGTACGGGCGCCATCACCGTCGCCGGCACCGATATCGCCAGGCTCAATGAAGACCAGCTCGCCATCTTCCGGCGCAATGCACTGGGCATCCTGTTCCAGAACTTCCACCTCATCCCGTCGCTGACCGCGCTCGAGAATGTCGCCCTCACCCTCGAGATCGCCGAGCCGTCGCTGCCCTGGGCCGAAATCCAGAGCCGCGCCGCTGCCGCGCTCGGCGATGTCGGCCTCGCCGGCCGCCTCACCCATCTGCCGAGCGCCCTTTCAGGCGGCGAGCAGCAGCGGGTCGGCCTCGCCCGCGCCATCGTCGGCAACCCCAAACTGCTGCTGGCGGACGAGCCCACCGGCAACCTCGATCAGGAAACCGGCGCCCATGTCATCGAGCTGATGTTCGGCATCGCCCGCGAGCGCGGCACCGCCATCCTGTTAATCACCCACGATCCCTCGCTGGCCAGGAAGGCCGACCGCCAGTTGCGCATGAACGAGGGCCATCTCAGCGAGCGGGTGCCGGCGTGAACACTGCCGCCGCGACCCTGCGCGGCTGGCTGCGGGTGGCGCTGAAAGACCTGCGCGGCGACCTCCGCCGCTTCACCATCCTGCTTGCCTGCCTGGCGCTCGGCGTCGGCACCATCACCCTTGTCGGCTCGGTCGGCGCAGCGATGCAATCGGCGCTGCTGCGCGATGCCCGCACCCTGCTGGGGGGCGATATCGAGGCCCAGCTCTCCTATCGCGCCGCCAACCCGGAGGAGCGGCAGGCTTTCGCAGGGCTCGGCAAACTCGGCGAAGTCATCGAGGTCATGGGCCGCGCCGATGCCAGCGAGCAGAACAGCTTCCTCGCCATCCGCGCCGTCGATGCCAACTATCCGCTGATCGGCAGCGTCACCGTCAAGGATACCGACGCCCCGCTGCCCTCGCTCCTCGCCCCTCGCGCTGACGGCAGCTTCGGCCTCGTCGCCGATCAGTTGCTGCTCGATCGCCTGGGCCTCAAGCTTGGCGACCAGCTCACCATCAGCGATGCCACGTTTACCCTCACCGGCATTATCGGCACCGAGCCCGACCGCATCACCGCCGGCCTGCAGTTCGGTCTCCCCGTGCTGATGTCGGTCGATGCGCTCAACGCCACCGGCATCCTGGCGCCCGGCGTCCTCGCCAGCTACCGCTACAAGATCCTGCTCAATGGCACCGATCCCGATGCCGCGATGCAATCGATCGAGACCAGCTTCCCCAAAGCCGGCTGGAAGCTCGCCGGACCCAAGGACGCCACGGCCGATCTCGCGCGCTTCTTCGACATGTTCGCCCGCTTCCTCACCATCGTCGGGCTGTCCTCGCTGCTGGTCGGTGGGCTCGGCGTCTCCAATGCCATTTCCGCCTATGTCACCGAACGCCAGCGTTCCATCGCCACCATGAAGGCGCTCGGCGCCACCGGTCCGCGCATCCTCGTCCACTTCCTGACCCAGGTGATGCTGCTCACCCTCGCCGGCATCGTTCTGGGCCTCCTGCTCGGCACGCTCCTCACCATGGTGCTGCTGCCCATTCTCGGTGGCCTGCTCGGCCTCGGGCTGCCGCCGGTGGTCGACATTGTTACGCTGTGGACCGCCGCCGGCTTTGGCGCCCTCACCGGTTTCGCTTTCGGCTACCTGCCGCTGCGCCGCGCCGAGAAGCTGAAACCGGCACTGTTGTTCCGTTCCGCCGGCTCGGCCGTCGAAGGCGGGCTCGATTGGCGCGATGTGCTGAAGCCCGGCCTGTGGCTGCCGCTCGGCATCGCCGCCGCCGGCATCTATGCGCTGGCCGCCCTCACCACCGGCCGTCCGCTGCTGGTGCTGTGGTACGCCATTGGCGTCCTCGGCGCCTTCCTCGTGCTGCGCGGCGCCGCCTGGCTGCTGCAACGCGGCCTGAGGCTGATCCCGCCGCTCGGGAACGCCGCGCTCCGCAACGCCATCAAATCGATCTGGCGCCCCGGCGCCCCGGCCCCGGTGGTCATCCTGTCGCTCGGGCTCGGCCTCGCCTTGCTGCTGCTCATCGCGCTGATCGACGGGAACCTCCGCCACCAGCTCGCCCGCGAGTCGATCCCCAACGCCCCGAGCTTTGTCTTCATGGACCTGTTCGAGGACGAGGTGGACGCACTGAAAGAGTTTTCGGTGGGCGACAAATCGGTCGAGAGCTTCGCCTCGCTGCCCATGGTCACCGGCGCCATCGAAGCGATCAACGACACGCCGATCGCTGAGCTCGACCGCAAGCCGCCGGCCGAATTCGCCTTCGTGCTCGAGGGTGAAATCCCGCTCTCCGCTTCCGACACCCTGCCCGACCAATCGACCATCACCGAGGGCAGCTGGTGGCCGCCCAACTTCATCGGCACGCCGGAAGTCTCGGTGTTCCAGCGCCTCAAGGAACCGCTCGGCCTGAAGCTCGGCGACGTCCTCACCTTCCGCGTCTTCGGCGAAGAGGTGAAGGCCAAGATCGGCAGCTTCCGCGATTACGCCTGGCGCTCGGGCAGTGTGAACTTCGGCTTCGTGCTGTCGCCCAACGCCTTCGCCGATTTCCCGCTGAGCTATCTCGGCCTGCTCAAGGCCGTCCCGGGCGAGGAAACGGCGGTGCAGCAGCGCCTCGTCGCCGGCTTCCCCGAACTGTTGTTCCTGCCGGTCGGCGAGGCGCTCGAAACCTTCGCCGCCATCCTCGCCAATGTCACCACCGCGGTCGAGGTGATCGGCGGCCTCGCCGTGGTCAGCGGCGTGCTGGTGCTCGCCGGCGCCATGGCCGCCGGCCGCAAGCAACGCGAATCCGATGCCGTGGTGATGAAGGTGCTCGGCGCCACCCGCGGCGACGTGCTGCGTGCCTACCTCGTCGAATATGGCCTGCTCGGCCTCCTCGCCGCGGTGCTCGCGGCCTTGCTCGGCCTTGCCGGCACCTGGGCCTTTGTCGAGTTCGTGCTGGAGATCGACTTCTGGGCCGATCCGTCGCTGCTGCTCTGGGTCACGGCGGGCACCATCGCGCTCGCCATCGCCGTCGGCATGCTCACCACCTGGTCGGCGCTTTCCACCCGCCCCGCCAGCTTCCTGCGCGAGGAGTGATCTCTTGATCCTCCCCCGCGTGGCGGGGGAGGGGGACC
>Ga0209902_100805_pt1 | contig 24196 bp, 22 predicted proteins | sample FECB27metaG_FD_188304 | JGI IMG/M metagenome (GOLD analysis project Ga0209902, IMG submission 188304) | Cyanobacterial communities from the Joint Genome Institute, California, USA - FECB-27 (SPAdes) (version 2) | ecosystem: Environmental > Aquatic > Thermal springs > Hot (42-90C) > Microbial mats...
GCCGCCACTACGCGAAGCAGGATGGCTTCGTTCGCGAAAGACGTGAAGCGGACCGTGATGCACGGTCGTTCGGACGAGCCTTCCTGGTGTACGTCCACCTCGCGGTGCACGGTCTCTCTGCCCTCGAAAGCCCGGGCTTCGATGTAGGCTGTTCTGTCGTTGACGTGATCAATCTGGGTCTGGTCGTGGCGCGTCAGGATGGCTCGGACCAGAGTCGACGGCGAACCCTTCCGATGAATCATTGCCTCCACGGCTTCGTATTCCGGGTGACCTTGAAAGTACGCGATGACATGAAGCTCGTCGGACTCGAAGCGCATGTCGAAAGGTTGGACGATGCCCGCCGGAAGCGGCAACCCATGTGTTTGAGGGGAATAGACGTCGTCGGGGTTGGCGCCGGGTACCGCCGTGACCTTCGATGGTGCAGCTTGGGCGAGTGCGAGGCAGGCGCCGGTAGTACCTAGAACGACGGCTGCCGTGCCCCCTCGAATGACGGTACGGCGTCGCGCCATGGTCATGCGGGTTGGGTCAGTGTTCATACGAAGATCTTTGATTGCACAATCGAATTCGACAAGTGCAATGATTGAAGCCAATACATGCACGATATGAAGCGATCCGATCTGAATCTTCTCTATGCGCTCGACGCATTCGCGAAAACAGGTAGCGTCAAGGCGGCGGCGGAGATGCTGAATCTCAGCGCGCCTGCCATGAGTCATGCACTTGCTCGACTTCGCGAAGCGACCGGGGACCCGCTGCTCGTCCGGGCCGGGCGAAAGTTGGTTCCGACGCCGCGGGCAACGACGATGATCGAAGAAGCGCGCGAAGTGGTGGAGAGGGCGCGCGCAATTCTGGCGCCTGCGATCGAGGATGAGCGATGGTCGCTGACCAGACGGGAATTCGCTGTCATCGCTCCCGACGAACTCTCTGCGACCTATGGTGCTCGCCTGCTGGGAGCGATCAAGGCGAAGATGCCAAATGCCACACTCAGTTTGCTGCCAGCTGTGGGCGCCGATAGCGATCGATTGAGGCAAGGCACCATCGACGTCGAAATCCGTGGAATAGGAAAACTTCCGCCCGAGATGCGGGTAGAGGTGCTCCGCAAACAGCAGGCTGCCGTAGTTGTCCATCGCTCGCACGAACTGGCCCGACAGAAGATGACCTTGACGCGGTACATCAAGGCCGATCACGTTTGCCTAGCACCACACGATGAACTGGATCGGCTAGTGGAGCGGGCGCTCGAGGATGCTGGCGCGTCCCGCAATGCAGTGCTGCGCGTTGCCACTTCCTATGCTGCCTTGGCGGCTGTGTCGCAATCTGCCCTGATCGCGACGGTCCAAGATTCGATCGTTCGAGCCGTAGCGAAGAATCTTGGTCTTGTCTCTCTGCCTTTTCCTCTCGGCCTTGAACAACTTTCTGTTGGTCAGATCTGGCACCCCAGGGTGGACCTAGATCCTCAGCACATCTGGCTAAGAACTTGCATCCAATCTGTTCTGGGAAGAGGCTGACCGCGGCGGGCAAGAACCTCATGCTTCTGGTTCGCCTTGCGTGGCCGTGGTTCGTGCCGAGCATGCGATCGATCTTCAAACCTTCGCGCCGCGCAGTGCGTTTCAGCACAACTTTCTGAGCCTGTTGTTATCGCGCCAAAGAGTCCCGATTCCATCGATGGGATCTAAGGGTTGTCACGGACTCTTCACTCGCACACGAGACCATCACTGCACCCGATTGCAGATGCATCGTGTGCAGCGTCGCTCGGAGCCGGTCCCACGCCGGTGCCGAAAGAAACGCGATCCGATGCGCACGAGAAACCGCGGCGAGCCGCCGCGGAATCCCCGGTGTCCCCCCCGTTCCGGGGTGGTTCCTCGAAGGACCGCCCAGGACGCTTGTTGTGCTTAAGAAAGAGGAAGCTGAAATGAAAAAATCCCTGGTGGCATTGGCCGCCGTGCTGGCGGCCGGCGGAGCGGCTGCTCAATCGTCGGTGACGCTGTTCGGCGTGGTCGATGCGAGCGTGAGCAACTACTCGACCAAGAGCGAGTACCGTGGCACGAACCCGCTGCTGATCGGCGCTTCGCGCAAGCAGAGCCAAACGGCCCTGGCGAACGGCAGCAGCAGCTCCAGCCGCCTCGGCTTCCGCGGCACGGAAGATCTGGGCGGTGGCCTGGCAGCGAGCTTCTGGCTCGAATCGGGCATCACCAACGATGACGGCAAGACCGGCGTGGCCGCGTTCGACCGTCGCTCCACCGTGAGCCTGTCGGGTGGCTTCGGCGAAATCCGCCTCGGCCGCGACTACACGCCCACCTACTGGAACGACAACGTGTTCGATCCCTTCGGTCTGCGTGGCGTGGGCACGAGCCTGATCAGCCGCGTCGGCGATTCGCTGTCGCGCAAGGGCGGCACCGCTCCCAACGGCGCTTCGGCCAGCGACAACTACGCGCGCGCCAGCAACAGCATCGGCTACTTCCTGCCGCCGAACCTCGGTGGCTTCTACGGCCAGTTCCAGTACGCACTGCACGAGAACGTGAAGTTCGACGAGAACGTGATCGAGTCGCCGTCCAAGCGCGGTTCGTACTTCGGCGGTCGCGTCGGCTATGCCAACGGCCCGCTCGACGTGGCTGTTTCCTACGGCCAAGACAACAAGGACTCCACGCCGCTGACCGCGACCACGGTCCTGACCCCGGCGCTGGCTTCGCAAGCGTTCAAGAACCGCATCAACACCTTCAACCTCGGTGCGAGCTACGACCTCGGCGCCGCGAAGCTGTTCGGCGAGTACTCGTCGGCCCGCAACAAGTTCGACAACGTCACCACCCTGGGTGCTCTGAACTACGTCAACAGCGTGACCGACAAGTACGACGGTTTCCTGCTCGGCGTCAGCGTGCCGGTGGGCCCGGGCCAGATCAAGGCTTCGTACGGCTACCTGAAGTACAAGGCTGGTCAGAACCCCGTCGTGAACCCGGCCCTCGCGCTGTTCGGCAACCCCGAGCTGTCGACCAAGGCCAACCAGTTCGCGATCGGCTACGTGCACAACCTGTCGAAGCGCACCGCGCTGTATGCCACGCTCGCTCGCGTGCGCATCAAGGACGGTCAGAACAACCCGACCGTCTTCGGTCGCGTGACCACCGGTGGCGCCCCGGCCTACTTGGCCACCGCCGGCTGGGCACCGCGCTCGTCGACGGGCTACGACTTCGGTCTGCGTCACAGCTTCTGATTTCCGCGTCTTTTTTGTCTCCAAGGTTTGCCACCCGGCTCTGGTCGGGTGGTTTTTTTGGTTGGTACCCGGTGTCGGCACGACCGACCGCGCAGGCCCACCGGATGCGCGAGCCCTCGGGGCGCCGGGTCCTTCCCGCCTGATTTCCTTTTTTCTTTCGCAGTGGACGGCCTCGCGCCGCGCCGCCGCATGGGCGTTCGCCGCCGGACGCTACGCCACCGACAGTGCCATGCGCACCAGGTCGATCTGCCGCTGGCAACCCATCTTGTCCATCAGCGCCGCGAGCTGCGTGCGCACCGTGTTGATGGAGACCGCCTGCGCCGCCGCATGCTGCTTGAGCGTCTGTCCCTCGACCAGCGCAACCAGCACCCGCGCCTCGGCCGGCGTGAGGCCGAAGGCGCCGCGCAGCAACTCCGCATCGAGCGGCTGCACCCGATCGGGCAGATGCAGGCGCACGAGCAGCAGCGGCTCGTTCGCCACGCGCAGATGCGCCTGTGCCTTCGTGAACTGCAGGCCGCAGGCCAGGCTGTCGCGGTCGGCGGGCATCAGCAGCCGCGTGGGCGCGCTGCCGGGCGCCGAGGCGCGCGCGAGGGTCGCCGCCAGCGCATCGCGCGCCCGCGCGGCGGGATGCCAGAGCCGGCCCTGGTGCACGCGCAGCGCGCTGCGGTGCGACAGCAACTCGGCCGCGTGGGCCGACACGTGCTGCACCGTGCCCGTGGCATTGACCAGCAGCATGGCCTCGCCGAAGGCCTCGAAGGCCGATTCGGCCGTGGCGAGCCAGCCTTCGGCGTATTCGCGGCGACGCGCGAGCGCCGACTGCAGCGCGTGGGTGAAGCGGCGCACCCGCTCGGAATCGAGATGGCTGCGCGTGCGCTGCAGCGGCCGGCTGCGCTGCAGGGTCAGGCCGCCGCGGCGATGCGGGCCGTCCTCGATCTGGTAGCTGAGCATCTGGCGCATGCCGTAGCGCAGCATGTAGTCGGCGTAGTAGGCATTGCCCGAGAGGTCGCCCGCGTCGAAGAACTCCGCCGTGTCGAGCCAGGTGCCGGGCGCCGCGCCGAGGGCTTTCGGCGTGATGATGTCCTGCTGGACGTAGTGCTCGCGGTAGACGCGCTCCGCCTCGGGGTCGACGTTCCATTGCTGGGCCGACAGCAGCTGGCCGCCGGCATCGACCATGATGAAGGTCGCGCTCTCGCCGCCGATCAGGCCGCACGCGCCTTCGAGCACGCCGAGCCAGGGTGGCTCGGGGTCGGTCAGATGATGTACCGCGTCGAGCGCGCGACGCAGCACGGGGTCCTCCAGCATGGCAATGCTCCCTCGGCCCGTCGTGATTTATCGGCACACCATAACCGGGAGGGAGCGGCCGTCAATCATGGAAACCGGTGGTTGCGCCCGCTCTCCGCAGGACGTATCGACCGGCCGCGGCGCGCGGGCTACTGCGAGATCTTCCGGCCCTCTTCGACCTGATGCTCGAAATAGCGCTGGAAGCTGAACACGATGCTGGCCATGAGGATGGTGCTGCCGAAGAACAGCGCGAGCACCACCGCGCCGATGGTTGCCCAGCTCGTGCGGCCGGGTTCGGCGTCGAGGGCGGCACCGGCGTTGTAGCGCGCGTTCCACTTCTCGGGCGTCATCAGGCCGTAGACGATGGCCGTGAGCGCGCAGCCGGCGATGGTGAAGCCGAGGAAGGGGATCAGCACCCAGCTCCAGCCGTCGTCCACGCCGTACATGCGCACGCGCTCGACGCCGTAGAGGCCGAGCGCGGTCGGGATCGGCAGCAGCCAGCCGAGCCAGTCGCCGAGTCCGCGCAGGTAGAAGCGGTGCAGGCCCAGCGGGCCGCCGAGGAAGGCCAGCCAGGCCGTGGTCGTCTTGCTTTTCATGCGGTGCTCGATCCTTGTTTCGTTGCTTCGTTCATTCGGGATGGGTGCTGCTGCCTTCGCCGATGGTCTTTTCCATCAGCACGACGTCGCGCCACTGGCCGAACTTCCAGCCGCAGTCCTTGAGCACGCCGACCTGGGTGAAGCCCTGGCCGCGGTGCACGCCGATCGAGCCGGCATTGGCCGAGTCGCCGATCACCGCGATCAGCTTGCGCACGCCGGCGGCCTCGGCCGCCTCGGACAGGGCGGCCAGCAGCCGAGCGCCCAGGCCCTGGCCGCGCGCGGCCTCGGCCAGGTAGATCGAGTCCTCGGCCGAGTAGCGGTAGGCCGGGCGCGGCTTGAACCAGTTGCAGTAGGCGAAGCCGAGCAGCTCGCCGTCGTGCTCGGCGACCAGGTAGGGCAGCCCCTTGCCCAGCACGCCGGCACGCCGGCTGGCCATCTCGGTGGGCGAGGGCGGCTCGGTCTCGAAGGTGCCGGTGCCGTGCAGCACGTGGTGCGCGTAGATGGCGGCGATCGCCGGAATGTCGTCTTCGCGGCTGGGGCGGATCGTTGTCATGAGGGGAAATTGGGGAGGCGAAATGGCCGTAAATGGGCCGGAAACTGGCCAGTGCAGGCAGGAATTCTCGGCCGGAACGCGGCGCGGGCTATAATCGCAGGCTTTTCAGCGTGTCGCTGGCCGGGTGGCCATGTCGCGTGTCTCGACGCTGGAAGAACATCGTGAGCAGGTTTTCATCTTCAAACACGAAGGCCTGCGACCCACCCAAGGATAAATCATGGTCGTCATTCGACTCTCCCGTGGCGGTGCCAAAGGCCGTCCGTTCTTCAACATCGTCGTGTCGGACAAGCGCGTTCGCCGCGATGGTCGCTTCATCGAGCGCCTGGGTTTCTACAACCCGACCGCCAAGGAAAACGAAGAAAGCATCCGCATCGCTCAGGACCGCCTGACCTACTGGAAGAGCGTCGGCGCCCAGCCGTCGCCCACCGTCGCGCGCCTGATCCGTCAAGCCGCTGCTGCCGCTCCCAAGGCTGCTGCCTAAGCAGCGCGGCCACCGGCGATGCTGCCCGCGCTCGAAGCCGCCGAATTGCCGGCGGATGCGATCGAAGTAGGACGCATCGCCGATGCCTGGGGCATCAAGGGCTGGTTCAAGGTCCTGCCCCACAGCGCCCAGCCCGAGGCGCTTTTTTCTTCCAAGCGCTGGTTCCTGCAGACCCCCGGGGCTTCGGCGACCACCGCCTTCCGGCTCGCGATCAGCGAAGCCAAGGAACACTCCGACTGCATCGTCGCCTCGTCGCGTGACGTGCCCGACCGCAATGCGGCCGAGGCGCTGCGTGGCGCGCGGGTGTTCGTGCCGCGCTCGAGCTTCCCGAGCACCGGCGACGACGAGTACTACTGGGTCGACCTGATCGGCCTCGAGGTCGTCAACCGCGAGGGCATCGTGCTCGGCACGGTGCGCGAGCTGCTTGCCTCCGGCCCGCAGACCACGCTGGTGATCGCCGCCGAGCAGGACGGCAAGGCCATCGAGCGCATGGTGCCCTTCGTCTCGGCCTTCGTCGACGGCGTCGACCTCGCGGGCCGGCGCATCACGGTCGACTGGCAGCCCGACTACTGACCTCGGCCCCGCCGCCGCGGTCCGCGCGCATGCGCTTCGACATCCTCACGCTGTTTCCCGAACTGTTCGCGCCCTTCATGGCCAGCGGCGTGACGCGCCGTGCCTACGAATCGAAGCAGGTCGAGGTGGTGCTCTGGAATCCGCGCGACTACGCGCCCGGCAACTACAAGCGCGTGGACGACCGCCCGTTCGGCGGCGGCCCCGGCATGGTGATGATGGCCGAGCCGCTGTCGGCCTGCCTGGCCGCGGCGCAGGCCGCGCGCGGTGCGCCGGCGCCCGTGGTGCTGTTCTCGCCGATCGGCGAGGCGCTGCGCCACGAGGCGGTCGAGCGCTGGTCGGCCAGCGAGGGCGCGGTGCTGGTCTGCGGCCGCTACGAAGGCATCGACCAGCGCTTCATCGACGCCCATGTCACGCACCAGGTCAGCCTGGGCGACTTCGTGCTATCGGGCGGCGAGATCCCCGCGATGGCGCTGCTCGACGCGGTGGCGCGGCTGCAGCCCGGCGTGCTCGGCGACGAGGCCAGCCATGTGCAGGACAGCTTCAATCCCGCGCTCGACGGCCTGCTCGACTGCCCGCACTACACGCGGCCCGAGCAGTGGAACGGGCAGGGCGTGCCGGCGCCGCTGATGTCGGGCCACCATGCGCAGATCGAGCGCTGGCGCCGTGACCAGCGGCTGGCGATCACCGCCCGGGAACGCCCCGAATTGATAGACGCGGCCCGCTCTGCCGGCCGCCTGAACGCCGCCGATGAGGCGGTGCTCAAAAAAAAGCTATAATCGCGGGCTCCCCGATCCTCTGGCCGGCCGCGTCCGGTGCAGGCGTCTACTCTTCATAGAGCCCCAGACCCCTGCCAACGACGCCTTTTGTGCAGCGCGGACACGATCGATTTCAGGAAATCATGAACCTCATCCAGACCCTCGAGCAGGAAGAAATTTCCCGTCTCGGCAAGACCATCCCCGATTTCATGCCCGGTGACACGGTCATCGTCAGCGTGAACGTCGTCGAAGGCACCCGCAAGCGCGTGCAGGCCTACGAAGGCGTGGTGATCGCCAAGCGCAACCGTGGCCTTAACAGCGGCTTCACCGTGCGCAAGATCTCCAGCGGCGAAGGCGTGGAACGTACCTTCCAGACCTACAGCCCGCTGATCGCCAACATCGAAGTCAAGCGCCGCGGCGACGTGCGCCGCGCCAAGCTGTACTACCTGCGCGATCGCAGCGGCCGTTCGGCTCGCATCAAGGAAAAGCTGCCGGGCAAGTCGTCGGGCGCCGCGGCCGCGTAAGCTGCCTGCAGGCTTGCCTGTTGCGAAAAAGCCGCCGCTCTGGCGGCTTTTTGCGTTCTGCAGCGGCCGATCCGGCAAGCCTTTCGCGCGTTCTTCCGGGCCCGGGTCCTGCTTTCATCACGACTTCCTTTCGCTTCTTCACGATCCACACTTGACCGCCACCATCGCCGCCCCGTCCATGTCCTCCATTCCCACCGAACCCGTCAATGCCGTCGTGCCCACGATGCTGCCGCCATTCGACCCGCGCAAGGTCCCGGTGGTGGGCGGCGGCACGGCCGACGGGCTGCCCGCGGTGGCGCTGGAGCAGCTGACGGCGCAAGCGCTGCGCGCGCGCTTCGCCGCGCCGCCGGCCTGGGCGCCCGAGCTGCGCCGCGAGCCGCGCATGACCGGCCGCGAGCCCGCGCAGGCCGCCGTGCTGGTGCCGATCGTGCAGCGCCCGCAGGGCCCGACGGTGCTGCTCACCGAGCGCACCGCGAACCTGTCGACCCATTCGGGCCAGGTCGCGTTCCCGGGCGGCCGCGTCGATCCCGAAGACGCCAACATCGCGGCCGCCGCGCTGCGCGAGGCCTGGGAAGAGGTCGGCCTGTCGGCCAGCTACATCGAAGTGCTCGGCAGCCTGCCGACCTACACCACGGTGACCTCGTTCATCGTCACGCCGGTGGTGTCGCTGGTCGAGCCCGGCTTCGAGCTCACGATCAACCCCTACGAGGTCGCGCAGGCCTTCGAGGTCCCGCTGGGCTGGCTCATGGACCCGGCCAACCACCGTCGCCACGCCGTGCCCGCGGGCGACGGCACGCAGCGCCACTGGTACTCGATGCCCTACCAGGACGGCAGCGAGGAGCGCTTCGTCTGGGGTGCCACGGCCGGCATGCTGCGCAATCTCTACCGCTTCCTGAGCGCCTGAGCCGCCTGAAGAAACGTCGACTTCTGTCGGCCTCATAGGTCCGCAAGCCCCGAACGACGGGGCTGTCTCGCTATCATCTCTGGATGAGCTTCTTCGCCATCCTGTGTGCGTTGCTGATCGAGCAGGTGCGGCCGCTGGCCCCGCACAACCCCGTGTATGGCGGCGTGCTCGCATGGACGCGCTGGACCAGCCGCAACTTCGACGCGGGCAAGCCGCACCATGGATGGATCGCCTGGGGCCTCGCGGTCTTCGTGCCGACGCTGCTCGCGCTCGGCATCCACTGGCTGCTGGTGCTCACGCTGGGGCTGCCGTTCGCGGTGCTCTGGAGCATCGCGGTGCTCTACGTCACCCTGGGCTTTCGCCAGTTCAGCCATCACTTTACCGACATCCGCGACGCGCTCGACGAAGGCGACGAGCCGCTGGCGCGCTCGCTGCTCGCGCACTGGCAGGGCGTGGATGCCGCCGAGCTGCCGCGCAGCGAGATCGTGCGCCACGTGATCGAGCATTCGGTGATCGCCGCGCATCGCCACGTGTTCGGCGTGCTGGCCTGGTTCTCGGTGCTCGCCGCGGTCGGCCTGGGACCGGCCGGCGCGGTCTTCTACCGCATGAGCGAATTCGTCGCGCGCTACTGGCTGCACAAGAACGGCGCCGCCGTGCAGCCCTCGAGCGAATCGGTGCAACAGGCCGCCGAGGGCGCCTGGCATGCGATCGACTGGCTGCCCGCGCGCATCACGGCGCTGGGCTTCGCGGTGGTGGGCAGCTTCGAGGAAGCCATCGACTGCTGGCGCAACGATGCGCGCCGCTTTCCGAGCGAGAACGACGGCGTGATCCTCGCGGCCACCTCGGGCGCGGTCAACGTGCGCTTGGGCGGCGGCCGGCTGCGGCCGATTCCCAGCGTCGATCCGCTGCCGCGCGCGCAGGCCGGCGAATCCTTCGCCGACACCCGGCGTCCCGACAGCGGCAGCACGCCGGGCCGCGAGCCCGAGCCCGGCCACCTGCGCAGCGTGGTGGGCCTGGTCTGGCGCTCGGTCGTGATGTGGATGGTGCTGCTCGCGCTGCTGACGCTCGCGCGGCTGCTGGGCTGAGCCCATGGCCGACGCGATCGATCCGGCGGCCAGGCGCGCGCCTTCGTTCTGGAGCCCGCGCATCGCGGACCTCGAGCCCTACGTGCCCGGCGAGCAGCCGCGCATCCGGGACCTCGTGAAGCTCAACACCAACGAGAACCCGTACCCGCCATCGCCGCGCGCCATCCAGGCGATCCGCGAGGCGGCCGAGAACGGCCTCGAGCTCTACCCCGACCCCACCTCGCTCGCATTGCGTGAAGCCGTCGCGCGCCGCCACGGGCTCGCGGTCGAGCAGGTCTTCGCGGGCAACGGTTCCGACGAGGTGCTGGCCCACGCCTTCTTCGCCTTCTTCCAGCAGCGCGAGCCGCTGTTGATGCCCGACATCAGCTACAGCTTCTATCGCGTCTATGCGCAGCTCTACGGCATCGCCTGCGAGCAGTTGCCGGTCGACGAGGACCTGCGCATCGACGTGGCGGCCATGGCCGATCGCGCGCGCGAAGGCTGCGCGGGCGTCGTGGTCGCCAACCCGAATGCCCCCACCGGCATCGGCCTGCCGCTGGCGCGCATCGAGGAGCTGCTGCGCGCCTGTCCCGAGCGCGTGGTGCTGGTGGACGAGGCCTATGTCGATTTCGGCGCCGAGAGCGCGCTCCCGCTGATTGCGCACCATCCCAACCTGCTGGTGGTGCAGACGCTCTCGAAGTCGCGTTCGCTGGCCGGCCTGCGCGTCGGCTTCGCCTGCGGACAGGCGCACCTGATCGATGCGCTGGTGCGCGTGAAGGACAGCTTCAACTCCTACCCGCTCGACCGGCTCGCGAGCGCCGGCGCCGTGGCGGCGCTCGAGGACGAGGACTGGTTCCGCCGGACGCGCGACGACGTGGTCGACACCCGCGAGGGGCTGGTGCTGCAGCTCGAGGACCTGGGCTTCGAGGTGCTGCCCTCGCAGACCAATTTCGTGTTCGCGCGGCATCCGTCGCGCGACGCCGCCGAACTGGCCGCGGCATTGCGCGAGCGCGCGGTGCTGGTGCGGCACTTCCGCCAGCCGCGCATCGCGCAGTACCTGCGCATCAGCATCGGCACGCGGGCGAAGTGCAGCGTGCTGGTGGAGCGGCTGCGCGAGATCCTGCAGGCTCAGTAGCGCGTCTCGCTGAGCTCCGCGAACAGATCGCCGTAGATCTTGTAGCGCGAGGCGCTGATCGGCCCGTCGTTGGCCGCCGACTCCACGTGCGCGATCACGCCGCAGCCCGGCTCGTGCAGGTGGGTGCAGTTGTAGAACTTGCACTCGCCCGCATGCTCGGCGATGTCGGGCATCAGGCCCGCGAGCTGCATCGGCGCGATGTGGTGCAGGCCGAATTCCTGGAAGCCCGGCGAGTCGATCAGCGCGGTGCTGCGCGCCGCGTCGACCCAGTACCAGGTGGTGCTGGTGGTGGTGTGCTTGCCCGAATTGAGTGCCTGCGAGATCTCGCCGGTGAGCGCGGTGGCGCCCGGCACCAGCAGGTTGATCAGCGTGCTCTTGCCCGCGCCCGAGGGGCCGAGCACCAGCGTGGTCTTGCCCGCGAGGCGCTGCGTCAGCGAGGCGTGATCGACCTCGCCCGAGGCCTTGAGCGACAGCGGCAGCACGCCGTGGTGCATGCGCCGGTAGGGCGCGAGCTTGCGCCAGGCGCGCTCGAAGGGTTCGACCAGGTCGCTCTTGTTGAGCGCGATGATCGGCGTGATGCGCTCGGCCTCGGCCGCGATCAGGGCGCGCGCGAGCTGGTGCTCGGAGAACTCGGGCTCGGCCGCGATCAGGATCAGCACGTGGTCGAGGTTGGCCGCGAAGGACTTGGTGCGGATGTCGTCCTGGCGGTAGAACAGGTTGCGCCGCGGCACCACCTGCTCGATCGTGCCTTCGTCCTCGCTGGCCTGCCAGCGCACGCGGTCGCCGACCACGGCCTGGCTCTTCTTGCCGCGCGGATGGCAGATGCGTCGTTCGCCTTCGGGCGTCTCGACCAGGCAGTGGCGGCCGTGGCTGGCCACCACGAGGCCGTCGTGCAGCGCATCGGCCGAGGCTCGGCCCTGCTGGCGCTCGCGGCCCGGCTTAGCCAAAGGCGATCACTCCGGTCATGCCGTGGGCGCGACGGCCAGCAGCGCATCGGCCTGGCGTGCGCAGTCGAAGTCGGTGACCGAGATGCCACCGACGTCGTGCGTGTTGAAGCGCACCACGCAGCGGTTGTAGTGCACCGACAGGTCGGGGTGGTGGTCCTGCGTGTGGGCCACCATTGCCAGCGCGTTCACGAAGGCGATGGTCTCGAAGTAGTTCGTGAAGCTGTAGGTCTTCTCGATCGCGACGTTCGCGCCGTCGCCGCTGAGCTTCCAGCCTTCGAGCCGCGCCAGCGCCGAGACGATCTCGGTCGCGCTCAGTGCCTTGCGGGGGATGGACTTCCAGTCCTTGATCTTCAACATGCTGGCGGTGCTCATGGCGCTGCTTTCGAAAAGGGGTGCGGGGAGACGGAAAAGAGATGGCACTCAGGCGGTCGCCAGAATGCGCGCGAGGCGCTCGGAGGCGGGCGGGTGGGAGTAGTAGAACTTGACGAACACCGGGTCGGGGGTGAGCGTGGAGGCGTTGTCGCGGTAGAGCTTGAGCAGCGCGGCCGAAAGGGCATCGCGGCTCGTCTGGGAGATGGCATAGGCATCGGCTTCGAACTCGTTCCTGCGCGACAGCTGGGAGAACAGCGGCGCGACGAAGAAGGTGAAGACCGGCACGGCGATCATGAACAGCAGCAGCGCCAGTGCGTTGTTGGGCGCCGTCATGTTGGGTTGCACGCCGAGCCCGGTGTAGAACCAGGTCTGGGTCGAGACCCAGCCGAGCAGCGCGAAGGCGGGCAGGTTCAGCAGGCAGGTCATGACGAGATGGTTGCGCAGGTGCTTGTGCTTGAGATGGCCGAGTTCGTGCGCCAGCACCGCTTCCATTTCGCTCGCATCCAGCTGTTCGAGCAGCGTGTCGTAGAAGACCACCCGCTTGCTGACGCCGAAGCCCGTGAAGTAGGCGTTGGCGTGCGCACTGCGGGTGCTGCCGTCCATCACGAACAGGCCGCTGACCGCGAAGCCGCAGCGTTTCAGCAGGGCGGTGACGCGGGTTTCCAGCGCTGCATCGGCGAGTGGCGTGAACTTGTTGAACCACGGCGCGATGAACAGTGGAAAGATCACTTGCAGCAGCAGAAGGAAGAACGAGAAAGCCGCCCAGGCCCAGAGCCACCACAGCGATCCAGCCGCGGCCATCAGCCACAGGATCAACGCCGCGAGCGGCAGGCCCAATCCCGCGCCGACGACTATCCACTTGGCGTTGTCGAGGACCCACAGCTTCCACTTCATCTTGTTGAAGCCGAAACGCTCCTCGAGCACGAAGATCCGATAGATGGAAAACGGCAAGCCGAGCAGTCCGCCGATGGCGGCAAAGGCGGCGATGAGCGCCAACTGCTGCACCATCCCGCCACCGAGCCAGGCGAGCAGCAACTTGTTGAGGAGGTCGAGGCCGCCGAGCAGGGTCCAGCCCAGGAGGAACGCGGTGCTGCAGGCCGTTTCGAGGATGCTGAACCGGGTCTTCGCGATGGTGTAGTCCGCGGCCCGCTGGTGCCCCTGCAGCGTGATGCTTTCCGCGTACGCGGGGGGAACGGCGTTTCGGTGCCTCGCCACATACCGGATCTGCCTGGAGGCAAGCCAGAATTCCACGATCATGCCGGCCACCAGCGCGGCGGCAAAGGCGATGGTGAAGAGAAGCGAATAGGACATAGGGGGCGGAGTTTAGTCCTCGCATCCAAGGCCCCAGGGCCATCGGCGACAATCCCGCGATGTCCGAATCCTCCGCTTCCACGGCCGCCGCAGCGGTCCCCACCCTGAAGAAAAGCGACCAGAACCTGGTCTGGCTCGATTGCGAGATGAGCGGGCTCGACCCCGAGAAGGAACGCCTGCTCGAGATCGCCGTGGTCATCACCGGCCCCGACCTCACGCCGCGCATCGACGGCCCGGTGCTGGTCATCCACCAGAGCGACGCCGTGCTCGACGGCATGGATGCCTGGAACAAGGGCACGCACGGCCGCAGCGGCCTCATCGACAAGGTCAAGGCCTCCACCGTCGACGAAGCCACGGCAGAGCAGCAGCTGATCGAATTCATCGCGCGCTACGTGCCCAAGAGCGGCTCGCCGATGTGCGGCAACACCATCGGCCAGGACCGGCGCTTCCTGGTCAAGTACATGCCCAAGCTCGAGGCCTACTTCCACTACCGCAACCTCGACGTCAGCACGCTCAAGGAGCTCGCCAAGCGCTGGAAGCCCGCGGCCTACAACGCCTTCAAGAAGCAGCAGGCCCACACGGCGCTGGCCGACGTGCACGAATCGATCGAGGAACTGGCGCACTACCGCGAGACCTTCCTGCGCCTGACCGACTGAGGCCTGGTGGGCCGTAACAACGGCCAAAAATCCCATTGCACGCGGGGATTAGGTAAAAACCCCGATGCATGTCATAATCGTGGGCTTCGCTGACCGGGGTGCCCGGCCATTCTTTCAAGAACTTTGAAAAGGATGGCGCGTGCATGAGCAGAATCGGTTCCCCGCCGGCATATCCCGCATCTCCCTATCTTGCACACCGCGCCCGATCGCATGGATCGATCAAAAAGGGCCGCAGCCTCGGGTTTCAGAACCGGAAGCTGAATGTCGTTGGATGGTTGATGTTTTTAACCACCAACGGGGCGCCGCCCACGGCTGCGCTCGCGTTTGAAATTTGACATTCATGACCGACGCTTTTGAAGCGCAGGGCGAGCTCGCGCCTGTGCAATCGATTCACAACAACGAATTTTCCGCTGTCACCTCCGAAGTGCCCGTGCTCGAGGCGCTCGACGCCGCCAGCACCGAGGCCAACGAAGTCCTCGAGGTCGCCGATCAGGACGCGCAGACGTCCGACGCACCCGAGGCACCGCGCGGCCCCAACGGATTCATTCCGCTGGGCCTCGCACCCGAACTGATCGCCGCCGTCGTGGACCTGGGCTTCCACCAGCCCACGACCGTGCAGGAAAAGGTGATCCCGCTGGCCCGCGGCGACGAATCGGCCCGTTTCGTCGACCTGATGGTCTCGAGCCAGACCGGCAGCGGCAAGACCGCGGCCTTCCTGCTGCCCGTGCTGCACACGCTGATCCGCCGCCAGGCCGAGGCAGCCGCCGCCGAGCGCGCCGAATTCGACCGCCTCGCGGCCGAAGCCGCCGAACGCGGCGAAGCGCCGCCCAAGCGGCCCAAGCGCGTCAACCCGACCAGCAACCGCAACTTCAAGGCCGCCACCCCCGGCGCCCTGGTGCTGTGCCCGACGCGCGAACTCGCGCAGCAGGTCGCGCACGACGCCATCGAACTGGTGCGCCACTGCCGCGGCCTGCGCATCGCCAACGTGGTGGGCGGCATGCCCTACCAGCTGCAGATCGCGCGCCTGCAGAACGCCGACCTCGTGGTCGCCACGCCGGGCCGCCTGCTCGACCTGCAGCGCTCGATGCAGATCAAGCTCGACAAGGTCAAGTTCCTGGTGGTCGACGAGGCCGACCGCATGCTCGACCTGGGCTTCGCCGACGACCTGGCCGAAGTGAACCAGCTCACCATCGAGCGCCAGCAGACCATGATGTTCAGCGCCACCTTCGCGCCGCGCATCCAGCAGCTGGCCCAGCGCGTGATGCGCGAGCCGCAGCGCGTGACCATCGACAGCCCGCAGGAAAAGCACGCCAACATCAAGCAGTCGCTGTTCTGGGCCGACAACGCCGCCCACAAGCGCAAGCTGCTCGACCACTGGCTGCGCGACACCAGCATCAACCAGGCGATCGTGTTCGCCAGCACCCAGGTCGAATGCGACGGCCTCGCCAACGACCTGCAGCAGGACGGCTTCAGCGCCGTGGCGCTGCACGGCGCGCTGAGCCAGGGCCTGCGCAACCGCCGCCTGATGGCGCTGCGCCAGGGCCAGGTGCAGATCCTGGTGGCGACCGACGTGGCCGCGCGCGGCATCGACGTGCCGACCATCACCCACGTCTTCAACTTCGGCCTGCCGATGAAGGCCGAGGACTACACCCACCGCATCGGCCGTACCGGCCGTGCCGGCCGCGACGGCCTGGCGATCACCTTCGCCGAGTTCCGCGACCGCCGCCGCATCATGGACATCGAGCAGTACAGCCGCCAGCAGTTCAAGGCCGAGGTGATCCCCGGCATGGAACCGCAGCAGCGCATGCCGCAATCGCGCCCGCAGGGCGACTTCGGCGGCCGTGGCCGTGGCGGCGATCGTCGCCAGGGCAATGGCGGCGGTGGCTACCGCGGCGGCAATGGCGGTGGCAACGGCTACGCCAATGCCAGCGGCTTCAATGACCGCGGTGCACGCGGTCCCGGCCCGGGTGCCGGCGCTCCGCGCGGCGGCAACTTCCATGGCGGTGGCCAGAACGCCGGTTTCGGCGGCGGCCGCGACCGTGACGAGTCGGCCGGCTTCGGCCGCAAGCCGGGCTGGGGCGACAGCGCACCGCGCGGCAATGCCGGCGGCAGCCGCAACGAAGGCTTCGGCGCCCGCAGCGGCGGTCCGCGCAGCGAAGGCAGCTTCGCGCCGCGCAACGACGGCTTCGCGCCCCGCAAGGGCCCGGGCCACGCCGGCGGCCCCGGCAAGGTGTTCGTGCCGCGCGACGCGCAGAAGCGCGCCTTCAAGCCCAGCCGCTGATCGGCCCTCGAGCTGCTCGCAAAGCCCGCGTTCTCCGGAACGCGGGCTTTTTGCATTGGGGGTTTGCGAGCAGTCGAAGGCGTCGATTTTGGTTGACGTCTGAATTGATGAAAAGTAATGTATTGGACGCGCGCAGTCCTGCATTCCGGTTCCGCATCGTCGGTGGCCGGTTCATCAACCTCAGCTTTTCGACCCTTCGACCATGAAAATCGCGATCCTGGGTGGCGGCCATGGGGCCTATGCGGCCGCCGCCGATCTGTCCGAAGCCGGGCATGAAGTGCGGCTGTGGCGCCGCGACGCGGCCGCGCTGCAGCCGGTTATCGACAGCGGCAGCATCGTGCTCAAGGATGCGCGCGGCGTGCGCGAGGTGCCGATCGCGCTGCCCACCGCCGACATCGGCGCGGCGCTGCGCGATGCGGAACTCATCGTGCTGCCGACCCCGGCCATCGCGCAGGACTTCATCGCGCGCGCCATGGCGCCGCACCTGGTCGACGGCCAGGTGGTGTTCCTGCCGCCCGGTACCTTCGGCAGCTACGTGATGGCGCGCACCGTGCGCGAGGCCGGCAACCGCGCCGACGTGGCCTGGGCCGAGACAGGCACCTTGCCCTACCTCGCGCGCAAGCATGGCGAGCGCGAGGTCAACGTCACGATCCGCGCGATCCGCCTGCCCACCGGCGTCTATCCGGCGCGCAAGGCCGCGCAGGCGATCGACATCATCCGCGTGGCCTACCCGAGCGTGCACGGCTGCGGCGACGCGCTCTCGGGCGCGCTGATGAACGCCGGCCCCGTTATCCATCCGCCGCTGATGGTGATGAATGCCGCGCCGCTGCAGCACTTCGAGCGCTGGGACATCCACAACGAAGGCACGCAGCCCGCGGTGCGCGCCGTGACCGACCAGCTCGACCGCGAGCGCATCGCGGTGCGCGAGGCCTTCGGACACGGCGGCCCGCACTATCCGCTGGCCGACCACTACGACAACGACCGCTGGATGTACGGCGATGCCCACAAGCAGCTCGTGAAGTCGGGCGACTGGCGCGAGAACATCGACCTGCACGGCCACCGCTACATCACGGAAGACACCGAGCTCGGCCTGGCCTTCCTCGCCTCGGCCGCAAGGCATGCGGGCGTCGATGCGCCGATCGCCCACGGTCTGCTCGCGATCGTCGGCGGCTTCCTCGGTCGCGACCTGCGCCAGGGGCCGCGCAGCTTCGAGGCCCTGGGCCTCGCGGATCTTTCGGCCGACGCGCTGCGCCAGAGGCTGCACGATGGCGAATGAGCCGGTCCGCTTCGCCGCGGTCGGCGCGGGGCGCATGGGCCGCGGCATCGCGATCGCCTTCGCCTACGCGGGCCACCGCATCGCGCTGGTCGACCTGCGCGTGCGCAGCGAGGAGGCCTGGAACAAGCTGCACGACGAGGCACGACAGGAGATCGCCGCCAGCCTCGCGGGCCTGGCGCAACTCGGCGTGATCGATGCGGCGCAGGCCGAGGCCATCGCGGCGCGCGTGCAGTACGTGCGCGCGGCACAGGCACCGGCGGCGCTCGCGCAGGCCGAGCTGGTGTTCGAGGGCGTGCCCGAAACGCTGGCGGCCAAGCGCGAGGCCTTCGAACAGATCAACGCCCATTGCCGCGACGACGCGATCCTGACCTCGACCACCAGCAGCATCCTGGTCACGCAGCTCGCGGCGCTGGTGCGCAGGCCCGAGCGCTTCCTCAACATGCACTGGCTCAACCCGGCCTACGTGATCCCCGTGGTCGAACTGAGCTGCCACCCGGGCACCGACCCCGCCGTGCTGGCGCGCACGCGCGCGATCATGGAAGCGATCGGCAAGCTGCCCGTGGTGTGCGGGCCCACGCCCGGCTACATCGTGCCGCGGCTGCAGGCGCTGATCATGAACGAGGCGGCGCGCATGATCGAGGAGGGCGCCGCTACCGCCGAGGAGATCGACAAGGCCACGCGCCACGGCCTCGGCCTGCGCTTCGCGGCGCTCGGCGTGGTCGAGTTCATCGACTTCGGTGGCTGCGACATCCTGCACCACGCGAGCCGCGAGATGTCGGCCTCGATCGACAAGGGGCGCTACACCGCGCCGGCCATCGTCGACCGCATGGTGGAGGAAGGGCGCCTCGGCCTCAAGAGCGGCAGCGGCTTCTATGCCTACGAAGGCACCGACATCGCCGCCTATCGCCGCGACGTGCTCTCGCGCACGCTCGGCATGCTGCGCCATGCGGGCCTCTGGCAGCCCGCGGCCGACCGTACGCTGCCATGACGCCGACCATCCGCCGCGCCTTCGCCGATCTGTCGGTCGGGCAGGTGCACTACGCGAGCTGCGGCGACATCGATGCGCCGCCGGTGCTGCTGCTGCACCAGTCGCCGCGCAGCTGGCGCGAGTACGAAGCGGTGCTGCTCCTGCTGGGCACGCGGCATCGCGCGATCGCGATGGACACCGTGGGCTTCGGCGATTCGGCCGCGGGCAGCGAGCCCGCCTCGATCGCGCACTGGGCTCGCGTCGCGGCCGAGCTGCTCGATGCGCTGCGCATCGAACGCACAGCCGTGGTCGGCCATCACACGGGCGGCGTGATCGCGATCGAACTCGCGGCCGCGCTCGGCGAGCGCGTGCGTGCGCTGGTGCTGTCCTCGACGCCCTACACCGACGAAGCCTTTCGCCGCGCGCGCGCCGAGCGTCCGCCGATCGACGAGGTCGAGCCCAGCGACGACGGCAGCCACCTCGCGGCGCTGTGGGGCAAGCGGCAGGGCTTCTATCCGCCGAACCGGCCCGAGCTGCTCGAGGCCTTCGTGCTCGATGCGCTCAAGGTCGGCCGGCGGCTCGAGGAAGGCCATCGCGCCGTGGCCTCGTACCGCATGGAAGAGCGCATCGATCGCGTCACGCAGCCCGTGCTGATCGTGCGCGCGCCCGAGGATCCGTTCGCGTCGCCGCATGCACAGGAACTCGCGCAGCATCTGCGCCAGGCGGCCAGCGTGCGCATCGCCGACATCGAAGGCGGCATGGTGCCGCTGCCCGACCAGTTGCCCGAAGCCTTCGCGCGCTGCGTGGACGACTTCCTCGCGGGCCTCGCATGAAGGCCGTGCGCATCGCGCAATGGGGCGCGCCGCCGAGCATCGAGGAGCGGCCCGACCCCGTGCCCGCGCCGGGCCGCAGCCTGGTGCGCATGCAGGCCGCGACCGTCGGTCACATCGACCGCACCGTGTGGCGCGGCGGTTTCCTGCGCCCGCCGCCCTTGCCGTACACGCCCGGTGTCGAGGGCGCGGGCATCGTGATCCACAGCGAACGCTTCGCGCCGGGCCAACGCGTGTGGCTGCGCGGCAGCGGCCTCGGCACGCAGTTCGACGGCACCTGGTGCGAGATCGCCGACGCGCCCGATGCCGCGCTCGGCGAACTGCCCGAGGGGCTCGACATGGCACTGGGCTCGGCCTTCTTCTCGCCCTGCACCTCGGCCTGGGTCGCGTTGCACGAGGTGGCGCGCGTGCGCGAAGGCGAACGCGTGATGGTCACGGGCGCGAGCGGTGCGGTCGGCTCGCTCGCGGTGCAGCTCGCGCTCGAGATCGGTGCGAAGGTCTGCGCGATGGTGGCCGATGCGTCCGCCGACCATGGCTTGCCTTCGGGCGTCGACATCGTCGAGTGGCGGCCCGGCATCGAAGCGCCATCGCAAGAGGCCGAGGTGCTGATCGATACCGTCGGCGGCGATGTGCTCGCCGCGCTGCTGGGCCGCGTGCTGCCCGGTGGGCGCGCGGTGCTGATCGGCTACACGGCGGGCGAGACCCTGCCGCTCTCGCTGCCGGCCTTCATGCAGCGCGACGTGAGCCTGCTGCCGCTCAACATGTTTCGTCGCGAGGCGCAGGGACGCGCGGCCGTGCCTCGATTGCTCGAGCGATTGAGCGATGGGCGTTTGCGGCTCGCGGTGCAACGCTTCGCGTTCGACGAAGCGGCACAGGCGCTGGACTGGATCGCGCAGCGCGGTCATCGAGGCCGCGCGGTGCTCGTCGCGGACTGAGCTTCAGCGCTACGCGTCGTCCTCTTCCTGCGCCGCTTCCGTCGGCGCATGCGCATGCAGCTGGATCATCAGCCGCAGCGTGTTCTTGAGTTCCTCCGCGCGCGTGAGGCCGAAGGGCTCGAGCACGCGGCGTTCGTGCTCGCTCGCGAGCTGCATCAGGTGCTCCACCTTGGCCGCACCCTTGCGGGTGATGCGCACCAGCGTGATGCGGCGATCGCTCTCGTGGGGAATGCGCTCGACCTGGCCCTGCGTCTCCATGCGGTCGAGCAGCCGCGTCACGGTCGGCTGCTTGGTCACGGTGATCTGCGCGAGCCGCCCGATGCTCACCGCATCGCCGCCCGCGAGCGAGGCCATCACGCGCCACTCCGACACCGAGAAACCCTCCTGCCGCGCCACCTCGTGGAACTCCGAGGAGATCAGCTGGCTCGCCTGCGCGAGCAGCGCGGGCAGGTAGTTGTCGACGAAGCGCTGCGGCTTCTTTTCAGTGCTTCCCATGCGTTCTCCCGATGCACATCGAACGACCCGAAAGTGGCACGCGGCTTGCGTGTCTAGGGTTATTCATGATTGTGGATAGATTCATTTCTAAACAGTATACGTACCAAGGCCCGTCCAGGCATTCATCGCTTTATCGCAGGTGATGCATGAACGGGCCACCGCCCACACGGTGACGTCGATCCAGGAAAAGAGCAAGCCATGGCCGAGCGTTCGTTTGTCGAAGAAGTGAAGAAACTGCGGCTGTCCGCCGGTGAAGTGTTCCGCGGCGAAGGCATCCTCGCCGTCACCAAGGCACTGCTCGAATCGGGCGTGTCCTACGTCGCGGGTTACCAGGGCGCGCCGATCTCGCACCTGATGGACGTGCTGGCCGATGCGCAGGACATCCTCGCCGACCAGGGCATCCGTTTCGAGAACAGCGCGAGCGAGGCCACGGCCGCCGCCACGCTCGCGGCCTCGGTCAACTATCCGTTGCGTGGCGCCGTGACCTTCAAGGCCACGGTCGGCACCAACGTCGCATCCGATGCGCTGGCCAACCTCGCCTCGGGCGGCGTGACCGGCGGCGCGCTGGTGATCGTGGGCGAGGACTACGGCGAAGGCTCCTCGATCATGCAGGAGCGCAGCCACGCCTTCGCGATGAAGTCGCAGATCTGGCTGCTCGATCCGCGGCCCAACCTGCCGAGCATCGTCGAGGCCGTGAAGCAGGGCTTCGAGCTCTCCGAGGCCAGTCACACGCCCGTGATGCTGCAGCTGCGCATCCGCGCCTGCCACGTGCACGGCCAGTTCGTCGCCGCCGACAACCGCCGCGCCGCCTACTCGGTGCAGGAGGCGGCCGAGAACCCGCGGCGCGACGTGAGCCGCATCGTGCTGCCGCCCGCGAGCTTCGTGCACGAACAGGAGAAGGTGAAGGAGCGCTGGCCCGCGGCCGTGCGCTTCATCGAGGAGCGCGGCCTCAACGAGTTCTTCGCCGACGGCGACGACGACATCGGCATCGTGGTGCAGGGCGGCAGCTACAACACGCTGGTGCGTGCGCTCGAGCGCCTGGGCCTGGCCGACGTCTACGGCAACAGCCGCATCCCGCTGTACGTGATGAACGTCGCCTACCCGGTGATCGACAGCGAGGTGGTGCGCTTCTGCGAAGGCAAGCGCGCGGTGCTGATGGTGGAGGAGGGCCAGCCCAACTTCATCGAGCAGAACATCGCGACCATCCTGCGCCAGCGCGGCGTGACCACCGCGCTGCACGGCAAGGACATGCTGCCGGTCGCCGGCGAGTACACGGCCGCCGAACTGTTGCAGGGCGCGCGCGTCTTCTGCGAGCGCTACGGCCGCCTCGCGCCGCAACCGGCCGCGCCCGTGCCGGCCCCGGTGCGCAAGGTGATCCCGCTGATCGAACTGCCGAGCGAGCCGGCCGCGCCGCTGGCCGACAGCGTGCACGCGCGCCCGCCGGGCTTCTGCACCGGCTGCCCCGAGCGCCCGATCTTCAGCGCGATGAAGCTGGTCGAGCGCGAGCTCGGCCCGCACCACGTGAGCGCCGACATCGGCTGCCACCTGTTCTCGATCCTGCCGCCGTTCCACATCGGCAACACCACCATGGGCTACGGCCTCGGCGGCGCGGGCGCGGCCGCCATGGGCGCGCCGCGTGGCAAGCGCGCGATCGCGATGATGGGCGACGGCGGCTTCTGGCACAACGGCCTCACGAGCGGCGTCGCCAACGCGGTGTTCAACCAGAGCGACAACCTCACCATCGTCGTCGACAACAACTACACCTCGGCCACCGGCGGGCAGGACATCCTGTCGTCGAAGGCCGTCAACGCCACCCGCAGCACCGGCCATGCGATCGAGCGCGCGGTGCGCGGCGTGGGCGTGAACTGGGTGCGCACCATCCGCCGCACCTACGACGTGGCCGGCATGCGCGATGCGCTCAAGGAGGCGCTGACCACCAAGGAGAAGGGCCCGAAGGTCCTGATCGCGCAGTCCGAGTGCATGCTCAACAAGCAGCGGCGCGAGAAGCCGCTGGTGCGCAAGGCCATCGCCGACGGCAAGCGCATGGTGCGCGAGAAGTTCGGCGTCGATGCCGACACCTGCACCGGCGACCACTCCTGCATCCGGCTCTCGGGCTGCCCCTCGCTGTCGATCAAGACCAACCCCGATCCGCTGCGCACCGACCCGGTCGCCACCGTGCTCGAGAGCTGCGTGGGCTGCGGCAACTGCGGCGACGTCTCGCACGCGGCCGTGCTCTGCCCCTCGTTCTACAAGGCGCGCATCGTCAGCAATCCCACCGGCTGGGACCGCTTGCGCGAGCGCGTGCGCGGCGCCGTCATCGGCTGGCTGCAGCGCGGCGCTGCGCGCCGGCGCGAGGCCTATTCGTTCTGAGCGCGCCGATGACCACCCCACAACCGATCAAGATCGCGATCCTCGCCATGGGCGGCGAGGGCGGCGGCGTGCTGGCCGACTGGATCGTCGACATGGGCGAGGCCAACGGCTGGGTCGCCCAGACCACCTCCGTGCCCGGCGTGGCGCAGCGCACCGGCGCCACCATCTACTACGTGGAGCTGTTCCCCGAGGCCGCCTCGCGCGCCGATGGCGGCCAGCCGGTGCTGGCGCTGATGCCGCTGCCGGGCGACGTCGACCTGGTGCTGGCTTCCGAGCTGATGGAAGCCGGCCGCGCGGTGCAGCGCGGGCTGGTCACGCCAGACCGCACCACGCTGATCGCCTCCACGCACCGGGTCTATTCGATCGCCGAAAAGAGCGCGATGGGCGACGGCCGCGTCGACAGCCGCGAACTGCTCGCGCATGCGGCGCGCGCCGCGCACCGCTTCATCCGCTTCGACATGGCGCAGGCCGCCGAGGACGCGGGCAGCGTGATCAGCGCCGTGCTGTTCGGCGCGCTCGCGGGTTCGGGCGTGCTGCCCTTCGGCCGCGCCCAGTTCGAGGCCACCATCGAGCGCGGCGGCGTCGGCGTGAAGCCCAGCCTGCGCGCCTTCGGTGCCGCCTTCGCGCGCGCCCAGGCCGAGGAGGGCGAGGCGCCCGCGCCGGCCCTGCCGCCGGCCGCGCCGCCGCAGCC
>Ga0209902_100806_pt1 | contig 24151 bp, 22 predicted proteins | sample FECB27metaG_FD_188304 | JGI IMG/M metagenome (GOLD analysis project Ga0209902, IMG submission 188304) | Cyanobacterial communities from the Joint Genome Institute, California, USA - FECB-27 (SPAdes) (version 2) | ecosystem: Environmental > Aquatic > Thermal springs > Hot (42-90C) > Microbial mats...
GTGGAACAAGTACCTCGAGGGCATCTCGTGGGACTATTTCCAGGGCATGGACATGCCCAAGTTCCTCAAGTCGATCGAGAAGGTCGATGACCTGACCGTCAAGATCACGCTGAACGAGCCCAACGCGCCGATGCTGGCCAACCTGGGCATGGACTTCGCCTCGATCGTTTCGAAGGAATACGCCGACCAGCTCGCCGCTTCGGGCAACCTGGCCGACTTCTCCAACAAGCCGGTCGGTACCGGCGCCTTCGTGTTCGTCGACTACCAGACCGATGCCGTCATCCGTTACCAGGCCTTCGCCGACTACTGGCGCGGCAAGGTGGCGATTGACGACCTGATCTTCGCCATCACCACCGATCCGGCGGTGCGTGCGCAGAAGCTCAAAGCCGGCGAATGCGATATCATGTCGTATCCCGCCCCGGCCGATATCGAAGGCCTCAAGGCCGACACCAACCTGCAGGTGATGGAGCAGGAAGGCCTGAACATCGGCTATATGTCCTACAACACCACCGTCGCTCCGATGGACAACGTGAACGTCCGCAAGGCGCTCTCGATGGCCATCAACAAGCAGGCGCTGGTCGATGCGGTCTACCAGGGCGCTGGCCAGGCGGCCAAGAACCTGATCCCGCCGACCATGTGGTCCTATGACGACAAGATCGTCGACACTGCCTACGATCCGGAAGGCGCCAAGAAGCTCCTCGCCGACGCAGGCGTTTCGGGCCTGACCCTCGACCTGTGGGCCATGCCGGTCAGCCGTCCGTACAACCCGAACGCGCAGCGCGCCGCTGAAATGATCCAGGCCGACTGGGCCGCGGTCGGCGTCACTGCCAACATCGTCACCTACGAGTGGACCGAATACCGCGAGCGCGGCAAGCAGAAGGACCGCCCGGGTGCGTTCCAGATCGGCTGGACCGGCGACAACGGTGATCCGGACAACTTCTTTGCGACGCTGTTCTCCTGCTCGGCCATTGGCGTGTCCAACTACTCGAGCTGGTGCAACGACGACTTCGAGAAGGTCATCCAGGACGCCAAGAAGGTCTCCGACCCGGCCGAGCGTACCGCGCTCTACACCAAGGCCCAGGAAATCTTCAAAGCCGAAGAGCCGGCCCTGACCATGGCGCACTCCAAGGTCTTCATGCCGATGAACAAGCGCGTCCTCGGCTACACTATGGATCCGCTCGGGATTCACCGCTTCGACAATGTCGACGTGACCGAATAATTAGAGATAGAGTTCGAGGGGCGGCGCCATCACTGGCGCCGCCCCTTGGCGTACCCAATGCTGCGATTCATCCTCCAGAAACTCGCCCTGATCGTGCCGACCATTATCGGCATCACGATCGCGTCGTTTGCCTTCATCCGCCTGCTCCCCGGCGACCCCATCCTCGCGATGGCCGGCCAGCACGGCGTCACCCCCGAACGCTACGAGATCCTGAAGGAACAGTTCGGCTACAACCTGCCGGTCTGGCAGCAGTACTTCAATTACGTCGGCGGCATCCTGCAGGGCAATTTCGGCATCTCGCTCGCCACCAAGCGGCCGGTGATCGATGAATTCCTGACCCTGTTCCCGGCAACCGTCGAGCTGGCGCTGTTCGCCATGCTGATCGCCGTGGCGCTCGGCATTCCCGCCGGCATCTTTGCCGCCATCAAGCGCGGCTCGTGGTTCGACCAGATCACCATGGGCGTGGCGCTCACCGGCTATTCGATGCCGATCTTCTGGTGGGGGCTTCTGCTCATCATCTTCTTTTCCGGCTATCTCGGCTGGACCCCGGTGTCGGGTCGCATCGCGCTCAACTTCTTCTTCCCGCGCATCACCGGCTTCATGCTGATCGACAGCCTGCTCGCCGGTAAACCCGATGGTTTCATCTCGGCGCTGCGCCACCTGATCCTGCCGGCGATCGTGCTCGGCACCATTCCGCTCGCCGTCATCGCCCGGCAGACGCGCTCCGCCATGCTGGAAGTGCTGGGTGAGGACTATGTCCGCACCGCCCGCGCCAAGGGCCTGGACCCCAACCGCGTCGTCGGCGTTCACGCCTTCCGCAACGCGCTGATCCCGGTCGTCACCACCATCGGCCTGCAGATCGGCCTGCTGATGGCCGGCGCCATCCTCACCGAGACGATCTTTTCCTGGCCGGGCATCGGCAAGTGGATGATCGACTCGATTTCTAAGCGTGACTACGTCTCGGTACAGTCGGGCCTGCTGCTCATCGCGTTGATCGTCATGGCGGTGAACCTCATCGTCGACATCCTCTACGCCGTCATCAATCCGCGCATCAGGGTGCAGTGATGGCCGCAGAAACCACCACCACGACCTCCACCGCTCCGGGCCGCTTCAGCGGGTTGCGCGAGTTCTGGTACTATTTCTCGACGAACCACGGGGCGGTCCTCGGCCTCGCCGTGTTTCTGCTGCTGATCCTGGTTGCCCTGTTCGCGCCAGTGCTGGCGCCGTTCTCGCCCGACCAGCAGTTCCGCGAGTTCATCCGCATGGCGCCGCCCTGGGCCGGCGGCACGCAGCCGCAATTCTTCCTCGGCACGGACGAGGTCGGCCGCGACATTCTCTCGCGCCTGATCCACGGCTCACGCTACTCGCTGATGATCGGCTTCATCGTCGTCACCGGCGCGCTGATCGTCGGTGTCACGCTCGGGCTGCTCGCCGGCTATTTCCGTGGCTGGGTCGATGCGCTGATCATGCGCGTCATGGATATCATCCTCGCCTTCCCCTCGCTGCTCCTGGCGCTGGTGCTGGTGGCGATCCTCGGCCCCGGCCTGTTCAACGCCATGCTGGCCATCGCGCTGGTGCTGCAGCCGCATTTCGCCCGCCTGACCCGCGCCGCGGTGCTGAGCGAGAAGAGCCGCGAGTATGTCACCTCGGCCAAGGTCGCCGGCGCCAGCCACATCCGGCTGATGTTCGTCACCATCCTCCCCAACTGCCTTGGGCCGCTGATCGTCCAGGCGACGCTGAGCTTCTCCAACGCCATCCTCGAGGCGGCGGCGCTCGGCTTCCTCGGCATGGGGGCGCAGCCGCCAACGCCGGAATGGGGCACCATGCTGGCGCGTGCCCGCGAGTTCATCACCAGCGCCTGGTGGATCGTCACCATGCCCGGCCTCGCCATCCTGATCACGGTTCTCGCCATCAACCTCGTGGGCGATGGCCTGCGCGATGCGCTCGATCCCAAGCTCAAGCGGAGCTGAGGCGATGCACCTGCTCGAAGTCAAAAATCTCACCGTCAGCTTCGATACCTCGGTCGGCGTGTTCAACGCCGTCAAAGGCATCGATATCCATGTCGACGCCCGCGAAGTCCTCGCTATCGTCGGCGAGAGCGGTTCCGGCAAGTCGGTGGCGATGCTTGCCGTCATGGGCCTGTTGCCGCCCACCGCTCATGTCAGCGCCGACAAGATGACCTTCGACGGCAAGGACCTGCTCGCCATGTCGGCTGCCGACAAGCGCAAGATCATCGGCAAGGACGTCGCCATGATCTTCCAGGAGCCGATGACCAGCCTGAACCCCTGCTTCACGGTGGGCTTCCAGATCGAGGAAGTGCTGCGCTTCCATCTCGGCATGGGCAAAGCCCAGCGCCGCGCCCGCGCCATCGAATTGCTCGATCAGGTCGGCATCCCCAACCCGGCGGAGCGGCTGAAATCCTATCCGCACCAGATGTCGGGCGGGCAGAACCAGCGCGTCATGATTGCCATGGCCATTGCCTGCAACCCCAAGCTGTTGATCGCCGACGAACCGACCACGGCGCTCGACGTCACCATCCAGAAGCAGATCCTCGATCTGTTGGTACGGCTGCAGGCCGAGCACGGCATGGGCCTGATCATGATCACCCACAATATCGGCGTCGTCGCCGAAACTGCCGACCGCGTCGTGGTGCAGTACAAGGGGCGCAAGATGGAGGAGGCGGGCGTGCTCGAGCTCTTCACCGCGCCGAGGAGCTCCTACACCCGCGCGCTGCTCGCGGCGCTCCCCGACAACGCCACCGGCGACCGGCTGCCGACCATTACCGGCACCAACTTCGAGGAGGCCGTGTGATGAGCACCGTCCTCGAAGCCAGGAACCTGGTCCGCGACTATCACATCGGCGGCACGCTGTTCGGCGGCGGCCGCACCGTGCATGCGGTCAAGGGCGTCAGCTTCAAGCTCGAACAGGGTAAGACCCTGGCCATTGTCGGCGAGTCCGGCTCGGGCAAGTCGACGCTGGCGCGCATCCTGACGCTGATCGACCGGCAGACCGACGGTGAGCTGCTGATCGACGGCGAGACCATCGACATCAAGAAGAGCGGCGTCACCGCCGCCATGCGCCGCAAGGTGCAGATCGTCTTCCAGAACCCCTATGGCTCGCTGAACCCGCGCCAGAAGATCGGCAACGTGCTGATGGAGCCGCTGCTCCTCAATACCGATATGCCGGCCGCCGAACGGCGCGACCGCGCCCTCGACATGCTGGTCAAGGTCGGGCTGCAACCCGAGCACTTCAACCGCTATCCGCACATGTTCTCGGGCGGCCAGCGCCAGCGCATCGCCATCGCCCGCGCCATCATCCTGAAGCCCTCGCTGCTGGTGCTCGACGAGCCGGTCTCGGCGCTCGATCTGTCGGTGCAGGCGCAGATCCTCAACCTGCTCGCCGACCTGCAGGACGAGTTCGGGCTCACCTACGTGTTCATCAGCCACGACCTCAGCGTGGTCAAATACATCGCCGACGAGGTGATGGTGATGTACCTGGGCGAGGCGGTGGAGCAGGGGACGCGCGACAAGCTGTTCTCCAACCCCGAGCATCCCTATACCCGCTCGCTGTTCGCCGCGACGCCGCGCGCCGATGTCGAGAGTATCAAGGCCAGGTTGGCCAAAAAGGCAGCTCTGGCCTCAGCCTGATCTGCCGCACACTTTAAGCCGGTGTTAAGCCTGGGCCCGTAGCGTTCGGCGATGCTTCCCACGCCGGTGTCACTACTTGCCCAAAGCTGCCAAAAGGACGTCGGCTGCGGCCGCTAGCGCCCGCAGCGCGCGCAAGCCGGCACGCCGATCGGCATTGCTGAACTTCACCTTGTGGATCGCCCTGCCGGCCGTCGCAGTCTATTTTGGCGTCTGCGCGCTGGTGTTCGTCGCCATGCATCTGATGAGCGCCGAAATGAACGCCATCGATTCCAATCGCGGCAAGAGCGCTATCGCCGCCGCCGTCGAGTCCCTGGTGGTCGGTCTCGCCGAGAGCACTGCCGATGAGGCGACCTGGACCGAGGCCTATATCAACACCTATATCGAGCCCAATCCGGCCTGGCTCGACTCGGTCTGGGGCGCCACCGCGCGCATCTCCGATACCTATGACACCGCCATTCTCACCGATATGAGCGGCAATATCATCTTCGGCGAAACCAGCCGCGGACCGGTGACCGGTACGCTCGCCGAGTTGTTCAGCGGTGTGCCGCAACTGCTCGAACGGCTCGAGGCGGGTATCGCCAGGGCCGGCGACGATGCGACCGTTTCCAACCTGTCGCGCAATGCCCGTGGCGCTGCGGCGCTGGCCGGCGCGGTGGTCCACGGCAATTCCGGCCAGGCCAGCATCCCGCGCGAGCAGCGCCGCGTGCTCTGGCTCGCCCGCCAGCTCGACGACATCATGCTGCGCGACGTCGCCACCCGCTTCCAGCTGCCGCTGCCGCGGCTCGTCGAGGTGCCCAAACCCGACCATGACGCGATGGCGCTCACCGACGCGGCGGGAGCGGCTATCGCCACCATCGACTGGCCGCCTCGCCGCCCTGGCGATCCCGCCTTCGCCCACACCGCGACCATCGCCGTGCTGGTGATGCTGATCATCGGCGTCCTGATCTTCGTCGTCCTTGCCGCCTTCCGTCACTCGATCAAGCTGCGCACCGCCTCGGAAGAGCGCGACTGGTACAATGCCCGCTATGACGGCACGACCGGCCTGTTGAGCCGCTTCGGCCTCGAGGAGCACATCGCCCAGGCGATCCCCAGAAAGCGCGGCGAACTGCCGGTTGCCGTCAGCCAGATCAACGTCGACGGCCTGCAGGATATCGTCGGCCTCTATGGCCGCGAGGCCGCCAATGAGTTGCTGGTGGCGCTGGCCGAGCGCTTCGAGACGATCACCGATGGGCAGGCAGTGCTCGCCCGTACCGGCCCAACCGAGCTGTCGCTCGCTCGCCTCGGCGAGGACGCCGGCGAGAAGATCCGCGGTTTCGCCGACCGCATCCTGGCCGGCGCCGGCGAACCGGTACCGGTCGGCAACCTCAAGCTGAAGATCGGCCTGAGCATCGGCGTCGTCGATGCGCCGACACGCCGTGACAACGTTGGCAACCTGATCCGCATGGCCGAGACCGCCGTCGCGCGGGCCCGCGAGACCGGCGGCAATCACACCGTGGCCTACGACCCGGCCATCGAGGATGAGCGTCGCCGCCGTATCGAGCTGCAGGCCGATATCCGGCGCGGGCTGGAGGCCGGCGAGTTCGACCTCGAATACCAGCCGATCATCGATTTCCGCACCCAGGCGATCCTCGGGGTCGAGGCGCTGATGCGCTGGAACCGCCGCGCTGCCGGCCCGATGGGGCCGGGCGAGTTTATCCCCGCCGCCGAAGCCTCTGGCCTTATCGACGATCTCGGCATGTTCGCGCTGCGCCGCGCCATCGAGGAGATCGGCCCGCTCGGCGAGCTGAAGATTTCGGTCAACGTCTCGCCGGCCCAGCTCCGCAACCCGACGCTGCCACAGACGGTCTTTGCGACGCTCGACGAATGGGGCGTCGCCGCCAGCCGGCTGCAGCTCGAAGTGACCGAGTCCTTTCTCGTCTCCCACCCCGATCGCGCCATCCGGCTGATCGAACAGCTGCGCCAGTCGGGCATCATCATCGCGCTCGACGACTTCGGCACCGGTTATTCCTCGATCGGCTACCTGAAGCAGTTCCGCTTTGACCGGGTGAAGCTCGATCGCTCACTGGTCGCCGAGATCGACAGCGACCCGGTGCAGGCGGCATTGGTCGAATCCACCATGATCTACGCTTTCGCCATGGGCCTCGCGGTCACTGCCGAAGGCGTCGAGCGGCGCGAGGAGGCAGCGCTGCTGTCACGCCTCGGCTGTCGCGAATTCCAGGGCTACCTGTTCGCCCGCCCGCTGCGCCTGGCGCAACTCGAACGCCTGCTGCAGGGCGAGCAGGCGTTGCGTCAGGCGAGCTAGCCAATCAGCTGACCCCTGCCGCTGGTGCGTGTGGACCCCCGGCCGCAGATAGGGAAGAGCCTAAGCCGCCTTCCGGCATTCGGCACACCGGCCGCGCAACTCGATCGTCGTCCGCTCGAGCGCGAAGCCGGTTTCCCCGGCCCAGGCGGCGAGCCGCGCTGTCACCTCAGCGTCGGCGAATTCGTCCACCCGCCCGCAGCCCGAGCAGATGGCGAACGCCGCCGTGCCGCTGGCGCGCCCGTGGCAGTTGGCATCGGCGCAGCAGACGAAGGCGTTGAGCGATTCCAGCCGGTGCGCCAGCCCGTGCTCGATCAGCTTCTCCAGCGCCCGATAGACCTGCAGTGGCGCCCGCAGGCCCTCGTCGCGCAGCTTGTCGAGAATGTCGTAGGCCGAGAGCGGCGCCTCGGCATTGTTGAGTGTCGTCAGCACCAGCTCCTGGTTGCGCGTCAGGTCGCGCGGCCGCTCATGATGGTGGGCTTCGTGGCTATGGGCCATGGCTCAGGCCTCCCGTCTGGCGCGCCACAAATGGACCGGCAGCGCGATGGAAATGAGGAACAGCGCAAGCGCCGCAACGACGATCGACGGGCCGCTCGGCGTATCGAAGCGGAGCGAGCCGAACAGCCCGCCCGCCACTGCCAGCGCCCCGACGCCGGCCGAGATCAGCGCCATCTGCTCGGGCGTGGCGCTCAGCCGCCGTGCGGTTGCCGCCGGAATGATCAGCAGCGCCGTGATCAGCAGCACACCGACGATCTTCATGGCGATGGCGATCACCGAAGCGAGCAGCAGCATGAAGACGATCCGTGTCACCTCGGGCCGCATGCCCTCGGCTTCTGCCACCTCGGCATTGACCGTCGCCGCCAGCAGCGGCCGCCACATCGCCGCGAGCACGGCGAGGATCACCAGGCCGCCCAGGTAGATCACCACGATATCGGTGACCGACACCGCGAGGATGTCACCGAACAGAAAGCCCATCAGGTCGACCCTGATGCCGCTGAGGAACGCCACCACGAGGCCGATCGCCAGCGCAGAGTGGCTGAGGATGCCGAGCAGCGCGTCGGTCGACAGCGTCTGCCGGCGCTGCAGCAGCAGCAGCGCCCCGGCGACGGCCGCGGCGATGATGAACACCCCGAGCGTCATGTTCACCTGCAGCACCAGGCTGAGCGCCACCCCGAGCAGCGCCGAATGCGCCATGGTGTCGCCGAAATAGGCCATGCGTCGCCAGACGATGAAGCAGCCCAGCGGCCCGGTCACCAGCGCCAGCCCGATCCCGGCGATAACCGCTCGGGTGAAGAAATCCTCAAGCATGGCGGTGCCCTTCATGGTCGTGTTCGTGCACATGCTCGTGTGCGTCGACGATCCGCCCGTCTGCCTCCTCGACCCGCCCATCGGGCAGGTGGGTGTGGTCGTGGTGGTGCTGGTACACCGCCAGCGCACTGGCGGCTCGCGCGCCGAACAGGCTCAGATATTCCGGGCTCCGCGCCACCGATTCCGGCGTACCGCGGCAGCAGACATGGCCGTTGAGGCAGATCACCGTATCGGTCGCCGCCATCACCACGTGCAGGTCATGGCTGATCAGCAGGATGCCGCAGCCGGTCTCGTCACGGATCTTGCCGATCAGGTCGTAGAGCGCCACTTCGCCGGAAAAATCAACGCCCTGCACCGGCTCGTCCAGTACCAAGAGGTCCGGCTTCCGGATCATCGCCCGCGCCAGCAGCGCCCGCTGGAACTCGCCGCCCGAGAGGTGCTGCACCTCGGCATTGGCGAGGTGCGCCACGCCGGTCGCCGCCAGCGCCGCATCGATCTCGGCTTTGGGATAGCTGCCGGTCAGCGACATCAGCCGCCGCACCGTCAGCGGCATGGTCCAGTCGATCGAGAGCTTTTGCGGCACATAGCCGATCCGCAGCCCGGATTTGCGCGACACCGTGCCGGCATCGGGCTTCAGCACCCCGGTCACCAGCTTCGCCGTGGTCGATTTGCCTGAGCCGTTCGGCCCGATCAGCGTGACGATCTCACCCTTGCGGATCGTCACGTCGACAGCCTCGACCAGCCAGCGGCGATCACGCCGCACGCCGGCGCCGGCCACATCCACCAGCACCTCGTGCCCTCGATGTGCATCCATGAAATTCACGATTCCGTCTCTTGCTGACGTTCTACCATTACGTTATAGCGTAACACATCGATAGCGTAATGTCATAACATATCGCGTATTCGAGCTGTGTTTCAAACAGGGGTCTTCCGATGCAGAAACCGTTCTTCCTGGCGCTTGCTGCGGCGCTCAGCTGGCCCACCCTGGCGCTTGCCGAGGTGCCCAGCGTTGTCGCCACCATCAAGCCGCTGCATGCGCTGGTCGCCGCGGTGATGGGAGATCTCGGCACGCCGGCGCTGATCGTCAAGGGCGCCGCCTCGCCGCACAGCTACAGCCTCAAGCCCTCCGACGCGCAAGCGTTGCAATCGGCCAACCTGGTGTTCTGGACCGGTCACGGCCTCGAGCTCTTCCTCGAGGATTCCATCGACACCCTGGCGCCCAAGGCCACCATCGTCGAGCTGAGCAAGGCTCCCGGCATCGAGCTGTTGCCGCCGCGCGAGACCGGCACCTTCGAGCATCACGATCACGGTGAAGCGGAGCACGGTGAGGAGGCCCATGAGCACGAGCACGGCGAGGAGCAGGATCTGCACTTCTTCCTCGATCCCGGCAACGCCAAGGTGATGGTCGCGGCCATCGCCGACAGTCTCGTCGCTGCCGATCCCGAGCATGCCGACATTTACCGCGCCAATGCCTCAAGGGAGACCGCCGACCTCGACGCCCTGATCGCCGAGACCGCGGCCAGCCTCGCCCCGATCAAGGATCGCCCCTTCGTCGTCTTCCACGATGCCTACCAGTATTTCGAGAAGCGCTTCGGGCTGAACGTCGCCGGCTCGGTCACCCTCAGCCCCGAAATCGCCCCCGGCGCCGACCGCATCAATGAGATCCGCGCGAAGCTGAAGACACTCGACGCGGCCTGCGTCTTCGCCGAGCCGGTGTTCGACCCGCGCATCGTCACCGTGCTCACCGAGGGCACCACGGCCAAACAAGGCGTGCTCGACCCCGAGGGCGCCAACCTCGATGAAGGCCCGGGCCTCTATCGCCAGCTGATCGAGAACCTCGCCACCAGCCTCAAGGCCTGCCTCGCGCAGTAGCCTCGGGGGGGGCGCCGCGCCACCCGGCGGCCCCTATCCCCTCGCTTTTTCGCCGACCGCCCGCGCGCCATCCGGCGCGCGAACCCTTCCGCTCGACCTCGATTTCACCTTGGGAGACTACCGATGCCGCGCCTGCTGCACCACCTGATCCTGCCTGCCATGGCCCTGTCCTTCTGCGCCACCCCCGCTTGGGCCGAAGAAGAGGCCACCTTCTGGCGGCTGTTCGTCGCCGACCACGCCAAGCCGCTCGTCACCGCCATTGACCTCGGCACCGACCAGATCGCCGGCAGCTTCGAGCTCGGCAGCCCGGCAAGCCTCTACACCACTCCGAGCAAGGCCGCCGTCTATGCGGTGCAGGGCGGGGCCGACCGTGTCTCCGCCATCGCTTCCGGCATCGCGCTGGGCGACCACGGCGATCATGCCGACCTCGACGTCAGTGCGCCCAAACTGCTCGATGCCGCCGTCGCCGGCGACAAGCCGGTGCACTTTGTCGAGCACCATGGCGACATCGCGCTGTTCTTCGATGGCGAAGGTGTCGCCCGTTTGCTCTCCGAGACGGACTGGCTTGCCGGCAATGCGGCGACCCGTGACCTGAAGGTTGCCGCCCCGCACCATGGCGTTGCCGCGCCGCTCGGCGAATACACGCTGATCTCGCGCCCCAGCGCCGAGGACCCAAAGGCGCTTCCCGTCGGCATCGATGTCTATGGCGCCGACGGCGCCACCATCGGCGATCTCCATGCCTGCCCGGACCTGCACGGTGAAGCCAGCTCCGGCGACACCCTCGCCATCGCCTGCGCCGCCGGCCTCTTGCTGGTGAAGGCGAGCAAGGACGGCCCGGAGCTGCAGCTGCTGCCCTATTCGGCCAGCCTGCCGGAGGGAAAAGCCACCACGCTGCTCGGCGGTGTCGCCATGCAGTATTGGCTCGGCAACTATGGCGCCGATCGCGTTGCCATCATCGACCCCTCGGCAGCCGAGCCCTTCCGCCTGGTTGATCTGCCCAGCCGCCGCGTCCACTTCGCCATCGACCCCGAGCGCGTGAAATATGCCTATGTCTTCACCGAGGACGGTGCGCTGCACCGGCTCGATGTCGTCTCCGGCGCCATCGACAAGACGCTGCAGCTGACCGAACCCTACTCGATGGATGGCGAGTGGAGCCTGCCGCGGCCGCGGCTTGCGGTCGCCGGCGACCACATCGCCGTCACCGATCCGCTGGCCGGCACCATCCACCTCGTCGATGCCGAGAGCTTTGCGCTTGCCCGTGACATCGCGGTGGCCGGCGCCCCCTACAACATCGTCGCCGTCGGCGGCTCCGGCCATACGCACGAGTAATACATCACGCCCCGCCGCGAGGCGGGGGCCCCTCCCATCGAGCGAAACGTCATGAAACGTCTCCCCGTCACCGTGCTCTCCGGCTTTCTCGGCGCCGGCAAGACCACGCTGCTCAACCGCATCCTCAACAATCGCGAGGGGCGCCGCGTCGCCCTCATCGTCAACGACATGAGCGAGGTGAATATCGACGCGACGCTGGTGCGCGAGGGCGGCGCCGAGCTGTCGCGGGCCGATGAGCAACTGGTCGAGATGTCGAACGGCTGCATCTGCTGCACGCTGCGCGGCGACCTGTTGCGCGAAGTCCGTGCCCTGGCCGAAGCTGGCCGCTTCGACTACCTGCTCATCGAATCGACCGGCATCTCCGAGCCCTTGCCGGTCGCCGCCACCTTCGAGTTCCGCGATCCCCTGGGTGACAGCCTCAGCGACATTACCGACCTCGACACCATGGTCACCGTGGTCGATGCCGCCAACCTCGCCGCCCAGTTCGGCTCCACCGATCCGCTTTCCGCCCATGGCGAGACCCTCGGTCCCGACGATGAGCGCAGCCTCGCCCACCTGCTGGTCGACCAGATCGAGTTCGCCGACGTCATCGTATTGAACAAGGTCGCGACCGCCACGCCGGAGGCGCTCGCCGCGGCGCGCCGCATCATCCGTTCGCTGAACGTCGGCGCGCGCGTCATCGAGACCGATTTCAGCCGCGTCGCCATCGACGAGATCCTCGGCACCGGCCGCTTCAACTTCGATCGCGCCGAGCAGCATCCGCTGTGGTTCAAGGAACTGAACGGCTTTGCCGACCACATTCCGGAAACCCTCGAATACGGCATCCGCTCCTTCGTCTACCGGGCGCGCCGGCCATTCAACCCGCTGTTGTTCAACGGCTTCGTCGCCCGGGCGCACCCTGGCGTCATCCGCGCCAAGGGGTTCTTCTGGCTCGCCACCCGGCCGCATTATGTCGGTGAACTGAGCCAGGCCGGCCAGTTGGTCTCGACCAGTCGACGGGGGCTCTGGTGGGCCGCCGTGCCGCAGCAACGCTGGCCCGACGATCCGCAGTGGGAAACCGCGATGTCGGCCTATCTCGACCCCATCTGGGGCGACCGCCGGCAGGAGCTGGTCTTCATCGGCACCGATCCGATGGATGAGGCGGCTTTGCGCCGGGCGCTCGATGATTGCCTGATCCCGGCGCGCGCCTTCACCCCATCGGCCTGGGAGCGCCTCCCCGATCCGTTCCCGGCCTGGTCGCCGGCCTGATGCAAATCCCGGCCCGGCGGAACATCTCGCCGCCGCCACCATTCCTCGTTCGAAACAGGACAACAAACATGTACGACGTCATCATCATCGGCGGCGGCTTTGCCGGCCTTGCTGCCGCAACCCAACTGGGTCGCGCCCGCCGCAAGGTGCTGGTGCTCGATACCGGTAAGCCGCGCAACCGCTTCGCCGCCCACGCGCATGGCTTCCTGAGCCGCGATGGCGCCGTGCCGGGCGACCTGCTCGCCGAGGCTCGCCGTCAGCTCGAAATCTACGGCACCGTCGAGCTCCGCAACGCCGAGGCCATTGCGGCGTCGGGTGAGTTCGATGGCTTCAGCATCGAGCTCGCGTCACACCAGCAGCTCGCCGCCCGCCGGCTGATCATCGCCCACGGCGTCACCGACGATACCAGCGGCATTCCCGGCATGGCCGAATGCTGGGGCAAGACTGTGCTGCATTGCCCCTATTGTCACGGCTACGAGGTGGCCGATCGCCGCCTCGGCCTGATGTTGCGCGACGGCGACCTTCTCGACCGCGCCCGCTTCTTTCAGGAGTGGACCAGCGATCTCACCCTGTTCGCCAATGGCGGCCCGGTCGATCCGATCGTCCGCGCGGCGCTCGCCGATATCGGGGTGAAGCTGGTCGAGGAGGCGCTGGTGCGCTTCGATCACCGCGATGGCGTGCTGCAATCGGTGGTGACCACCGCCGGATCGACGCCGCTCGACGCCATCTTCGTCCATGCGCCGATCCAGCTCGCCAGCAATCTCGGCATCCAGCTCGGCTGCGAAACCAAGGCCGGCATGGCTGGCGATTTCTTCCTCGTCGATCACCTGCAGCAGACCAGCATTCCCGGCGTCTCCGCCGCCGGCGATGCGGCGCGACCGATGCACAATATCAGCTTCGCGGTCGCCGACGGGGCAGGGGCGGGCGTGTTCGCCCACCAGTCGCTGGTCGCTACTTCAGCGGCCCGCGAAAAATGAAGAATGCCCCGGCGAAAATCAGCCCGAACCCGACGGCGTGGTTCCAGGTCAGCTTCTCGCCCAGAACGAACACCGCAAAGCCGGCGAACACCGTGAGGCTGATCACCTCCTGGATGGTCTTCAGTTCCGCCGCCGTATAGGCGCCGTAGCCGATGCGGTTGGCGGGCACCGCCAGCCAGTACTCCACCAGCGCGATGCCCCAGCTGACCATCACCGCCACCCACATCGCCATATGCGGGAATTTCAGGTGCCCGTACCAGGCGACGGTCATGAACACATTGGAGCCGATCAATAAGAGGATCGGCATCACCGTCTGGAAGGTGAAGGGCATCAGGGCACCGGGGCGAATCAGTTGGCTCTACCCATTGATCACCGGGCCCTGTGTCGGCCGCAAGGCCGCTCAGTTCGGCAGGACCAGCGGTGTATCGTCGGCGCGGAAGGCGAACAGGTGCTCCTGCCCACGCTGGCCGAGCGGCACGAACAGCGGCAGCACCAGATCGCGCACCCGCCGCGCCAGCCAACCCTGTGCCTTCTTGGGCGTGCCGCCCTGCCGTCCGAGCCGCACCGCCGCCTCCACCCGGTCGCGCCGCAATGCCTCGAAACGCCGAAAGGCGCTTTCAGCTGTCGCCTCCGCCTCGAGACAGGCCGCGAGCACCAGCGCGTCCTCGAGCGCCATCGATGCGCCCTGGCCCGAATGCGGGGTCACCGCATGCGCCGCATCGCCGATCAGGATCACCCGCCCCTTCGACCAGTAGGGCAGGCTCGGTACGTCGTAATCGGGATAGATCCGGCTCACCTGCGGCGCGGCAGCCGCGATGATCCGCCGGTTGACCGAGGGGTCGCTGCGATGCAGCGCCTCGAAATACCCGGTCGCCGCCTGGCGGTCGATCAACCGCGCCTGCTGCTCGTCGGCAGGAAAGCTGTTGAACCAGTAGACCGGCCCGCCCGGGTCCTTGATGTAGCCGAAGAACGCCCGCCGCCCGAAGGTCATCAGCATCCGCCCATCGGTCGGCGCCACATCCGGCACATCGACGATGCCACCGCTCCCCAGCAGGCCGTTATAGGCAGGTGACGGCAGCCCGGGCATGGTGAGGCTGCGCACATTGGAGCGGAGGCCATCTGCCCCCACCAACACGTCGAAACTGTGCGTCACGCCGTCAGCGGTCGTCGCCGCCACCTCGGTCTCGAGGTTGGCGACCGCGCTTACCGGCGTCTCGAACTGGATCGGCACTCCGGCTGCCCGCGCCGCGGCCAACAGGATTTCGCCCAGCGCGCCGCGCCGGATCGTCACTGAAGGCGCGCCGAACTGTGCCGCATGGCGGGCATAGTCGACCGTGCCGAGCGCCCTGCCGTGTTCGTTGTGGAGGACAATGGCGCGCGTTTCGACCCCGTGCCGCAGCGCCTCCGCCGCGAGGCCAAAGCCGCGCAGCGCGTTCATGCCGTTGGGCGCCAGCGTCAGGAAAATCCCCTCGTCGATCACCTGTTTCTCGCTGCGCTTCTCGAAGACAACGGGTGCGAAGCCGCGCCTGACCAGTGCCAGGGCCAGGCCGAGCCCAGCGGAGCCGGCGCCAACGATACCGATGCGTGCTTTCATTCTTGCCTCACCTGCGCGACGCCGCATATCATGCGTCCGTCGTATTATTCGATGAGCATATAGTTAGATGATCGAAGTAAATTCGTCAAGCGACGCGAAGGCGGAGCTGGTCCAGCGGCTCGGCACGCTGATCGTGCGCTGGCAGGAAGCGACGCAGCGCTATGACGAGGAGGTGGGAGCGATGTTCAAGCTCGGCCCGGCCGAGCGCCTGTGCCTCAGCTTCCTCACCAGCGGTCCGCAAACCGCCAGCGCCATCGCTCGCGCCACTCGCCTCACCCCGGCCGCTGTCACCTCGCTGATTGACCGGCTCGAGGCGCGCAACTTCGTCCGCCGCCAACCCGATCCGCATGATCGGCGCAAGGTGCTGGTGGAACTCGCCGAGGCCACCACCGCCGTCATCGAGAAGGCCTACGCCCCGATGGCGATCGCTGGCGCCGAAGCGCTGGGCAAGCGCAGCCTCGACGAGCTGCGCCTCCTCACCGAGGTGATCGAGGAGGTCCTCGCCATCCAGAACCAGATGACCGAACGGCTGCAGTCGGGCCGGTGATCGTGCCCAGCTTCCGCCGCAAGGCCTGCCCAGACTCACCTGGCTCAGCTAGATTCGGCGGGTCAACGGAGGTCGACAATGCGTGCGCTGGTCCTGTTTCCCCTGTTGCTGTTGGCGGCGCCCGCCCTGGCTGCCGACATCGTCTGCGAGGGCCCGTTCGCCGGTGACAGTTCCGAGGCGCGGCTGATCGAAGCCTTCGGCAAGGACAATGTGGTGACTGGTGATGTCCCGGGCCCCGAGGGCTCTACCGTGCTCGCCACCACCATCTTCCCAAACGATCCCGCCAAGACCATCGAGTTCGGCTGGTGGGACGAGGAAAAGCACGAGCGCATCGCTTACTTCACCGTGCCGCCGGGTGACACCGCGCCGGGTGGCCTCAAGCAGGGCCTGACCGTCAAGGAAGTTGAAGCCCTGAATGGCGGGCCGTTCCAGCTCTACGGCTTCTTCTGGGATTATGGTGGCGCCGCCAGCTTCGAGGGCGGCAAGCTCGCCCCGCCCGAGGGTGGCTGCTCGGTCAGCGTCCGCTTCGCCGTCGGCGACTATCCGGCCGACCTCAATGTCGATGCCATCTCCGGCGACATGCAGATCTCGTCGAGCGAGCCGCTGCTCGAAAAGGTCGATGCGCGTGTCGATACCGTCACCGTCGGCTACCCCGATTCCGCTGCCGCGGAAGATTGACCGCGCCCCCTCCTGCGGCGTAACGATAACCCCACGTTGGTTCCTCAACCCCGTTCGGGCGAGGGGATCAAAAGGGAACACGGTGCGGCGTACCCATCAGGGACCAAATCCGTGGCTGCCCCCGCAACTGTAAGCGGCGAGTGCCTCCGACTATGCCACTGCCATCCTTTGGGATGTTGGGAAGGCCGGAGACCACGGTGACCCGCGAGTCAGGAGACCTGCCAGCGTCCGGGAGTGTTTCAGGAAAAGTTGTCAGACTTTTCCGGTTCGAAACGCGACCCCCGGAAAGAGCTCGGGCGATACGCCCACTTTCATCCGCACGGAGGGTGCAGGCTTATGAATACTCAGGTCCAGACGGCGTCGGTCGCCCGTCTTTCTGTCTCGCAACGGCTCATCGCAGGTGTGCTGGCATTGTTTATCGGCTTCGTCCTCGTCGGCGGCGTCGGTTTTGCCAGTGACATGGCGATCCACAATGGCGCGCACGATACGCGCCATGCGCTTGGCTTCCCCTGCCATTGAGCTGACTCAGCTCTAAGCACACGAGACATCGATGAAACTCTTCCAGCGAATCTTTTTCGCTGCGGTCCTTGCCGGACTCGCAGCCGGCTTGGCCATGAGCGCCGTGCAGCAATGGCGCGTCGCGCCGCTGATCCTCGCCGCCGAAGTCTACGAGAACGCCGCCCCCGAGGCGCCGGCCGTCGCCGAGCACAGCCACGAGGCCGGCACGCCCGCGCATGAGCATGCCGAAGCCGCGCCGGCCCACGAGCATGACGAAGACGCCTGGGCGCCGCAGGATGGCGCCGAGCGCATCGCCTACACCGTGCTGGCCAACCTCCTCGGCTGCATCGGCTTCGCCTTCGTGCTCGCTGCCGTCTCCGTGCTTTCCGGCATCGAGATCACCGCCCGCAATGGCGTGATCTGGGGGCTCAGTGGCTTCATCGCGTTGCAGCTCGCCCCGGCCCTTGGCCTGCCGCCGGAACTCCCCGGCATGCCCGCTGCAGATCTCGTCGCCCGCCAGGTCTGGTGGGTCGGCACGGCGCTCGCCACCGGCGCCGGCATCCTCGCCATCGCCAAGCTCCACAACTGGACCGGCATCGTCATTGCAGCCGTGCTGATCCTCGCGCCGCACGTCATCGGCGCACCGCAACTGGTCGGTGAACACGCCACCGCCGTCCCCGCCAATCTCGCGACCAGCTTCGCCGCGGCGACCCTCGCCACCGGCGCGCTGTTCTGGCTGATCGTCGGCCCGCTGTTCGGCTGGCTCAACGAGCGCCTCGCCAGGTCTTCCGCCTTCGCCCTGAAAGGTGCCCACGCATGAGCAAGATCCCCGTTACCGTCATCACCGGCTTCCTCGGCGCCGGCAAGACCACCCTGGTCCGGCACCTCCTCGCCCATGCCAGGGGCAAACGCATCGCGCTGATCATCAACGAGTTTGGCGAGCTCGGCGTCGACAAGGAAATCCTCGCCGGCTGCGGTGATGAAACCTGCCGCGAAGAGGACATGATCGAGCTGAGCAATGGCTGCATCTGCTGCACCGTCGCCGACGAGTTCATCCCCACCATGCAGGCGCTGCTCGAGCGTGAGGATCGCCCCGACCACATCGTCATCGAGACCTCCGGCCTGGCGCTGCCGCAGCCGCTGATCCGCGCCTTCAACTGGCCCGAGATCAAGTCCGAGGTGACCATCGACGGCGTCGTCACCGTCGCCGACGCGGCGGCGCTCAGCGAAGGCCGCTTCGCCAATGACGAACAGGCGGTCGACGCGCTCCGTTCCGCCGACGCCATGCTCGACCACGAGACGCCGCTCGGCGAGCTGTTCGAGGATCAGCTGATCGCTGCCGACATGGTGATCCTCAACAAGGCCGACCTCGTCACCGACGCCCAGCTCGACACCATCGAAGCCCACCTCAAGGCCGAGATGCGTCCGGGCACCGGCGTGGTCCGCGCCCGCAACGGCCATGTCGATGTCGCGGCGCTGCTCGGCATGGGGCTCTCGACCGAAGACAACCTCGCCGGACGCGAGAGCCATCACGAGCTCGAGCACGGTGGCGAAGGCCACGAGCACGATGATTTCGATTCCTTCTCCGTCACCCTCGACGGCGTCACCAGCAAGGATCATCTGCTCCAAACCATCGAGGCGACCATCCGCGCCCATGACGTGCTCCGTCTCAAGGGTTTTGCCGCACTCCCCGGCGCCCCGGCCCGTCTCGCCATCCAGGCGGTTGGACCGCGCGTCTCCGCCTATTTCGACCGGCCGTGGAAGCCGGGCGAGGCGCGTCGGACCGCTCTGGTGGTGATCGGGGAATCGCCGCTCGACCATGCGGCGATCACCCGGAGCCTCGAGGGTGCCATCGCGGCTGCGGCCTAACTGGCGGCGACGACCTGTGACGCGGGCCGGATCGCTTCGGCCCGCCACGCCAGCCCGAACAGCGGGCGCAGCGGTGGCACGCGCTTGATCGCCTCGGTCAGCACCACGCAACCGACAACCGTTGCGACGGTGATGATGCCGGCCTCCAGTCCCACCGGCAGCAGCAGGCCGCCGACCCAGAACCCTACGGCCACGATGAGGGTCTGATGCAGGATGTAGTACGGGAACACCGCCTCGGCGAGGAAGCGCAGCACGGGACCGCTGCGGTTGAGGTAGCGCTGCGCCAGCCCCAGCATCGCAACGATCGCCGCCCACATGAACACCGTGCGCGCCAGCGTCATCAGCGTCGTGAGGCCCTCGTCGGCGCGCACCGTGCCCCAGTTGAGCCGGGCCACGGCCAGCACCAGCAGCAGCCCGAGAGCCAGGGTGATCGCCGAGCCGAGGTGCCGTTGCACCGCCCCCCAGAATGCCGGGCTTTTCGCCGCGAACCAGCCGATCAGCACGATGCTGAACAGCTCCGCATGGTTGGCCCAGTCATTGTAGAAGGCGTGCGTCGAGGGGAAGTGCGGCGCCAGCAGCCACTCGTAACCGAGGAAGGGCAGCAGAGGCACCAGCAGCAGGCGCCAGCCCAGCGCGCCGCGCCCCAGCCAGCCGAACAGCGCCTCCGCCGCCCCATCGAGCGCTCTGAGCAGCGGCAGCAGCGCCACCACGACGAGCGTATAGGCAAGGATGTAGACCACGTACCACAGGTGGTTCCAGGTCGGCGTCAGGATCGAGAACTCCATGTCGAAGTCGAGATACTGGCCGTAGAACGCCCAGAAATCCGCGCCGGTCTCGCCCTTCCTGTAGAGCTCGAAATAGGCTTGTGGCGCGCACACCACCAGCATGCCGAAGACGATCGGCACGAACAGCCGCATGAAGCGCCGCGGCACGAACTGGCGCAGCCGGCTCCTGTCGATGGCGAAGCGCAGCGCTATGCCCGAGATGAGGAACAGCAGCGGCAGCCGCCACGGGTTGATCAGCGCCATCACCGGCTCCAGCCAGGGCCCGGCATGCGGGCTTTTCACGTGCCAGCCCCACGTCACGTAGAACATGCCGATGTGGTAGAAGATCAAAAAACCGAAGGCGATGACGCGCAGCCAGTCGAGATCGTAGCGGCGCTCCGAACCGATGGCGGGAAGGGTCTCTGCTGACATGATGGCTCCAGCCTCTGAGCGATTTGCGAGGTGTTCAGGGCTAGGGCAGGGCGCCGCCTTGTCCTACCGCGCTGGTGCAAGCGGCAGGCCGGTGGGACGAGCGGCGACGCGTGCCGGCAGCAATGGGGCCAGCGGCGGCCAATGGGTGACCAATGGCGGCTGATCTCACCGGCGAGGCCGCACTGGAGCGCCGTGTCGCGCGCCGCGTCTGGGTCATCATGACGCTGTTCCTGATCGCCATCGGCGTCCTCAACGCTCTCGGCATTCTCACCGAGGCGCAACGTGAGGGCCGGGTGCTCGACCCTCGTGTGCCGTTCATCCTCGAGTTGACCAGCGTCCTTGCCATGGTGGCGCTGGCGCCGCTGGTCATCCTGTTCGAACGCAGCGTGCCTTTCACCGCCGAGACCTGGCGCTCGGCCCTCCTCTGGCACGCGCTCGGCAGCATCGTGTTTTCGCTGCTGCACATCGCGCTGTTCATCGTGCTGCGCACCGGCGCCTACTCGGTGATCCTCGGCATGAGCTACAGCTTCTTCACCGACCTCCCCACCGACCTGCTCTACGAGTACCGCAAGGACATCTTCCCCTATTCCGTGCTGATCCTGATGCTGGGCCTGCAGCGCAGCCTCGAGGAGCATCGCCGCGAAGCTGAAGCGGCGCGGGCCGACGCCCGGCAGACCGGCAAGCTCACCCTCAAGGCCGGTGGTCGCACCATCTTCCTCGATGCCGCCTCGCTCGATTGGGCCAGCGCCGCCGGCAACTATGTCGAGATCCGCGCCAATGGCGCCACCCACCTTGCCCGCATCAGCCTTGCGGCGCTCGAGCAGCTGTTGAGCGATGCCGGCGTCGATGTCGCCCGGGTGCACCGCTCGCATCTCGTCAATCGCGCCAAGGTCCGCGAGATCGCCCCGGTCCGCGACGGCGATTTCACCATCCGCATGGCCGATGGCTCCGAACTCCGCGGCTCGCGCCGCTATCGCCAGGAGCTTGCATAATGGCCCGCAACATCTGGCTGTTCGTCGTCTCGCTGTTTATCGGCCCCGCCATCGGCGCCCTGGTGTTCTTCGCCTTCGCCGTCATCACCGACGGCATCATCGTGCATGCCGCCGGCCAGTCGGCCTCGAACTTCCTCGACGAGAACTGGCCGATCATCCTCATCGCGGCCTATACCCTCGGCGCCATACCCGCCGCCATTGCCTCGGTCATCATCATGCTCGTCAGCCGCTTCCTGCCGCAGCTCTGGCAGCGCCTCGTCGCCGGCCCGGTGATCGGCGCCCTGGTCAGCGCCGCGGTCATCGGCCTCTTCCTGTTTTCCGACGACGTCAGCTCGGTCGATGATGTCATCATCATCAGCGGTGTGGCGCTCACCGGCGCCGTATCGGCGTTCTGCTGCGTCGGCCTGATCGAGCTTTGGCACCCGCTGCCGAAGCGCTCGGCTCCGGTGACCTGATGCACCTGCTCTCCGCCCAGGCCGGTGCCCTGCAACAGGAAGGCGAGGCCATCGATCTCGCCCAGTCCCCGGCGCCGATCATCTTCGCCTCCGCCGCCGACAGCGAACTGGCTATGCTGGCCGGCGCCGCCGACCGCGCCGGCATTTCCGACCTGCGCCTCGCCAACCTCTTGCGGTTGAGCCACAACCTCTCGGTCGACCTGTGGCTCGACCAGACCGTGCAGCACGCCAGTCTGGTCGTCGTCCGCCTGCTCGGCGGCCCGGCCTACTGGCAGTATGGCGTCGACGAGCTGACCGCCCTGGCGCTGAGCGGCAAGATCCAGCTCGCCCTCCTCCCCGGCGACGCCAACCCCGACCCGATCCTGCAACAGCGCTCCACCATCCACCCCGACGACTGGACCAGGCTCCACAGCCTGTTCACCGCCGGCGGCCCGGACAATGCCGATACGCTGCTCAAGGCCTTCGCTGAGCTCGCGCAGTCGTCGTCCTCCCGCTCGCAGGGAGGCAAGGGTGGGGGGAGCCCCGCGCTCGAACCGGGCAGTTCGGCGCCAAAACCCTTCCACCGCTTCGGCCTCTGGCACCCCAAGCACGGCATACTCGAGGCGCTGCCGGCCTCGCCGCATCCGAACGTGCCCATCCTGTTCTACCGCGCTGCCCTCGAAGGCGCCGGCACCGGAACGCTCGAAGCCCTGATCGCCGAACTCGAAACCCGATCCCTCTACCCCGTCCCCATCGTCGTCTCGACGCTGAAGGAAGGCGCCTGCATCCGCTTCGTCCAGGCGGCTTTCGCCACGTATCCCCCCGGCGTTATCCTCAACCTTACCGGCTTTGCCCTCGGCCTCGACGGCCTCGACGACAAGCAGAACCCCTTTGCCGGCACCGATGCTCCGGTGATTCAGCTGCTGCAGGGCGGCCGCCCCGAAGCGCAGTGGGCCGCCGATATCCAGGGCCTCACGGCGAAAGACCTCGCCATGCAGGTGGTGCTGCCCGAGCTCGACGGCCGCATCGGCATGCTGCTGGTCGGCCACAAGCACGACGCCGTCTGGCACGAGCGCACCCAGTGCCCACTCTCCGCCTACGCCCCCGACCCCGACGGCATCCGCCGCGCCGTCACCCTGGCCAAGAACTGGACCACGCTGCGGGCCACGCCGCGCGCCGATCGGCGGGTTGCGGTGGTCCTCGCCAACTACCCCATTCGCGACGGCCGCCTGGCCAACGGGGTGGGCTATGACGCGCCGCAGTCGACGGTGGAGATTTTGAAGGTTCTTGAGGGAGCGGGGTATCGCTTCGGCCCCTCACCCGGCGCTGCGCGCCACCCTCTCCCTCAAGGGGAGAGGGGCGATGTGGCACGATCCAGCCCCGGCCTTCCCTCTCCCCTTGAGGGAGAGGGTGCCTCGCGTAGCGAGGCGGGTGAGGGGCAGTTTCCGCACGACGGCAACGACCTGATTGCCTTGCTCCAAGCCGGCCCCACCAACGCCCATCCGGAGCGCGGCACCGGCATCCCGTTTCCCGTGAATCGCTACCGTGAGCTGTTCGCCACGCTCCCGGCCAAGATCCAGTCGGAAGTCACCGCCCGCTGGGGCGACCCTGCTGCCGATCCGTTCGTGCATGGCGACGGCGCTAAATGCGCCTTCCATCTCCCGGCGATCCGCCTCGGCAACGTCGCCATCCTGGTTCAGCCGGCCCGCGGTTACCACCTTGACGAAACTGCCAGCTATCACGATCCGGACCTCGTGCCGCCGCACGGCTATCTCGCCGCCTATCTCTGGCTGCGGCACGAGTTTGCGGCCCATGCCGTGATCCACAACGGCAAGCACGGCAATCTCGAGTGGCTTCCCGGCAAGCCCACCGCGCTCGACGCCGCGTCCTATCCCGCCGCGCTCTGGGCCGAGCTGCCGCAGCTCTACCCGTTCATCGTCAACGATCCCGGCGAAGGCACCCAGGCCAAGCGCCGCACCGGCGCGGTGATCATCGACCATCTGGTGCCGCCGCTGACCCGCGCCGAAACCTACGGCCCGCTCAAGGACCTCGAGGCGCTGCTCGACGAGTATTATGCCGCCTCCGGCATGGACCGCCGCCGCCTCGCCGGGCTCAGGAAGCGCATCCTCGATTTCACCCGCGACGCGCGCCTCGACCGCGATATCGGTCTCGTCCCGGATGAGTTCGAAACGCTGAAGCGCATCGACACCTTCCTCTGCGACCTGAAGGAAGCCCAGATCCGCGATGGCCTCCACATCTTCGGCCAATCCCCCACCGGCCGCCTCGAGCGCGACCTGATCGTCGCTCTCGCCCGCGTGCCGCGCGGCGAGACACCGGGTGAAGCATCGCTCATCCGCGCCCTCGCCGATGACCTGAAACTCGGCTTCGACCCGCTGACGGCGAACCTCGGGGCGCCGTGGACTGGGCCGGTGCTCCCCTCCCCC